>ERZ1090880.266-NODE-266-length-30547-cov-26.492523_pt1 | contig 30547 bp, 31 predicted proteins | sample MGYA00478471_ERZ1090880 | MGnify/ENA primary metagenome ERZ1090880 (study PRJEB33644, sample SAMEA5815734) | chicken gut metagenome | biome: Chicken; feature: Gastrointestinal Tract; material: Caecum | place: Ireland | collected 2019-01-01 | study: A study of the... | reverse complement strand
TCTTGCTGTCCGACGTGTAGTCCCATAAAACAGGCTTCGTTTGGTCTGCTATGTCATTCTCGGAAGGCAATACTGTAAGACGTCCTATCGCGTCATACCCAATCCACCCCGCTATAAGGTCGTTTAGCTCCAATAAGATGTTTGCATAACTTTGTCCGTACTCAACTTCTATCTCATAAGGCACAAGGTTGTTTGTATACACTTGCCCGTTGACTATTGTCGTGCGGTTGTTGAAGTAGTCCGTAAACAGCGGTGTAGTCGGGTCTATCATCTGCATGATGTCTGTTGTAGGTGCAAGTGTGAAACGAGAGATTTGTAAGACCTCCTGCATTGACGTGAAGATGTTCGCGCCGACTTCTACTTGATATGTATCACGCAATGTCCCGAAAAGGGAACCGTCAAGGTACGCCCATTTATCCGTCAAGGTATAACTTGCTTGCCGTGAGTTCGGCTTCCAATCAAGCGATGGACTGTCGAAATAAAACACGCCCTGCGGGAGATAGAAATCCGTCCCGTCCGATAACTTCACACCCATCATAAGACGCACTTTATTCCCAAACCATATCTTATTGACGGCAAAATCAAATGCGCCGTCGAGGTTTGCAAAGGAAACGCTCGCTTGCCGCCGCTTTCCGTTTTGGAGCGAGACGTTGAGCGTGCCGTCCTGCAAAAACGCACGGCTTCCCGCAGAATACCCGCCATAGCCTCTGTGATAGTTGTTGTCTATCACAAAAGCTGTCGTCCCGTCATCGTTAAGAAATTCGAGCTTGGCGAGTTTGACTATCTTATCGGGGTTGGATATGATTTTCAAATATTCCTGATATTCTTGTGCAGTAGGCATATTGACACCTATTTATCTCTTACTTTTGCTTTCAGAATACCGTCTTGGGGCGACGATGCGGTTTCGGGCAAAGGTTGTACAATGTTTTCAGAGCCGACAGGATTTGTACCAACAAGATAAAATGCTGTTCCATTATACGGGAATGGATATGTAACATACAAAAGTCCCGTATTAACGTCTACATCAAGTTTTACATCAAGCACCTGTTCTCCATAATCCCAACCCTCGTCATCAGGTGTTTGGATAATAGAAACGTCGCTTGCAGCTCCTATCTCCGTCCACGGTAATGAAATCGTCACCTGCATTTCACGTGTTTTTTGCGTTGCCGTCATCTGTACTGTGCCAACGTCCACCATCCACAAATGCCCTTTCATGTCTTTGAGGAAGAGCGTGTTTGTGGTCGTGGAAAGTGCGTTCAGTTCGTCCATGAGCTGTGTGCTGTCCCAATACTTGTAGGCTTTCGGGTCAACAAAGCCAATGAGCGCTTGAAGCGTGCCGCTCGCATAGTTCGCTGTCGATTGAAACACAGTAGGATAAGGCGTGAAATTCTGCACATAGCTCTTGTTGCTGTTGTTCGATACCGCCATATCCTGTATGTTGCAGGAGAATTGATACTCTTTGACAACATGGTAACAGCCGTCACTTTCGTTGTATTGCGTGGAAAGAAGCGAGAAACGCTTGAATTGCCGTTTCAAAGGCGTTGTTTCGGTAGAGCGCACTCCCATGAAAGCGCCGTTCGCGTCATAGACGTAGAAGTCATAGATGTAGCTTTCGTTGCTTTTTATACCGTAGTCGCGCAGAGAAAGTGTCGTGGACGGCAGCGTGGCGAGTTCTATATTTTCTGTCCCATCCGTTTTGCGCCGATAAATGCGAAAACCTGTACCTGCCTGCGTTGCCGTGCCGCCGTCAATGCCATAATTGAAATTGGCAAGCAGGTCAACTGTATAATTCTCGTTGTCCCATTCCGGCTCCCATGTATAGTCTGTAAGATTTGCCGCAATGTTGCTTCCGTCTCCGTCTATGATTGTAAAATAATTGCACGTTTGTTCCCCTTGCAACTGTGCGGACGAAATCGTCTGTTGGGAATATGATATACTTGTTTCTTGCATACCGATATATTGTCCGTTAAGGAAGGAATACACTTGGAGCGAGGTAGGCATAAGAGCTATAACAATATTATTTGTCGCTACATTTTCTTTTTCTATGATTAGTGTGGTACCAATGGTCTCATTCGTATTATTTTCCAACACACGACTAACTGTTATTTGTTGACCATTTTGAGACACGAAAATGCCATCTCCAAATACAGCAAATATCTTTTCAATAACGGGGGAGTTTTGCTCCCAAAGCTCATTTCCCATAAAATAAAGAGTAGAATTGGGGATATATCCTCCCCTATAGACCCATGATGATTCTCCCTCATGGATAGTCGCTGTGTATAAAACATTCGTATCGTTTACAGAAAATAATATTGTGCTATTTGAGTTTATAAACCTTGCTAAAAGCGATGTTCCTTCACTATTAAAACTCAATACAGAAATCACATCAGTATATTCTGGGTCAAAAACATCAAGCGACTGATTATTTATGGTAATATCCGAAACAAACTGTGCAGGAGAAATTGTATTCTCGCTATCAAAGGAATAAGTCTTTGCATGACCTTCAAATGTACCTCCAAGTAATAACAAAGCACCGTCAGGGCTAAAAGATACAGTATAGCATAAAGCGTCAGGAGCACTTATCCCCACACCAGCATTGAGGTTTATTGTTTGTGTAAATTCGATTGTTGGATTAGTTCCATAGGTTACGCGGAATATGTTTACATAATCTGTTCCGTAATAGGTAGGATAAAAACTTGTTTTTGACCCACCTCCGACAACAAGCCACTTGCCATCGGGTGAAAAGGCAATGTCATTTACAGCATAATAAAACCCACTCCCGTCCTTTTCCAATTCAAACAAATAAGAAACAGACCCATTGTCATTGGCAAAAACGTAAGTCCCTCCGCTATAAGCTCCATTGAATAATCCTGCCACAAGAAGCGAATTATCTGGACTAAACGTTATTGCACGAATAAATCCGGTAGTATTTGTATATGAAGATAAATTGCTTAAAAACGTTACAGATAACCCATCTACTTTATAAACATACAATCTCGCATATCCAAGTCCGCCATCTCCTCCTCCGACAGCAAGCATTGTTCCGTCCTGATTGAATGACATACTTGAAATACTATTTATATCCGTTTTTATTGACCGTAGAAATATAAGATTTCCTTCAATGATAGCATACAAATAGAGTGTGTCGTAATTATAACCAGAAACGCACAACATCGTTCCCGTGTTATTTATCGCACACAACGTGGAAGAAACGATGCTTTGCCCATCAATCCCTATTTCACCTATCATTGAAATTGTTGGGGTCGTCTGCCATACAACAGAATAATAATTAAACTCGTCATCGACAATTATATTTTCCGTTGATAACGCTGAAATAGGATTTTCCAAATCAAACAAATACGTAAATGCGGTTTCATTGACTGAAAAAACAGAACTTCCAATTATGCAAAACGAATCGTTTTCATTAAAGAAGATGTCCCCTCCTACGCTTTCTCCCGTTCCATTATGCAAATCGGAAATATATGATACAGTTGTCCCATTAACGTCATAGGCATAAGTAAATATTTCGCTTGAATTTGTTGAGGAGAGAATAAGCATATTCTCGCTATGGGCAAATTCAGACATAACGGAAGCGGTCAACGGTGTACCATTATTAGTAATATATCGTAAAAAAACTATATTGTTTCCATCGACAGAAAACAATGCGGCATGTCCATCAAATGTACCGCCTATTACCATCATTGTCCCGTCGGAATTGAATGAGATAGATGTTGAATAAGAGCTTCCTGTCAGACCCCATGCCACATCATATAGATAAGAAATCTGATTTCCGCTTACAGAAAAAACATGGCATCTTGTTGGTGAGTTATATGTATCACAAACCACTAAAATATCTCCGTTGGGACTAAAAGATATAGCCCCGACAGTGCCCCCATGCAGTTCTGTTCCATCCAAATCATATAAGTATATAAAGTCATTCCCATTTATAGAAAATACATGGATTCCGTTGTTGCTACAAAGGATAAATAGTGTTACACTATTATTGATGCAACCATTAAAGACAGGGGACACCGTAGCACCATTGATTTTTGGCGACCCAACATATTGCATTACTCCTTGCTCAACAAAATATATAAAACACCCACCACTCGATATTGTTATATAAAATTTTCCATCAGTTGAAAAAAACGAACTATACTGCATTCCTGATAGTTTATCTATCGTTTTTGCTGTCTGGATTAAATTAAATGTTGTGGGCAAAATTTTACCGTTCCAAATCGCAGTCCACGGAGACTGAAAATTCATAGGCTGCAACTCACCGCTTTCATCGCTTTTTTGCGACCATGTAATAGAAGAGTCTATAGGAAGAATAAGCTGTCCATCTGATATGGTTGCGGAGCCGCTCGGTTCGTCTACACCCGGAATTGCGGATAAACCGCCCCATTTCAAAAGGTTTGCGTCTTCATGGCACAAAGATTGTGCGGTGAAATCGCCCGTATAAGTTCCTTGCTCGTATTGTACGGAAAAATTGAGCGTTGCGGAAACAGACACACCGCTCTCTGTTGTTACCGTGCAAATTACGGAATACGATTGCCCGTCGAATAATCCGTTGTACTCATAGGAAAGCACCGAAGTAGAAATCTCCCCCGTATCGTCAATGGGTGCGCTCATATCGTCGGCATTGAAAAGTTGCCAACGCACTGTGTTGATGCTATCCCCTTGTACTTGTGAATAAGTTGCCGTAAAATTCTGCGTCGCGGAAGCAACGGGCGTTTCTGTAAGCGGCGTAATCGTAAGCGTAGGATTTGTGCGCGTAATAAAGGACGACGCGGAGTTCTGCGCCGTAAAAAATTGGTTATAGAATGTATCACCCGACGAAACGGCTTCCGCGCCGCTCAACTGCGTACCGCTCGGCTGTGTTTCGGAAACAGAGAACGTTATATCCGTTATCGCGCGGCTATGCGTGCCGCTTGTTGCGACCCAACCCGCATTGTGCGAGAAATTGAAATATATCGTATTTCCGTTTACAAAATACGCGGCGTTTGCAACGGTGAAAGAAACATACTTCGTCGTGCCGTTCTCGGAATACGAGAAGTAATACGTCGTCCCCGCCGAAAGGCTGCTTGTAATCGGTACTTTATAAGCCGTGCCGTTTTCTTGATAAAACTGCGTAATACGGAATTTATAGCCGTTCCCATCGGAGATAGCATTGCCGCTCCATGCCGCCCATGTTTGGTTGGGTTGATATACGAATTGCACATAATCGCCGAAGCGGTCTTTCCCGTAAAACGGTAGACTATACCCTTGCGCAACGGTGGGATTTTCCGTAACAACACCCGTAGAATAGACAAACGTAGAGTCGGCGTTATTCTGCATGACATCGATCTGAAACATCGTCATTGCGGAATTGCCATTCACTTGCCATTGAATATTCACGTTATCGGTTGTTGCGGCAACCGTACCCGTCTGTGTCATTGTCGTTGGTATAATATTGGTCGGCTCGTAGAGCATATTGCTATTCTCCTTTCTGTCTTTACTTTGTGGGCACCATACTTACCATTTGCAGAACTTCGCCAAACGGCTTACTCATCATATCGGAACCTATCTTTACCCCGTTTATGTAGGTGCTGTTATTGGTAGTCGTTACTACGTTGTTCCCCGCTGTGCTTTGCAAAACGGGCGGTGTCGTATAAGTCCGCGCTTGCTCAAACATGATACCCATGTCCCGCACATAGCGGTCAAACTGCGCGTTACTTGTGGGAGAAAGTATCTTTGCAGTGAGCGCAGGGTCATTCACGCTTTCGGGGCGGGACGTTGCCTTCGGAAGGAAGCCAAACCCGCTTGCAATACCGCCACTGTCAAACGAGACATTGCCGAGGTCTATCCCCTGCTCTTTTGCATAGTTCAGAAACTGATTGAGATACTCATGAAGCCCCTCGTTATCTATCGTGGAAGCAATTCCCGTGAGTATCGCAAGAATGCTCTCGTTCGTTGCGTTCCCGCTTTCGAGTTCGGATATAATGGCGGTATCGACGCTCTCTTGCAGGCTTTCAATGGCGCTGTTTAGGTCGTCCTCCGCGTCCTTTACCGCCTTTTCGTCCTGTACCCACTCAAACTGCCCTGTTGCAGCGTTCAGACGGTAAACGCCCCTTGCGTTCTTTGCGTCCTCTAACGCTTGTTCCGCTTCAAGTACGGCTTGCTTCTTTTCTTCGAGGTCAAGACTTTCCTTTTGAAGGTCGCGAAGCTCTTTGTAACCGTCGATGAACTTTTCAAGAGCGTCTCCGTTTAATTCTTCAAACTTGTCGATTTGCTCTTTTATAGAATCGGTTGTACCTTCGACTTCGCCTCTTATAAGTGATAGAAATTCTTCTGTTGTAATTAGTCCTTCATTGTATTTTTGAAGTGTTTCAAGCGGAAGAGAAGTTAGCCCTGACGCATCTTTGTCTCCATAGATAAGTTCAAGTGCGCTTTGATAGGTTGGGTCGTTCTTTATTTCATTGATTGCACCACGAATTTGTGCCTGAAGATATTCTGCAAGCTCCTTATCCTCTTCTTGCCCAGCCTTCTCAAACAATTCTTCAAGGAAGTTGATTTGTTGTTCACGATTTTTGCCCGGTGTATCAAGCCATGTCGCGTATGGATCTGAATCACCGCCAAAAAAAGACCCGAGAGCTGCCCAAAAGTTATCTTGTTTTTTATCTGCATAAGCGCCATTGGAATCGAGACTTAAAAGCCATTCATATAAAGGACTCGCTCCTTCTTTGGAAAAGTCCCAATAACCAACAGTCTCGCCAAATTTTATTTCGGGTGCGTCTTCTTGAAGGTACTCTTCAGCATTATAGATAGCATCGGCATTGTTTTTTAGGTAATCACTGACCTGCTTTCTTAAATCTTCTTCCTTTATCTTATCCAACAATGCAATCTGATCTTCGAGCTTTCCGTTGACGAAATCAATCGACTCTGCATATTGACTTTCTGTATTTCCTGCTAATTCTTTCTGAATCTCTAAAAGCTCTTTTTGGGCGTTTGCAATCTCATTTGTTGTTGAGTTTTCGGAATCAAGTATGTTTTTTGCATTCTCAATGCTATTTACATATTCATCATAGGCTTCAGTCGTTTCACTAATAGCATCGGCTAAATCGGAAAAGGAAGAGGCGCCTTCAGATATGGACTCCATTTTTGCCTCTTCTGCCGCTCTTTGTGCCTGCTGTACTGCGCCGACAATGGCAGAAATTGCCGTTGCAATGACAGTTATCCATGCCATTGCTCCTTTCGCCGCTGTTGCGGCAGTTGTTACGCCCTTGAAAACTCCTATAAGCGATTTCAGCAATCCAACAAAGCTCTTGATGGCTCCAATGATTTTTCCGCCAAACGCTGTAAGAAGAACACCAGTAAGGGCAATTACAGTTGTACGAAGTCCACCCGTCCATTCAATAAGCTGTAATATGCCATTCCCAATATCAAGCAAACCTTTTCTAAAGGCAAGCCACCCTTGCTCATCATTCGCTAAATGTTGCCATTGCGCCTGTAACGAATTGAGCTTTGCCTCATAGGTGTTCATGTACTTGGCTTGCTCTTCGGCGGTGTAGCCTGCGGCATCCTCTATCTCTTTCATGACGTCGGTAACTTCATCGAAGTTGTTCATGAGAGCGATAAAGTAGTTTTTGCGGTACACGCCCGCGCTGTCGTAAACGCCTGTCAGACTATCGTAAATTTCAGAGAGTTCGCCTTCAAGTTCCGCGTCAAGCCCCGAACTTTCCGTCCATTGCGAAAGTGCGTCAGCCTGTTGTGCGTCGAGGCTTTGCATTTCAACGGAGAGCTGTTCCCAAACATCGAGAATACTCTTTGCGCCGAGCCTGTACTGTTCAACAACTTCGTTCATGTCGTCGGACAACGAAGCAAAGGTATCGAGCGAAGACCCGCGCGTCGTGTACGAGAACAACGATTTGAGCGCGTTACCGATATTCTGTCCGCTTGCCGCTGTGGCTTCCGAGAGCGCGGAAATAAGACCAACCGTCTGTTCCAAAGACAAGTTAGCCGCCGCTGCGTATGAACCTGTTTTTTGTAACGCCACCAAAAGCGCAGGGGTATCGACCGCAGACTTATCGGCAGCTTTGTTAAGAACGTCGATTACATAGGTAAGTTCGCTTGCCTCGTAATTGAACTGTTGCATGACGGCAATCAAGCCTTCCGAACTTTCCGTAGCCGTCAATTCTGCAACATTGAGCGCAAGTACAGCCGCTTCCGTGGCTTCAAGCGTTTCCTGCCACGAAAGTCCTGCCTTTGCGAAATTCTGCGCTATCTCTTGTACATTGTCAAACGACTGTCCGAGCCGTTCCGCAATTTCATAGAGTTTATCTGCAATCTCGCCGCCTTCTACCGTTTCGTCAAGAACGCGCTGAATAGCAACGACGACTTTCTCCGTCTCTACAAGCGTCTCGTTGAGCGAGCTAAACGCCGAACGAATGAGCTGTATAGAGTTCATTACGATAGACGCAGAGAGTTGGAATTTTAAGAAGCCTTGTATAATATCACGAAGCGTGCCGTGGTAGTTTTGCGCGCTGTTCTTTGTCGTCTCAAAATCGGCGCGTTGTCTGTTCAGCCCTTCGCTGAAAGTGTTGAGCTGTTTTTGCGACGCATCGGAAAGCGTTCCCGTTGTCGTGTATTCCTGTCCGAGCGCTTGAAGTCCCGTAACAGCCGCTTGCGCACCTTTGGCAATGCCGTCAAACGTCCCTTTCGGATAGTATTGCTCCGCACTCTTGATAGAGTTCAAAAGCGACGCATACTGTTTTTGCAGACGGAAAATACTGTCGCCTTGTTTCGGGCTAAAGGGGTCGGAAGTCTTTAACTTTTCGCCTTCCGCTCGGAATTGCGCAACGTCGGCGGCAAGTTTCTTATATTCCCCCGACAAACGCTTTACTTCATCGCCATTGACTTCCTGCGCTTGCGAGAGTTTTTTGACCGCTTCAAAATTCTGCTCAATGCTTTTGCGCGCGGTATCAAACGTGCCGCTTGCATATTGCTTTTGAAGCGTGTTAAGCTGATTTATGAGATTAGCGTACCCCTTGCGGAGCGTTTCAATATTTGCCGCCGTCCCCCTTGTCTGCTGTGCGGCTCTCGCTCCTGCATTGGCTACGCTGTCGTAATACTTTGTAAGCGCGTTTAATTGCGCCGTCAAATTCTTGTTGACGGTGATGGTAGAAAGCTGTTTCGCAAGGTCGGCAAAACTTGTTTTAAGAGTATCAACTGCCGCCTTTGCTTGTTTTAGGTCTGTATTGACAACCAGCCGTATCTGTGCCATTAGCTTTCTTCGTCCTCACCTGTATTTAATATACTTCCCTGCGGCGCGCCGTGAAGTTCGCCAAAGGTATCGTCCCCGTCAATGATAGTCGTTCCTTTTGTCGCCTTGACTTGTAACGTCGGGTCGTGTGCGTTCATGCCCCTTGCAAGCGACATTTCCGCTTGCCCGCCGATAAGCTGTTCCGAAACAAAATTGTCCCAAAACGGGCGTTCCGGGATATTCCTTCTGCCGACGAACCATAAATAATCGCTGTCTTGTACCGCCCGTATCACGTCGTCGCTGTCTTGATAGTATCTCCCTTTGTTTACGGGTTTCATCTCTGTGGAAAACTCATAAAGGAAGTTTAAGACGTTTCCGCTTATGTCGCCCGTCATGTTCCCCTTATCCCCCATAGCGCCCGTGCGTTCATAGTCTATGGGGTCATACGCTTCATAAACATCCGTCTGCACATGGGAAGCAAGCGAATCTGTGAAGTCGCCAAGCACGGTTTTAAGCCCTGCGGGAATTGCTTTATCGACTTTTTGAGAAAACTCTTCCAAATCTTTATCGAGGCTGTCAAGCCCTTCTACTTTAACGTCGAACATGAGAGCCTCCTATCAAAAAAGAGCGCTACCCCCGCTCCCCGAAAGAAACGGGGGCGCGCCGAATGATTGTGCGTTATGCGCCCGTGACGGTCACGTTGCAAACCGCCGTAACGGAAGGCTTGCTCGTAACCGTAATCGTAACGGTCGTGCTGCCCGCCGCAACGCCTTCCACAACGCCGCTCGTGCTGACCGTTGCCGTACCCTGTGCCTGCGATTGATAGGTAAGGTCGGTATAGGTCGGCTGTACAAGCGAATCGTCGTCCATGACGTAACGGACGGGAATTTGTGCTTCGCCACTCTCCGCAACGGTAACGCCGCCGCCGATAACGACGAGAGCCTTGACCGCCTGTGCAACGTCGCCGCAGGGCGCGTACACCATGTAGCCAAGCACGGAGTTGTCCTGCGCACACTCTGCGCAAGTAACGTCCGCTTCGTCGTAGGCAAGCGCCGAGAACGTCCACGAAGTTGTAGCGTTTTCCGTCTGCGAGCCGTTGATACCCGCGTCTCCGCCGATAAACTGCGCACGGGGCAGAATGATGTACACATAGCCCGCGAACGAGCTGTTCATGCCGTTTGCACCCTGCGCCGTGTAAGCCGCCATGCGGATTTCTACACGGTTGATGGACGGGGCAAACACGGTCGGAATGACAAGCTCCTGCGCGGACGCCGCTTCGATATAGTAGCGCACGCAGTAGCTCTGCCCGCTCGTCGCCGTGAAGTTCACGATTTGCTTCGTTTTGGGGTCAACTTGATAATTCTTGCCGTCGTTCCCGACAAGACAAGTGTATGTAGGATTGCTCGAAGGCTCTCCGTAAGCCGCAACGGGCGTATTCGTAACGGTAAGCGTCGTTCCCGTTGCCTCGATAGTTTCACGGAAAGGAATAGTGCCGTTATACGAAAGTGTACCGCCCGTCTGAAGCTGTCTTGCCTGAAGCGAGAAGTCCTGCGCGGTCACTTCGCCCGTGAAGGTAGCCGAATCGGGAAGGTTGACGACGACGGGTGCGCCAAGCCCCGCCCGGATTTCGCCGTTGTTGACCGAAGAAGTGATGTTGGAGGTGTCGAGCTTATTGCTGTAACCGACAACATCGCCCGTCTTAATGTCATACACCCAAATATCGGCTGTGCCTTTGACATAAAGCGAAGGATTGTCTAACCTGAAAGCCATTTGCTTTTTCTCCTTATAAGATTTATTGTGTTGGTTTGCCAGCCGCTACCGCCGCATTTATATCGCCTATGGCGCTCACGTTGGCATTTACATCGCTTGTACTGCGCAAGACGGGAGAAAGCCCCTCCGCTTTGTCGAAACACCATGAAAGGTACGGGTTTCCGTGTTTGAACTTCACCATACCGCTCATTTCCGCTTGTGCATAGAGCATATATTTTTTGTCCCGCTCTATCGCGTTCCTCCGCCGCTCGAATTTGAGTACAGTCCATTCGTCTACTACGCTTTCGTCCAAATGGCTCAAATACGCGACGGAGGCAATCATGGTGTCGATGTCAAACTTCAATGAAGCCGCTTGCTCGGAAGCAAGTTCCTGTTCCGCTTGTACAAGTTCGGGGTTGTAACTCTCGTCGGGGAGCGTCAACCCGTTCTGTTCCGCCACCAACGGGCGGATATACGCCGCAAAGTCTGCGGGCGTGATTTGGACGGTGTTCCCGCCCTGCGTCACCTTTATGTAGTCTAACTCTCGTATGTCGTCATTGTGCAGATAAACGTGTTCAATCAGATTTTCCCTCTTGTATTCGAGCCGCAAAGAAAGATACAAGAAACGGATAATCCGTTCAAACAAGCCTATCAGCTTTCCGTCCGACTTCGCAAAGTCAACATCCATCGCCCAAACCGCCGATAAAAACGGCATTGCCATATATCGGACGGGAAAGGACGATTGCCTTGCCAACCATGCGTTTTTTACGTCGAGAAATTCCTCATAGTGTGACATTGTTACGGGATAGAAGAGTAAGCCATTCCATTCAAGCGGTTCTCCTCTTCGGATTTTGTTCCTTTTCTCCCATGCCGATAATTTGCTCACTCTTAAACTCTCCTGCAATTTCGGCTATATATCTTCGGGAAAACTCCCGTTGATACCCTATTGTTTTTCCAAAAACCGCTTACAAGTGCGCCCCTTTTCTTCAATCTTGCGCGTATGTGCTTGTGCGCACCAATACTGATACTCGCACATGGCGGTTGCTTGCGCCATAAGCGATTTATAATCTCTGCCGTCCGTCATTTTTTTCTTGCAGAGAATAAATGATGTTGCGTCAAAGTTATTTGCTTTGACGGAAAACGGACACACAAAAGCCATATCAATCTTCCTCTTCAAAGTCCTTTATTCGTGACCTTGCTCGAAGTTCCGATTTTTTTTGTTGGAATTGTCTGTTGTTGCGCGCCCAATCATCACTTCCGTGGTTTCTGCACGTTGCGTCAATCGCTTTTGCGCCACGATATGGTTTACGCTTTTCTTTTCCGTGAAGAATTGCTTTGTCTAAACTCATATCAATATCCTTCCAACTTGATTTCAACGCTTGCAGACTGCCCCGCACACATCGCCGTAACGGTAAGCGGCGTATCGTCCGCACCAAGACAGGTTATCGTGACGGTGTTCCCGCTTTCCTGTGCCGTGTAATTGTCACTTTCTGCACCCGAATAAGTCCATGTGATAGACTGTTCGGTTGGCAGACCGCTCTCAAAGTATGCCGCTGTAAGCGTAGCGCTCATGTACTGCCGTATGTACTGCGGGATTGCACTTGTATAGGCAACGTACGGCTCGTGAGCCGCGCCCTCGACTGTTATCTCAATAGACGCGCTTATCGCCGTATTCTCTTGTAGTGTGGCTGTTATGACGGCATTCCCTGCCGTCTTTGCCGTAACATTTCCGTTCGCGTCCACTTCCGCAACGGTGCTGTCCGAAGAAGTCCAAAGCCATGTGAGCGGATATTCTTCCGTGCTTTCCACTTCGTCTCCGTTTTTGATGAAGGTTGCCGCAATCTGCGCGGTGTTCCCGACATTGAGTTTGTCTGCTCCGCTCAACTGTGCCGAGAAAGAAAAGTTCGCGCCGTTTGCGATATGGTTGATAAGGTCGTCGTCGGGGTGCGGCTCTTCAATCCGAATAGAGAAGCGCAAAACGTGTACGCTGTCGTAATCTCCCGTAAACTCTTGAATAAAGTCCGTAAATCCTGTGATGTGGTACGCCTTACTTCCGAGAATAATACGTTGATTTTGCCCCAACTGCCGCGTGTTCTCGTTGAGTTGGCAAGTAACGTTGAAGTACCCTTCCATGAGGACGAGGTTTTGCGGGTTGGAATTGTCGTTGCTCGCCATAGTGACTTTCTCGACGACGATAGGCTCTGTGAGGATATTCCCGTAGTAGTCGTAAAGCGAGTAAGCGGCGTTGCAACGCTGTACTATCGCCGTTGCGTGTACGCTGGATATGTTGGACGGATTTGTGCAGAGCCAAGTGCTTCCCATCGTCTGCAACTTTGCGCCTATAGGGAAGTAATCTATCGTCGGCTCTTGAAAAAGAATGACCTTTACGTCATCGACGCTCTTTGTCCCCGTAGCCGACTGCGACGCAATGTCGGAAAAGCGGATATAGGTGGAAACATACTTGTAGAAATCGTCAAGAACAAGACCCTGCACGTCTGCCTGTACAAAGTCGCTTGCATACTGCGCCCGCGCCTTGATAAACTGCGCCGTGCGCTTCGCGTAGTATTGATGCTGCCTGTTTGCGTATTGCACGGGCGTATTCAACGCGCTTGTGCAAGGCGCATGGTTTCCCTGCATGGCGGCATTTTTAATGTAGTTCTCGCTCTGATTTGGCATTCTTACTTATTCCTCTGCATCAATTCCCGCCCGAAGCAAAATACGGTAGCTCGCGTCTATGATTTTTATTTCATTCTTCGTGATTTCAATTCTGCTCCACGGAGACAAATCAGGAGAAGTCAAAAGCAAATCACTTAATTCCGTCCCCAACTTTTTAATTTTATTAAAGGCATCTTTGTGGATTGCTTTAGACATCTTTTCACTCCTTAACCGAAATATCCGTTCCCTATCCTTTGTCCGTTAAACGGCTCTCCGTCGTTCCTTGTTACGCTCTTGATTTCAAGCCCCATGACAAGTCTCCGCCCCACGTTACTGTCCCCGTCATCAAACACGCGCTCCCCGCAGGAACTGTGCTTTGTGCGGTTAAAGTAGAACGAGCCAACACCGTCGATGTTTACGCCGTGGAATGTTTCAAGCAATGCCTGTGAAATGGCAATCGCGCGGGAATAGGCTTCTGAATGCGTGTTTGCTTCTTCCGTGTAGTGCGTCCATATATCGAATACGACGGACATCTGCACGGTAAAATCGTTGTCCGCAAGCGTGTTTCCCAAATAGACGTAAATGCGCGTCTGTGCGTCCGTCTGTGCGGGCTTGATAAACAACTGCGGAATAAGCCGAAATCCCTTTGCGGGGTCAGGCGGGTGCGTCGGGTCGTCAGGGTTAAACAGCACGCTCATCTTCTGCGCGGGCGTCGGAAGCGGTTGGTCGAGTGGGTGCGCACCGTCGTAGTAAAGGTACTTCCAAAGCCTTGCGCGCGGATAGTCGTTGTCGTCGGGCGGTGTGTAAGTCCCGTTCGGCATATCGAGTATGTAGTCCATGATTTTGCGAGGGATTTCCACCGTGTGTTTCAGGTCGAAATATCCCTCGTAAATCTTATGGTACGGGTACCATTTAGACCGTGTATCTGCCTCGTATGCCATACGCTATTACTCTCCTGTTTTTTGCTCTGCTTCCTCTTTCTTTTTCGCAAGTTGAGGCTGCGTCTTTTTAAGTTCTTCGACGACCTTTTTCATCGTTTCGGGGTCGTTGATGACCGTAATGCCCGCCAATGCGCGCTCTATGCCGTCGTTGTGCGAAGCCTTGCGGTTATATATCCCGATTTCAAAGAGCTTTTTCAGTTCTTTGTAGTCGGAGATGATGTTGAAAACCTTGTCCTTGATAGACGGAAGATTTTTCAGCCGTTCGAGTTGGTTCATCGGGTGAGACTTGGCAAACTTGTCGTATTCCTTACAGCTAAATTCGGAAGGAACTTCCACATGAAAGTACATTTCAAGGAATGCTTTCATGAGAACGAGTTGCTTTTGGAGCAAATCTTCCTCGTAAAGCTGCGGGAGCGGCAAAAGCGCGTCGCTTTGCAGCTTCTGCGTAGAAATATCCACAGGTTTCAAGCACTCCCCCGAATACACTTCGACGAAGGCAATTTTCTGTGAAAGCGGGATATATTCTTCCGCCCGCTTTACCATTTCTTCCGTGATGACAAAGTTGAATTTTTTGGTAGCCATATTGGTAATTGTTTTTCTCTCCTTCTATGGTTTGTTTGATTTATGGTATTAACCCGCTTCCTTCGGGGAAAGCCTTACGGAAAGCGAGATTGTTTTCATATCGCCTCATTGCCTCTGCGCGTTTTGTACGAATAGCAATAAGGCGCTCTGTATCTGCACGCACCTTGTTGGCGCGGTTTTGTTCTGTGAAAGAGCGGTCGTCTATCTTTGAGACCATTGACAGCCAATCCGTGTTAAACCTATCCTGCCATATCTCTTGAAAACAGATGCCGAGTATCTGCATGATTTCACGCGAGAGTGTATGTGCAAACGCCCCATCCGTGTAGAAGTCCATGTCAAACACGGTTCCTGCGGGAATTGGTGCATCCACGCTTGCCGCAATGGTTATCTGTCCTGTTTCCGCGTTGTATGTAACGGCGTTTGTTGGAAGCATGATAATGTTTCCGAAGTAATCTGTCTGCTGTATTCTGCAACAGAAAAGTTCATAGCCTTGAAAGTCCTCTCCGAGTTCGACGGTGGTATCGCTCGTAAGTTCCGCTTGCACCGCATATTGATAACTCCCGATTTTCGGCTCGATAAGCGTAGGATTTTCAACCGTTCCGAGCAGATAAATCGGCATATCGGACGGATGGTTAAAAAGCGGAATGGACGGACGTAAATATCCCCACATTTTGCGGGCATACAAAGGCATATCCTCTGTCTTAAGCGATTGAAGATTGATGTCGTCCACATAGATGTCGCAGTATTCGGTTATGACTTGTAAAATGGGCGTAGGCATATTCGTAATCAATATCAGATTGCCTTTGGGTGAGGCTTTCCCGCCCCACCCGTGCAATCTTTTAGGGGTTCTTCGCCAAGAATGGCGCGTGTGAGTGTTTTAAGCGGTTTTCTTTTTTGCGTTGACGTTTTTCGTAAGCTCAACGAGTTGGTCGATAACAGTACTCCAATATTCCGAATCGAACACATAACCTTTTTCGAGCGCATATTGGGAAAGTTTTGCCATAACGCTGTCTTTCTTGAGCGCGCCCGACTTAACACTTGTCGTAACGGGAGCGCCCGTACCAACAAGTTGTTTTGTATAGTCCTCGTAGAGCTTTTCTGCATCCGCAATAAAGCCTTGTGCCGCAGAAGTCATGTCGTTGAGAGCCGCCTCTTGTTCTACTTCCGTTTTTGCCGCCTTGTACTTTTTGATACTCTTTACAAGAGCGGTCACGAAAGACACAATCGTGCCGAGCAGAACAACTGCATATACAACGAGCATGATAATTTCACGAAGTTGCATAATGACCTCCAAATCTTCTACTTGAAGTAAACGCATATTACTTCGTTCGCCTCCCCGCCAAAATAGCGGTTTGACATTTGCCTGCCGTCGGTCGGATATACCTCCCCGCAGGCGAAGCTCTTGCACGAAAGGACACGATACTCACCTTTTGGCATATCGTTCACCGTAATGAGTTTGTTTCCTTTCGTGCGGTCAACACGGATAGCGCGGTTGATGTCCCAATCGCAAAACTCTCCGCACAAAACAACGCTGTTAAGCATCGTGTGGATTTGAAGTTTAGACAACGGGTGTCACCTCTGCGTCTGCCGCAACTTCTTCCGTCGCAAGCGCCGCAAGCTCCTCTTCCTCTGCTTCCGCAATGAGTTCTTTGAGAAGTGCGATATAGTGCTCGTGCTTTTCAAGGTCTTCCGCCTTGATAGCCTCGTACTTTGCTTCGACGGTTTTCTTGTATTCCGCAACTTCTGCCTCAATTTCGTCGGCAAAAGTCTTTGCAATGAGTTCTTGTTTGCTCGCCTCGTATTCTGCGAGCTTTTCCATGAGCTTTTCCTTCGTCATGATGTTTCATCTCCTTTTATCAGATAATGCCCTGCCATTTTAAGAAGAGGTACACAAGCGCGGCGAGTACACCAAGCGCAACAAGACCGAGAAGCGTCCAAAGAAAACCTTTTACCGTTTTCGGTCTGTTTGCGTCCTCTGCTCCTGCAATGAGCGCCCCTATCGTGCCGCGCCACAGTTTGGAAAGCAGGAAAAACCAAACAAGAATGAATGACAAGAAGTACAAAAGCGCAAGGTTCATCGGTTTTGAAATACCGACAAACTCCATGATGGGTTTAACGCCGTTGTAGTGAAACTCTCTGCGTTTCTCACGATTCGCCCACTTGTCTTCCGTAGCCTCTATAGTGTTCTTTTGCTGTTTTGTCGAGAGCTTTTCTCTCTCGTACTGCACAGACTGCTTTGCAAAGGCTTCGCGTTCACGCTCTACTTCCGTATTGACGACGGCGGCTTCCTTAACATTGTCTTTGATGGTCTTGACAAACTTCTCATCGCTTGCGCTTGCGTCTTGCAGGATTTTGAGCTTTACGTCGTCCATACGGTCTGTAAAGCTACTCCCCGAAGAAGAGATTGTCGGTACTGCCGCGCCGTTTTCAGTTGTTACGGAAAGCTCTGCGGGTTTGCCCCCCGTTTTTTCCGCTTGTTCCGTTGTGTCGGCTTCCTGCCGTTTCGTTGCGCCGTCCGACTGCTCTCGCTTCTTTTGCTCTCGCTCGCGTTCTATCGCGTCAAGCTCTTCATCGACAAACATTGTTGACCTCTGCCGTTATTCGGAATATTTTTTCCCGATGTCTTCCAAAATGCGGGTAAACAACCCGTCTTTGTGCGTCTTCTTGGAAATCGCGTTGAGCGCTTTCACCGTATCTCCCGTCACGCGGGTATCTCCTTTCTCGAAGTATGCGTCCATGAACATACCAGCGACAAGTTGTTTATGCTCGTCACAGAGCTTTTCGTAGATGGCGCAAATCTTGTCCTTCGGATAGTCGAGAATTGCGTGGAACATCTCTTGCGAGAGATATTTGCCGTCCTCGTACACGAGATTGAACCTCTTTCGCTCCGCTTCGGTCAGTCCGTCGATGACGAAAACCTTTTTCTTGGCAATAAGGCTTCTGTTGACCTGATTGCCAAGCCCGCGAATGAAGTCCTTTTTCGGCACATCAACGGTTTCGCCCGCAACGGCAATCGTACCCCAATGAGGCATTGATACCGTCGTACCGTTTGCAAACCGCCCGACGTAGAGAATGGTGACATACTCGTCTTGCTTAACTTGCACAACGGAAGGAGAAGCCGCTTGCGCGGATTTCAAAGCCTCCGCGACTGCCGCTTTCACCATTGCGTCAAGTTCGTCTTTCGAGTACATACGCTCCGCAGGCTTGCGCCCGCGCGTTGCCGTTGTTTGTTCTGTGTTTTCCTGTTTGATTTCTTCTGCCATTTTTCATACTCCTTACAGATTTATTTGGCAAAGGCATCAGAGCCGTGGGAAACGGCGCGGTTGTTACGCCGCTTCCCTGCTCTTTTGCTGATTGTTAGTCGCCCGTCGGATAGACGCTCGTGATAACACCGACCTTCGACGCGAACACGGGCTGAATATCCAGCGTCGCCGTGACGTTGATGTCGATGGTGAAGTCCGCCGTGCCCTGCGCATAGCCGTTTCCGCCCGAAGGGGTTGCGGTAAGCGTGATGGGCGTGCCTTCGTACCTCGCGCCAACCAGCGGACGATACAGACCCTTTGCGAGAATGTAGATGTTGTCGCCCGTGTCGATGGTGTCGAGCGTGCTGTTCTGCGTACCGGGAACGATTGCGGGCGTAACGGGGAACAAATCAACGCCAGCCGCCTTCGGCAGATAGCCGTTGTAGAACCATGCTTCGCCGAGACCATACTGCAAGCCCGTCATTGCACCGCCTTTTCCGTCCACGGGAAGCAGATTGGCAAGCGCAGAGCTTGTACCGATAGCCATAAGCCCGTTGTTCACGGAAACGCCGTTGGATGCCGCCACGAGGTCTCTGATGCGCAGCCAGTTCGCCGTCGTGTATGTATCGGAGATAAGTCCCGACGGAATATAACCGTTGGTCGTATTGTTCTCGATAGCCGCGTTAAGCGTCTTCATGGTACGGGCGAAAACCTTGCTGTACAGACCGCGCATGATTGCGGCGTAGTAGCTGCCCGCGTCGCCCGCAACGGCGTTCTGATACCATTTGATGGTCGCGTTGCAAGCGATAGGCTGCGGGTTGAGCGTGATGGTCTTTGCGTACAGATAGTTCTTGGAAACGCTGCGGGAGCTGCCCCACGACACGTCCTCGAAGAAGAAGACGTCGTTCGACAGGATGTCGATTTCTTTGGTGCTGCCAAAGCCGACTTCTTCCCATTGAATGAGACCTGCCGTGCCGTCCGCAACAACATCGTAGTAGATGGGCGCAAGGATTTCACGGTCGATGGAAGCCATCGTGCGCATGAAAACTTCGTCCATCGCGTAGGTCATGTTGTCGCGCTTAAATTCCTCGAAGGTACGAGGCGGCGTTGCGCCCGTCTGTTTGCACGCCATAGCCGCGCAGTACAGGAGCTTGCGCTCTTTATGGAAGCGCGATGCTTCGGAATAACTCATGCCCGAATCCGCGAGCAGAGAGTTGTACTTCTCGATGGCGAGCTTGTTCTGATTGATTTGCCCGCCGATGTATTCAAGGGCGACCATACGCCCCGTGGCAACGATGTCTTGACGGGTAATGGAAACGTCGCTTTCGCCTTCGCTGTTCGCGCGAAGCACGACCTTATCGTTGCCGCCCCCGACGCGAATATCTTTTGCGTCAAGGATGTCTCTCGAAATGGAATTGATTCTCAACATTGTTTTTTGCCCTCCTTACGCACCAGCGGAAACCGCCGCGCGCTTGATTTCGAGAACGTAGCCCGTACCCCAGAAAGTGGAGCCTTCGTTGACGTTCTTCGTGCGCACAAGTTCACCGTACACAACGCCGCTCGTGGTGGGAGCTGCAGAAGCGGGAACCCATTGCCCGTTTGCGCCGACAGAGAAGAATTTGTTCGTGCTGACGGCGGCGGAGAAGTTGTCCGCGCCCCAAGTGTACTGTTCGCCGACGATAAGTTCCGTGAAGTCGCCGCGCATACCCGCAGGGAGCGAAATCCCCAGCGTGTTCGCGCCGAGATTCCACTTGTTACCCGCCGCGTCGGTCGCCTTGTTCACGTCGTAGTTGTTGAATGCGAAGATACCCGTATGGTCGCCCGTCCTGCCCGCAGGAATGACGTTGGCGGTCGTCGCATTGAAATACCAAGCATTGCCGTTGACAATGCCGAAGTCTTCATATCCCTCGTTGGGGAGGTTGCCGTTCCTCACGCACAGCGTACCCGCGTTGCAGACGGCGGCGGTGAAACCCGAACCCGTGCCCGTACCGAATTTGCCCGCGACGTTCTGAATCTGATTGTTCACGCTGTTGGAGACGGTAACTTCAAACATATATTTTGCCATTGCCTTATTCTCCTTGATTTGTTATTTGGAAATTCTTGCAAGAGACGACATGACGCCCTTGCTCGCGCCGCTTTCATCGGCACCGTCCCTGATGTTCGACCACTTAAAGCCGTTGTTCTTGGCTTTCTGCTCCGCTTTCGCTTTGTTCTCTTTGCGGATTTCATCCATGCAGAGCGCGTCCACGTCGCACATCGCCTGTTTTTCACCGCAGAAAGCGCCGTGTTCATCGACCATGCCCGCGTACTTCCCGATGCACTCGTCCGTCATAAGACTGTCGCACAGAGTATCGGGCAAGTCATAGCCACAGTCGCGCTTGTTGTCCGCAAGGCGGCTCTTGATGGCGGCTTTGACGGCTTCCTTGCGGCGCGCCGTTTCCTGCTCTTCCATCTTGTTGAGCTTCGCGGTCAGTTCTGCGTTTTTCTGCACTTCTTTTTCGAGCGCTGCTTTCGCCGCGTTGAGTTGCGATTTCTCTGTTCCGATAAGTTGCTCTGCCGATACGGTGACGGCACCGTCGCCTTCCCCGAAAACGGAATTGACGGCAACCGCCTCGATACGCGAGGGAACTACCGTGTCTTCGTTTTCCTGAAAGGTATAAGTGAAGGTGCGCCCCTCATCGGAAAGCAATGCCACGGACAGACCATTGCAGCCAAGCACGGTGTAGCCCTCGAACTTGTCTCTGATGTCATCCAAGTTCAGAATCTTCATTGACTTTCCTACTCCTTTCTTTGAATTTTGTTGAGTTTGCGGCTCGTTATTTGAATCTGCGCTTACAAGGCTTGCAACTCTTAATTTGAGTTCTTTCAGTTGCCCCTCTTTCAGCGCGAGCTTCCTGATATTTGCACCCGCTACGGCGGGCGTTGTGGTAACGCCGAGTATCGTTACGCCTACAATGCTGTATTCGTCTTCAACCTCGACGTCGCCGTCCATGTGGAATTTGGAAACAAGCGTTTCAATGCTGATAGGCATTTGCCCGCCGTTTTTCTCCAGCTCTTTTATCATTTCGGTGTTGTAGAAAGACGGGAGATATGCCGTTGCGGTCAGCCATTCCACACCGTCTATCGTTTCCATTCGAGCGTTCGGCTGTCCGTTTATCATTTCGGGAAGCCAACCGTATGGATGTTCGCTTTCCGCTCCGATGAAACTTGCGTATTGATTTCCGTTTTCGTCTGTTACGACGGTAAAATCGTGCGAGTTCCCGATTTTTCCGTTGATAGTCGAGTATAGCAACGGGATATTTTCTGCTTCCCTTGCGTGTTCCGCAACGCGGGTGTACTGCCAATTATTGCGGTTTACTTTTTCATTGAGAAGCATGAGTTTGACTTTATAATTCTTCTTGTCATCCGAACTACAAACACGAAGCTGCCCCTCGAATATGCGGTGTGCGCTTCCGTCCGTATTGACTTGTCTGTATTTCCTCATCAGTCGTCCTCCGTCTCGAAATACGAAGCGACCCACTTATCGAAACTCATTTCCGAGCCGTCGCAATGCCATTGATTCCAAGCGGCAACGACCTTCGCAACGTCATCGTCAACATCTTCGAGAATGTCCTCCGCCTTGATAGCCATTGCCTTGTTCGCGGCGGTTTCCGCTTTCCCGATAAAGGCATACAGTTCCGTCTTAATGGCGGTAAGCGCTTCGTAGAATTTACCGAAAGCGTCATCGAGCGTGTCTATGCGCTCGGTAAATGCTTCCGTCGTCGGATATTCCTGTTCAAGGTTTGCGGAGTGCAGAATATCGGCAAACTCATCGAGATATTCAAGGCACTTATGCGCAATGCCGTGAATAAAATCCGACGTGTGCGTCATGTGCAGAAACAAGCGCACCTTTTCCTTGATGGTGTCGCCTATCCTGTTCCCCGAAAGACAAGCATTGCTTACCCTGCGGGAGACATCGCGCAACTCCGCATAGATGGGATTGTCATAGGTAAATGTGTTTTCAAAGTCCATTGTGTGACTTCCTCCTGAAACGAAAAAAGCGGGGCTATAAGCCTGTACCGAAGTACAAACTTATAGCCCCGCTTGGCTGTTACGGCCATCCGCTTATAGCCGCCGTATATTCCATTTGTCGCCGTTCGTGCGCACTCACGGCGACGCCCCGTTTTGTTTATTGTCGCAATTAAAACGGAGAAAAGAAGGACACACCTATAGGGTCACTAAAAGTTCGCCTATGTTTTGGTGTTGGGAGCGCAGGCAAGAATCGAACTTGCGACCTCGTGGATATGAGCCACGCGAGCTACCTCTGCTCCACCGCGCTATGTCGAGGCTTTACGCCTCGTTTTGAATAATTTTAATAAGTTTTTTTGTGACTTCAAAAACCTTTATCCCGTCTTTTGAGTGGCGCACTTCCATGTCGTTCCCGCGAGCCGTGATTTCATCGGCAAGTACGTCAAGAGGTTTTTTGTTACCTTTTACGATACGCTTTTCTCCGCTCATTTTGCTTCTCCCCCTGCTGTCGTTTCTTTTTCGGTCTTATCCTCGGCGATTTCTGCTTCTGTTTTGGTCGGAGCGCCGCTCGCGTTTGCCCCGCTTTCGTGGTCACCCGTCGTAGTCTGTTTTGTCGCAGACTGCGTATAGGATGTAGCGGGCGGGATAAGCATATCGAGAAGCCCGCAGCCTTTTACGGCGTAACTCAAAGACAATTTGTCAAGCACGGACATATTGTCGAGAGCGGCAAGGATAAAGTGCTGTTCCAAACCGCCTTTATCGAGCAACTTTATCGCTTCCGTGCGGATAAGGCTGTCGTTGTACACCGAGCCGAAAACCGTCATTTCCCACTCATACTTGAGGTTGAGCGTCGAGATAAGGTGATTGAACATCTTTTCAAGCGTCCGATACACCCTGTCTGCAAATCGGCTTTCGAGTTTTGCCGAATATTCTTCCTGTCCTGCGTGCGGATTGCTTACAGTCGGGATAAGCGCCGAAAGCCCCGTTTTCCCCATGCCGTATTCCAAGAAGGACGAACTGATTTCGTTCGCGTTTGCCGCTTCTTCAAACGAATGAGATTTTATATTTCCTGCGGGAGCCATGAAGAAGCCTGTGCCGCCTGTATGCGTCCGCGCCATTAGCACATTCCAATAGTATTCAAACAGTTTCCTGTTTCCGTCGGAAAGCCTGAAACCGTCATCCTCTTTTGAGCCGTCCGTTGTAAAGTACGGAATTTCGCCCGTAAAGATTTTAATAAGCGGATTCATGATAAGCGAGAGCTGCGCAGCCTCGTAGTCCGCCTGTTGTGCAAAGGTTTGGAAAAGTCCAGCAAACGGCGAAACGGCGATTGCCGTACTGTCGTCTATCTCAAACGTCCAAACGCGATCAATCGGAAGCGATACGAAGTAACACCACCGCCCGTTTTGCATATACATCTGTGGATTGCCCTCGCCGTTCTTGTTGACGGCGTTTAGATCGACGTGGTATTCCCTGCCGCCCGCCTTGACCGTTGCGTAGACGTACTTTGCGCGTATCTTATCTGTCTCTTTCGGTTCGACAAAGATGTTCTCAAAATCACGGATAAACGGCTCGAATAAATCTCCATACTGCCTGTAATCGGTCGCGGGTTGCAGGAAGTACGTCATATCAAAGGAAACGGTGTACTTGCTGATATTATTAAAACCGATTATTCTGCTCCATGCCGTCGGAAGTTGTTGGTGAAAAATGTAATTGACCTTGTTGTGTACCTTGTCAATGCTCGACCGCGTTACATAGAAAACCTTGCCCTGCAAAAGTGCTTGCGCGGCGGCTTGATGTCCGAAGTCCTCTACACAGAAAGCCTTTTCCGCTTTATCCACCATGCGCCATTCACGAAGAAACTCATCCGTCTTTGCCTTATCTTTTTCAACGTACAAAGGCTTGACGTAATGGCGATAGGTTAGCATATCGGCGTAACTCTTTTGAAGTTTGAAGATGGGGTATGCCGTCCACTTCAACGCCTCTGCCACTTTACGGAGCGAAAGTTCGCTCGTCTGCGGGGAAAGCAAAAATTCGCCGAGTTCTTCTTTTGTGTAGTCAGCGGGCAACGGGTTGATTGCCTTGACGCGCATATTGTTGATAAACGGCTCGTTATTCAAGCCATATCCTACACGCGAAAAGGCATTATAGAAAGCATCCGACCCCATATCGCCGTATTGTCCCCAAAGAGACTGTAACCTTTGGATTGCCAAAGAGTACGAACTTTCTTTGGGCGCGGGAGGCGCGACAGTCTGTTCAGTTGTGCGTGTCGCGGTTGTCGCCCGCCTCTTGCTGTTTGACATCTTTCTGCGTTTCCTGTTCCTTTTGCCGTTTTTGCTCTTTTAAGGCTTCTTCTACTTTGTCGAAGTAGTCCATAAGCGCGGAGGAATATTCTTTTTCCCGTTCCCGCATTGCCTGTGTGTTGATTTCAAGTTTGCACGCCGTGAGCCAACTCTTTTCTTCTCGGTTAAGCGTTGCCTCGACAGCCTCGTCTTGCAGGATAAAGTTTTCTTTCGGTTCTGGCGGCGTGTCCGTATATATGAGAAGGTATTGGTGATGGCTCGGTATGCAACTATATTTCACGCCTTGCGGTATGTCTTGCACAAGTCCCGCATAAAGACGATATTTTTTGACTTCTTCTTCCATACCCCTATCTCCTGCGCATTGCAATGAGACGCGCCCGATCTACTGCAATCGGTATTCTGTCCGATACTCCCGCCGCTACGCCGTGATCGTCCGCAAAGCCGCCGTTTTGCTCTATGGCGGCAATCGCGTCCGCATACGAACTTTTGCGCTTGTAGTTTGTCTTTACAAGTTCTGCTTCGAGTATCTGCGCAAAGCGGAGCGCGTATTTCAATGCCGACCACATATCGCGTTGTATGCTCTTGGAGCGCCGTTCCTCTTTGAGCGTCAAGCCGCTCGTTTTCAGGACGAGGTTTTGTATCTGTTGGCAAAGTTCGTCTGTCTTCCGATACGGATAGCCGATTTTCCCGTCCGCAAAGTCGTCCTTAATACCGTGTTTACGTTTGTACTGCTCAATACCGTCGGAAGCCGCAGAAGTAAGCAAATCGACGTTCCCTTGCTGAAACTCAACTTGCGCGTATTGGAGCATATCGCCTTCCGCGTCCTCTGTTCCGCGCGTTCCCGCTTTTAACGGATAAAGCACGGGCAAAGCGCCTTCCTGTTCGAGTTCTACATAGCGTTTGTGTTTATAGCAACAAAGCGGCTTTGTGCCGTCTTTGGTCGGCTTCATCAGTTCTTCGACGACTTCTCGCCCATATGCTTGCGCGTCTATCACGAGGTACGTTGCCCCCGCACCGTTTTTGCAGTATTTCTGCCAAAGCGATTTTACTTTCTGTGCTTGCAGATATGCCGTTGCGGGCGGCGGGTAAGCGTCAACATACACGCATTGTTTCTTGTACTTGTCGCGTCGCGTCTGTGAAGTGTATCTCGTGAGTTTTAACACAACGTCTGCGCACTTCGCGTTTTTCGCTCCATCTTCATAGGAAACGTCGTGCGAGACTATGTAAACCGTTTCTTCGTCCCCGTTGTGGAAGTCTTCCATTGCCATAAGTTTACGGCTTCGTGAAAGCACTTCATCGGAGACAATCGGGTTTTCGCTTGTACCCGTGTACCTCGCGCTCATTTCACGCATGAAGTTTTCCTGCGAGAGTTTATTGCGCTGGTCTTTTATATAGTCTATATCACGGATATTGCACAAAACGGCAACTTCCCACGGAATATCGAGGACGTACCCTTCGTGCCTGTCCCCGTACAGCATAGCCGCTAATGCCTTATGCCTGTGTACGGTATATGCCCTATTAAGTTTCGAGCAAGCGTTCGTGATATACGAGTGTTTGAAGTTTATGTGCGTCGAGTCGCGTTTTTGGTTGACCGTTCTTGCAAGACGGACTGTCGGGAGAACATCTTTTTCAAAGGTCTCCATATCAAATCCGTCCGCGCCTTCCGCGCCTATCTCTTCGCCGATACATTGGCTTGCGTTCGAGCCGCGCGGCGCATACATGGAAAATTCGCTTCCGTACCGCGTCGTAATACGGAACATATCGGAGCGGTCGTTCCTTATCTGCCATTGCGACGCTATGTCGGGATAATCTTTCTCTATCTGATGAAACGCTTGCGTTGCAAGCGCCGCCGCTTGCTTTTGGTTGGGCGCGCAGTAACGCATTACTTCGCCCGGATAGAGTATGCCGCAAATACAACAAGTAAGAAGAAGATATTGCGTCTTACCGATACCGCGACATCCCGTGATAAACACGTCTCGGTTACGACTTATCAGCCGCATGATGATTCTGTGAGGAAGTTCTATCTTGTACTCCGCATTTGGACTTCTGAATATATCCGCCATAATGTCAGGGTACACACGGAAAAAACTTATTATAAACGCGGCACTATCTTGGTCTACATCATCATAGTCGAACGCTTTTGTGTGTTCTGCGTTTACCCACTTATGGAGCGTCTTACTGTATCGCTTCCCGCGCGAGGCATATCCTGTCGGCATATCACGCCTCCGTGTTCGGCGCTACGTTCTTTTTTGTTGCCTTTTTTGGTTTCTCAAAAGATACATTCGCCGTATTCGTAAAACGTTTATGCTCGCGTTCTTCGTCGGTCTCTTCATCGGCAAACTCATCGAATTTATCTTCAATGTCGAGTTCGCTCGGAAGTTCGTCGGGCATATATGCGTCTGCGTTTGCCCGCATTGTGCTGTACATACGCTCAATGATAGCGTCGCAAACGTCAAGCGAGTAATCGTATTTCTTGCCCTTGATAAAACGCTTGAAAAGCACTTCCTGCGTTTTGTCGATAGGCAAGAATTTCCCGTCTTCCATAAGCCCCGCGCGTTCAAGCGCAACGACTTGGCTCATAAGTTCAAAGCCTTCGACGGGCTTTTCGTCTTTCTTGCGCATTTGCTCGGAAGAAAGTACGTTATCGACCATTGTTTGGAGCGCTTTCGCATCGGTGTATTTCCCACGCTGTATGAGCCTGTCTATCTCAAAGTCCCACTTGGCGACTTTGATAAGCGTGATTTTCATCTGCGGGGTAATCGTCTGTCCCGAATAAGCGCTCGCACGGGCGGCATAGAGCCTATCCAGTTCCGCATACCGCTTTTCGGTCGCTTCCTTTGCTTCGCCTTCTTCCCGTTCGCCCCAGCGTGTCCTCTGCTCTGCCGTCCCCGCAATTCTGTCGAGTTTTGCCCGCTCGTTCTTGATATACGCGGAAAGGTCTTTTTCCGTAAAGTTCCTGCCGAAAACCCGCAAGAGGTCTGTCTCTCCGTCGAAGAACGTAAGCACTTCGTCGTCTTTTCTGTCTTCGCCCGCTTCTGCAAGGTAATCTATGTACAAAACCCACGCGGCTTCGTTGCTTTCAAAGTCCGTGTCCGCAAGGACGATAGGCTTACACGGCACGTTAAACGCCGCACAGCAATGGAACAACGCCAAAGAGCGCCCTTCTACCCTTGCGAGTTCGTCAAAATACTTCTGCTCGCAGTCGATACACAAATGGGATATTCCCGTTACGCTGTATTCCGTTGCCACTTCTCTGCTGTTTTCGGGTGTAAGCCCTACGCCGCAACGGTGGCACGCATATTCAGTTGTTACACCGTTATTTTTTACTTTTTTCGGCATAGAAAAACCCGTATGACAATGTTGCCATACGGGTGATTTACGAAAATGAGTAAACGGAAAGATAGCAACATTGAAAGTCAATGTAACTTCTGTCAACCTGCTTGCTACGCTTACGCGGTTGGAAAATACATTCCGATTTACAGCATTAGTTCGTTGTCAGTTATTCAATTTTCTTCATTCTAACACAATATATAGTGCCTGTCAAGCGTTAAAACACTATTTTTTGTAATTTTTACAAAGATTTTTTCACTTTCCACGAGAATTTTGTTTCGATAAGCGTTTTTGTACCGCAGCGTTCGCAAGTAATGCCAACCTTGCCATCGGCGTCGCCTTCGACCTCGACTACACGTCCATGACGTATCATGACAAGTTTCCCATCCATTATGTAGCCGAGAATATTCCCGCAGTTCTTGCCCTCTTTCTCTCCGCAACACCGAATTGCTTTCTTACGCATTATTCGTCTCCAAAAATTTCAGGATTATCGTGGATATTTCCAACGATATACAAGTTGCCCCAATTTGTCGGGTGCGCTTCTTCCTCATACGTCCAATCGTTTGCTAAACCTTCTTCCGTAGTGAGCATATACCTTGCGTCGCTTTCCCACCAAGTAACTGCTCCATATGCACCCAAGCACTCTTCGCCCTCATCGTTTTCACACCAATCGCCAAGATAGTCGCCTTCAAAAATCTTGTTTCCGCTCCTATCCATTCGTCCCGTGTACTGTCCTACGGTTTCAGGGTCGATTTCATATCGGTCTCCCATGCCCGTATTCTCGCTTATTTCCCAAACGTCCATAATATCCGTCGGGGTAAGCAAATCGCCGTATATCCACTCGCCGTTGTCAAGCCGTTTTGCTCTAAAAAGAATTTCACGCATATTATACCTCCCGCCAAATGGTTATTCTTGCCGTTAAAATCTCAACATATTTTTGCATAACTTCCGCTTGTTCCGTCAAAAGGCGTTTTTCTGCAAAGTTCATTTTTTGCTTAAATATGTCAGATTGAATGAAGTCAAGTAATTTATCCAAACGCCGTTCAACTTCAATGAGTTCTTCCTCTACCCGCTCTTTTGCCGTTGTTTTCTTTGTGGTTTCTGCGCCGCACACAACATCATCTTTGGATAGCCACTTCTCCCATGCTCCGCACTTGGCGCAATACAAGCCCTTATGCACATTGCTCCCGTTTGGGACTTCTTTGATGATGTATTCTTGCGCACCGCACTTCTTACACTTAAATTGAATTACCGACATTGAATTATTCTCCTTTTTAAGTTATATCAAATCTCAACTGCGACCAAATCAAGGCTCGCAAACTTACTATACTTCTTCCACTTGACATATTCCGTCAAAAATTCCTGTTGCGTGTACCTCTTGCAATACGCATAAAACGACAAGTCCGTTCTGTATTGAGACAAGTGCCGCCAACACGCAAATACGGCGTTCCCAACGACATTGTCAATGTCCATACCATGCCGCGCATATCGCATATAGCCAAGCGTTTTCATACAATGCTTAACGCAAGCAAAGATTTCGGGAATACGCGCTTCCTGTTCGGCAGTCGCCTCTTCCGTATAACCGCGACAAATCATAAGATTGTCTATGCGGTTATTCATAATGTCGCCGTCTTTATGATAGACGTGTATGCCATCCTGATAACTTTTGCCAAAGTAGCGATACACTTCCGTTGCGACACCCGCCATTTTGCGGATATATGTACTCTTTCGCTCGATTTTCAGCGTGCAAACAACGTGTGTGTACCGCCCACCCATTGACTTCTGCAAATACGGCTTTAACTCTCTTCCTGTCGGAGAGATTATCCGCCCGTAGTTGCTTATCTTATATCCGTCAAACGGAGACGGGAATGTGCGCCATTCTTCTGTCATTTTCGTACAACCCTATAACAAAGCGGCAATAATGTTTGCGTTGCTATTTTTGCGGTTTCTCTTGGAATATTGACGACAACTATATCCCCATACTCCACATAAAGTTCGTTGTCTTTGGGCGAATCCCAGAGTTCTTCTATATGTTGGAATTTTGGGAAAAATCCAAACATATCTTTCGCGCAATCGTATATTTCCTGAATTTCAAAAGTCATAGTCCCATCATGAACACTCTCGTTACAGTATAACTTTGTAAAATTTGTATTTGGGTTGTATTTCCAAGTTACTAAAAATGGTGTTCCTGCTCCTGCGCCTCTTTCCGATACTACCTCTCGCCGTACTATTGTTTCACCGTTGTTTGTTGAAAATTTTTTATTACGTTCGATAAAATCTTCCAACAAAGCAACTGTTTTTACGGCATAAACTCTTGTTCCATAAAGGTCTGCCCTTGTAACATCTTTGTTCCATTCGTTTTCTTTCCGCCATTTTTCAATATATCTCTTGGAAGATTCTCCGCTCACATAAACTATTGCCATTTTACTTTCCCTCCTCAATGCGTTCTGCCCGCAAAAAGTCAAGCATACAAGCGCGGCAATCACCGTTCATTGCGTC
>ERZ1090880.265-NODE-265-length-30574-cov-9.319244_pt1 | contig 30574 bp, 25 predicted proteins | sample MGYA00478471_ERZ1090880 | MGnify/ENA primary metagenome ERZ1090880 (study PRJEB33644, sample SAMEA5815734) | chicken gut metagenome | biome: Chicken; feature: Gastrointestinal Tract; material: Caecum | place: Ireland | collected 2019-01-01 | study: A study of the... | reverse complement strand
AAGTGGCAGGCAGAACGCGCTTTACAGCCAAATCGCAAGTAAGAATATCCGATTGGGAACATACGGATGACCGTGAAAAAAGTACGGTAAGGGACCACCGCTTGAATGCGTTGCGGGATATAAATTTATCAGATCATCAGGTTGCGCCGAAACTCATAAACCTTGATCAACGGCAGCGGCGGGGACTTCATACGAAGCCCCCGCCGATTTTACAATTTCCTGTTTTTGAATATATCTGGATAATTTTCTCTTAATAATTTTTCGTTGTTAGCAATATTTTTACATAATATTGCACCATAAATTACTTTTCTACTATTAAGATACTTGCGACTGTTTAATTGAAGGGTAGCCGTTGATTTGCGACTTTTCATATGATCATACAACCGAAATCCTAAATTGCTATCTTTACCCCAATATAACGGATAAATATTTCCGTCTATAGGCTTCCATTCATTAAAACTTAAAGATGAATTTCGATTATGTTTCTCAAAAAAATCTTTTTTTTCATCATCCGCTAATTCAACAGCTATACCATAAACCCCACCCCGTTCTTCTAATTTACACCCATCGTCTGAAAATGTAATAGTTCCAGCTAAACAATCTAAATAATCATCTTTAATTAGTCTTTTCATTAACAAAGTAATCGCATTGTCCATGGCTTTATCCTTGTAAATAAACCTTAAAGGCGAATCCGTCTCCTAATGGAAACGGGTTCGCCTTTAACTTGTTTGGTGACCCCGACGGGAATCGAACCCATGATACCACCGTGAAAGGGTGATGTCTTAACCTCTTGACCACGGGGCCACATATCAGGCTTTGCTTGCGCTGTGCGCTCAAAAACCTTCAGGATATAAAAAACGGCTTGACGCCGGTTTTTTTGGTAGCGATGAGTGGAGTCGAACCGCTGACCTATCGGGTATGAACCGATCGCTCTAACCAACTAAGCTACATCGCCGTATGGTTGCGGGGGCAGGATTCGAACGTGCGACCTTCGGGTTATGAGCCCGACGAGCTACCTGGCTGCTCCACCCCGCGATGTTGGTATTCGGATAACCGAATAGCTTACTTATTGTAACGGAACAAAAGGAGTTTGTCAACCGTTTTTGGAAAAATATTTGAAATTTTTTCGGATTTTTTGCGGCGGGCGGAAATCTTCCCCCGGGAATCAGAAAATATCGTGCGCGACGGGCGTATAAAAGAGCCGCTCCGCCTCCTTTCCCCCGGCAAACGCAAGGAGCCACATGAGTTTTGCGACAGTCGCCTCGAGCGTCATGCAGCGCGCCTCCAGGATATTCCCGCACGCGCGCAGCTTCCTGCCGACGGCGTAGGTATCCATCGCGCTCCCCTCCCGTTCCACCTGCGTGGTGAGAACCGCCGTCTTTCCCTTGGCGAGGAACGCCTTCAGACGGGCAAAGAACGCGTCGTTATCGTAATTGGGCAGCCCGCCCGCGCCGAACGATTCGATGATGAGCCCGTCGCAGTGCGCCTCCAGATAATCGAAGATATCCGCACGGATGCCCGGGATCATCTTCAGGACGAACACGTTCTCGTTGAGCGCACGGAAAAAGACGGGCGCGCCCGCGGATTTCGGCTCCTCGATATAATAAAACGGCTTGCCTTCGCGCATGACGGCGACGGCGGGAAAATCGATGCTCGAAAAGGCGTTGAAACTGCGCGTGCGCGTCTTTTTGGCGCGCGTACCCAGAATGACGTTGCCGTCGAACACGATATGCACGCCGGACGCACCGTCGTCCGCGCAATAGGAAAACGCCTCCGAAAGATTGCGGCGGGCGTCGGTATCGCGCGTGTATACGGACTTCTGCGAGCCCGTGAGCACGATGGGCTTCGCGCTGTTCTGGATGAGATAGCTGAGCGCCGCGGCGGTATACGCCATCGTATCCGTTCCGTGCGTCACGACGAATCCGTCGTACTTTGCATAATTTTCTTCGATGAGCTTCGCAATGGCGAGCCAGTGCGCGCCGCAGATGTTGGTGCTGTCGAGATTGAACGGCTGCACCGCCGTGACGGCGCACGACTGCGCGATCTCGGGCACGCAGTCCAGCAGCTCTTCGGACGAAATGACGGGCTCCAGTCCGTTTCCGGTATTGCGGGAGGCGATGGTGCCGCCCGTTGCGATCATGAGAATGTTTTTCATATCCTTGCTCAGTATGCGCCTCAGCGCAGTTTTTCACGCAGACGGGAGCATTCTGCCCCGGTGAGCCCCATGTCTGCAAAGACCTCTTCCGTCCCCCTGCCATGTCCGCAGGGATGCGGAAACGCCGCGGCGATATCGGGAGGGAGCGCGTCCGCAGACACGCCTGCGTGCAGGAGCAAAAATCCCCCTACCATGTCTGCCGTATCGCCGAAAATGAGTGTGCAGCCGCGCTCACGGGAGAGAGCGCGGAGAACCGCCGCCGCGCCGTTCTCTTCCGTATCGCAGAACAGAGAAACACCGTATCCGCTCAGCTCCGCACGCGCCGCGGACGGAAGGCGCATACCGACGAGCACGCGCCCGAACCGTGTATAATGCTTCCGGTCGTAGCGGATCCCGCCGAGTTCGCGGAACACGGCGCCGCCCGCCCTGAGCAGACGCGCGCCGTCCCTGGCGGCGACGCTTTTGATGAGGCGAAGATCGTAGGGCGCGTTCTCCGCCCCTGCCTCGAGGACGCGTTCGACGACCGCGCGCTGCAGACGGTCGTGCGGCCCGACGGGCGCCAGAACGCGCTCCCCCGGGGAGAGCGCGAAATCGCACCGATACCAATAGGTGCGGTCGGAAAGGTTGCCGTCCTCGGCAAAGCGGAGCGCCGCGAACGTTACCATTCGTTGGGGAAAGGCGGATCCTCTTCCAGCCACCAGTCCTCGTAATACTTCACATACTGCGAGCAGCTCTCGCTCACGTCGTCGTTGAGGGGCAGCGCGCTCTGTTCCCAGAACGCCTTCACGAATGCCTCGCAGTTTTCCGCGGTGATCTCGGAGAGGAACTTCGCGCCGAGCTCCACGATATTTGCGGGACGCTTTCCGCAGGCGCGCACCGTCTCTTCCAGACGGCGGTTGCAGGGGAAGAGCGCGCGGTTTTCGATGAGGATGAGACGGTACACGCTGTACACGATCTCCTGCGCGAGGTGCGCGCGCATATAGGCGTTTTCCGCGGGGACGATGTTGAGGAAATACCCGCGGTTGAGCTGAAGGTTGGCGCAGAAACACGCGATCTTCGCCTCCACCGTGTGCTCGGGATAGGCGGAGATTTGCGCGACGAGCGACGGGATCTCCCCGTCCGTCGTACACATGACCTGCGCCTTCACGTAGGCGTTGCGCGTGGGCTCGCTGGCGTATTTCGCGGCGCGGCGCAGGATCGCCTTCGTCTTGTATTTCACGTCGAAATAGCCGCCCTCATAGGTGCAGTGACCGACGATGACCTCCGAAAGACGGTTCTCCGCAGCAAGCGCGGCATAGCGCTCTTCGGTGACGACGATGATGGCGTCGATATCCGAATCGGGACGCGCATTGCCCTTGACGGTGGATCCGTCGAGCACGACGGCGATGACGCCCTCCTGCCCCTCGAAATATTCCCTGAGTTTTTGCGCGCTCTCCTGATGATGTTTGTACATCTTCTCCCCTCCGTTGCGGTTCCGCAGTGTATTATAACATACCCCCGCCGCTTTCGCAAGAAAAAGCGCACAGGAAAACGGACGGATATGAAAACCGCCGCGGAAATACCGCGGCGGCACGCACAAACTGCCCTTTACTGTTTTTCTTCGTCCGCACGATCCTGCGGTTCCTTCCCTGAAACGCCGTCCTGCACGCTGTTTTGCGCCTCTTCGCGCGCCTTTGCCTGTTTGGCGCGGTACTTGGGATAATCGGTGACGCACACGATGACCGCGGCGACGAGGAAGGCGACGACGAACGCCGCAACGCCCACGAGGACGACGGAAGTGCTGCCCGTCGTTTCGGGCGAGCGCGACTGATATGTGACCCAGGTATTGCTCTCGTAGATCGCCGTCGTGACCTGTTTGAGCGTCTCCGCGGCGGCGCTCAGCGAGGCGTACTGCGCGTCGAGCGTCTGCGCGAACGACTTGACGCTTTCCGCGTTCAGCGTGCCTCCGCCCTCATCCGTTTCGGACGTGACGTAATCGCCGAGCTGGGTGGCGATGGTCGCGTTACGGACGATGTACTCCTCGACGAGCGAACTGCGCGCCATACCCGCGACGCCCGCGACCTCCTTGAAACTTTCGATGATGCGGTCGTTCAGCTCATACTCCGCTTTGAGCTCGTCGCGGAGGAGGGAGACGGCGGACTCGATGCTCTCGTCGGATGCGGACTGCGCGACGACGATGCTGCCGAACCCGCCGCGCGTGCACAGTTCTTCGAGGCTCGACTGCAGGCTCGTGCCGAAAATAACGCTCGCCTCGGCGCGGTAGTTGCCCAGCGTCTTGCCCGTCTCCCCCACCTGCACGGAATAGGCGCTCGAATAGCGGCTGATCCAGGTATCATAGCTCGTGATGAGGGTGGTGCGGAGCTGTGTGAGCATGGCGAGCCGCTCCTCGAGAGAGGCGGCATAATACGCGGCGGAATCCACCGTGTAATCGAGCGTTTCCGCCTTTTCGCGGAGCGAGGCGACCGCTTCCTCGGCGACGGCGGAGATGAACACCCGCGCGAGGTCGGCGTCCGCAAAATAACTCCCCTTCACCTGTATCGTATATACGCCGAGATACAGGCTGCTCGTTTCACCGTCCGTCGCCGAAGAGATGGTGATGTCGTCGTTTTCGAGCATCCCGTCGATATCGACGTCGGAAAGGCGCTCGTCGCTCGCCTTGGCGGCGTTCAGCGCGTCTTTCGAAATGATGTTGCGGTAATAAAAGGGCGTCCCGTCGGCATATTGCTGCGTAGACGCCGCGGGGCTTGCGAGCGCAAACGTCATGCTGTAATAGGTCGATCCCGGGTTGAGAAAGAGCGCGACCACCATGACGGCGATCGCCGTGACGAGCACCGAGGCGAGCAGGATCGCCCAGATGCGTTTTTTTACCAGATGACAGATCTCCCCGAAGGTGATCCCGTCCTCCCGTTCTTCGTTCATAATCACTCCTTGTCGATAAAATCAGTCTTGTCTGCGGGGCGGAACGCAGCCCCGCCGCGGGAAGCGTATCCTAAAATATACCGTTTTTTCGTGTTTTGTCAACCGATACGACGCGTCTTTCGGGGCGGCGGGCAAAAATTCATCGCTTTTTTACAAAACAAACAAAAAACCACGCGAAACCGCGCGGTCTTCTTTTGTAAATATATGCGCTCTGCAGAGCGTTTTTCCGTTTTTTACTCCATTTCGATCCGGGCGAGGATGGAGGAATTGCCGATCGCCCTTCCGCCGCCCAGCACGACCGCCATCTGCGGATCGCCCGTGACGTGCGCCTCCATCTGAAGTTTATCCGCCATGTAGTCGGCAAAGCCGGCGATGTTGCACACGCCGCCCGCAAGGAACACGCCGTTCTTGACCATGGCGGCGGACACCTCCGCGGGGAGTTTCCGGAGCACAAGTTCCGCATATTCGGCGATCTTATCGGCATAGATGCGGATGGGAAAGAGGATATCGGCGGAGGAGACGGCGACGGAACGGGGCTTGCCCGTCGTGACGTCGCGCCCGTTGACGATGGTGCTCTGGTAGTCGTTGGGGATGAGGCTCCCCACCGCGTTTTTCAGTTTTTCGCTCGTCTGCGAGCCGATCTTGAGATTGTACGTTTCGGCAATATGGTCGATGATGTGCACATCCATGTTGTTCCCGCCCACGTTCATCGTGAGCCCCGCGATGATGCCGTCGAGCGAGAACACGGCGGCGCTCGTTTTGCCGGCGCCGATATCGAGCGCGAACACGGGATTGGACTCGGAGAGCGGCACGTCCTGCCCCAGCGCCGCGAGATAGGGCGATTCGGCAAACCGCACGCGGGAGAGTCCCACCGACTTTGCCACGCGGCAGTATTTTTCGCGCAGTTCCACGGACGCGGCGCACGGCACGCAGAAGAGCACCTCGACGGCGTGCGTGCGGCGCACCACCTTGCCGAGGAAATACTCCAGAAGCGCCGCGGCGTAGCGTTCGTTGACGATCTCGCCCTCGTAGACGGGGAAGCACACGTCGGTGAGTTCCGCCGTCTTGCCGAGCAGGCGCTTCGCCTCGTTGCCGAAGGCGCGGATCTCCCCCGTCTCCTTCTGCACGGTGACGCAGGTTGCCTCGGCGAGCACGATCCCGCTCCCGATCTTATAAATTTTTGTGACCGAAGTCCCGAAGTCGATTGCAAGTTTGAGCATAGTTTTTCCTTGGATCTTTATCTCAGATGAGCCCCGCCTCGCGCAGGATGGCTTTCAGGCGCTCCACGGGCAGCCCCACCACGTTCGTAAAACTTCCCTCGTATCTGTCGACGAGCGGATATCCGTCCTGGATGCCGTAGGCGCCCGCTTTATCCATGGGAAGCCCGCTTTTTACATACGCCTCGATGAGTTCCTCCTCGAGCGGACGGAAATATACGCGCGTTTCCACAACGTCGGAATACGTCCCCTGCAGGGCGATGAGGCATACGCCCGTGTAGACGGTGTGCGCCTTTCCGCTGAGCAGCGCGAGCATCCTGCGCGCCTCGTCCGCGGAGCGGGGTTTGCCCAGGATGCGGTCGCCGAGCGCGACGACGGTATCGGCGCCCAGCACCGCGCAGCCGGGACGGCGCGCCGCAACGTCCGCCGCCTTGCCGCAGGCGAAGGCGAGCGCCGTATCGCGCGCAGAAAGCCCCGCACCCTCCTCGGAGAAGTGCGAAGGCTCCACGGTAAAATCGGATATGAGCGCGCCGAGGAGCTCCCTGCGGCGCGGAGAATTGCTTGCTAAAATGAATTTCACAGGATCTCGAGGTTCTTTTTGAATGTACGCTTGAATTCGGGCCCGGCAGCCATCGCCTGCCTGATCTCGAGCGCCGCGTCGCCGGCGAGCTCCGTCTTCATGATGACCGAATCGCCGAGGACGTCGCAGTTGATACCGGTGACGACGCCCATGCCGCTGCGGTCGAGCGCCTCGCCGATGCGCAGCAGTACGCCAAGCTTTTTGACGATCTCCAGATCCTCTTCGGTGACGATATCGCGGTAACGCGCCCATTCGGCGGCGTTGATATCCTCTTTCTTATGGCATCCCGCCACGAAAGCGGCAAGCACGATCTCGCGGTGCGTGGCGCCGCAGATGCCCGAATTGAGGATCATGTAGCGGCTGTGCTGGGCGTGGTTGTAGTAGCGGACGCGCAGCCCGCAGTCGTGCAGGCTCGCGGCGATCTTGAGCACTTTGAGATATACGCGCGGGAATTTGTGCAGCACGCGCAGCTGCTTGAAGAGCTGGATCGAAAGCCGCACCGTGTGTTCGACGTGCTTTTCGTTGCACCCGTAATATTTGACGAGCGTGTTCAGCGAATAGCTCAGTACGTCGAGAATGGGACGTTCCACCGTCTGGGGCACCGCCTGATTGAACATGATGCCCTCGCGCAGACCGTATCCGCCGACGGTGAACGATTCGATGTGCAGATAGTCGGTAAACGCCTTGATGATGGCGAGCGCGGCGGGCATGATGTCTGCCCGGGCGGGCGAGAGCCCGCGGATGCGCTTACGCTTTTCCACGTCGAGAACGCGCACCATCTCGTAGATGGAGCGGAAATCCTCCACGGCGAAGGAATAGTTATGCACCGTGTTGAGAGGATATTTGCGCACGAGACGGTTGATCTTGTAGAGATTGCGGAAGGAACCGCCCACGCCGATCATCTGCACGTCGGGCTCGACCTCGGAGAGCCATTCGATCTTTTTGAACTGCTCGGTGAAGAACTCCTCGATCTTCGCCGTCTGCTCCTCGGGCGGGACGCCGTCGTCGGCAAAGAGATCGGTCAGCGTGACCGCGCCGAACGCGAGCGTCGCGTGGTGCAGGATGTTGCGGCGGTTATAATAGATGATCTTGGTGGAGCCGCCGCCGATCTCGAGAATGATCCCCTTGGGGATATCCATGGAGTTGATGACGCCGCGGTAGACGAGCGTCGCCTCCTCTTCCTCGGAGAGCACGTCTACCTTGATGCCGCACGTCGCCTGGATCTCATCGAGAAAGGAGCGCTGATTCTTGGCGCGGCGGACGGCGGCCGTGGCGACCGCGATGATGCGCTCCACGCCGCTTGCGTCGCACAGACGCTTAAACATTTTGAGCGTGCGGATGGTCTCCGCAACGCGCTGCGGCTTCAGAAAGCCGTCTCTGTCCATATCCTGCCCGAGGCGGACGCTCTCTTTGAGCTCGTCCTCGACCATAAAGTGATTGTCCCCGAACAGCTGTACGATGACGAGGCGCGCGGAATTGGAACCGAGATCGATGATCCCGATCTTTTCCGCCGGCTTCGCCTGCGATTCGACAATTTTTTCCATGACGTTCCAACCTTTCCGTGTGAATTTTCGGACCTGCCCGTCCGATCAGGAGAACGCGGAGGCATCCGTTTGCCGCGCGGAGAACGCACCCGCCCGCGCGATATTTTTTCTCAATCGCTCGATAATGCCCCTATTCTGTATTTTGAACTCTACCCTATTCTATCACACGACGGGCGGTTTGTCTATACCCTTTTGAAAAAAATTATCCGAGAATTTGTCATTTTTTCGTGAATTTTCGGGCAAAAAGTGCGTCCCGCAGGCGAAAAAGCGCCAAAGCGATGAGAAAAATGCCGAAACCCTTCTCGAGCGCGCCGGAGGGGAGGTGCGCCGCGAGCAGAGAGCCCAGAGCCGAAAACAGGAGCGCCGGCAGTACGAGCGGGAGCAGCCCCTCCCCGCGCAGCAGTCCCGCCTTCGCGTGCACGCTCAGCGCGAGCGCCGCCATGGGAAGAAAGGAGAGCAGATTGACGCCCTGCGCCGCCGCCTGCGGAACGCCGGCGAGCGTGAGGAGCGGGATGAGCGCCGTACCGCCGCCCATGCCCATACCGCCGAGCAGTCCGCCCGCGAACCCGCAGAGCGCGAGGAGCAGAAACGCCATTACAGGAGCGCCTTCCCGCCGGCGGCGAGCATGAGCACGGCAAACAGCAGGGAGAGCGCCCTCGGCGGGAGCACGGGCAGCAGTTTCGCGCCGAGATACCCGCCCGCGAGCACGCCCAGCGCCACGGGCAGAAAGACCGCCCACGGCACCAGCCCCGCCCACAGATACACCGCCGCGCTGACGAGGGACGCGGGCAGGATGAGCGCGATGGCAGTGGCGTGCGCCTGGCGTTCCCCCCTCCCCTCGATGCGCTCCAGCAGGGGTACGGCGATCATGCCGCCCCCGCCGCCGAACACGCCGTTCGCGCTCCCCACGGCGCTCCCGCCCAGAAGGCGGCAGAACAATTTCCCCTTTCGTGCCATAAAAACCGCGATTCCTCCTCTTTCCGTTCCGTACGCGGAACGCTTTCTTTCCGAAATCAGTTTGCATGAATTTGCGAAAATTTTTCCTGCATTGCACGAAATCATCGTGAATTTCACGCGGAAATGCTTGCGTTGAAGGGCGTTTTATATTAAAATAGAGAAGTATTTCGAAAAATGGCGGGAGCTGTTCCATGCCCCCGTCTCTATAAGGAATTGATATGGCACATTATTTCGGAAAAGACAGATGGAAGCGCCGCGCAGGACTGGCGCTCTCCGTCGCACTCACCGCCAGCCTCTCGCTCGGGATCTTCGCCGCCTGCGCCAACGATACGACAAGCGACGACAGCGACGACGAGACGACGACCACGCAGACGGATACCCAGAAGATCCGCAACGGGAACTTTGAGTTTTACAGCGAAATGGACGAGGACCTCGCGGACAAGCGCGACCTCATCTCTTCGCCTACGAACTGGACGCTCTCTTCCGGTTCGCCCACGTCCGACACGTCTTCTGGCATCGTCGACATGACGGAGTGGGATACCCTCACCGCCTCGGGCAGCGCGTTCTTCGAGAACCTGAGCACGCAGCTCGGCGACGCGACCGCCGACATGAGCGACACCGAGGAGGAGGACTACAAAGATACCTTCTTCCCCGAGCACATCGACGACGTGGTCGCCCATTGGGAAGACGACGACGTGACCGTTTACGACCGCCTCAGATTCTATTCCGAATTTGAGAACCAGATCGACGATCTCGGCTCCGATTCCGACGCGGCGCAGCTCTTTGCCGATTACGAATACACCATCGACTTCGAGGACGTGCAGTACCTCGCCGAAGACCTCGGCGAAACGGCGCCCGCCCTGCACGAAGGCGTAAAAGAGGACGAATCCGCCGTGCTCATGGTGCATAACCGCCGCACGTCGGACGGCGTTGTGGGCACGGGGCAGCACTATACCTCGGGCACGACCATCACGCTGGACGCGGGCACTTCCGCCGAACTGACCGTATGGGTGCGCACCGACGCGCTCGATTACAGCTACGAGGATATGAGCACCGTCCTCCTCGGAGGCGCGTACATCGAAGTCGCGCAGACGGTGGGCGGCACCTCCCTCGATGACTGGCGCATCGAGAACATCCGCACGGACGGCGAGTGGCAGCAGTACAAGCTCTCCATCCGCGCCTGCTCCTTCGCGGAGACCACCTTCACGGTGACGCTCGGGCTGGGCAAAGGCACCTCGGACGACAGATACGAATCCATCAACGGTTACGCCTTCTTCGACGACCTCACCTGCACCGTCATCCCCAATTCGGAATTTGACGAGACGCTGGGCGACGACTACACCGCCGACCTCAACAGCAAGGGCGACGACAAGGTGTTCGACGACAGCGCCCTGAAAGTAAACGAAAACTATGCGCGCACCTTCTCGCTCGATCTGTACATGGACAGCGCGAACTTCGACCTGGAGAACGGCACGCAGCAGCTCACGACGGGCATCACCGAAGAGATCTCGGGCAGCAAGACGTACACCTCCAAGATCAAGGACAACCGCAACGACATCATCGTGGCGGAGAACAAACGGAGCATGACGGGGTATTACACCTTCGATGAACTCCAAAACAGCAGCAACCTGTATCTTCAGAACGTCGTCGAAAAGGACTTCCTCGCTTCCGAAGGCGGGAGCGGGTTCCCCTTCACGAATCCGGACGGGACGATCAACGGCAGCGAAAAAGTGCTCCTTCTCCTCTCCACCAACGGAGCGGCGTACACCGCGAAGCTCAGCGCGCCCGATACCTTTACGCTGGAAAAAGACGAATACATGCTCGTCTCCTTCTGGGTAAAGACGAGCGACATCCGCAGCGGCGCGACGGGCGCCTCCGTCACCCTTGTGGACGGCGAGAACCGCACGACCATTTCGGCATTCGACTCCAACGCCGCCGATACAGTTGACATCGACGACGACACGACCGACATCTACAACGGCTGGGTACAGTGCTTCTTCTATGTAGCCAACGAAACGGATACGCAGAAGACCTTCTCGCTCGAATTCCACTACGGTCCCACCGAGGTTTCGACTGCGGAGCTCTCCGCCTATGCGGACGGCTATGCGGCGTTCACGGGATTTGAGACGAGCACGATGACCTCCACGCAGTACGGCTATGCGGCGACGACCGACTACGCACAGAAGGTCTCCCTTACGGGCAGCGTGGACAACGACTCGCAGTTCGACTCCGCCTCCGCGACCACGGATATCGAGAAAGAACTTGCAAAGCCCGTCTCCTTCCAGGGCGTACAGGCAGGCAGCAACGTGCTCGATCCCGGCGAAGACGGGAATCCCGCGCCCTCCAACCCCACGAGCGAGGAACTTGCCGCGGCAGGCATCTATACGGGCATGCTCAATGCGAAGTATGCCGATACCTACAGAAATCTTGACGAAGACTGGGTGAACGCGCTCAAGAAAGTGACGGGAACGAGCGGCGAATACGCAAACGGCGAAGCATGGTGGCAGGCTGCGTTCGGCAGCGGCACCGCCGGCTCGCGCGTTGCCAACCAGCCCCTCCTCATCTACAACAGCGGCGATTCGGCAGCGGCGTCGTACGGATACATCCTCCGCTCTTCGCAGACGGTCTCCGCAGACTCCGCGCAGCGCATCTCCGTGCGCGTGAAGCTCTCCGAAGGCGCGACGGCGACGGTGTACCTCATCGATACCTCGGACGCGAAAGCGGGATACAACGATACGCTGACGCCCGACATCCCCGCCGTCACCTACTGGTACGACGACAACGGCAACATCGTGAACAAAGATCCCGCGAGCGACGACTTCAACTCGCGCGAGGACGTGCTCTACTACCTTGCCGACAACGGGCTCTACTATAAGGCGGGCACGAGCGAGAGCGACGAGAACGTCGTGTACTACGCGAACCTTGCCAACTACGAGCGCGACGAAGAGGGCAACTATGTGACGAGCGACGGCACCATCGCCTTCTACCACAACCCTGCGGATGAAGACGAGGACAGCGCCTACGCCTACCGCACCGAGGTGAGCACGGGCAACTACACCTACTCGCAGCCCGTGACGCCCCTCTCCTCCGACGAAAGCATCCCCGTGCGTTACACCGCTCCGACGGATGCGTCCGCGTACGGCACCGCCATCGAGGTCAAGGGATCGGACGCGAGCGACGACGGCTGGGTGGAAGTTGTGTTCTATGTGCAGGCGGGCAGCGAGGAAAAGAACTACCGCCTCGAAGTGTGGGCAGGCAGCCGCACCAACAAGGACAACGGTCTCCCCGCGGGCGAGTATGTGTTCTTCGATGCATACACCTCCGAATCCACCTCCGATTACGACACGCTGCTCAGCGAGGCGGTGGACGAACTCAAACAGGATAAGACGAACCTCGTCGATCCCAAGGATCCCGATTCCAACCTCAAGGACGCCCTCTACTACACCTTCACCTTCTATGATTCGGTCGATTATCTCCGCTACGACGTCAACGAAGACGAGGACGAACTGGGCAATCCCTACGGTTCGTACACGCAGTCGGCGTACAGCGAAGAGATCGTATACCTGAAGAACGGCACGACGATGTTCCTCAACTACGGCGCGACGGACGTGACCGTGGAGCAGGACGACCTCGGCTCGAGCGACGACACCACCACGGACGACAGCACCGCAGATACTTCGGATACCAATATCTGGCTGGTCATCTCCTCGAGCGTGCTCGCCGTCGTACTCCTCTTTGCGATCGTCGCCATCATCGTGCGCCGCGTGCGCGCGAAGGTGAAAAAGCACGCCAAAGTCAAGCCTGCAAAGGCGCCCAAGGCGAAGAAGGAAAAGCCCGCCAGATCCGAGGAGCCCGAAGCTCCCGAAGCCGACGAGCCTGAAACCCCCGCCGATGAAAACGATCCCTATAACGACTGATAGGATCAGATGAAGACATACAGCCCCGGGCATCGCCCGGGGCTGTATTCTTTTCAAAAAAGATGGTGCGGCGTTCTCATTTTCCGAAAAAGCTGCGGATGATCTCGGCGATCTTGCTCTTATAGACGATGTCCGCGTTCCCGCCCGTAAAGCACAGCGGCGGATAGACGACGCACCACCAGTTGTCCCCCTCCCCCGTCCCGAGCTCGAGGATGAGTGCGTCGTACACGCCCGCAGGCAGCGTCGCGCCGTCGTATACGCGCGTGGGAAACTCCTCCCGCCGCACGCTCGCCCGCGCCCCGTATGAATACCCGTTTGTGAGGAGGACGCGCTCCGCGACCCTTTCGATGCCGTCCAGGCGCGCCTCGATGGCGGCGACCGCCTCCTCCTTCGTCCCGCATTCCGCGACGACGGGCGTGAGATATGATACGACTTCGTCGCGCACTTCGTATTTGACCGCCTGATCGTCGGCGCCGTTGGAATTGGCGCGGATATGTACGCGCAGATACGCCTCCGTCTGTCCGTCCGCACCCGTCCCTCCGAACATGCACGCGATCAGCACGACCGCCGCCGCCAGCAGGATGATAAGCATCGCCTTCTTCATGAAATAACCTCCGCATCGTTCGCGGAGGTTATTGCCCTGTGATCTGATTTTTATACGCGCACACCGGAAAATCAGGCCTGCGAAAGGCGCCGCGCGCCCGTGATCGTCCCGCCGCCGAGGCACTGCGTTTCGTCGTACAGCACGGCGAACTGCCCTTCCGTGACGGCGCGCTGCGGCTCGTCGAAATAGATATTGAGCGACGTCTCCCCCGTCCGCTCCACGCGCACGCCCTGCTCACCCTGGCGGTAGCGGAATTTCGCGCAGCAGCGGAAAACGTCCTCCGACGGCGGGTACGGGATGAAATTCATGCCCTCCACCGTACACATATCCGAATAAAGCGGGCTCTCGTCGCCGTGAGAGACGTACAGAATATTGTTCTCCAGATCCTTTTTCACGACGAACCACCTGCCGTCTTCGCCCTTTCTGCCGCCCAGATCGAGCCCGCGGCGCTGCCCGAGCGTGTAGTACATCAGCCCGATATGCTCGCCCACGACCTCGCCGGAGAGCGAACAGATCTTCCCGCGCTGCGCGGGCAGATATTCCTGCAAAAATTTACGGAAGTTGCGCTCCCCGATAAAACAGATGCCCGTGGAATCCTTCTTTTTCGCGGTCGCAAGCCCGTTTTGCTCCGCAATGGCGCGCACCTCAGCCTTTGTGAGGCGCGCGAGCGGAAAGAGCACGCCCCCGAGCTGATCCTGCGTGAGCTGGTTGAGGAAATATGTCTGATCTTTCCCCGCGTCCTTCGCCTTCAGAAGGCGGTGTACGCCGCCTTCGTGCGAGATGCCGCAGTAGTGCCCCGTTGCGATGAGATCGGCGCCCAGCGCCCGCGCATAGTCCTTGAACGGGCCGAACTTGATCTCGCGGTTGCAGAGCACGTCGGGATTCGGCGTCCTGCCCGCACGGTATTCCGCAAGGAAATAGGAAAACACGCGATCCATATATTCTTTGGAAAAGTTGACGGTATAATACGGGATATCCAGGAGCCCGCACACGCGCACGACGTCGTCGAAGTCCTCCTCTGCCGTGCAGGCGCCGTTTTCGTCCGTCTCTTCCCAGTTTTTCATGAACAGCCCTACCACGCGATAGCCCTGTTCTTTGAGCAGGAGCGCGGCGACCGAACTGTCCACCCCGCCGCTCATTCCGACGACGACCGTTTTATTTCCCTCCGCCATACGCGCCTCCCCGAAAAATTTTCCAAAATTATACCATATTTGCGCGAAAATATAAAGCAATTTCGCCCGAGATGTGCTATAATAGCCACATAATACATCCGCATGCACTCGTAGCGCAATTGGATAGCGTGTCAGCCTCCGACGCTTGCAAGCTATCCCGAAAAATCCACAATATATTGCGCTTTTAACTAATATGTTTACTATATATTGTGTCATAATGCCGTGCATACACCCATTTATACACCCTATTGGATAGCTTGAAAGCTCTTTTATCTATAAATTGTCCCAAATCATGTTGCCAAAAGCAACAAAAAATGCTATAATTTCATCAATGCGCTTGTAGTCTAATTGGATAAAATCCCGCCCTCCGACGGCGGCGTTTTGGGTTCGAGCCCCAACAGGCGCACCACTTATTGGCACGGCACAACGCCGTGCCAATATAAATTTAGTACACTTTTATAAAAAACTTACAGCAAGCGTGAACTCTTACGCTTGCTGTCCATTTACTAATACTTTTTAGTCACTTCTACTTCAAGCTGATCATAATTGATAATCCACCTATGCCCATTCAAGATTGTAAAAACATTGTCTGATTTCAAAGCATTTTCCACGACATTCATTGTAACCGGTAATTCAGGGTGTCGCTTCTTAAATCCTCGTACCGTGTCGTCATGCCACCGCAGACGTGGCATATCGAAACGCATATCAACCCCACGAGGGTTAAGTGCATATAAAAATTCGTCCATATCAATCAACCAATTCCCCGCAGAAGAAACGAAATACCACACGTCGTTTTTAGCAATAAATAATCTTATATTCAGCTTCCGAATTTTTGTAGAAGAATCCTCCGACATAAACGTTCTCCATATCTCTCCGGTAGTCCTGATACGACGTTTTGCGGGCGGCACATACGGTTTTTCGATAAACGTCTTTCCATTCAAAAATCCATACAATTCATCTAAATTTATCACCCATGCGTCGCCATATTTGAGCGGCGTAATTTTTTTTGTATATATCAACTCTTCAAGAAAATGCCGTGTTATTACAGTATCAGGATCAACTTGCCTCATTTCTTTAACAATAGTTTCTATCTTTCGTAATCTTGGTATATACATATCTCATTCTTCCTCTATGCTTGTATTAGGTACTAACAAATTTTCAAGAGTTTCGGCAGCGGCTTCATCTGATGACTTGATAAATTTACTATAAATGTCAGTCGTTGTACTGGTACGCGAATGTCCTGCTCTGCCCGCTACGGTTACAATAGGCACACCAGACGTAATTTGCAAAGTTATATTGGTATGCCTTAAACTATGAACGGTAACATATGGCATTTTAATTGTTTTTAGCAATTTCTTTTGCCAAAACCGAATCGTATCGGGATTGATCGGTTTACCATATTCCTGCACAAAAAGTCTATTGGAATTTACCCACCGATCACCCCAATTTTCCCGTTGTTCTTCATACCATTTTTTATACTCTATCAACTGATGCACAACGACTTCCGAAACAGCTATTCTTCTCACCGATCCCTCTGTTTTAGGTTCTTTTGTATAAATCCCTTTGGAGGGGCTATATGCGGAAACCCGATTTATATAAATTGCTTGCCGTTCATAATCAATATCTTTCCATTCCAACCCTGCCGCTTCCCCTCTGCGTATGCCCGTCATCAATATTAACATCACGGCTGTTTTGGCTCTAATGTCGACATAATTCAATAATCCCAAAAAAAGTTGTTTTGCTTCTCTATCGTCAAGACAAACAATATCTTTATGCTGCTTTCTACCATAAGAAACATATTCTGCGGTTGCATAATTTTTTTCCACAACCCCTTGCCGTAACGCGAATGAAAAAATGCACCGCGTTGCCCTTTTGATTTTTGAAGTTGTATCCGTCGAATACGGCTGTTCTTTTTGAGTAATAGTGAATACCTCCTCAACGGGAACATCGAAAATGTCCGCCATGCTTTTAGCATATTCCAAGCTAACATTTTTACCCGATAAGGCGTGAGAGAGCGACCCGCTGTTAATTTGATAATCATAACGGAAGTTCTTATATAAAATATTTTTTTGTTCCATTACTTTCCGTAAATTTGCATTTGCGCAAACAGAGGTTATAACTCTTTTTTCTTCATCAATTCTATCGTAAAAACTCTGAATGATAAACGGCGTTATTTCTCGCATTTTGTATTGCCCAAGATACCGATTTATCTTTTCAACTACCTTGATATTCATTTCATAATAGCCTAATGAAAAATCTCGCTTTACTCGTTCCAACCATAACGCCGCACAACGATTGAACTTGATATTATAATCAAGCACCTCCCCCGTACTATTAGAATATAGTTGTTTAACTGAATCTTCAAATTTTCGTGCATACAACGAACAGGCGTGTTCCTGTTGCTTGGGCGTCATCTTGCCCTCTGCTTTCCAAGTCGTTGCTTTAACAACCGTTTCATGCGTTAAAGAATCTTTCACTTTAACTTGAATATCGAAAATCGTTTCGCCGCTTTTTAATTTTCTTTGTCTGATGGTAGCCATATAATACTCCTTTATTCTTGATTGATTACTTCCAACAAGTCATCGTAATTCAAAATAACCTTTTTCCCCGAATAAAAGTATCTGACTTTATTTCCTCGAACCAACCGTTTAATAAGATTGTATGTTACGGCAGTTTGGGGATCGGCTTCTCGAATTAAAGCCAATGACTCGTTAATAGATCGCATTCTTGCTATACTCATTTTAACTCCTTTCATAAAAGTAATAGCGAGGGTCATACCCTCGCTATTGTTTTGCTATTCAATTATCTTCGGGCCGCACTCCTGCTGCAAGGTCTTGAACCCTGCTTTTATCAATTCCACCTTTGTCAATCGGTGTTCTTTCAGAAACAAGTTTATTTCGTCAAACAGTTCTCGCTCAATGCTCGTGCCCCAAACGGCGTGCTTTGTTTTCCGTTCTTCTTTATGATTGTTTTCATATACCCGCCGCACAATCCTCTGCGGGGTATCTTCTTTTCTCATCGTTTTTACCTCACCCGTTTGTAATAGCACATATCATCGCGCCGATAAAATTCATGATTGCCACGCCTACAAATACAATGCTGAGAAACAGCCCTTTCCCTATAACCTTTACAATTTTCATGCCGCGCCTCCTTCATTGACGTACACAAGCTCGTTCAAAATTTCTTCTTCGATGAGCTTCTGAATCGCCGTTTGTCTGCGGTAGTCCTCCATGAAATCGCCCGTCCGCTTATAACGTTCGTCCTCGTTGAGCTTTTTGTACATCGTTTCGTATAGCTCGTCCACCTGACGGTCGATCCCATGCAAATATTCGGGCTGATTCTCAATCGTCCAGAGTTTCCCTACCGCGTATTCCTCCAAATACTTCTTTGCAAGCGTTCCGTATTTGCCATAAACCTGATCTTCCATAATCAACCTCCTAAAATTTTTCCGTTCGTGTTAATACGATTATCATATTTTTTCCTGTTTGTCAAGAGTTTTTCGGAAAAAATTTGGGGAAACCGCGGAAAAATTTTTGCAAAGGTGACTTCCACCTCCTTTTATGTGATTAGCGCCGCAATTCCGCGCACGAGATACGGGCAAGCAACGACGATAACCGCAATGACGACCAAGCCTATAATATAATTCACAAGCATTTTCTTCGCCTTTTCCTTATCTTCATGCTTTTGGGCGATTGCTATCATCACGCCGATAACAATACTCCATACGCCCGCCGTGGCAAGTAGCACCCACCACATATACGGCTCGTATTGCTTAAATAAGTATTCGACGTAGTTGGAAACTTCCTCATACTGATTTCCCAACTCCTGCCGATACTTTTCCTCACAAATTTTGCAGGTATAAGTTCGTGTCGTTCTCCCGTGAGCCGATTCGACGTCCGTAATTTCGTATTCATGCCCGTTGGAAGTAATTGTCATGTCATAAGTGTGTCCACAATTCTCGCAACATGATCGACGTAACCCTTCTTCCGTGCAAGTTGGTTCTTTGATCACGCTTATCGTATAACTATGTCCTGTCGGGTAAGTACCGTCGTTATCGGCATAGCAGTAATCGCAAACCTGACATTCATATCGCGTTTTTCCGTATTCGGTACAAGTAGGCAAAACATGACTTACAACGAAGTTATGTCCGTTAGGTTGCGATACGTTATCTTTATAGCTATCACCACAGCGCGTGCATTCATGTAACGTATAACCTCCTTCCGTACAGGTCGCTGCCGCTGTGTGTGTTATGTAATTGTGCCCAAGCGGTTTTGCCGTTTCCGTTTGGTTGCTTTCATCACAACGGGTACAAGAATACACCAAGTATCCGCCTTCCGTACAGCTTGGCAAAATGGTAGACGGTTGCATATCGTGTCCTAATTCCCGTACAGGCGTATCTCGATATTCGTTGTTACAACGTACACACCGGTGAATCATATAGCCTTTCTCCGTACAAGTAGCGGCAACGCGCGTATCGGAATATTTATGTCCGAGCGCGGGAAGTTGATCTCCAACATAACTATAACCACAATCGTTACAGGTATAGGTTGTAAACCCGCCCGTTGAACAAGTCGGCGCGGTGACTTTCGCTACAAAATCATGAGATAAGTTTATAGAATAAACGCTCTCATTCCCAGCGATGTCTATGCACCAAAATTCATATTTGCCAATCGGAGAGTTATTCGGGATAATCGTTCCCGAAGTATATTCTTCCCAATTATCGGATGACGGAGTTTTATATTTTATTTCACGCAGTCCGCTCAATTCGTCCGTTGCCTGAAAAGAAAACGATTGCTTAATCGTTCCGTCTGCTTCAATTATTTCCCCGTTTTCAGCACAAAAACAACCGCTCGGTGTTGTTTTATCCAATCTCACATAATATTTTGGTGACTCAAACATAGCTTTGTCGTATACCATAAACATATATGTACCTTCTATATCCTCATCCGAAAACGTATAGGAAGAAAAGTCAGAAGTATAGAAGTCTAATTTTTTACCCGGCTTATATTTATAAAACAAATATGGACCGCTCATATCATCACGCGCTGTAACTGTATGTCCAACTTTAGCCCAAAGCGCATTTTCCTCGTCAAGAACTGCCCCATCAAAATAAGGTTTTTCATTGTCAATACAAAAATCGTAAATCGCTTCGAAAAGATAATGCGTGTTCTCGTCACTATTCCACGGATAACCGACGCTTACAATCTCAATATGATAATGTCCGTCGTCAAGATTAACCGAAATTGATGATGTCGGATTTTGGTTATCACTTGCTATAAGTTTTCCATTATCATCATAGAGTGACATGGTATTCGTTTTGAATCCGGCACTATATGAAATAGTAAAGTCATGATAAGAAAACGGATCTCCAAATTTAGCTTCATAGCTAATATTTCCCGTTGGAGGTTTATCGTTTCTCACAAAAGACAATCCTATTGTTGTCTTTCCATACTCAGACATATTTAATTGCAACCCTGCCGCTCTACCTGAGTATTTTGTTCGCTTAACTCCATTGGTTACAATTGAATATACGTACTCCATTTCGGCATGATGTCTTGAACTGGACAGGGCATTTGCCTTGAATGCAACTTGCGGCTTTACCGTGAACAACAACGCCAACAATCCAAGCAACATGGTACATAAAGCAACTATGATATAAAGTTTTTTAGTTTTCATTCCCTTCCTCCTTTTCTCTTTCTTCATCGAATAATCCCTGCGCGTACTTTCCCGCCGTGATTTTCACGCAGGCGCGAAGCTCGGTAGAGCCTACGAAAAACGCCTGTCCCGTAATTGCAGAAATGATCATGCGCTGTTCCTCGTCGTTAAAGCTGTCCCCCGCGCGGTATACGTCCAACACGTCCTTCATGTCGGGCGCGCTCAATTTGAAAATGAACGTGTACTGACTGTTCTTGATAATCGCGCTCGTTTTGCCGCGCAACTCCTCGGTTGCGTTCCAGTCCGCGATATTCTGCGTAGCGGGAATAAAGCTGCCGCCGTACTTTCGGATACGCTTACTCATCGAATAGAAGAAATCCAACGCGATCGGGAATTTGGCGTCGATAAACAGGTGCGCTTCGTCGCAGACGATCATGGTATGTACCCTGTCGCCGCTCTTGTTTTTCTCTCGCGCGTTGATAACCTCCTGTTCGATAAAGCGGAAAATGAGCAGCATCTGTGCGTTGGCGACAACGTTGTTTTTGTTTGCGAACAGGCTTTGAAAATCGAAATCGATCAGATCCGCGCTCGTCTGTAACGTCGAAGGCGCGTTCCATATATCCGAATACCTTCCCGTAACGAACTTCTGCAAGTACAGCTCTGCGGTGCGCATATCGCGCTTGGTGAGCTCGTCCATGTCCCCCGCCTTTTTCAAAATAAGCGTATCGAGCAAATCCGTAAACGTGGGGAAGTAATTCGCGGCATACGCCGAGCAGTCCGTTTTTTCCGTGATCCCCATTCGCGCATACGTTTCTACCGTCAGATTATTGATAAACTCCAAGACGTCGGCGGGCGCGTCCGCAAGCACGATCTTGAAAAAGCTCTCCAACATTTTCAAATGCGTATGAAAGGTTACTTTGGGATCGGCGGGCGTTCCGTCCTCCGTGAGTATCTTATAGATATGAAAGGGATTGATCCTGCCCTCTTTGGCATTTCCCACGTTGATGATATTCCCGCCCAAGTTCCGCGTGAGTGCAAGATATTCCGCTTCGGGATCGAGCATAATCACCCGCGTACCGTTCGTCCATTCGTTCAAAACCAAATTCTTCAAGAAGTACGACTTTCCCGAACCCGACTTCCCGATAATCATAGCGTTCGAGTTCTGATACAAGTTCCCGCGCTTCCAAAGGTTGAAGATAAACGGATACCCGTTCGACTTATTCTCGCCGAGCATGATTCCGCCCTCGTCCATGACGAAAGTCCGCACAAACGGGAATGCCGCCGCAAGCGACGAGCTGTTGATTCCCCGTTCCATGCTTTTCAGCGTTGATACGGGCGAAACGTGCGCCGACTTGAAGCCCTCTATCTGCAAGCCGTTTAACGTGGACGGACGGAAATTTCCTGTCAACATAGCCCGCCGCGCGTTCTTTTTATAATCGCTGTTTCGGGCGTAATTATAAGCGGTAACGGTAAGCGTAACGTCGAACAAACTCTCGTTCTCCGTTTGCAAGCTGTCAAGCAAGGCGTGCATGGTTTCGCGGTGTGTTTCCGCGCTGTTGCTCTCGCTTGCCTTATCCGCGATGATCTGTTTCGTTTCCATTTCCCCGATACATTTGTCGATTCGCTTGATCGCCTTGAACTTGTCCACGGGCTTTATGTGCATGACGACCTTCGTATCGGGAATATTAAAGATTTCGCTACCCCATGCGTTCTTCACGCGCAAGGGATAATCAGACACCGCAAGCACCGCCGCTTCCGTACCGTCTATCGTGTACTTGTTCGCGCGGAACGTTACCTCCTTCGGCTTTACCCAAGCGAGCAACTCCTCGTCCTTCACCGTTCCGATTTCCCGCTCGTCGAAGTTCCGCGAAAAGCTGTATTTCAAAAATACCGCCGTATCGCGCATTCCGAGTAATTTGATATTCAAGCCGCACTTGCTTATTTCGCTCGCCACGTTTACCGCCATATGTTCGAGGTCGATTTCATTGTTTCCGTACACGACGATATAATAATCGGAAAGGTACTGTTTGCGGATATTGTTGAGCTTGTCGATCCGATCAATGCGCTCGCGCAGAATCCCTTCTTTCATTTCCTTTACGTCGGTGTAGCCCTCGCTTGCCTTTACTTCGGAAATGCGCCCGAACAGCTCCGCCGAGAATTTATCCAAATTTACGGGGCGGTCGATCTTGACGACGTCCGCACATTGCGTTCCGTCCAAGAGCTTTAAGGCGTTTGCGAAATAGTTGATGTCAATATTCTGCTGCGTTGCATCTTCAATACCAAAATTCTTTTGCCCCACCTTCATCACTCTGCCGAACGCGCCGCGGTAGACGAGCAAGCCGTTCTCTCTGATTTCTTTCAAGTCTACGAGCGCATCTATGCTTTCCTTTGCGTTCTTCGTTTCCGCCCTGTATTTCTTCCTCGAAAATAGGAATCGGATATTCTCGTAAACGCAAGTATAGAAAATCCCGTCGGGCGTGGGCATAAACATTCCCACCGCCGCAAGTCCCAAGATAACAGCCAACACCCAGTTTCCCGCCGTGATTGCAATAAATATGATTGCGAACACGAACAGCGCTACGATCACGTCCGTCATGGAATAGCATTTCCATACCGTGTTTTTAACTTTGATTTTCTTCGGGATAATTCTCATTCGCTACCTCCTTCGCTCTCGCCGCCGCTTTCCTCGGTGTATTTATCATCACCGCTATCCGAGCTGTCCGAGTCTGAATCGTTCGACGATTTGCCGTCGTTTTTCGAGTGTTTGTTCCGCCTTACCGCGTGAGATATTCCCCTCACGCCTGCTTTCACGCCCTTCCATGCAAGCCCGATTGTCATAGCGCTTGCAACTCTGCCACCGTAATAAGCACTCCGCAGCCAACCGCCGCCCGCGTGCATATCGTCCGCCGTACCAAACAGTCTTGCAAACAGCGTCTGTCCTGCGGGAATAATCATTGCCCCGCCGACAATCATAAAGATCAAGAACAGCGCGTTCCCGAACCCGCCGACGTTCGGTAGCTTCATTTGCTGAATAAGCGGTAAGAGTAAAATGAATACGTTGACGGACAGCACCGCGCCGTAGGCAAGAATAATTTTCGTTACAAATTGTTCCCGCCAATTCTTGAACCGTGCGCCGTCGTCAAGCGGCAACGTTGACATGGATACCGGCATACAAAAATATAAAAAGAAAATCTCGTAAATGCGCTTGGCAAGATTGAGCACCGCCACGATAAGCGCAATGCCGAGCGCGATTCCCGCAATGAGCGAAGGTAAGTATAAAAAGGTGTTCGGATCGACCATGCCGTTGCACTTCCACGAAGTGGGCCATATCCCGAACAGCGCGGCGTTATATCCGCCGAAAACGTCCCGCACCGAAAGCGACGTAACGTCGATTTTATTGATGTTATATCCGTTTACCCAATCCCCCACGCAAGCGTTGAACAGCGCGTTTGAAATCTTCGTCGTATTCCCGATCTGGAATATCTTTGCAAGCAGCTGTAAAAGCGCGTTTGCAATCAGGATTCCGAGGAATACCACCGCAAGCATGGCGAGCGTTCCCAATAGCGCAAGAAAGAATTTACCGACGATCGTGCTCACGTTACGGTTATTCGCCACCATGTTTTTTACAAGTCCGACAATGGTAAAGATACAGGTAAGCCCCACCGCCAAGATAAAGATGCACCAAAAGATCGTGCCGATTGTGGAGTTCCCCGCAAGAAATTCGATGATATTGACGGACTGTCCGTGATAGTTTACGTTCGTTACCCCCGCAATCGCAGAGAAAATTTCCATAAGCCCGTCTATGAGCGCAAGCAGCCATAAAAACAACTGCAAGCACAACTCTTGTAAAAATATTAGCATACGCCCTCCTTCGTCTATAAAACAGGGCGGCACACGCCGCCCTGTTCAGACAGTATTTTATGTTAATTATGCGCCCACCCAAGCGGAAAGCCCGTTGATGAGCAGCGGCGCGCCCATTGCCACGACGAAGATTATAACAATGCCGATAATAAGGTTTTTGACCATATCACGCGCGTTGATCTTTTCTTCGTTGCGGTGTGCAATGGCAATTTTAATGCCGATATATGCGCCCCAAATGACGACCACCGCCGCAAGCGCAATTACGATATAGATCCAAAACGAATCCATAAGACTTTGCAGTTTTCCGACAATCTGCGCAAGACTTCCGTTCAAGCCCTCGTCTGCCGCCAATAAATTCATGTTCATTGATTAGTTCCCTCCCTTCTTCTTGTTTTTGATTTTTCGGATAATGATAAACGCCGCAATGCCGCCGAACGCAAGCACGGCAAGGATCACAAACAATGCGACCGCCGCGCCGCTCCCCTTGTCGTCCGCGTCCGTTGCGGGCGAATCGGGTTCACCCGGAGTCGTAGGCTCGTCGGGCTGTTCGGGGTTTACAGGCTCTTTCGGCTCGTCCGGTTCTTTGGGTTTGTCGGACGTGATCGGGTCTTTCGGCTCGTCGGGGTTATCGGGCGTATCGGGGTTATCCGGTTCGTCGGGATTTACGGGTTCGACGGGTTTTTCCTGCGCCGTAACCGTTACCGTCTCTAACGCCGTACCGTCCTCGTCTGCAAGCGTTACGGTTAAATTTCCGTAAAGCGCGGAATAGTCGATTTTGTTCCCCGCGACTTTGCTCTCGGTAATCACCCCGTCCTCGTCTTGGAACGTTACCGTGAAATATCCGCTTTTCATGTCCCCGCAGGTGCAAACGCGCATGACGATCAGATTCATTTCCTCTTTGTTGTCCTGCAAATGAAACTCGTATTCGTGTTTATGGACTTCGGGAATTTCGGGTTCTTCGGGCGGAACGATATATCCGTCGTCGCCGCTCGTTACATAGTCCGAAAGATAGCTGTAATTACAGTCCGCGCAGATATGGCGCGTGTAGCCCAAGCTGTCCTGTGTTGCGGGAACGACGATATGAAGATAATTGTGTCCTTTGGGCGAAACGTAGTCCGTTACATATCTATCCCCGCAATCGTCGCATATATGATCCGTGTACCCGTATGTAACACACGTTGCCTCGGTGATCGTTTCGGTGTAGGCGTGTCCGTTGGGTTCGGTGTAGTCCGCGATATAACTGTCAAAACAGTTCGCGCAAGTAAACGTCGTATATCCGCCCTCCAAACATGTCGGCTCGGTGATCACGCCCTCGTACTCGTGCCCCAGCTCGTCCACAAAGTTGTCCCGATACACGTCGCCGCAAACGGTACAGATATGCTCGGTATAACCTCTGTCCGAACAGGTGGGCGCGACTTCCGTTTCCTCGTAAACGTGTCCGAGCTCGTCCGTAAAATTGTCCGAATACTCGTAACCGCAGACGGTACAAAAATGCGAAGTGTATCCTTTATGGGTACAGGTCTGCGGAATCGAAACTTCCGAGAATTGATGTCCTTTTGCGGGTTCGGTCGTTTCGGTATAGGCAAAATCGCAGTTGACGCACGCATACAGCGTATATCCCGCGGTCGTACAAGTCGCTTCCACTTTCGTTTCGGCATAGTCATGCCCGACCGCTTCCGTGTAGTTATCCTTTTTGACGTCGCCGCAAACGGTACAAGTATAGAGCGTATAGCCCTGCTGTGTACAAGTAGCGGCAACCTCCTCTCCCTCGTATGTATGATTGCACTCGGTCGCAGCGCTCTGGGCCGTGTTTGCGTTGCCGAGCGTAAATCCTACGCCCGCAAATGCCACCGCCGCCATAACCGGCAGTAACAGTCTTTTTTTGATTTTGGTCAATCCTTTTACTCCTTTTATTTTTTTGCTTGCTCTTGCAAGTCCGTAAGGCGCGGCAGTTGTTTTGAAATGAAGTCCGCCGTGTCCTGAATCCACTTCGCTTCGCTCACGTCGTATTCCTCCATGAGCGAATATAGTAACGGCACTTTGTTTTCAAGGCTGGCGGTGCGTAACGCCCTCGCGTGTTTGCCCTTTAAGAAATAAGCTGTCTGTTCCACACGCTTTATAATTTCGCCCTGAATCTTATCCCATTCCGCATCCAACGCGGCAAGCCGTTTCTTCTTTTCCGCCTGCGCCGCCTGTTCTTCTTCCTGTTCTCTGCGCTCGATCGCGGCGAGCAGTTTTTCCGATTCGTCGTAGCCATCGCCCATGATGTCGAACACATACTCTTGCTTTTCAAACAGTCTTGCCTCGCGCTTGCTTATATCCGCTTTTCCCGCCGCGAAATAAATCTCTTTCAGCTCATACGACGGCGTAAACTTCGCCCAAATCGGCTCATACCCTCTGACGGATACAATCGCGTCGCCCTTTTCGTCGCCGTTCAAGCGTTCTAACATTCCTACCGTGATTAGCGGTTGATTGCTCGCACCCGTATTGCTCGTGGCATTCGCTTCCGTACTCGTATTGACGGAAAAGCTCTTGATTTTCTTCTGCCCGCAAAGCTCGGAAAATTCCCTGCGCGTATCCGCGTCGTCGCTGCCGATAAAGATTTTTACGTTGCAGTTCGTCTTGATAATGTCGCCGACGTCTTTCCCGTACTTCGCCGTGAGCTGACTGAACGATTGCAACACGAACAGAAAACGTATCCCGCGCGATCGCGCGACCGTTACCATGCCCTCGATGTTCTCGAACTTCGGCAGGTTGGCGAACTCGTCCAAAATGAAATAGGTATTTCGTTTGAGGATCGCCGTTTCCGTTTCACCGCGGCGTAAGTTCAGATTTGCCTTTTCCACAAGCTCTTTATAGACTTGCGTGATAAACAGCGTTACGAACCGATGTCGCGTGAACCGTTCGTCCGGCACGATAATGAAAATTGCGTTCGGCTTTTCGTCCGCGTTTACGATGTCGATGTCGTTCTCGCTCGTCATGGACAGAATCCCGTCGTCTGAAAGCTGTTGCATATAGCTGTTAACTTCGGAAAGATAGCTCGTGAGCGTTTTATCCGACGTAATGAGCACCGTATTCACAAGCCCTCTGACTTTTGAAAACTCGTCCCGCCCTTCGAGCAAGTACGTCTTTAACGCCGTCGTGTCCTCCGAGCAATACTTCGTGATATTGTGGTACACATTAAAAAGCTGTAATTGCTTCTCGTCCATTTTGCCCTTGATGCAATCCTCGCAGAAAGCAAGGATCAGCCCGAATATCAAGTTCCGCGCGCCCTGCTCCCAGTTGGGTTGTTCTTTGTTTTGAATCGGACAGAGCGTGTAGGTCAAGTCCATTGCGTTCTCAAAGATTTCGTCCTTCAACTCCTGCACCCGCGTCCGCGCGTCCTTGTATGAGAGAAACACTTCGCCCGCACCGTAATACTTGCCATTCTTGTTTTTGAGATTGCTTTGCAGTTCCTTTACAAGCCGTATTCTTCGGATCAGCACGTTCATGGGATTCCACCGCGCCGAGCTGTACGGCTCGCGTAAGTCAAGCGTCGTTACCGCGTACCCGTCTGCTTCCAAATTCTTCGCGTGCTTTTCGTACAGCTCTTTCTTCGGGTCTGATATGAGCAAGCTCGGCTTACCCTTGCTCCTGCCTAAAATGGCGATATTCTGATCGACGAACCCCGTCGTCTTGCCGCTGCCCGTCGTGCCTACAATCAGCGCATGAAGTTGGCTCGTGGAAATAATTTCCACGCCCTTTTTCTTCTTTTCTGCGCCGATCACGATTTCGTCTGATTTTTCCGATACGTTATTCCACGTCGTTACCGTGAACTCTTTCAGCTTTTTCAGCCGCTTCGTCGTCAGCCATTCGGTATCTTCCAAATCGTTCTCTTTCAAAGCGATATTCTGCGCGTCGATCCGGTATAGCATCAAAAACCCCACGAGCAACAGCCCGTTTGCTACGCCTATCGTAAGCCAATAGTTTTTGTTCCCGAAGATTTCCCCGAACGTTCTACCGCCGAGCGCATATAAAAACGCAATCAGCACGCTTACGAATACGGCAACGAACACGCCCACGCAAAGCCCCGTTTTATAGCTCTTGCGCTTTTTGTGTTTGTGCGCTTCCTTTCTATTCATTCACCTTTTCTTAATTCCTCCAAGTTTTTATTTCGTTTCGCCGCTGCCGTTCCCCTCGGCGTTCCCCTCTTTCCGCTTGCGCTCGATTTCCTCCTCGATTTCCTGTAACCGACGGGTAAAGTCCCGTTCCAACAATTCGCTGTCCCGCCCGAAGCTGTTAAAAAATTTCCTGCAAGCGCGGTCTACGTTCCTGCGCCCGATATTCAGTCTGCGTTTCAGAAAATTATCGTTTGACTTATACTTGCGGTTCGGCTTTCTCTCGTAGTATTCGGGCTTTACGAACCTTGCAAGGTTCAACACCAAATTCCCCTGTCTGCGTTTGTAGTCCGCCTCTATTTCCTCGATGATCTTGATTTGTTCGGGATTGATTTTGTGATGATACCTGTCCGCGAGTTTTGCCACCTCGGACGGTTTCATGCCCTCCGTTACCGCAAACGGCTGTCCGCAGATTTCCATGATCTTTTTACGGCGTTCTTCTAACGCATCATAAAATCGCTTGTTCGCCCGCCGTGCCGTTCTGTCCACATTCAAGAGCATTTGTACGATTCCGTCTACCCGTGCACGGTACGTTTCCATGTCCTTACTCCCGTAGGATAGCCGCCCCTTTTCCGGTAACGACTTTGCAAGCGCGAGAATCTCTTTTCTGATTTTCTCGCCGCTCGACATGGCTACTTTCGCGCCCGTCATTCGTTTCAATTCCCGCATGGCGTTATCGCGCGTCTTGTATAATCTGCTCTTGTCGTCGTCCAAGTACAGCCCCAACCGCACGAACATATTGTCTATCGCGGCAGCCCCGATTTTACCCTTTGCCCTGTACTGCTTTGTCCCGCCCTCTGCCTTGCCGTTATACCGCGGCTCTTTTTCCCAAAAGACGAAATGGATATGTAAGTGGTGCGGTCTGTCCAAATGCAACGAACACATGAGGTCGATATTATTGCGCCCCAAATGGGCGTCTTGGAAAAAAGACGGAAACGCGCGCTTTACCATTTCAATACACTTTTCAGGCGTGTTGATCTTCGGCGATTCTTCCTCGTTGAGTGAAATGAACCCGTGCCAAATGTGCCCCTTGTTTTCTTTGAGCCGCGCCTTCATTTCGTCCACTTCTTCCTGACTTATCATGCCCCTGTCGTTGAACACGCCCGTGTTCTTTTGCAGATATTCGAGCGCGGTGAACTTGCCCGTGCGCTTGCCCTCCGTCGTCATGTAGTCGAAATAATTCACTTCGCCCGTCATGTCGTAAAACGCGCGCTCTCGTTTATGTTCTTCCCGCTCCTCTTTGCTCGCCCTTTTCGGCGGACGGTACGGCGTGTATTTCAGGTCGAAAATAATCGGTTGGTTACTGATAGCTCTACTCCCTTAACGACTTCAACGTGCGCAGCTCGTAGTCCTCCGCGAACTTCGGCAAGTCCTGATAACACCCGCTGTCAAACGCCACCGAACTCGCCGCCTTATGTTTGAGTTCCAAGCTCTTCACCTCGAACAGCGACGATAACAACGCCTTGTTGATGTTCGCGTTCATGATCATTTCCCGCATAAGCCGAACGACTTGCCCGTAGAGCTCCTCGTCTTTGCCGTGAGCGGAATGCCCGCCGCTTTCCGCTTCCTCGTCCTCGATGTTCCCGAACTCCGCCTTGATTAAAAGCGGTAACCCGTAGTCAAGCGCGTCGTTGATGAGCTGATTAAAACTGTTATCGTATTTGTCGAGCGTGGATAATTTGTCGATGAGTTCCCACTTGTCTGCATCGGTAATGCGGATATATCGACGTTCGCGCTTGTCGGTTATCGTTCTTTTTCTGCCCATGCCGTGCCTCCCAAGAAAAGTGAATAGTACCCCAAAGATTGGACAAGCAAGTAGGAAACCAAGTATAATGA
>ERZ1090880.264-NODE-264-length-30684-cov-9.036110_pt1 | contig 30684 bp, 30 predicted proteins | sample MGYA00478471_ERZ1090880 | MGnify/ENA primary metagenome ERZ1090880 (study PRJEB33644, sample SAMEA5815734) | chicken gut metagenome | biome: Chicken; feature: Gastrointestinal Tract; material: Caecum | place: Ireland | collected 2019-01-01 | study: A study of the... | reverse complement strand
ACCGGTTCCAATCTGCCGCCGAGTTCCTGGACGCCATCGAGTCCCAGCAGGTGGTGGAGGTGCCTGTCTCCGGCGGCACAGCCCCGGTGCCGGAGAAGAAAAAGATCAAGCCCGCCCTGATCGCGGGCCTGGCGGCGGTAGTGGTCGTGGCGGTAGGCATCGGCATCGCCATCGGCGGCGGAGGCGGCCAGACAGCCGCTGACCCAGGCAGTGGCGGCGGAGATGAGGACCTGCCGCCCCTGGTCCAGGCGGAGGTCCCCTCTATCACCATCGCCGGGCAGGAGTACAGCACCGATCTGCGGGAGTTGGAACTGAGCGGGGTCTCCCTTTCAAACGAGGACATTGTGCCTCTGAAGTACATGGTCAATCTGACGGCTCTGGAAATTCGCGGCAACCTCACCTTTGATCAGCTGGAGCCGCTGTCTGCCCTGACGAATCTGGAGACACTGACCATCGTTCCAGATGGAGAGGGCGCTTTATATGTCAGTGATTTGTCCCCGCTCTCCAAACTGACAAATCTGAAATCGCTAAATATTACGATCAATAATCTCTCTGATTTTGCCGGAATTTCTGGACTGACGGAATTGCGGGAATTAGACATATGGGGGCAAAATGCTACATATACCAGCCTGGACGGGCTTGAAAACCTGACCAAGCTGGAATCCCTGCGGATCCCCATGCGGAGCATGGATCAATCCCCCTATAAAATCGACGCTCTGGCGGGACTGACTTCTCTAAAAAGCCTGAATCTGTCTTCCCATGTGAAGGACCTGGCGCCGCTGGAAAATCTGACGAATCTGGAGTTCCTTTCCATCGAAAATGGGGGACACATCGAAGGGGCGTTTTCCTCTTTGGAGCCGCTGAAAAATCTGACAAGTCTGACGCGGCTGAGTCTTTATATGGAAACAGCAGACCTGACACCGCTTACCGGACTGACCAAATTGCAGTCCTTTACCCTGTATGCCCAGGGCGGCATCAGCAATCAGCAGACAGGAACGCCTACCGTCACCAATCTGTCCGCTATGGAAAACTGGACGGAGCTGCGGGAGTTGACATTGGTCATCGAATATGTCACGGATATCTCCCCGCTGCGCGATCTGAAGAACCTGCAGTCTGTCACGATCATAGGCGGGCAGATCACCGACTGGTCCCCGGTGGAGCATGTGCCCAATGTGACGAAGAGCTAACAATGATCTCCCACTGAGACGGCCAAATTGGCTGACCCAGACCCCGACCCAGATCGCTGAAAATCCCCATGGAGCGGAAAGAACCAACCTTCGGGTTTGAGTCGATTTCAGGCTCAAAAAGGCCCGGAAATCACCGTACCACAGCGGGTGGAGAAGCCCACCGCAGCTCATGCCCCGGAGGTCATTGGTTCAAGTCCAGCCCCCGCAACCGCAAAACCGTCTGATTTCTTGCGAAATCAGACGGTTTTTCTTCACTTTCCGCTTCCAAAAATTTAGAGAAAAATGTGCGGTAGGCATTCTTCGTCTTGAGCGGGGCTTCCACTACCTCGCCGTTGCTTCTTGATACCTGCCGTTTCACCCGGAGGTTACCATGTTCGAAATCGATGTCCGCCCATTTGAGGCCGAGCAGCTCGCCTCTCCTCAATCCTGTTGCCAACTCCACATAGTACATCTCGAATACATCGCTGTCTTTCGCTTCTCTAAGGAACGATGTCAGTTGCTCCACTGGGAGAGTTTTCATCTCCCGATGTTCCAGCTTCGGCAAGGCGCAGCCCTCGGTGGGATCGGTGGCGATGATTTTCTGCTCCTTCGCCAGCTTCATGGCCGAGGCGATGATCTGGTGGACGTTTCGCACGGTCTTGGGACTGAGGCTCTTTGCCTGGCATTTGCTCTCGACCCTGTCAATTCTCCCACTGTTGAGTAACTTTTTGTAGAGCTTCTGTAACTCCAGAGAAGTGAGTTTTTCCAGCGGAACCTTCCCGATGCTTGGCTTGATGTGGTTGTCGATGTACCCCCGGTAGGTCTGGTGGGAAGACGGTCTCACTTTGATCTTTGCGTAGTTCTCAAACCACTCGTCCATCCAGGCACCCACTGTGTACTTTCCCACCTTGGTCATGTCCAGGCTCTTTGTTTCCTCGATGGCCGCCTTCAGCTTGCTCTTCGCCTCTGCCTGGGTCCGGCCAAGGACATTTTTGTAGATGGTCTTGCCCGTCTCCGGATCGTGCCCGGCGGTGTATCGGCCCTCCCATCGGCCATTTTTTCTGATATTTCCCTCTCCGTTGGCGTGTTTCTTTGCCATGGTATTTTACGACTCGCTAAGCGCCCCGGAACGCCCCAGAGAGTCCTTGCGGCTTTAAGGAGGCAGCCGAATTTGGCAGAACAGAGCGTCATCGCCTCAATTTCACGGGCAGAAGAACGCCCCGCAACTGCCCGCACTGCGGGCAGTTGTGACTGGCCGGAGGCGCCACCGGCGTTTATCCTGCTTTTTCTTTCGTCCCTCGTAAAGAGCCCAGGATGGAGAGAGTCCTCTCTCCAAAGAGGGGGAACAGCGGCTCACAGGCGGTCACGCGGGGCTTTCCCACTCCCGCAGGAGTTTCGCCACACGCTGGCGCTCGGTGGCAAGTTCCAGTTCCTCCAACTGGCGGTCGTAATACTGATCTATCACCTCCTGGATCGGCCGGAGCGTGAACAGCAGATTGCCGTTGCGCTTTTCTCCTGTCTTGGTAAGCACCTCTGTGGGCTCTGCGGTGATAAGTCCGCGCTCCTCCAGCTGCCGGATGTACTTGCGGACGGTATTTTCACTCATGCCCACCGCCTCGCCGATGGTGCGGATGCTGGGCCAGCACTGGTGTGTCTTACGATTCTCACACCGTTTCAGGAAACTATACACCGCCAACTCTCCGGCACTCAGACCCATGAGAAACACCTCGTTGGGCAGTGAGAAAAAATTCCCGCGGCCGCTGTACTTGCTGTACCTCATGCACCGCCTCCCACATGCTCGTTCACCCACTGGATGAACTGCTCCTTGGGCACCACCATGCGGTTGCCGATGCGCAGCACCGGGAAGCCCGGCTCGTGCATCAGTTCATATCCGCTGGACGGTGAGACGCCCAATACCTTCGCCACTGTTTTTGAGTTGAGAAACAGCGGCAGCTCCTCATAATTTTTGTAGGCAGACTCTTTCATTTTGATTACCCCCTCTACTACTTTATCCGAGGACATTTCTCAAGTGACATAGAATTGACACACCTGGTGCGCGCAAATGCTTTGGCAGTCCAGTACGCAAGGATGATACGCAGAACTGGATGGATTTTGTTCACACCTTCTGGCACGCTGACTGTGTCCGAAAGAACAGTCTGGATGCTTTCAATGAGCGTTACCGCAAATGGTGCAAACGCCACGGCTACTTTTTCAAGCAGTGCAATGCCGTGGAAGTGTATGAACTCTCCAAATCTGTCATTACGCTGGTTCCCAAAGATCCGGTTGCGAAAGTACTTGTGCAGAGGGAAGCCAGCTCGCCAGCATTTCCCGTTCTGTCGAGACCTATCGCGCCGAGATGAACCGTCTAGCCTCCATGCTGCCAGAACATCTTGTAGTTATGGGGCTGTATGGCGTTGGGGAGCCTTTTGGCCCTCAGCTTATGGCTGAAATCGATGATGTGTGCCGTTCTGAGCGCAAGCAGGCTCTCGTTGCCTTTACAGGAATAGGCCCAATGCCAAATCAGTCCCGGGTAAAGAATGTGCGAAGCAACAAATCTCCAAAGAGGGGGGCGCCATATCTGCGCAAAACTCTGTTCAGCATTATGATGTACCTGTGCCAGACCGCTCCGGCAGATGAGCCGGTCTTTCAATTTCTTGACAGGAAACGCAACGATGGAACGCCTTATTATGTCTACATGACAGCGAGAGCCAACAAATTCCTACGCCGTTATTACGCAAAGGTCAGGGATTATCTCGCCACATTGGATGACTTACCGCCTGTGGATATAGATTCCACTGGGTTGCCGCCCCCCGAGCCACTTGACGCAATTTGCAATTTGATTTTTAAGCCAGCGCCCTACGGTGGCTTTTTTGTGTTACCCTTTTGCGCTATCTGCTTTCTATATAATATTCTTCTCTCAAGTCCCGCTTGGGACATGACTTACTGTGAAACCAACCTCTTCTGCCGAAAGCGGTAAAAAGGCATGATCCCCCCGTTCCCTAACTCGAATGACAGGGACACAGGAGTTAGATGGGCAAGGCTACTTCGGCAGCAGGTGTATTCCAGCCTAATGCTTTCAACTTTTGAGATAGGCATTGATTTTCCTTTTCCTGTTGAATTGGTTGTCATGCTCCGAGCCAAGATCCCGAAAGGGGACATTGTCTTTTGGCACATGATAAATTGCAATCAATATGGAGTATGCAATCGCTGCATAAGTTTATTTCCTCGATGTGCACTGATCCGCTGGAACTGTGCGTAAAAGGATAAGTTCTTGTCCTTAACTTCGGAATGGGGACAAACGACCAGCGTAGATCTCAACAGGGAATTTCCTTTCCTTGTGTTCCCGGGCTTTCGTTTCCCTGCGCTTCGATTGTCGCCTGGACGCAGACCTGCCCGCGACGAAATATGGCCGTCTGTAGGAAACGTGACGTATCCGTGGCCGATTCCAGAAATGACCACTTCCGCACGGGTGCTGCCGATTCCGGGGATTTCCTGAATGTTGGCGGCGATCTTTTCCTCATCTTTCATGTTCCGGTCAATCTCATCGTCAAGTTCCTTAATGTGCCTGGATAGTTCATCAATATACGCCGGCATAGTTTGCAGCATCTTCTTCCGGGGCGTGCTCAAAACACCGTTCAAATCATCCACCAACCGCCCATCAGTGGCTTTCAAATTAGACACGATGCTTTTATCCCTGCGCATCTCCGTTATCTTTGCCAGATCCATTTTCTCCCCGGCCAGAAGCGCATCCGGAAAACCGTCCCGTTAATCTCTCTCACGGTCCCGGACAGCTTGATGTTGGCGCCTTCCAGAATCTTCTGTACCCGATTCAACTCGGCTGCCTGCTCTTTGATAAGGCTTTTACGATATCCACTAACCCCCGCAACTCACTGCCTGCTTTATCCGGGATAAAACTCGCCCTCAGCAGTCCGTGCCGCAGCAAATCTGCGATCCATTCCGCATCGCTTGCATCTGTTTTCCACTCCGGTACTGCTCTCATGTGTTGCGCATTTACAACCATTGCACTGAGACCCGCAGTCTCCAAAATGTTGTACAGCTGCTTCCAATAGGACGCTGTACTTTCCATCGCAATTTTTTCACAACCTTCTTCCGTTAGCCGCTCCGTCATTTCCGGCAGTTCGCGTGTAGACGCTCCGAACTCCCGGATTTCCTGCTTTCTGCCTTGCCTAAAGCAGGCCACGATGAGTTTTTTGTGAATGTCAGCACCACAACATTTCCCGCAAACCAGTTCCATGCCTTTGCCTCCCTGAAAGATTTACGGCACGATCCCCTGTCAGCTGTTATTTTACTGTACGCCCTTTTGTCGTAATCGACTGGCAGGTGGCGGTGCAAGTGAGGGGATCTGGAGGGCAATTTTATCTACGGGCTTGGTGCCCACAAAGTCATCGACCTTCGCCGTACTTTGATTTTAGCATATTTCCACTGCATTCGCCGGTTTCATTTATCGTGGTGCCAATCAAAGCATGGGGATCTTATTTGCAGGCTTTTCCTGGGGCAGGATGAACTAATCGCGCTGACCTTTGAAAATATGAATCTTGACGCGAAGCATGCGCAGGACCTCCAGATGTAAGATTTGATGCTGTATCTACAAAACACCTTACTTTGTAACCTTGTTTTATATCAACCGCCTGGCATTATCTAACTGATGGGTAAAGCTGCAAGGGGCAGTGGTTAGAGCCTATTACAAGCTGTTTGTGGTAGGCGAGAAAACCAATCTGCATCATCTTCAAGTGCAGTCTATGACCTTAATAAAAGTCATCGCAACTGCTATCCCATTATAATACAAGGAGGCAAGTAAGATATCTTCTCTGGAAAAATGCCTGTGAAATCTGCACGATTCTCAAACGTTTTGATATGCCTATAAGCCATCCGAAGCAACTCCCCAGGGTGTGTAAACCACCCGTCATGCCAGTGGTTGTATTTGGTCAATAAATCCGTCATTGTGCAAGAATTCGTCATATACACATATACTGGCTGGAACAGAAATTTCAGTGTAAGGGGGCGCCCCCGGCAGACCTCAGATACCTGCTTCGGCCTTGTATATACCGCACTGCGCCGTATAGGAACGAGATCATGCTGCGAGCCCTGAAGAACCAGGCAGACATCTACTTACAAAGCTATATGTGGCTCTGCTGGGACAACGGCTACACCGAGAACACTCTCTTTATCTTGTAGGAGTTCCAGCCAAATTGAAAGGCTGGAATACGAAGTCTTTTCTCAGAGCCTTCCCGGTTGTCCATGCGCAGACAGCTATACGGGGTTCCATGAGCTGCCGGGTAATATCCGAGCAGCAGGCTGCTACACTAGCAGGCTCGAGCTTTTCAACAACCATGAAACTCAGTATAAAGTTCTCTGCGACGGGTCAGAAGGATTGGCGCTCTTTCCCCTGTCGCAGACCAGTCCAGCGCCGTAATCTGCAGCTTGATTAAAACCGCCAAAAAATAAAATATGGGCGGAGAGATCATGGTCTCAGCCCACATTTTATCCAGATATATTGCAAAAAGATGGCCTTAGCCATCCTCTCGAGGTCTAATGCCATGGCAGACAGAAGGCACTCCTCAGTTGCTGCGAGAATACTTCGCTTCCTGATTTTCAAAAGGTTAGGCTCTCTTTTCATGACGGCAAAGCTGCCTTCGGCCCAGAGTTTCCGTTTTTTTATCATACACAGATGTTCCGGAATATGGACCCTTAAATGCTCTCTGTAAAACGCAGGATAGCAGCCGCCGGCCAAAATGCTTCTGCGCGCGTCGTATCAAAACAAGTCTTGCGGGAAGTGCATTTCTGGCAGACATCTCCCCGTACCTGGTAACGACGAAGATGTTTCCCTGTGGACTTATTGCATTTCAGGCAGTGATATACAAGAGATTGTCCCTTCGGGCAAATAAATGCATCCTGCTGCGGATCCTAAAAAAGCAAGAGCCGGAGCGGCACGCGGCCGCTCCGGCCCTTGCTTTTTTGCTGTTTGACGCAGATACGCCGCATCCTCTCAGGGACGCTTTAGCATCAGAGCCTATGATGGAAGGGGTCTGCTGCGGTCTTGCCGCTGGCCGCTTGGAAGGCGCTAGGTCTCCGCCTTTCCTTCCCGTTTTTCCTGCTCCTTTTTCAGGGACTCCAGTCCCAGCCGGATCAGCTCGACAGTTGCCTCCGAGCGCGTCTGAAAGCGATGCTCAAACCGGAAATCCTCGATCTGCTGAAACAGCTCATTGTCCACGGATACCGTATAGCGCGGTCTGTCTGTTGCCATCCATATCACCTCTTTTTTATTATACACGAGTGAACCACTATAATATAACATAAATTGGTTCACTTATTCACTTAACCACTTGGCGAAAGGAGCCGCTGTATGGATAGGAATGACAGACGATTCAGCATTACCATGCCGCAGGAACTGGCAGCGGAACTGGCCGCGGTGAAGGAGGCTCGCTATTCGGACGAGACCCAGGGCGCGATGCTGCGGGATCTGATCGCAAGAGGCATCCAAGCCTGGCATCAGTCCGGCGACAACAGGCCAGCCATGTAGCGCTGTCCCCACCGGGCAGCGGATGGCCACAGATAAAGAGCAGTGAAAAGCGGTGAAAGCCAGAGACGGCAGGCGCGCCTGCGGCAGGCTTTCTGGGGGCGGTCCCACCCTGGGGCCGTCTCCGCCTGCCGCATCTGGCCGGACAGCGGGACGGATGCGGGGCGTTCCTGTCAGGGAGCGCCGAAGCGCGGCAGCGTTCAGCCCGTATGTCACACGGGAATAACAGAACCGCTCCCTCCTGGCAGGGAGGAGACAGACGTGGAACGAGATGCCATCAACCGGCCGGACGCAGCGGCCATGGAGCGCCTGCTGGAAAAGGCGGGCCACACGACTGCGGGGGTGATCCTCCGCCTGGCCTGGCGCCAGGGGCTGACCCGGGAGGAGATCCAGCAGCTGACCTGGGCGGACGTCGCCTTTTTTGAACAGCAGATCCATCTGCCGGACCGGGTGGTTCCCCTGGAGGAGGAGACCTGTGCCTGTCTGCGGGCCCAGTACCGGCAAATGGGGGAGCGGTCGCCCTTTGTGGTGGTCTCCGACCGGCTCCGGAAGCAGATGCCGCCGGAGTCCATCTCCCGCCTGGCCCGGACCGCGCTGGACCGGGAGGGCCTTGTCAGCGTCAGTCTGATGGACCTGCGGCACGACTTTATCATCCGCCAGCTGGAGACCCATGACTGGCCCTATGTGGCCCGCGTCAGCGGGATCTCCGTACATACCCTCTACGCCAAGTTCTCCGGCTATCTCCCCCGGGACCGGCGCCGTCCCGCGGAGGACCGGGACGCGGAGGTGGATGCCTTTCTGCTGTGGAAGCTGCTGCAGGCGGAGGGCGGCTCCCCGGTGGGACTGGCCCTGTGGATGAGCTGGAAGCTGGGGATGCAGGCCCGGGAGATCGTGGCCCTGACCTGGTCCCAGGTGGACCTGGACCGGGGGCTGATCCGTCTGCCGGGCCGGGAGCTCTCCGTGGGCGTCACCCTGCGGCGGCTGCTGCGGTCCGCCTGGAATCGCCGCAGCCCGGGGGAGGACCCCCATGTGCTGCTGGCGCCCAACTCCCGGCGGCCCATCGACCAGCCCCGGCTGTCCAAAATGGTGCGCACCGCCCTGATCCGGGGCGGCATGGAGCACGTGAGCCTGGGGGACCTGTGCCGCCAGGAGCGGCGGGAGGGTGAGGACGCCCGCCTGCTGGCCTATGCCGCAGAGCATGGCACCATCTCCCGGGGAGAGGCCATGGCGCTGCTGGAGGTGTCCAAGGTGGCGGCATACGAGCGCCTGCGCCGCCTGACGGACTGCGGCAAGCTGGTGCGGGTAGGCGCGAAGTACTACCCGGCGGGCCAGGTGGTGCCGCCGGAGCGGCAGTATGACGTGATCCGCACCTTCCTGAGCCAGACAGGTCCGGCCTACCGCCAGGATCTGGCGGAGCTGCTGCACATCGGGGACCGCCAATGTGCCCTGATCCTGCGGCACATGGTGGAGGACGGCCGCCTGGTGCGGACGGGGCAGCGGTACAGCCTGCCCTCTGGGCGGGAAGCGGTTTTGTAACATCAGGGGCGGGCCGGAGGGCCCGCCCCTTTTTCGACTCCGCAGATGGAAAAATCAGGAAGTGTTACGACAGGAAAACATCCCGCGGGAGCAGGGCTGTACGCCGTTTTTCATTTGGATTAAAAGGGGGGCAAAACGCTGGACATCTCTGGATTTTTCCCCTAAATTGGCCTTGCGGACGGCGGGGCGGTCCCCGCGCTGGCTCTTGGCTTGGTGTAGGCCGACACGCAGTTGGTTGGCTAGCCCCCACACGAATCCCAGACCCGGAACGGAGCAATCCCGCCGGATCGCAAATTTTCAAAAGGAGGAGAAATCCCACATGAAGAAGTTCCTTTCACTGGTGCTTGCTCTGGTGATGGCCATGTCCCTGGTCACCGTCAGCGCCGGCGCCACGGACTTCGAGGATGACGGTGACATCACCTATCAGGAAGCTGTCACTGTCATCGCGGGGCTGGGCATCGTCGACGGCTATTCCGACGGCAGCTTCGGTCCCGACGAGGCCCTGACCCGCGGTGCGGCCGCCAAGATCATCTGCAACCTGATCCTGGGCCCCACCACCGCTGACGCCCTGAGCGCCAGCACCGCTCCCTTCGTGGATGTGCCCACCACCAACACCTTCGCGGGCTACATCACCTACTGCTCTCAGCAGGGCATCATCAGCGGCTACGCTGACGGCACCTTCCGGCCCTCCGGCACCCTCAGCGGCAATGCCTTTATGAAGATGCTGCTGGGCGCCCTGGGCTATGACAGCGACCGTGAGGGCTACACCGGCTCCAACTGGACGGTCAATGTCATCAAGCAGGCCGTGGGCATCGAGCTGAACGACGGCAACGACGATTTCACCGGCTCCGCCGCCGTCACCCGTGAGGAGGCCTGCCTGTACGCCTTCAACACCCTGAAGGCCACCATGGTGAAGTATGACAACAGCAGCACCATCACGGTGGGCGACATCACCATCACCGGCCAGGGCGACTACTCCGATGTCACCAACGGCACCAGCTCTGAGGGCAACATCGAGGACGACGGCCTGATGCAGTTCGCCGAGCGGTACTTCCGCGACCTGACCGCGGAGGACGACACCGACGACTTCGGCCGCCCCTCCACCAACTGGGTCTATGACGGCGACGACCTGGGCACCTACGCCAACGACGCCGACGAGACCTGCGTGGTGGACGACGCCTCTGTGGCGCTGTCCGAGCTGCTCACCGACAACAGCTACCTGGGCTACAGCGACAGCGACATCCTGGACGACGCCGTGATCTACTTCAACGGCCAGGAAGTGGACGATGACGACTCCATATACGAGGACAACGACACCCGGGAGGACCTGGCCGGCAAGGGCGACATCATCGAGGCCTTTGAGAACGACGACGGCGACGTGGACACCATCGTCATCCGGTCCTACACCTACGCCATGATCGACGAGGTGGACGAGGACCTGTCCTCCTCCGTCCAGAGCGACGGCGCCTCCGTGGGCCTGGAGCTGGTGGACATCGACGATGAGTCCCTGGGCAACGGCACCTACTACGATGACCATGACGACGACGAGAAGGTCCTGAACGGCTGGAACAGCAGCTATGAGGCCGGCACCGCCATCGCCGTGGCCCTGGGCGCGGACGACGCCATCCTGGACAGCTATGTCATGGAGACCGTCACCGGCACGCCCACCAGCGCCCGGGCGATGGATGTGGACGACTACGTCTACGATTTCGCCATGAGCAACTACTACAGCGGCGGCGCGGTCAAGACCGGCAACATCACCATTGACGGCACCCGCTACACCTACGCCGCCCAGTTCACCGGCCTGGAAGACGGCGCCGACGTGGACTTCGACTCCGAGTATGTCGTCTACCTGACTGCCGAGGGCTATGCCCTGGCCGTGGACGGCGACGCCTCCATCTCCCTGGACGACGTCTACTATGTGGTGGGCGTGTATGAGGAGACCTCCAGAGGCTCCTCCTCCGTCTATGCCCAGGCCATCTCCCTGGAGGACGGCACCGAGTATGACTACCGTCTGGACACGGACTATGAGACCGGCACGGCCAACAAGGTTTTGACCAGCCTCGTTGATGATACCAGCGATTTCGGGTCCGTCCACGCCTTCTATGAGTTCGACCGGGACGGCAGCAGCTATGACGCCACCCTGTACACCGGCTCCAGCCGCTATGACGTGGTGACCGGCGCCGGTCTGACCAACGACGTGACGTCCTCCTCCACTGTCATCCGCATCACCGACGGTACCCGGTACTACGAGGACGATGACGGCGACGATGCCGAAGAGACGGATCAGGATACCATCTCCCGCCTGTACATCACCGACACCACCAACTTCATCGCCGCCGAGTCTGATGGCGATGAGCTGGATGTGTCCACGTCCACCGGCATGATGACCGCCACCGCCGAATATTCCAGCGGCAGTCCCGTGGTCATGGTGTCCACCATCTATGACGACGACACCGACGCCCTGTACGTGGTGTACGCGGCCGAGGAGCTCAGCGGTGCCACCGACAAGTCCGACATCGTCTACCTGGCGGACCGGGCTTCCACCCGTTCCGGCACCGACACCTACTCCGGCGACCTGTACTTCATGGACGACATGAGCCTGTCCGAGGAAGTGGACATTGACGAGGACAGCGACAGCCGTGACCAGGGCTTCTATGTCTATGACCTGAGCGACGACGTCTACACCCTGGAAATCGACACCGGCAACGAGGTGGATGTGACCAACGGCCTGGTGGACGACGACGCGGACGGCTACGCCGAGTTCGTGGTCTTTACCGAGGGCCGGAACAACACCGTCTCCTCCGTGACCTCTCACAACACGGCCCGGAGCGAGGCCGGCGGCATCTTCACCGACGGCGAGTTCGACGCGGTCTCCATCTCCGGCGCGCTGGTGGTGGATACCCGCGACAGCAGCGACGCGGACGACGACGCGTACTCCAACGACATCAACAGCACCTCCCGCCTGATCTCCGCTCTGGGAGAGGGCTGGGTCTCCGCCGATGTGTACATGGAGGACGGCGACATCATCTTCGTGGCGGTCCGAGCCTGCATGGACGAGGGCGACTCCGCTGACGATGAAGTCGAGGACGCCGACACCGGCGACGGCTATCTGGCCATGAGCGGTAACGCGCTGACTCTGTACTATCGCTCCGGTGCCTACGGCACCAGCGCCCCGATGAGGAAGAGGCCATCGCGCTGGTCCGGGCTCTGCTGGATGAGGCGGGCTACGATGTTGGAACCGCTACCGAGGGCTCCGGCAACAAGTGGACGATCCCCGCCACCAGAAACAATGCTGAGCGGAACTTCGAGATCGATCTGGATGAAGATGTCCAGGATGCCTATGCCGGCACTCTGAATGGTGAGGCTGTGTGGGTCCCGACCAGCGATGCTGACCTCGATGGCCTTGTCAACGCGGAGATTGAAGGCGACTACGTCTACCTCAACAGCACCACCGGTGTCGACGAGTCCTCCCGCGGGTACTATGAGGCAGCTGATATCACGATCACCGGCAACGGCTTCAACATCACCGACGGCTTCGTGCAGATCAGTGTGAAGGATGATGTGACAGAAGATGGTACGATTTCTTCCGACTTCACTGTCACTGCTGATGCCGATCCAATTTATGTTGAGATCGGCGAAGACTGGGAGATTGAAGTCTCACTGAGTATCGCGTCCAACAGCGGCAGCAATGCTTTCAGCGTTGCCAGGACGGTGACCGCTGAAACCAGCGGTGTCACGGTGGATGGCGGTGAAGGCTGCATCCATGGTGATACTTACACGACTACCCCGACAGTGGTTGCGACAATCACCGTTTCCGGTACAGATGCGGACGATAGCGTGGAGATCCAGCTTAGAACAACCACCTAACAGTCAACTCTATTTCCGGTAAAATTGAGAGAAGCCCCCGCTCCATTCGGAGCGGGGGCTTCCTCTCGTTTGCCGCTTTTTGCCCTTGATGGCCGGGGGCGCCGCTTCCGGCTCCACGGCATGAAAGCAGGCCGCCGGCAAAAGCCAGCGGCCTGTCCGCGCCTGTTCCGATCATTGATACAGCTTCGGGATCCGGAAGCTCTGCTCGCCGTTCGCCTCGTCCGTCACTGTTCCGGCCGGGAAGAAGATCACAGGGTTCCCCTCCTCGTCCACCTCGAACCTGGTGGTCTCGTCGATGGTCACATAGTCGCTGAGGGGGGCGTTGTCCTCGATGGGATAATACCGGACCTCGGGATCCTTCTCCATCCGGTTGCCCATCTGCATGGTGATGGTCTCCGTCAGATAGGTCACATAGTCCTCACCCAGCAGGTCCGCCAGCGTGGCGTCCCCCCGCTCCGCCGCCGGCTCTTCCGTCTCCGGCGCAGCCGCAGACTCCTGCGGCGGGGTCTCCGGGGCCTCCTCGTCCTGCTCCGCGGCAGATGCCCCGCAGGCGGTCAGAAACAGTATGCAGAGCATCAGCATCAGCAGTGCCATGGCTTGCAGTCTCGTCTTTTTCATCATGATTCCTCCATTCCAAATGCATCCGCAGCACCTGTCCGGGTGCCTGTTTCCTTTTGGTACCTTTACAATACCCCCGGTTTCCAGCAAAGTGGCCGCGGAACTGCATCGATTTTGCATCATTTTGCCTGGGCCGTCTCCGGGGGCGTTCCCTCTCCGAAGAGGTCCCACGCAAATCCCAGGGGTTCCACACAGACGCGCCCGCTCTGACGCTCCACGGAAGCGCTGTAGACCAGGCCGCCGGCGCCTTTCACCTCCCAGACAGCCGGGCCCCGCTGCCGGGGCCCCAGCCCCAGGCCGTCCCGGAAGGCCTGGCCCAGCGCTTCCGCCGTGCCCAGGTCCTCCCGGACGGAGCGGAGCGTGCAGTCGATCCAGACCGGCAGTCCCGTCTCCTCGTCCACCGCCATCCAGAGGTCGTCCCGGCTGTCCGTCTCGCCCTGCAAGTACAGCATCCCGGCGGACAGTCCGCCGTCCGCCTGAACATACACCACGCGGCTGCCGCCCTGAAACGCCAGCGCCGTCCGGTCAAACGTCTCCGGCAGGACGCCCCACGCCGCCAGCTGCTCCACCGCCTGCCGGAACGTCTCCTCCGCTTTGGACCAGGTCTCTTCGTCCGCCTCCTCCAGGGGCTGGGTGGCGGAATAGACATCCAGGCCCGGGTAGCGGATGGCCCGGCCCAGCAGGCCCAGCTTTTCCGGCAGGGCGGCCTCCTGCGGCGTCAGGTCCTCCTGGGCCATGGGCTCCGTGTGGACGGCATCCAGTGTCTGCCGGTCCCGGAGCGCGGAGATCTGCCTGGGCAGCAGCACCGCCGCCAGCACCACGACTCCCGTCAGAAGGGGGAGCCCCCACTTTTGCAGATGCTTCATACGTCTCCCGCCCCCTTCAGCCAGACGCTGGCCTGTGTGCCCCGGCCCAATTCGCTCTCAAATTCCAGCCTGCCGCCGTGGAGGGCCACGATCCTCTGGCAGATCGCCAGCCCCAGGCCCGAGCTGCCCTGCGTCCGGGCCCGGGACTTGTCCACCATGTAAAAGGGCTCGGTGATCCGGGCCAGCTCCTCCCGGGGGATGCCCCGGCCATCGTCCGTCACGCGGATGCAGTAGCCGTCCGCCGTCCGGATGCCCTCCAGGCGGATCAGGCCCTTGTTTTCCACGGCCTTGCGGGCATTGTCCAGCAGGTTCAGGCACACCGACTCCATCAGATCCGGCTCGATCTCCGCGGTCCCCGGGTCCGCGTGGACCGCAAAGCGGATGCCCGCCTGCTCCAGGCCCGGCCGCACCACGCCGGCCGCCTGCTCCAGAAAGCCGGGCATCTCCACCGCGCGCAGGCGGAGCCCCTCGTTCTCCAGCACGATCAGGTCGATCAGCTTCCGGGAGAGGCTCTCCAGCCGCCGGCCCTCCCGGAAGATGCAGGCCGCGCTCTCCTGCACCAGCTCCGGCTGGTCCGGCCGGGAGAGCGCCAGCTCCGCGTAGCCGATGATGGAGGTCAGCGGCGTCTTGGTCTCATGGGCAAAGCTGCGGAGGAAATCCTCCTGCCGGCGGGCGGTGTCGGTCAGCTCCTGCACGTGCCGCTCCAGCTGGTCCGCCATCTGGTTGAAGTCCTGGGAGAGGCGGCTGATCTCGTCGCTGCCCCGCACCTCCACTCTCTGGGAGAGCTCTCCCGCCGCCATCTGCCGGGCCGCCGCAGACAGGCGTCCCAGCGGACGGGAGAGCCAGGCGCTCACCGCCAGCGCGGACAGCGCCGACAGCAGGATAAGCCCCATCAGCAGGTAGAAGAACACGTGATACTGCTCTTCCCGGGCGGCAAACAGGTCCCCCGCCTCCTGCCAATTCTCCAGGTACACCACGTCACCGTCCAGCACCAGGGGGCTGGCGGCGTGGAGATACGCGCGGCCGTTGTTGGACTGCAGGAGCTCCCAGCCCTGCCGCTCCGCTCCCAGGGCCTGGGACAAGCTGCTCTCCACCGGCAGGCGGCTGCCGGCCAGGGGCTGCCCCTGGCTGTCCGTCAGGCGGAACGAGATCCCCCGCTGTTCCGCCGCGGCAAAGGTCTCCTCCGTCAGGCGGACCGCCGCCGTCTGGTCGAGCCCTCCGGAAAACTGCAGCTCCCGCAGGAACGTGCGGCGCAGCAGGGCATTCTCCGTCATCGCCGTCTCCGCCCGGGCGTCCAGTCCGGCGCGGAACTGCCCGTCGATCAGGACGAAGCCCCCCAGGGAGCAGGCCAGCGCCGCGATCATCACCATGCTGCAAAACAGCTTCCAGAACAGGCGCATCTCCCTCTCACCCCTCCAGTCGGTACCCCACCTTGTACACCGCCACCAGCCGGTCCTCCAGTCCCAGCTTCTTCCGCATCCGCTGGATGTGGAGGTCCACCGTCCGGCTGTCCCCCAGGTACTCCTCGTTCCAGACCCGCTCGAAGATCCGGTCCCGGCAGAGGACGATGTTCTTGTTCTGGGCGAACAGCAGCAGCAGGTCGAACTCCTTGGCGGTCAGCGCCACCGGGCTGCCGCCCTTCCGCACCACGCGGGCCGCCGGGTCGATCTCGATGTCCGGCTCCAGAGTCAGCAGCCGCTCCGCTTTTCCGCAGCGGCGCAGCACGGTCTCCACCCGGGCCAGCAGCTCCGGCAGGGCAAAGGGCTTGGGCAGGTAGTCCTCGGCCCCGCTGCGTAGCCCCCGGACCCGGTCCTCCACCCCGCCCAGGGCGGTCAGGAAGATCACAGGCACGTCCAGCGCCTTGCAGTAGTCCAAAAGCGCATATCCGTCCACGCCGGGCAGCATGATGTCCAGCAGCGCCAGATCGAAGGACTCCCGTTCCAAAAAGTCCGCCGCCTGGTCCCCATCCGGCGCCCAGGTGCAGCGGTAGCCCGCGTCGGTCAGCACAGTGCGGATCAGATTGGCGATGGCGGCCTCATCCTCCGCGATCAAGATCCGGTTCATCCCCTCACCCCTTTTTTGATATGATGCCACACAAAGCCATCAATTTTGCATCATGTCCCGCAGCGCTGCGGGGCGGTCCCACGATGGCGCAAACGGGCGCCCGCCACCGGCAGCCGCCCGTTTGCATCACGCGATGCGATCAATAATTCATGCCCACGATGGCCAAACGGCCGTCCACGACGCCGAAAATCACATTGGGCCGTCCGCTGGTGGACAGGGAGAAGCCGGCCATACTGGCCTCCAGCCCCTCGGTGTCCGCACCGGCGATCTCAGAGAGCAGCGCTTCCGTAAAGATCTGGTCCGCGCCCAGCGCGAGGAAGTCCTCCCGGGACTCCACGGACTGTCCCCCGTCCGCGAAGCCGACATACAGGGGATAGGAGGCCAGGTCCGCCAGCGCCTCCAGGTCCTTGTCGGCCACCACGGTCTGGATCTGTTTTGCAAAGTCTGTCACAGCCGCCGCGTCAACGGAGAAGTTGTCGGTATATGTGGGCGTTTCCGCATCCGGCGTCTCTTCGCTGGCCGCGGGATCGCCCGTCTCCTCCTTGGGCGCCTCAGTGGGCTCCTCTGCGGGAAGCTCCGCAGGCTCCTGGGTCTGCACGGTGTCTTCCTCTTCCGGCTGGGTGTCCCCGCTCCGGCCGCAGCCCACCAGAGACAGGCACAGAACGCCCGCCAAGATCATCAAAAGCAATTTCTTCTGCATATGCTATGGTCCTTTCTACCCAATCGATTCCGCCGTTCCCATGTGGAACGGTGTCTTTTTATAAGACGCAGCAGATGGGAAAAAGGTTTCCAAACCGGCTCTCTCAAACAAAAAAACTTTTGGAAACGCGCCCTAGACTCCGGGCACCGGGACCGGCAGTGCCGCTTGCCCTCTGTTCTTCGGCCCCTGGCCGCGCAAAGGGGCCCGGGCTTGTGGCCCGGGCCCCTTTTATATCCGGCATACAGCCGGCTGCGATGTCCGCGAAGTTCAGTTGGATGGATACACGATATTCACGAGATATGCGTTGTAGCCGCCAAACCAGTAATCTTCCCGCGCGGCATAGCCGTCGAAGGTATAGCCTTTCTCATTCATCTCCCGGTAGGCGGCGCCCACCTCGCTGAAGGTGTACTCTCCCTCAAAACGGCAGGTGTCCAGTCCCGCGCGGATGGCATCCTGGATCTGGGCCACGATCTCCGCCACGCGCCGGTCCCGTTCCTCCTGCCGGGCCGCATTTTCCTCCGCCTGGATCTCCTTGATGGCCGCCACCAGATCGTTCCGGTAGATCCGATAGCCGTGGTGCTCCCGGTCATAGTAGATGGACAAGTCGGGATACTGCACCCGGAGATCGTCGGCCATGGCCTGATAGGCCTCCTGCAGGGTGAGATTGCTGTAGGAGTCGTCCAGGGTAACGTAGGCGTTTCTATACGCATTCAGCTCGTCGGAGGTCATGCCTTCCCACTCCGCCTCGGTCCGGAAGGGCAGGTCCGCGATGGCATCATCCAGGATCCGCCGGATGGCGTCGAACTGTTCCTGCTTCTGCTGCTGTTCCTGCTGCTGTTCCTGTTCCTGCTGCTCTTCCTCCTGTTCTTCGGTGTCGGGCAGATCCACGCCGTCGTACTTGGTACTGGTGCAGGCGTGGGAGGCCGTCCACCTGGAGTGGTCCCTGCGCATATAACTGTCGCTTTTGAGAAAGTAATCATAACGGACATAGTCTCTGCTCATATTGAGCGGATCATCCCAAGTAGTGTCCACGTGGTACCATGCTCCGTCGATCTGCACGATGTTCCAGCCGTGAGCGCCATTGGCGTAGCCGCTCACATACTCGCAGGGAATGCCGGCGGCCTCCATCAGCATCTCATAGGCCAGGGCGTATCCCTCGCACACGGCATCTCCGATGGCCAGCGCGCCGAAGGCGTCGTGGGCCATATGCCGGATGCCCGTGCCGTAGCGGGCGGAATTGTATTCGCAGTGGAGGACCAGATAATCGTGGAGGGTCAGTGCGATGTCATAGTCGCTCATACCAGGGCGGATCAAGTCGTCCACCACAGCCTCGGCGATGGCCCGGGCATCCTCGTCGGTGTTGGGGATCACAAACATGGTATCCTGGGGATAGGTCACGGTCAGAGCCCTGGCCTGCGCGCTGCCGGACTGGGCGCAGGAAATACTCTTCACCCGGTAGATGTTCCGACCATTGATGTCGGCGATAGACTGTGCCAGCTCCAACGCCTCATCCGCCGTCAGGCCGTAAGGACTGAGGCTGATGGAAGCGGTGCGGCGCAGGAAGCCGTCGATGATGGCGGCCTCCGCCCCGTCGGCGTGGAGAAGTCCGGTGGAGAGCTCCCCGGCCGGCGAGGACGTCTGTCCCTGCTGGTTCTGCTGTCCCTGCTGGTTCTGCTGCTCCTGAGCCTGCTGCTCTTCCTTAGTCTGTTCCTCTTCCGGCTGCTCCTGTTCTTCTTCCGTCCGCTCCGTGCCGCCCTCGCTCTGCTGCCAGAGGAAGTAGACCGCGTCGGACCGGGGGCAGTTGCCCTTGGCGGCGTAGGTCAGGCCGTTGGTGATGCCGTTGGCGGCAGCCCAGGTCTGGGCCTTCTGGGACCAGCCGCTGCCGGTGGCGTTCCCGCCGGCAGCCCGGCAGAGGAAGGCCAGGATCTGGTCATAGTGCAGCGTGCCGTTGGGCTGGAAGGTGGTGGCGGTGACGCCGTTGGTGATGCCCTCCTCCGCCGCCCAGCGGACGGCCTTGTAGTAATAGGCGCTCTGGTTGGCCGCGTCCGTGAAGGTGGGCGCGCTGGCGGAGGGCTCCGGCTGCCCGGCGGCCCGCCACAGGAAGGTGACGGCCTGGGCCCGGGTCACAGTGGAGCCGGGGGAGAAGGTGGAGCCGGAGGTGCCCTTTGTGACGCCCTCGGTCACCGCCCACTCCACCGCGTCGGCGTAGTAGGCGTTGGCGGAGACGTCCCGGAACTGGGTGCCGTCCTCCTCTGCGTAGGCGGGGACGGTGCCGGCCAGCAGAACCGCTGCCAGCAGGCCGGGGACAATGCGTTTGATGAGATGTTTCATGGGGTGCTCCTTTCTAATAGAAATCAAGCCTTTTTCTTTTTCAGGACCACATAGGCGCCGCCGGCCGCAAGCACGACCACAATGACCACGGCAATCGCACCGCCCATGCCGCCGGAGGACTCCTCCGCGGGAGCGGTTTCCTCTTCCGGGGCGGTCTCCACTTCTTCGGCAGGCATCTCCTCGACTTCGCTGCCGGCCGCGGCGGCATCCGCCTGCTGTACGAACTCCTCATAGTCGCCCTCGGGGGTCAGGCCCCGGCGGAGGATGAAAATCTCCGTTTCACTGCCCGGCACCACATGGACCGTGACGTTGGGGCTGTTGTCCAGTGCCTCGGTGGACATGGTGGTGACGCTGGCCGGGCATAAGGTCCCACAGCCGCTGTGCGATCCCCCGCAGGAACTGCCGGCCGCCGCCGCGGCGGAATCCCACATAGTACAGGATGAGCGCCGGCAGGGAGGCCATCTGCAGTGCGTAGGCAGCGTGGAAGATCAGATGGAACGGATAAAAGGGGCCGCCGATGGTCTCCGCCGCCATGTAGAGCGCCGACGTGAGGAGCACCGCCGGCACCGCGAACCACCGCGTCCGCTGCCTGCCCGCCCAGGCGCCCCGGAGGTTCCACACAAACAGCGCCATGACCGCAAGGGCGTTGACCGTGTGCAGGACGGTGGCCGCGTCCGCCCGGCCGGAGGCATACTGGAAAAACAGCTCCTGCAGCAGCGTCGGCCAGGTGTCCAGAAGGGAGCTCATCACCAGCAGGCACGCGAAAATGTAGAACACCGGCGCCAGGAAGGCCCCCAGGCTGACGCCCGCAGCAAACGTCACAGCCGCCCGCGCCTGACGTGCCTCGGGGGAGTGGTCCCGCGCGTACCGCATGGCGTGGTATGATTCGATCTGCGACTGGATGTCGGCCTGTTCCCGGTCCGTCTGGGCCTGGATCGCGGCCTCGTCCGCGTCCCGCCGCTGCTGGTCCAGGGTCTTGGTCACATATCCATTTTGCGCGTTCCCGTAGTAATACTTGCCGTCCTCTCCTCGGAAATAGCCTGTTCCATCGCTCCCTGCGTAAGTCTGCTTTGCCCGAATGATCTTTTTTGCCATCTGTATCCGTCCGCAGGAGCCTCCATCCCCCAAAGCACCTGCGGACATCCCTCCTCTCTGTATTGGCCGGCCACACGGGCCGTGGCTGCGTCTCTGCTGGATAGTGCCGAAACGCGCGGGCTTGGTTTTATGGATCCGGAAAATTTTTTGGAAAGGCCCGGACACGGCGTTTCCGGATCCGGGCCTTTGGGCGTTTCGGGCGATATCAGCGGGCATTTGCCGGCTTCCGCGGAGGTCCTGTTCTTGCCGCGCGCAGGTGCCGTTGCTCCGATCCCCAGGTTTATGTCAAATGTTTTTGTGAAAACGGCATAAAAATCGTTTTCATTTTTACGCAAAATGATGTTTTTTGCAAAAACCCAAAAATCCTCCCCTGTCATGTGAAAAACGCGCGTTTCCAAAAAACAGCGCGCTTGATAAAATAATGACAAAAAGGACTGTGCGAAAGGGGAGAACTGCATGGAGTATATCTTGGAAATGAAAGATATCAGTAAAACCTTCCCAGGCGTTAAGGCGCTGGACCACGTCCAGCTGCAGGTGCGGCCCGGAGAGGTCCATGCGTTGATGGGAGAAAACGGGGCCGGCAAATCGACCCTGATGAAGATCCTGATGGGGATCTACTCCAAGGATCCGGGCGGCGAGATCCTGTTTGACGGCAAGCCCTATACGGCCACCAGCCCCAAGGAGGCCATGGACATGGGCGTGGCCATGATCCACCAGGAGCTCAATCCCATCCTGGATATGACCGTATACGAGAACATCTTCGTGGGGCGGGAACTGCGCAGGAACGGCCTGGTGGACAAAAAGGCCGAGATCGAGCAGGCCCAGCAGCTGATCGAGGAGTGCGGGCTGCACGTCTCGCCCAAAGAGACGCTGCGGAATCTGACGGTGGCCCAGTGCCAGCTCATCGAGATCATCAAGGCCATCTCGGTGAACGCCAAGGTCATCATCATGGACGAGCCCACCGCCGCCATCACGGACCGGGAAGTGGAGCTGCTCTTTGGACATATCCGCCGCCTGAAGGAAAAGGGCGTGGCCATCATCTATATCTCCCACCGCATGGCGGAGATCTTCTCCATCTGCGACCGGGTCAGCGTCTACCGGGACGGGCAGTACATCGGCACCGGCACCACCAAGGAGCTGGACGAGGGCCAGCTCATCAAGATGATGGTGGGCCGGGAGATCACGGACGTGTATCCCAAGCTGGAGGCGGACATCGGCGAGGTCGTCTTTGAGGCCAAGAACATCGTCCGGGCGGACAACAAGGTCAAGGGCGTGAGCCTGTCCGTCCGCCGGGGCGAGATCCTGGGGATCGGCGGCCTGGTGGGTGCCGGACGCAGCGAACTGGTGGAGGGCATCTTCGGGATGCACGCCCTCTCCCAGGGGGAGATCCTGGTCCACGGCAAGCCTGTGAAGGTCTCCTCTCCGGAGGATATCATCAAGGAGGGCGTGGCGCTCATCACCGAGGACCGGAAGGTCACGGGGCTGAATCTCAGCGGCACGGTCAACGACAACATCGCCATGGTGGCCATCAAAAAGCTCCTGACCCATGGGCTCTACAACAAGGGAAAGGCCCGCCGCGCCTCGGAGGAGTACATCGAGAAGCTCAACATCAAGACCCCCTCTGTGGACCAGATCGTGGGGAATCTCTCCGGCGGCAACCAGCAGAAGATCGTCATCGCCAAGTGGCTTTTGAACGATCCGGACATCATCATCCTGGATGAGCCCACCCGCGGCATCGACGTGGGCGCCAAGCGGGACATCTACCTGCTGCTGGGCAATCTGGTGCGCCAGGGCAAGGCGGTCATCATGATCTCCTCGGAGATCCCGGAGCTGATGGGTATCTGCGACCGGATCATGGTCATGTGCGAGGGCAACTATTCCGGAGAGGTCAGCCGGGAGGAATTCTCCCAGGAGCGGATCATGACGCTGGCCTCTGCCATCAAGGTGTAAAGGAAGGAACTACTATGAAAGAAACGAGACGTGCAAAAGCACTGATCAGCGAATACTTCATTTTCGTGATCTTTATTGCCCTGGTGGTGGTGCTGACCTGTCTGAAGCCCAGCTTCATCCAGCCCTCCAACCTGGTCAATATCCTGAAGCAGGCCTCCATCAACGGCATTCTGGCCTTCGGCATGATGTTCGTCATCATCGCGGGCGGCTTCGATATGTCGGTGGGCTCCACGGTGGCCTTCACCGGCATCCTGGCGGCCATGCTGGGCCAGGGGCAGTATCCCATCATCGTGCCGCTGGTGGTGGCCATGCTGGGCGGACTGGCCGTGGGCATCATCAACGGCGTGGGCGTTTCCGTCGGCAACCTGCCGCCGTTCATCATGACCCTGGGCACCATGACGGCGGTCCGCGGTCTGGCCCTTCTGATCTCCGACGGCAAGCCCATCATCGGCATCAGCGAGCCGTATAAGGCCGTGGCGGCGTCCTCCATCTTCGGCATCCCCATGCTGGCGGTCTTTCTGGTGATCATCATCCTGATCTGCTCCTTCGTACTGTCCAAGACGGTCTACGGCCGCCGGGTCTACGCCTGCGGCGGCAACCTGCTGGCGGCGCAGGTGTCCGGCATCAACACCACCCGGATCCGCATCTCCACCTTTGCCATCGCGGGCCTGCTGGCGGGCCTGTGCGGTTTCCTGATGACCTCCCGCGTCACCATCGGCCAGCCCACGGCGGCTGAGAGCTATGAGATGGATGCCATCACCGCCTGCGTGGTGGGCGGCGTCTCCATGTCCGGCGGTGTGGGCAAGCCCTGGGGCGTCGTGGTCGGCTGCCTGCTGATCACCGTCATCGCCAACGGCCTGGATATCATGGGCGTGTCCTCCCACTGGCAGAAGATCGTCAAGGGCCTCATCATTGTGCTGGCCGTTCTGATCGACGTGAAGGGCAAGAGCAAAAAGCGCTGAGCGGTATTGGGAGCGGGTCGTTTCCTGTCCTGCTCTTGATATAAATGGCAAGGAACCGAATATTTCAAGGAGGAAAGAACATGAAAAAGAAGAAGTTTCTGGCTCTGCTGCTGACCGGCGCCATGGCGCTGGCAGCCCTCACCGGCTGCAGCAGCGGCACCGAGACCACCACCGACGAGGGTGCCGGCGGAGAGACAGCCGCCGAGGGCGGCGACGGCACTTACCGGATCGCGCTCATCCAGCAGCACCAGACCAATGCGTTCCAGATCGGTGTCACCGAGGGCGCGCAGGCCAAGGCCGATGAGCTGGGCGTGGAGCTGAGCATCCTGAGCGCTGACCAGGATGCCGCCAAGCAGATCAGCCAGATCGAGCAGTGCGTGTCCGAGGGCTACGACGCCATCCTGTTCGAGCCCGTGGATCCCGACGGCCTGCGCGACGCCGCCAAGGCCGCCGCTGACGCCGGCGTCATCATGATCAACATCGTGTCCGCCTGCACGGACTGGGAGTCCGCCGGAATTTCCGCCGTGTCCTGCGGCGACAACGTCAAGGCCGGCGAGAACGAGATGCAGCACGTGGCGGACCTGCTGGGCGGCGAGGGCAACATCGCCATCCTGACCGGCCCCTCCTCCACCACGGACACCACCGCCCGCCTGGAGGGCTACCGCAACATCCTGGCCAACTATCCCAACATGACGGAAGTAGTGGCCCCCGCAGACTGCGAGTGGGACACCGCTCAGGCCCAGGCCACCGTGGAGAGCTGGCTGTCCGCCTATGACCTGGACGCCATCGTCTGCCAGAACGACGGCATGGCCGTCGGCGCGGGCAACGCCGCCGGTGCCAACAGCGGCATCGTCATCACCGGCCTGGACGGCACCCCCGACGGCTATGAGGCCATCAAGGACGGCCGGATCACCGGCACCGTGGCCCAGGACGGCGGCATGATGGCCTCCAGCGGTGTGGAAGCGGCCGTCACCCTGCTGGAGGGCGGCACGCTGGAGAACAACCTCATCATCGCGGACAGCGTGTGGGTCGACGCCTCCAACGTGGCGGATTACGAGTAAGCCGGCGGAGATTTTCCATATTTGCTTGAGATTCTCGGAAAATCTTGGCAAACACCGCGAAAAAGCGTACAATGACAGGGAAAGGGAAAACGGGTCCGTTTTCCCTTTCCTTATCAGAATCTGTCAGGGAGGTGCCGCAGATGCTGCGGGTGGTCCTAGCCGATGATGAGAACAAGGTGATCCTGCTGATGCAGAAGCTGATCGATTGGGAGGCGCTGGGCTATGAGATCGTGGGCACCGCCAATGACGGGCTGCGGGCCTTGGAGCTGGTGCGGGAGAAGCAGCCGCATCTGCTGATCACGGACATCCGGATGCCCGGCTGCGATGGGATCGAGCTGATCCAGAAGGCCAAGGCCCTACAGCCCAAGCTGCATTTCATTGTCATCAGCGGATACCGGAAATTTGAATACGCCCAGAGCGCGCTGAAATACGGCGTGGAGGACTATCTGCTCAAGCCCCTCAAGCAGGAGGAGCTCACCGGCATCGTGCTCCGGCTCAAGGAGAAGCTGGGGCAGGAGGCGGCCCTGGAATTCCAGCTGAAAAAGAGCGGGGAGCATCAGCAGGAGCTTCTGATGGACGCCCTGCAGGAGGCCGCGGAGCGGGGCGCGCCCTTTTTGAGCGCCGGACAGGCCAACGCGGAATATGGATTCCACTTTGGGAGGGGCACCTACCTCACGGCGGTGATCCGGGTGGACGTGCCCGACGCGGAGTCCTATCAGGACGGATACCGGATCCTGCTGCGCCACGCGCTGGAGATCGCGCGGCGGGAGAGCGGCCTGCTGACAGAGGAATACGCGGTCACGCTGGGGCGGGCCGGGATCGCGGTGCTGCTGTATCTGGAGACCTATCAGGCGGTGGAAGTGACCCAGTACTTCACCAAGCTCCGCAAGGAGATTGAAAATCAGCGGGACCTGTTTTGGAATGTCCAGGCCACCATCTGCCTGGGCAGCCGGAAGAGCTCCCTGGAACAGGCGGGCGCGTCCATGCGGGAGGCGTTCTGGCTGTGCAAGGACCGGCTGTGCCGGCCGCAGACCTGGCGGGACGCGGCGGCGGAGACGCCGGATCTGACCCGGCGGTACCAGCTGGACGCCTTCCGGAAAAAGGGCTTTCAGGTGGCGGCCGAATGTCTGGATGAGATGCGCTTCTCGCAGGAGCTGGAGGAGAGCTTCCAGGCGCTGCGGGCGCTGCCGGATCTGAACGGGCAGATGGTGGAGGATTGGTTCCACCAGGTGCTGGAGGCGTGTCTCTACGGGATGCGGCAAAGCGGCGAGGTGGATGCGTCCCTGGCGGAGGCTCTGGAGGAGCGGTTCTGGCACTGCACGGACGCGGCGGCGGTGTGCCGTCTCCTCCGGCAAAATATCCAGATGGAGCTCCGGCAGCTGAAGGACGAAAAATCCCTGCGGGAGATGCGGCCCATCACCGAGGCAAAGCACTATATCCAGCAGCACTACCAGGAGGCCCTGCGGCTGGAGGATGTCAGCAGCGCCGTGGGCTTCAACGCCACCTATTTTTCCACGCTGTTCAAAAAGGAGACCGGGCAGAACTTCATGGACTATCTGACAGAGCTGCGCATCAGTAAGGCCAAGGAGCTGCTGTGCGGAGAGGAGCTGTCCGTGCAGGACGTGGCGGAGCAGGTGGGCTACCGGGACCTGAAATACTTTTCCAGGCTGTTCAAAAAGCTCACCGGCGTGAGCCCGTCGGACTATAAGAAACTTTACAAGTAGGTGATACCATGTGGCCGTGGGCGGACTGGAAACTGAGACGGGCGCTGCGGCGCTACCGGCGGGAACGGGACCTCGAGGCCGTTTTGCGGATGGACTGGCACAGGGATCTGGCCCTGAACACGTTTTTCGCGGACGTGGAAGAGCGGCTCCACGGAGAGGAGATCACCCGGCTGCGGCAGAAGCAGGCGGAATATCTGGCGCTGCAGAATCAGATCAATCCCCACTTCCTCTACAACGCCCTGGAGGCCATCCGCACGGACGCCCTGCTGGCGAACTGCCCGGATATCGCCGAGACCACGGAGGCCCTGGCCACCTTTTTCCGCTATACCATCTCCAACGTCCAGGAGTATGTGACTTTTTCCGACGAGCTGGACAACGCGGAAAACTACTTCACCATCCAGCGCTGCCGGTTCGGCGACAAGATCTCCCTGGAGCTGGACCTGGAGAACGAGCGGCTGCTGGAGGTGCAGATGCCCAAGCTCATTTTGCAGCCCCTGGTGGAGAACGCGGTGTCCCACGGGCTGGAGGGCAAGCTGGGGCACGGCACGGTCCGCATCATCGTGGAAAACAGCGACCGGACCTTTTTCCTGCGGGTGCGGGACGACGGTGTGGGGATGCCGGAGGAACAGGTGGAGCGGCTCAACGCGCAGTTTGCCGGAGACGAGGACGACAGGACCCCGCCGTACGGAGGCATTGCCCTGCGGAATGTCAACAGCCGCATCCGGCTCATGTTCGGGGAGGACTACGGCCTGCATCTGTTCAGCGCGGCCGGCGTCGGCACGGAGTGCTGCGTGACGCTGCCGCTGCGTTTCCGGGAGGCGTAAGACTGTGAAAGAGGAATTGATCCGGGTGGAGAACGGCTGCTTCCGCAGGGAGGAGGACCTCTACCGCTTTGAGATCTCCATCTCCCGGGGCGAGTGCATCGGCGTCTATGTGGACGACCATTTTACCTCCGGCACCGCGTATCTGGACCTGTTCAAGGGCAACACGCACCTGGAGCAGGGGCGGGCCTTCTCCTGCGGACGCCGGGTGGGCCCGCTGGAGCTGGAGCGCTGGATCGTGCAGAATGCCAGAATCGTGAATCTGCACCGTTTCCACTCCCAGGAGCTGACGGTGCGGGACTTTCTGCTGGCGCTGGACCGTCCGGTGAGCCGGCGGCAGCGGCGTGGCGCGGTCCAGCGCCTGTACGGTCCGGAGTGCCGGGCGGTCCGGGCGCAGATGGAGCTGGATGTGCCGCTGGAGGGCCGCCTTGTGGATCTGTCGCTGCTGGATTATTACCGTCTCTGCATCTTCCGCGTATGGTTCTGGCAGGGGGAGCTGCTGGTTCTGGACCGGATCACGGAGATCCTGCGCCAGCGGGACGTGGAGAAGCTGATGGACTGTGTGCAGTTGCTGCTGCGCCAGGGAACGGCGGTGTTCCTGCTGGATCTGGACGAGACCTTTCTGTACCGCTACTGCGACCGGATCGACATCGTCCGCAGCCGCAGGACCTGTTACCGGCTCTATCCGGAGGAGTATGGGGACCAGCTCTACGCGGTCCTGGGCTGGAAGCCGCGGGACCGGGGGACGGAGCACACGGAGCGCCACTGGGGAAACAAGCAGGTGCTGCGGCTGGAGGGCCTCTCCTTTCCGGAAATGGCGCCGCTGACCTGCCAGATCCACAGCGGGGAGATCGCCTACTTCCGGGATGAAAACTACACGGCCGCCGCCAGACTGCGGGCGTGCTTTCTGGATGGAAAAGGCTGGCTGAGCGGTGAGCTGTGGCTGAACGGACAGCCGCAGACCTATGCGGAAATGGCAAGGCGTCTCGGCACAGAGATCGGGATCCAGACGGAGCGGCCGGACCGCCCTGGCGGTGTGCTCTTTGACAATCTCACCGCGCTGGACAACCTGGCCATCAGCCTGCTCCCCAAGGCCGGGCAGCGGCTGGTCCGCCGCCGGATCACGGAGAACATTTTGGAGGAGGCCTCCAAATGGTTCCCCAGGGAGGATCTCCTGCGGCCCCTGCGCACCTGGACGCTGCCGGCGCGCCTCCGGTTCTCCTATTACAAATGGTACCTGCTGAATCCGCAGCTGCTGATCTGCTTTTTCCCCTTTTCCGGACAGGAGACGGCGCACCACGAGCTGATCATTGACCTGCTGGTGGCCTGCGCGGAACGGGGGATGGCCATTTGGGTCATCTCCTCCGGCATCGACGCGATCTGCAAGAAAACGGAAAACCAGGAATTCCTCAAACGCCTGCGGAACATCAACTGAAACCAGCCTGGCGGAATTTTTGTTCCGCCAGGCTGGCGCTTTTTCGATGGCTGTTTCGTTTTGCCCACAGGACCGGTCCCGGTCCACTGGGATCCGGGGCAGAAGGCGGCTCCTTAAATTTGGTCACAGACAGCCTCCAGAAATTCCGCCACCGCCTGGATCATGGCCATGCGGCATCCGCAGAGCCCGTGGGCGGCGGGCAGCTGGAGCATCCGCTGGACCGCCGGGGTCTCGTGGTCCTTCAGCCTCTCCCAGAGCGGCAGCACCATCTCGTGGCGGGTGATGGTGTCCCGCGTCCCCAGGACCAGGCAGAGGTTCTGGTCCTTCACCCGGTCATAGGCGTTCTCAAAGGGGTAGTCCGTCAAATGCGCCTGGATGTCCCGCAGGATGGCGCCGGTGCCGTCGCTGTGCAGGATGTATCCGGTCCGCAGCAGGCTGAGCAGCTCCATGGGATTGCCCACCCGCAGGTGCCAGGTGGGGTCATAGGGCGCCAGCAGCACCAGGCCCCGGACGCCCCGCAGCTGCCGGGCCGCCTGCAGGACGCTGTTGCCGCCCATGCTGTGGCCCGCCAGGAACACGGCGTCCGGGTCCACGCGGTACTGCCGGCAGAACGCCCGGCTCTGCACATGGCGGTACACGCTGACCACGTCCTCCACGCAGTTGGAGATCAGATAGCTCCCCTGGCTTCCCCAGGCGCCCCGGTGGTGCATCACCGCCACCACGCAGCCGATCCGCCGCAGGGCAAAGGCCAGGTCGTCGTTTCTGGCCACGCCGGGATATCCGTGGAACAGGAGGACGCAGGGGCGCCGGGCGGCAAAGCCGCCGTCGGGCCACAGCAGCTCCCCGTAGATCTCGGACCCGTGGCTGTCCACACACAGCATATCGTAGTCGGCGGGCCGCACGGTGGGCTTGCTGGGCCGGTCGGCAAACAGGTATTCCAGCTTCAGGCGTCCGCTCATGGAGCACGCTCCAATGCCCCGGCATTTGCCTGCTCCAGGGTCTTGACCAGGTGCCGCACGAACCGGCACACCGGCATCTCCACGCCGGAGGCCGCCGCCAGCTCCAGCGCCTCGCCGATCAGCAGCTCGATCTCGGTGGGGCGCTTTTCCAGAATGTCCTGGGCCATGCTGCAAAGGCCGTCCGGCGGGTATGGCTTCAGGTACGCCTCCAGGTCCGGAACATCGGACCAGGTCAGCGGCACCCCCTGGGCGTTGGCCAGGCGCAGCATCTCCTCCATGACGCACTCCACGGCGGCCCGGGCCTCCGGGATCCGCTGGAACCACAAGTGGGGCCCCCGCAGGATGGCCTGCACCGTGTTATAGGAGGCGTTGAACAGGTATTTCCGCCAGATGTCCGAGAGGATCTCCCGGCTGATGCGGCAGGGCACCCAGCCGTTCAGCAGGGCGCAGACGGCCCGGACGCGCTCCGTGACGCTGCCGTCCCGCTCCCCGATCCAGATCTGCCCCACCGGCTGGAAGTCCACCCGCTGGCCGTGCTTTTTGGCGTTGATTTGGCTCATGCAGTAGATCAGATGCGCCTGGCCCACCCGCTCCGCCAGGATCCGTTCGCTGGAGAGGCCGTTTAAGAGGCTCATCACCACGGTGTCCGGCCCGGTCTCGGCGGCGATGTCCTCCAGGGCATCGGCGAGCTGGTAGCCCTTCACCGCCACGATCAGCAGCTGGGGCGGCGGCTCCGTGCCGGGCTCCGCCACGTGAAGGGGATACGTCTCCCCATTGATGGTGATGCCCTGGCGCCGCAGGCGCTCCGCCCGCTCGCCCCGGGCCAGGATCCGCACCTGGCAGGGCTTGCCCGCCAGGGCCCGGAGAGCCACACTGCCCTCGGCCCCCAGGCCCAGGATGCTGACAGCTTGGATGTCCATCCCGCTCACCCCTTTGCCAATGTGTCCCGGAAGACCCGGCACATGGTCTCCACGCCCCGGACGATCTG
>ERZ1090880.262-NODE-262-length-30843-cov-14.240971_pt1 | contig 30843 bp, 18 predicted proteins | sample MGYA00478471_ERZ1090880 | MGnify/ENA primary metagenome ERZ1090880 (study PRJEB33644, sample SAMEA5815734) | chicken gut metagenome | biome: Chicken; feature: Gastrointestinal Tract; material: Caecum | place: Ireland | collected 2019-01-01 | study: A study of the... | reverse complement strand
ATGTGGCTCATCATGTGCGCGGGGAACTCGCTCGTAGGTCTGCCGCCGTCTTTAAAGCCCCATAAAAGCTCGACCTCCTTGCCGCCCTTGCCTATGCGGACAATGCCCAGATTTGTTTCGGGGTCGTCCTCAACGTTTTTAAAGTACTTGCCCGTGCCCGTGACTATGAATATCTTGCCTTCCAAGGGGCTCGCGTCGAAGTCCACTTCGTTCACGCCCATGAGCGGGATAGTTCTTATTACGTTGTCGAGGTTTAAATACCCGGCAACCTCCTCTTCTTTTAAAAGATAGCTTATATTGCCACCGTTGCGCTCGTCCCAGCCCAGGCGGTACATGTTTGATGCCGTTTTGCACATTTCGCGCACGAAAGGCGCAGTTAATACGTTTTTCATACTCTCTTACTTAAAACCTCGCTTTCGTATTTCTTTATTTCGGTAAGGTAATCTTCCTTTAAGCCCTCGCGGGAGAGGTACTCCTTCCACACCGCGCCGAAGGGCATGTCCTTGACTTCCTCCTGTGCTACCATGAGCTCGGTAAAGGCGCTACTATCCTGCAACTTTTTCAGCTTGTCATGAGAAATGAGCAGAGCGTATAAGAGCGCTTTTTCCATGGAACGCTGACCCGTCACCCACGCCGACAATCTGTTTATGCTCGCGTCGAAATAGTCGAGGCCTATCATCACCTTGTCTATGGCGTTGTTGCGCACGATTTCTTTTGCGATTTCTTTGAGTTCGTCCTCGAATAAAACAACGTGGTCAGAATCCCACCTTACACCGCGCGTTACGTGCAGGGCGAGCTTATCGTAGAATGCAAGCAGAGCGGGAATTTTATCCGAAACGTATTCAAGCGGGTGATAGTGCCCGTTATCCAGAAGGCAGCAAATATCATTCTTGGCGGCGTAGTTCTGATAGAATTCGTTACTGCCCACGGTATAGCTCTCAACGCCGATGCCGAACACCTTGCTTTCAACCGCTACCACCACTTTACTCTTATCATAACCGCAGGCGAGTATCTTGTCAAGGCTGTCCTTTAAGCGAAGTCTGGGAGTCAGCCTGTCCGCAGGAACATCTTTATAGCCGTCGGGTATCCAGATATTCATCATTGTCGGCGTTCCCATTTCGTCGGCGAGATATTCAGATATCTTAATGCACGCCTTGCAGTGCTCTACCCAGAACTTCCTTACGCTCTCGTCGGGAGATGACAGCGTAAGACCGTCCTTTACCATTTTATGGCTGAACATTGTGGGGTTGAAATCTATTCCTGCAAGTCCCAGCTCCTTTGCAAACTGTACCCAGGGCGCAAAGTGCTTTGCCTCGTACTTGTCTCTGTCAACCTTATCGCCGCCGAGAACTGCATAGTTGGCATGAAGGTTAAGACGTTTTGTACCGGGCATGAGCGAAAATGCTCGCTTTATGTCAGCTTTCAGCTCTTCAAAATTACTTGCCCTGCCGGGATAGTTACCCGTTGTCTGTATGCCGCCGCTTAAAGCTCCGCCGCCATCCAGTCCTATTACATCGTCACCCTGCCAGCAGTGCACCGACACGGGTATTCTTTCAAGCTTGGCTATTGCCGCCTCGGTATCTATGCCGATTGAAGCGTATTCTTCTTTTGCCAAATCGTAAGCAGTCATACTTGAACCTCGCTGATTTCAAATGAATTTTTAATTATCTCACGCGCGGCGGAGATGTCTTTTATTTCGCCTGCGCTAATCATCTGCGCTATTATGTTTCCCGTAGCCGTTGCCTCCACGGGGCCTGTTATTACCTTTTTACCCGTAACTTTTGAAGTAAGCTCGTTTAAAAGTCCGTCGCGGCTGCCGCCGCCTATTATATTTATACTGCCAAACTTTGTTCCGGTATTGCGCTCCAGCTCCTCCACCGCCAGCTTATAGCTCAGGGCAAGACTGTCGTACACTGTGCGCACGAGCGACGCCGTGCCAAGCTCCCTGCCCACGGCAGCGTTTATTTCTGCAATCATGCTCTGCGGGGATAAAAAACGCTTGTCGTTTACGTCTACGATATAGTTCTTCTCCTTGCCGCGCGCAAGATTGATGAGTTCGGGAAAGGTAACGCCGCCGAGCTCCTTTTTTATGCTCTGCAACATCCACAGCCCCATTATATTTTTTTGGTAGCGGAATGTGAAGTTTACGCTGCCCTCGTTGGAATAATTTGCGTTGCGGCTTTCGTCGTCGGTATGGGCAAAGGGCTGTTCGGCACCTAAAAGCGACCACGTACCCGAAGATATGTATGCCTGTCCGAACTCAATCGGCGCGGCGAGCACCGCCGAAGCCGTGTCGTGCGTGGCAGGCAACACGACGGCGGCGTTATAACCGACATGGTCCGCAACCTCTTTTTTAAGCTGCCCTACCACCGTGCCTGACTGTGACAGTTCGCCGAATAATTTGCGGTCATATCCCAATGAATCGATGATATCCCCGTCCCAATCGTGCGAAAGGGCATTTACCATGCCCGTGGAGGTCGCGTTGGTATATTCCTGTTTTTTCACACCCGTAAGGCGGTAGTTGAGATAGTCGGGCAGCATTAAAAAATAACTTGCCCTCTCAAGCTTGCCGCCGCGCTTATCGGCAAAGAGCTGATAGATTGTATTGAACGGCTGATATTGTATGCCCGTTGTTTTATATAATTGCTCGAATGATACGTGCCTGTGAACGGCCTCCGCGGCCTTTTGCGTGCGGCCGTCGCGGTAGCTGTATATGTCGCCCATTATTTCGCCGTCGGCGTCCAGAAGAGCATAGTCCACCGCCCATGTGTCGATGCCTATAAAGTCGGGTTTATACCCCTGCCCGGCGGCGGCTCTAAGTCCGTTCAGCACCTCACGCTCAAGCCGCGCGGCGTTCCACACCAGGTGTCCGCCGCTGTGTTTTGCGCCGTTTGCAAAGCGGTACACTTCCTTTAACTTTATCTTTCCGTCCTCAAGACGGCCGACAATGTGCCTGCCCGACGACGCACCGATATCTATTGCGAGATAATAAGTATTTTTCATAGATGTTTACCCTACGGTGAAAATGTATATTTCACACCTCGTCGCACCGTTCGATAGATTTTATAAACGGATTTTCCTTCATTATTTCCTGAAGCTGTGCGGAAGAATATTCCTCGTCTGTGTTCAGAGTGGCGTGATACATGGTTTCGCCGCCCTTCCGCTCAATTATTAGCCTGTTAAAGCGGTCGGTCTGAAAAAGTTCTTTAACCTTTCCGCACTCCTCCCCGCCGTTGATGAAGCATATTTTTATCTGGAAATACTTCTTTGTGCGGAACAGCCTGCAGTTGAGATGAAACAGGCACTGCACGGCGATGATGATTATCGTCGCGCCCAAGGCCACTATGTACAATCCCGCGCCCGCGGCCATTCCGACGCCCGAAGTCGCCCATACGCCTGCCGCGGTGGTGAGGCCGTGTATTTCGTGCTTGCGGTAGATTATGATTCCCGCGCCGAGAAAGCCTATGCCCGAAACTATCTGCGCCGCCACGCGCGAGGCATCGGCTTCGGCACTGTCTCCGAAACCGTATTTTGACACAACCATAATCAGCGCGGAACCGACGCAGACTATTGTGTGCGTGCGTATGCCCGCCTCCTTGAATCTGAGCTTGCGCTCGTACCCTATGGCGAACCCGAGAATTACCGAAACGAGTATGCTTATCAGATACTTTAATTCTTCAAGCATCGTGTTGTTTACCTTATAACCTTTATCAAAGCCGCAGTTTTTGCTTTATTGCAAAAAAGAGCCTGCGGGCAATCTGCTCCATGCCCCCGTCGCCGGGATGTACGGCCACGCCGACGTTTTCGAATCTGCCGACAGCCTTCATCGAATCGTCGTTGCCGAGGTCGTGTATCTGCACAAAGCCGTAATCTTTTTCCTCCGAAAGATTTTTTACAAACTTATCGAAGGCGGCATGCTCCCAGAACAAATCTGTGCAGATTATAATTTTGCCGTCGGCGGCGAGTTTTTCCGCAAGACGGGCGTAGCACTCTTCGAACTGCTCCGGCCTATCGGAAAGCGGCGCGTTTTCGCCCAGTCTTATCACGGCCACGTCGGCGGGATAACTCAATGCCCCGCCGTACCTGCCGCAGAGCAGAGAATTGTCGCAACTGCGCTCCCATTCGCTTAAATTGGCCACGCAGTATCCCGTATTTATTTTGCTTTCGTAAAGCATTGCGACCAGCCTGTGAACATAGTCGTTCTGCCTTGCCGAAGCCGCCATGCCCCAATCGCCGTACCAGCCGAGCTGCGGAGCCGCGGCGTGCCGCGTTATCGAATTGCCGAGAAACAAAATTCTCAGCTTCACATCGCCGTCTTCGCACATTAAAACGCTTTCGCCGTCGCCCGTCTGCCCCGTCGCGGGAACCGAATTCAGCGAAAAATCTTTTGAAATATCCATTTTACACCATCTCCGCCGCCAGCATATTGAAGCTGAGAAATCCCGGGTGCATATACGGCTCGCCGCTGTCGGGATTATAACTTTCGAACAAATCGCCGAACTTTTCGAGCGAGTTTTCCATAAGGGCGGCCGTGCGGCGGGCAATCTCCCGCGAAAGCTCCGTTTTGCCGTAATTTTCAAGCCCTTTATACACGCAGTAGTTTGCCACCGTCCATACGGGGCCGAGCCAGTTTGACGGATTGCCCCTGCTGTTTTTAAGGCAATACATTTTTTCGTTCGAGGCGAGCGTTCTTATGCCGTATTTTGCAAGGATGGTATCGTCGGCAGTTAAGTGGGCGCACATTCTCTCTGCGCGTTCGGCGCTGCATATACCAGCATACATGGGCAAAAAACATGCCCATATGCGTATTTTGAGCGGCATGCCGTTCCAATGCGGAGGCATACCGGAATGGAGCTTTACGCCGCCCGCCGAGAAGTCGGAACGGCTGAAAGATATATCCTGGGAATAATATATTCCGTCGCGTCCGTCCCACATTTCGAGGTTTATCGCGCGGCTGAGTTTTTCGGCTTCGGCGCCTGCCTTATCCGCGCGGACGTCGCCTTTGGCTTTGAGTATCGCTGCGAGGGCGGTATATTCGAGATAGATAAAACAGTTGAGGAATATATCGGCGCTGCTGCGCGGCGGACGGCAAAAGACGGTGGGATTATTGTCGATGCACGTCATTATGTCGTTCTGCCAGAAATACAGTCCCGACTTTTCGTCGTATTGGTTGCGTTTGTAATATCCGAGATATGCGATTAGCTTTTCGGAATCAATCCAGCCGAAATCGTCGGCAAACCTGGCCGCGCCGAGCGCCGCCCGGCACAAAAACGGAGCGTGCTGGTTGTGCCTTATGCCCCTTTGCGCTTCGGGCGCAAAAAAATCCTTGAATATTCCATCTTCGGCAAGCATCGAAGGAATAAACCCGTCGTCCGACTGACAGTCGAGAAAATTGAGCACGCTGCCCTTCATATGCAAAACGGCTTCGCCGCGCCCGATTCCGTGCTCATTCATAAAGCAATCTCCGAAACGGCCGAACATATGCCGCAACGAACGGGCAACCCAGTAGCTGTCCCAACCCCAGAGTTCGTTCATATAGCCCTCGCCGGGGACGATGAACGGGTGCCTCAAATTATTGCAGGCGGGCTTGAATATATTTTTCGCTTTGCCGAGCAAATATTCTGTTATGAGCTCTGTTTCCATAAATAAATTTGCCTTTCCCTTTTTAAACGCGTTTGGTAAATACTACTTCGTTCTCGCCGCAAACAAGTTCCGCCGCGTTTGAAGTCCAGCCCTCGGGAGGAATTACGCGCACGCTTATGCCGCGGGGAACGGTTACTTTGCAATGCGCGGCGTTGCCGCCGCGGCGTATTTCGACGCGCAGTTTCCCCTGCCTGAACAGGTGTTCGGCACGCACGTTTTTTATCCTTTCGGAAAACAGCGGCGCAAAATTGACCCTGCCCGGCTCATCTGTTCTTATACCGGCAAGATATCTGTAAAAAAACGCTGAAATATCGCCCCAAAAATGATGGTTGAACGACCAGAATCCCTGCGGAATTTCTGCGGGGACGTGCGCCATGTCGCCCTCGAAATATTCAAAGCCTTCCCAAAGCGTCGTCGCGCCGTTTTTCAGCAGCGCGGCAAAGGAAGGATATGTTTCATTGAGCATTATGCCGAGCGCCTCGTCAACGCCGATATGCTCGCCGACCACGCGCCAGAAAACCCTGTTGCAAAGCGCGCCGAAGTCGATATGTCCGCCCGACTGCTTTATTCTGCATTTCAATTTGTATACGGCAGAATCGAGCTCGTCCTCTTCGTACATGCCGTAATATATTGCCATGGCGTGCGTCGCCGTAGTATCGTTTGCTCCGAGAGGGCCGTCGGGTTCGTGCGGGCGCAAAATTTCTTTGCGGAACGCTTTTTTTATTTTATCCGACAGACCGGCGGCGTACTGCGCCTCTTTTTTCATGCCGACCGCCGAAAAGCACTTTTCTGCCGTATCGGCGATGGACTTGCACATTATGGTATCGGTGACGCAGAGCGGCGTGTGCACGTTTACGGGCAGCCAGTCTTCAAGTCCGTAGGCGAACAGCCCCGAATCGTCGTTCTTCGACTGCATATAGCCGAGGTATTTAAGCATGTGCGGCGCGCAGAGTTTTATCGCCTCGTCGCTACCCATATATACATATATCCTCCACGGCAACTCAAACAATACGTTGTCCCACGCGGGGCCCGAACCCCAGTCGTAACCCCAGGAATGAGTCGGGATGATTCCCGGCAGAGAGCCGTTTTCACGCTGCGCCATGCAAATATTCTGCAACCAGACGAAGAGCGAATTTGCGCAGTCGAAATTCAATAAAAGCTGTTCGCACGAGAGCGCTGCGTCGCCCGTCCAGCCATTCTTCTCCCTCTGCGGACAATCGAGAGGGAAATGTACGAAGTTTGACCTGTCGGAATTGAGAACGCACTCCTGCAGGCGGTTGACTTCTTCGTTGTCGCACTCAAACAACCCTGCAGAGGCAAAACTGTTTGAATACAGAATAAACGTAATTTCCAGCGACTGCGCCTGTTCACCGGTGATGCCCGTTATTTCTGCATAGCGGAATCCGCGGAAAGTGAAGCGCGGCTCAAACTCGTCGGGCTTTCCCGAGAGCGTTAAAAAATCGTGCTGCACTTTATCGGCCATTTCGTCGGTAAGCGACCAGCAGTAGAGATTTCTGTTGGTTATCTTTTTGCCCCCGATTACGCAATCGGATGTATAAACTTCTATCCGCTGTCCGCTTTCGCCCGTGATTTTAAGGTTATACGTCCCCGCCCCGCTTATGCCGAAATCGAATATATATCCCCTTTCGCCGCGCCACATCTTTACCGGTTTTTTAAAATCATAGGCCTTTACGGGCTCGGCGGCGCATATCATTTTCTCGCCCGAAGGCGCCTGCGCGGGCGTAACCCTTTCCCACAGAGAATCGTCGAACCCTCTGTCGTTCCAGCCCTCTTTCACAAGGCGGGCGTCGATGCTCTCCGTGCAGTGCCAGTCGTTGAACATAACTTCGCCGCCGCTCGTCACGAATGCCGAGCCGTCGAACAGGAGCGTCCCGTCGGCCTCCGCCGCAAGAGCAAAACGGGGAGCGCCGCGCCAAGGGTATTTGTCGGCGCCCCACACGGGCATTTCGGAGGACATTATGCCGTTGCCGAGCGCTATCGCCACGACGTTTTCACCCGTGCCGACATACGGGGTAATATCGTAGTTATCGTAATACACGATGTGTTCGGGATTGCTGCGGTAAGGGGCGAGATAACCTTTGGTAATGCGCCTGCCGTTTACAAACAGCTCGTAAACGCCAAGCCCGCAAACGGTGACTTCGAGCAGCGCGGGCAATTTATCTATATTGAAAGAATGCCTGAAAAGGGGCGCGGGAACATGCCTGCGCAAAGTACATACGCGACTGTCCCCGCAGAAAAACTTATCTGAAAATATCATGGCAGTGTTCTATATTTTTATTTTTGCGGAAAGCTGAACATCGTTTACATTTTTGCAAACATAAATTGTATATTCATCCGACACATGGCGCCACGCGCCGCCTGTATAATGGCGGAGAGAGTCGACTTCAATCCGCACCGTCACCTTTTTCTTTTCGTTTGCGTGCAAATATATCTTTTCAAAACCTTTAAGTTCTTTTGAACAGTATTCTTTGCAACTGCTCCCGACATATACCTGTGCCACTTCCTTTCCGTCCCGCCGCGAAATGTTTTCAACGGAAAAGGAAACGAGGATTTCTCCGCCCGAAAACTTTGTAAAGAGGTCGGAATATGCAAATTCCGAATAGGAAAGCCCGTACCCGAACGGAAACAGAACGGGCTTGCCGCACCTTTCAAAATAGCGGTAGCCTACGTTCAGCCCCTCGCTGTATTTTATAACAAACGAATCGCGGTAGCCCTGTTCGGCGGGGACGTCGCCAAGGTGCAGGGGAAAAGTTTCGGTGAGCCGTCCGCTCGGATTCACGCCGCCGGAAAGCACCGCGGCGACCGCCTTTGCGGAACACTGGCCGCCGAAGCCGCCCCATACCACGGCGTCGACGCAGTCTATCCACGCAGTCATATCTATCGGCGCTCCCGCAAACAGTACGACGACGGTTTTTGCGGAATGCGCGGCTATATCTTTAATTGTCTGCTCTTCGACCTGCGAGAGAGTCATGCGCTCCCTGTCGTAAAATTCCGATTCTGTGCCGGGCTCGTTGCCCGCGCATATTACGGTCACGTCGGCGCCCTCCGCCATTTTGCAACATACGGGTATATCGGCGCCGCACAGCCTGTTCATCCATGGCGACATCAGCTCGAAATAGGTGGAACGGTAATAAAACGCTTTGCCGCCCGATTTTTTGTACTCCTCGTCAAGCCCCTCGTATTCCCCGCACGGGACGACCTTACTCGACCCTTCCCCCGCATAGTAAACTTTGCACGGAGCGCCCGTGAACAGCACGTTCTGCTCTTTACAAAGCGGCAGAACGCCGTTGTTTTTAAGCAGCACTATGCCCTCTTTGGCAATTTCTTCCGCAACCCTGATGCGCTCTTCGACCGACTTTTCGGCCTTCCTGAGTTTTTTGTCGCTTTCGCATCTTTCGGCGAGGGCAATTATTTTTCGTGCCGCGGCGTCGACAGTTTCTTCGGAGACGGAGTGTTCCTTTGCAATCTCTTCGAGTTCCTTTTCACGCTCCGCATTGAACGGGAAAATCATGGTAGTCCCCGCCTCTATGCTCTTTTTGGCGTCTTTGCAGGCCTCCCAGTCGGTTACAATCACCCCGTCAAACCCAAAATCTTTGCGCAAAACCTCGATAAGGCGGGCATTTTCCGACATTCGCACGCCGTTTACAAGGTTGTAAGAGGTCATAACCATATATGGCTCTGCCTTTACGGCAAGTTCGAAGGGTTTGAGATAAATTTCGCGCAGCACGGCCTCGTCGACTTCCGACGAAACGTAGTGGCGGCAATATTCGAGATTGTTGGCGCAGTAGTGCTTTACCGTCGCGCCGACGTGTTTTTCCTGTACGCCGCGCACATACTCCGCGGCAAATGTGCCGGAGATATAGGGGTCCTCGGAAAAATACTCGAAATTTCTCCCCGCGACAGGGGTGCGCTTGATGTTTACCCCGGGGCCGAGAAGTATATCCACGCCCAAATCGATACAGTCATACGCGAGACAGTTGCCCATTTCACGCGCGAGGGCGGTATTCCACGTCTGCGAGAGCATCTGCGCGGACGGATAAGCTACCGAGGGATAGCAACCCTTGCCTCCCCCGTCGGTCAAATCTTTGGCGCGCCTCAGTCCGAGAGGGCCGTCGGCCACCACAAAGGAATATATTCTTCCGCCGAGGCTGTTGTTACCCCAGTAATTTTCAGCCATTAAAAGTCTGACTTTTTCGGCATAAGTAAGTTTTTCAACGTCGCAAGCCATTTCATTCCTCGTTCAGCCATACAGACATTATCGTATTTCTTTCAAGCCAGTGTTTGCCGCACGACTGATAGTCGGTAAGTGCGATTTCACCGTCGTCGGTCGCTATCTGCAGGCGGACGAGTTCGCCCTTTTCGGGGGGCAGCATTCTGTATTCAGTCCCTCTTTCGGGCATATGTACGGGCGCCGCGATGTCCCCGCCCGTTTTATACGCGTCGGCGGCAAGAACGAGCGGCCCGTACGTGAAAGCTATTTTGCCGTTCAGGCGGACGGCCTGCACGTCTTCGCGCCAATCGATTTCCACCGCGTCGCCGTTGAAAAACGTTCCGCTCACGGTACAGTAATCACGCGTAAACTTCATCTTCTTTTCCGCATTCACGCGCACCGATTTGCACCATGAAGGGCAGCGTATTCTAAGGCTTAAATATACGGGCTCTTCGCACTCTATTTTCACGACGCCGTGCCCGTCGCGCGGGTATTCGCTCTGAATTTTAAGCGTGCAGTCCGCGCCCTTTACTTCGGCATTGCACAAAAAGTTGATTGTATATCCCTTGTCGCTCTCCATAACGGCAGTGAGCGGCATTAAAGCTATGCCGCAGGCGGCAATGGCTATGCAGCAGCCGTAGTAGCCGCCGCTTCTGAATTCTTTATAGCCGCCTATCCCGCGGCCGCGCCTGTTCATATAGAGCGGACTGTAACTGTCGAAAGCCATGGCCGCAACGTATTTTTTTCTTTCAAAGCTGTATTGCTCGTTCCATCCGGTATTCAGGCTCCCGTACAGAGCGTTGAAACCCGAACGCTCTATGCGCCCGATATACTTCGCGTCGCCGCTTAAAATATACAGCCTTGACAAAAGCCTCATCCACGTTACGGTTACGCACGTTTCCTGCATAATCGTTTCGCTGTATTCGGTCTGCCTGAGCGCAGCGTTGTCGAAGAGCTCATGCGTGCAACCCGCGCAGCCGATTATGGTTATATCGCTGTCGTTGACGGCCTCTGCAAAGTTGCATACCGCGGTATAATACTTTTCCGTCCCCGTCACTTCGTAATAGGCCAGCACGCCTTCGAAGAAAGACATCGTTTCGTAAGCCTTTACAGAGGGGTATTTGTACGGCAGTTCCTTTTCGGAGAGTGCGAGTTCGATGAGATTGCCGCCCTTGCATCCGCCCGTAGAAATAATATACTCGGCGAAGCCGAGATAGCTCTGTTTATGCGTAAGCTTATACATCTCCACGACAGGTTCGAGAACGGAGCAGGAATTCACTCCGCCCCACCACGACGACGTATCGGTTATGGCAATCTTGTTTTCGTCCGCGCCGATTTTTGCGACTATGTAATCGAGATGCCTTTCGAGCGCGGCGAGTATTCTCTTTTTCAGTCCCGAATCTTTGCAGATTGCGCGGTAGTGCAGCAGCCCCGTAAGGACGTATTTTCTGCACCACATATCCCATCCGCAGAACTCCTTTTCTACGGTGTAGGTAGAAAACCTGCCGTATTCGTCCTGCCGCGAAAGCATATCTTCGGCGGCAGCCGTTAATATTTTGTACAGCTCCTCGTCATGAGTATAACGGTATATTAACGACGCGCCGCGCATAAGTTTGCCGAAATATTCGCCGCGCCAGCCCTCGTCGTCAATATCTTCGCGGGTGGTGTAAACCTCGCATATCTTATGCCAGATTTCCCTGTCTTTGAGCTGGTTTTTAAGCACGAATGAAACGTAATCGTCCATTACGCCGTCAATTTTTATATTTCCGGCATACTTTATGCCCGCGTGCCTGCTTGCAGTTCTGCGCTCCCTGAGCTTGTTGTTCAGCACATAAAGGATGTTATCTTCTCTTACTCCGCCCGTCCATACATCTTCTTTAACCTTCATAATTACCCTCTTTTTCTCCCTTGAACTCACCGTACTATATCTATAAGCTGCGAAAAATCCGCAATGCTGTAAGTTGCTATATTATGCCTTGCCGCGTCGCCCACAGCCGCGCAGTCGGTATTTGCGGCCTCTGCGGCAAGCACGCCCGAAACGGCGTCCTCCACCACGAGGCACTGCCCGCAGCTGAGCGAAAGCATATTTTCAGCCTTTATAAAAACTTCGGGGTCGGGCTTCGGCTTCGAGATATTGTTCCCGTCGGAGACGGCGTCGAAATAGCCGCAGATGCCCGTCTTTTTTAATATCAGCGCGGTATTGCGCGAACTGCTGCCGACGGCAAGTTTGACCCCCATATTTTTAAGTTTATCCAGCACCGGCAACACCCCTTTGCCGAGGTCTTTCTGCGTGAGTCCGCCGAGATATTGCCTGTAAACCTCATTCTTTTCTTCGGCGAGTTTTTCTTTCTCACCGTCCGAATATTTTTTTGCGCTGCCTTCGAGAATAATATCGAGGCTGGCCATGCGCGAAACGCCGCGCAGCCTGTTGTTTATTTGCTCGTCGAAATATATGCCGAGACGGTCGGCCATCCGCTTCCATGCGAGATAATGATATCTGTCCGTGTTTACGAGCACGCCGTCCAAATCGAAAATTACTCCCTTATACCTCATGGGTCTATTCACTCCTTTTCCTTTACAACGGTAAGCGACAGCCTGTCGGTAAGGGTTCTGCGCTCCGATTTGTCAAACGCGAATATCGCAAAGGAGATAAGCATTATAACTATGGGAGCGAGGCAGAACATATAAAATTTAAGGCCGCCCGCTATGCTGCCCATAAGGAAGAACGAAGCGTATCTGCCGTAAGTAAGCAGCAAAACAAACATTATATTGCTGAAATAAAACAAACTGTGCCATATCCAGCGCAGAATTTTATTGTACCAGCACATTTTAAGCCCCGAGCGCTGTATGCACCTGCCCCTCAGCAGGAGCACCGCCGCGGTATTGCCGCCGCAGGCGAGGGGAACGGCCAGAAAACATATAAACGCGCCGATAAAATATGCGAGGCATATTTCCCCCGTTTTGATTTTTATAAGCTCATCCCTGAGCGACGAGAAATTTTCGTTGAATTCTGCAAACGGGCGGTATGTTTGGGTAAATTCGGTGCGCGCGCCGTCGAGAACGTCGATGAACGCATTGTAGAGTGCGATAAAAATTTCGCGCCCGTAATATGTTTCCCCGTCTATTTCGCAGCTGTTTTCCCGGTCCGATATAAGGCGGTCGAGCGCCGTTGCCACATTTTTATCGAGAAGGGGGAACGTTTCGCCGAAATATCCCTCCCCTTCGTCGCCGCATGCCGATAAAAACAGCTGCGCGGCGTATTCTGCGCCCGCTTCGCTTTCATCGTATCCGGTATAGTCCGCGGCGTGCGCGGGTTTGAAATCTGTATAATAATAGATGACCGAGCGATTGGTCGTGCCCATGTCGGAAAAGATGTATTCGCCTTCGTATGCCGAGGCGTCGGAAACGTCCTCCCCCAGCGTGGAGAGCACCAGCGAATATACGAAATACTGACCCATCAGTTCGTCTTCGACGGCGACGCCCTCCTCCTCGTCGTACAGCATGAGCCCCGAACCGGAAAAGCACTCTATCAGCCGTTCCTGCTCCGCAGTCATGTCGGCGGTCAGTTCCTTTAACCGCGCGTTGTAATTGCCGTACAAAATGTCTGTCGCCTGGAAACACAGTATCACGGCGAGTATGAGCAGCAGACTGTCGATTAGGTAACAGACTATCCTTTTAGACAGCGAAAAAGGAGAATTAAACTGATATTCGCTGTCCTTAACTTTTGCCATTGCTTAATTCTCCTTTAACGTTTTATCGTCATTCCTTTCCGCCGCCGACAGATATGCCCTCTATAAAGAAGCGCTGGAAAATGATATACACTATTATAAGAGGGATGAGCGCTATAAGGCAGCTTGCGCACACCTGCCCCGGCTGATTGTAAAAAGTTCTCAGCTCGGTTACCACAAGTTGCAGCGTGTAATTCTGCGGGTCGTCGCTTAAATACAGCAAGGGCCCCATGTAGTTGTTGTATCCGCCGACGAAGGCAAAAATGAACTGCGCTATAAACGCGGGTATTGCCTGCGGCAGAACTATTCTGATAAATATACGGAAGGGGCCGAGGCCGTCTATCTTTGCCGCCTCCAACGTTTCGTTGGGCACCGACGCCATATAGCTGCGCAGAAAGAATATCGTGGTTGCGCCGCCGAAAAGCCCCGGAATTATTATAGGCAGCCAGCTGTGCGTCCATCCGAGAGTTTCGTACCATATGAGCGAAGGCACGGTCATTGTAGCCATCGGAATCATCATCGTGGCAAGCTGGAACATAAACAGCGCCTCCTTGCCCCTGAACCTGATTTTGGAATAGCAATAGGCAGCCAGCCCGCTTACGAACAACGAAACCGTAGTGGTGAGCAGAGTAGACCACAGCGTATTGAAAAAGCCGTGCAGTATGGGAACGCCTATTTCGTCGGAGAGGATATTATCGGTAGTGATGAAAGGTATAAACGCGTCCCAGCTGACCTCGTCGGGCCACCAGATAAAGCTCATGGAACCCATCAGCTCCTGGTAGGGCGTTATGCTCGTAACGAACAGAACGTAAAAGGGGAGCATAAGGCACACCGCATATATGAGCAGGATGGCGAACACCACTATCTTGCCGATGATTCCCGTGGTTTTGCGCGTTCTGCGCTCCCTTACCTCCTCATACGTTGATACGCGCGGCGACAGGCTGTGCACCGACGCGGAGGACGCGGCAATACTTTTAAAAGCTTTCATACATTCACCCACCTCTTTCTGAGCTTGTAATTCACAAGCGACAGAACAAGAATTATGATAAACAGGAGCCAGGAGGCGACAGCCGCTTCGGGAATATTGAAATAGAGCGTGCCCCTGTTGTAGATGTATATTACCGTGGTAAGGCCGATATTGTCGGGCCCGGCCGTGCCCGTCCATGCGTCGGGGAAGAACGAAACGGCGAAGAGCCTTGCTATATCGAAGGTCTGCATGCCCGCGATGATGCCCGTCATGAGCAGGAAGAACGTTGTGGGGGCGATGCTGGGGAACGTTATGCGCCAGAACTTTTTCCACGCGGAGGCGCCGTCTATTTCGCTGGCTTCGTACAGCGAAGGATTCACCGCGTCGAACGCGGCCTTGTACATTACTATGCCGTAGCCGGGCGCCTGCCATACTATTGTGATAATTATGGCAAATACGTACGCCGCCGCGTCGGAGCTCCAGTTTACCCTTGCCCCCTCGCCGAAAAGCCCGGTGAGGAAGGTGTTTATAATGCCGTAGTTGGGGTCGAACATGGTCATCCACATATATGCCGTCGCAACGCTGCTGCATATATACGGGATAAAATAAATTATCTGGAATATCTTTCTCCCCTTCGGTTTTTTTGAAAGCAGAAAGGATATAAACAGCGCTATGGTAAGGCTTATGAACTGGCTTGTGGCCAGCATAACCGTTACGAGGAGCGATTTCCACAAATCTTCGTCGGAAAATACCACTTTGAAGGTATCGAAGCTGTTCCACGTCATTGTAGAGAGGTCGTAATACTCCATACTCGTGAACATGGATATGAAAGAAATCGCAAGGGGAACCAGACTGAAAAGAATAAAGCCGATGATGGGAATGCTTACGCAGACATAGGCAAATATCTTTTCGCCCGATATTTTTTTCTTTTTATGCAGGTCGAGCGAAATGCCTGACGCCGCTATCCTTTCCATAGCATACCTCCTTATTCTTTGCCGTGCAGTTTGAATTTATATTCTGCGAGCAGGGCGTCGGTAGGCACCTGCTGGTGGTCGAAGAATTCCACGAGCGTGGTTACGCCGTTGCGCACGTCGGTGTTGAGTTCGAGCGACCAGTCGGATATCCATTCGCCGTCTTCGAAGTAAGACCAGTCGCCTATCGTGCAGCACTCCGCCATTATGGATATAGCCCTGTAATTATCGCATTTTTTGTTTTCTTTGTCGTAATACTCCGCGCTGTTGATATAGGAGCTGATTGAAGGCGCGCCCGCGTCGTTTGCGACGAAGAAACTCTGACCCTCTTCCGAGGTGAGGTATTGCAGGAACTTCCACGCGGCCTCCTTATGCTCGGAGTTTGCGGGGATTGCCCAGCCGAAATTCTGGGAGGAACCCGAAAGCTTGCCTACTATCGGCGTGCCTTCCGCTTCCTTCAGCTCGCCCGTGAACTCCACGCCGTTGTATTCCTTTCCGATAATCTTTAAAGTACCGTCGCCGGAGGGGTCCTCGCCCTCGAATTCGCGGTAGGTGTAAACGGGAGCTATATCCCACTCGGTTTTGCCGACAAGCGCGTTATATATGGGGTCGAGCTCGGTAGTGCCGTCGATGAGCATGGCTACTTCGCCCGAAGTGAAATACTGAACTTTGGAGCTGTTGTTTAACGTTGCGGGCGAGGGCGATATGCCGTAGCCGTAAACGTCGTCGTCCACCTTTTTGTCGGTCTCCTGCGACCATGCGCAGAATTCCCTGAACTGCTCGTACTGCGAGGGCAATTCATAGAGGTGAGAAGTTATGTCGGAGGAAGAATTTTCGAGTACGTAATTCCTGTCGGCGTAAGAGAGGATATCGCCCGCCTCGTACGAAGTGCCGTTTATGGTGACGGCAGACGTTACGAGATAGTTGGCCTCCTTGTCGCCGAGGGTGAATTTATACTGCCCCATTTCCTCGTCCCACTTTACGCAGTCGCCGCCGACAGACCAGCCGTGCGAGAACCACCATTCGTTGAGCACGCCGTATTTAGAAGGAGAACCGGAATTATATTCCTGCGTGAAATATTTGCTGAGGGTATTGACCTCGAGGAAGCTCATCGGGATGAGATTGTTGAATACTTTAACCACCTCTTCCCCGTCGAGATTTTCCGACGTTTTAAGTCCCTCGGCGGGCATCGCGTCGACGGTATACTCGGCGTATCCCCTCGGCGCGTACGAAGTTCCGTTTGCCGAGTTGTAGGCGTCGAGTTCCTCTTCCGTTACGGAGATAATGTTTATGTTGTTATTTGCAAAGTAATCTTCGTTATAATAAATCACCGTTGCGTTGGCCACGAGGGGAAGGGCGTACAAATCTTCGCCCTCGCCCGCCTCGTAGGTTTCGGTATTGAAGCGGAACCTGTCGATATTGCCGGAGGCATAATTGTCTTCGCTGAAATAAGCTTCGCCGTCGGCATTGGTCGTGTAAGTGGAGGAGTCGTCGACAAAGTCCTGCAAATTGGTATAGAAGCCCTGCGCAATGTTGTTGAACACATAGCGGTCGCTTACGCCTATTATGTCTACCGTGCCCCTTGCGGAAGTGCAGTAAGCCATATGGTTTGCCGAAGAATCGGTTTTGGGGGAATATTTTACGTACACGCCGTCGATTTTGCCCTGGCCTTCGTTGTAAGCGTCTACCAGAGCGCTGTAACTTGACGATGTGTACTGGTCGGTTATGCCCCAGAAAGTTATTCTTTCCCCGTTGCCCGCGTCGTCGCCGCCGCCCGTGCAGCCGGCAATGCATGCCACTGCAAGCGTTGAAGAAAGTACCACCGCGGCTATTTTTTTATTCAGTCTCATATAAATTCACCTCATCATTTTATTATCGTAATTGTTGTTTCGGCGTCAAACAGATACAGTTTGCGCTCGTCTACGCCCACATAAATTTCGTCGCCGACGGAAACGTCGGGGCGGTAATTGAGCCTGAGCGTTATATTTACCCCTTCCACGGAAGTATATATGTTTGTTTCGCTGCCCAGAAGCTCTATGCCTGAGACGACGCATCTGAACCCCTTCCCCTTTTCGGCGATGAAGAGATTTTCGCAGCGCACGCCCATAACCACGCTGTGCGCGTTGCCGTCGAGATACTCTTCCTTTACCGCCCTCACGTTATCTTTGGCGAACGAAAGAGAAGTGCCGTCGGCAAAGGAAAAGCCGAGAGTTTTTCCGCTTGCCTGCATGGTCACGTTGAACATGTTCATCTGCGGGGTGCCGATAAAGCCCGCAACGAAGGTGTTTACAGGATTATCGAAGAGGTTTACGGGGGTGTCTATCTGCTGGACTTCGCCGTCCTTCATAACGACTATGCGCGTACCCATCGTCATTGCCTCTATCTGGTCGTGCGTTACGTATATGAAAGTAGTATTGAGCTGTTTATGCAGTTTTACTATTTCCGAACGCATCGAGGTTCGCAGTTTCGCGTCGAGGTTGGAGAGCGGCTCGTCAAGAAGGAAAACCTTTGGCTCTCGCACGATTGCCCTGCCGAGGGCTATTCGCTGGCGCTGTCCGCCCGACATTTCCCTCGGTTTGCGGCGGAGCAGTTTTTTTATGTCGAGAATTTCCGCCGCGCGCATAACCCTTTCGTTTATCTCCGCCTTTGTATAGTGCCTGTTTCTGAATACGGGGGCGGGGGTAGCCGAATATTTTTCGAGCTCCTCTTCGTTGCGCTTTATATTCTGTTCAATCGAAATTTTTCTCTGCGCGAGAATGCCCAGCTCGTCGCAGTAGCGCCTGATGTATTCTTCAAGCCCCTCAGCCCTGAGTTTCTGCTCTTCCGAAAGGTCGCCCGCCGCCAAAAGTTTGAGTTCCTCTTCCAGCCTTGCCAAATCGGACTCGTCTTTTTTGCGTATCGCCTCGTCGGAGACGGCGAGCTTCTGATAGTAGGCCAGCGATTTTTTAAGCTCTGCTATCTTTTTTTCGTCGATGCGCTTTAACTGATAGCCCGAAATCGCCTGTCTCTTTTCAGCGATTGCGGCCTTTATCTCTGCCATGCGGTTTTTATCGGCGTCGATTTCGGCAATTATGCCTTCAATCAGCGCCAGGCCGCCGGAAACAGCTTTATTCAGCGCCTGCGAACGCTCTTCCGCCCTCTTTACCGCCGCACGCACGGAGGCGTGGTGCATGCCGAAATTTTTAAGCCTTGTAATGCGCTTTGCAATGGCATCGGCAGATTTTGCATATGCGACGTTGTTCTTCTCGATGGCGGCAATCTTCTTTTCGCCTGCAGAATTTTTCTTTGCGAGCAGCGCGGCCTCCTTTCTGAGGACGCCGATTTCGGCAAGCACGGCCTTTACCTCTTCGTTCTCCCCGTAAACGGGTTCCTGAACCTTTTGCAGGGTGAGCCCGAAAGAGATGTTCTGATAGGCCGTCATGTGCGGATAGAGCGCATAGTTCTGGAACACCATCGCAATGTTCCTGTCCTTTGCGGGGACATCGTTTACATACGTTCCGTCGATGTACAAATCGCCGCTCGAAATATCTTCAAGCCCCGCAATCATGCGCAGAGTGGTAGATTTGCCGCACCCGGAAGGGCCTACGAACACGATGAACTCGCCGTCGCGTATGTCCATTGAAAAGTTTTTAACGGCAAGCACTCCGCCACGCCCTCTTTCTCTGCTGTCGTAAACTTTGCATATGTTGTTTAACCTTACGTCAGACACTTAATTTTCCTCCGTCATCACTGCTGTTCTGTTGCGGCAACCTGCCCGCCGACGAGGAGCTGTATAAGCTCCTCATCGGAAAGACTGTCGTCAAATCCGCCGTATACTGTAAGTTCCTTCACGCCGAAATCCCTGTCGCCGCTGCGCTGCAATGCCACTGAACCACTGTTTACTACAAGGTCTATTGCCGTTACGGATATTTTTCCTTCCGTTCCCGTAAATGCCTCTACCTTATCATACGTATCACCGTTCTGAGCATAGAGCGTATAGATATTGCCTTCCTGAATAATGAATATTCTGAAAGTTCCTGCCTCGACGGCGGCTATCTGTTCAGCATTGAGCGTATATGCAGTGCTGGGTGAAGTTGTATCGACCGAAACGCCTGCACCTATGTCAAGACACCACACGCCGCCCTGTCTTGCTATAACCACGTCGGCAAAATAATTATTGCTTTCGGAGGCGTTTGCCCTGTTGTATAAACGGAGGCCGAAGCGGGTTCCGTTTTCGGTAATAGTACTGATGTTTTCACCGTAAAGAACGGCTTCTATTACAGAGGGCGAAGGCATTGCATTGCCGTGGTCACCGAACGAATACAGCGCGCCGACTACATTATTCTGCCCTTTGTTGTTATCGGGGCTTGCCGTTATTTCTGTAAAGTTTTTGACAAGTTCACCCTTGCCGTCGTAGACGGTTGCATGCCGTGTTGTGGCAACTGCGATGGTCAACTCCCTGTCGCTTTCTTTGATGACATAGGAATATGTTCCGTCCTGTTCGGTGACAACCTCGCCGTTTACCGTTACAGAATCCACCGTTACATATTCTTCGGTCGTTATGGTAAACGTTACGGTATTGCCGATATTGTAACTTTCTTCAAGCCCGTTTACCGTTGCGCCGTCAACCTCGCCAAGTTCGGGAGTGAGCACTATCAGCTGTGTAGTTACAGTTATTGTTATCTGCGTATCTTCGGGAAGAACGGTATAGCTGTATGTGCCTTCGACGGCTTTAATCACGCTGCCGTTTACCTTTACTTCGGTTACTTCGTAACCCGTTCCGGGAGTTACGGTAAATTGCACGTTTTCGCCGAAAGTATAACTTTCTTTAAGCCCGCCGAGAGTGGCATTTTCAGCATTCTGTATTACGGGAACCTGTTTTTTGGCCGTCTCCACCACGATTTCCACGGCGGAATCGGTATCCTTGACGGTGTACGAATACCCGTTATCGGAAGCGGTAACCTCGTAGCCGTTTACAGTTACTCTCGTTACTTCGTAACCTGCATTTGCCGTTACGGTGAAAGTTACCTCGTCGTCTATGCCGTAAGAAAGTTCATATCCGCCAACTTCGGCGCTGCCTTCGGGAGTGACGGTGACCGCCGTTTCAAGGCTTATAAGTTCGGTCTGAACGACTATAACTATTGCCGTATCGGAATCCTGCACGGTGTAGGAATAGCCGTTTTCGCCTGCGACGATTTCTTCGCCGTTGAGCGTAACTTTTACCACCCTGTAACCGCGGGAAGGGCTTACGGTGAATTCAACCGTTTCGCCGCTTGCGTACGCCCTGCCGCTTTCGATTCCTTCAACCGAGGCGTTTTCTGCCGATACCTGGGGCACTATGCCCGCAGAGGCAACCGTCTGGGTAGTGACTACGATATTTATGGCAGATACGTCAGCCATAATTTCGTAGCTGTAATTGCCCTCGCCGTCGGCAGCGACAGGCAAGCCGTTGACCATTACGCCGACAAGTTTATACCCGTCGTCTACGGTAACGGTGAAGGCGAGCGTTTCGCCGATTTTATAGCTTTCTTTAAGCCCGTTTACCGCCGCGTTCTGTGCCTGAACCTGCGGAACTATTAAAATTTCGGCCGTTTCAACGACGATGGCAATCTGCGAAGTATTTTCGCTTACAAGGAAGCTGTATGTGCCTGCCGTTGCCGTAACTTCTTCGCCGTTTACCGTGACTTTTACCACGCTGTATCCGCTTTCGGGCGTTACGGTGAATTCAACCGTTTCGCCAATCTTGTAGCCCTGCTGCGAAATACCGCCGACCGTTGCGTTATCGGCCTGGATTTCGGGCACGATTATTATTTCTTCCGCAACAATTACTATATCAAGCGTTTCGGCATTGCCGGCGAGCGTATAGCTGTATGTGCCGCCTTCGGCAGTGAGCAGCTCTCCGTTTGCCGTAACCGATAAAATTCTGTAACCGACTGCGGCAGTTACCGTAAACTGTACGGTTTCGCCGGGTTTATAGCTTGCGGCGAGTCCGTCTATGGTCGCGTTTTCGGCCTCGGTTTCGGGTACTATAATTATCTCTTCGGTTTCAACAACTATATCCGCCGAAGCCGCGTCGGCTTTAAGTTCATATGAATAGCCTGCCTCCGTGAGCGTGACTTCTTCGCCGTTTACGGTAACTTTTACCACCCTGTAGCCGCTTTCAGGCGTTACCGTAAACGTTACGGTGTCGCCCGCCCTGTAAGCGCCTTCCAGTCCGTTTACCTGAGCATTGGCCGCGGTTACGTTTACGGGAAGGACGATTTCCGAACCCGTGAAGAATTCTACAAGTTCGCCGTCGGTCATCTCCGCGTCGTAGCCGCCGAATACGGTGAGCCCCGTAAAGCCGCACTCTCCGACGCCGTTCTGCCAGCCCGCCGCGAGGAAGTCTATCGACTTGAACGTAATCATCGCCGCGTTGGAATCGGTGTAGCCGTTTACCCTTTCGTATCCGTATTCGTCGAGCGCGTAGAGCGTGTGCGTTGCGCCGTCGTTTATTACAAGTATGGTAAGATTGCCCTCTTTCAGCGCTTCAAGCTGCCAGTCGCTCAGCTCGTATGCCGTTGAGATGAGCCCCGTGCCTATGCCTGCGCCTATGTTGAGGTACCACTTGCCGCCGTTCGTTCCCAGAATCACGTCGGGCCAGCCCTGGTTGTTGTTTGCGTGGTCGGTGGCGTATATTCTGAATCCGATATTTACGTTGTCGGCCGTTATGCTGTCTGCCTGGGGCAGCCAGAAGCTGGTCTTTATCACCGAATTATCGAGGTATATGCCCTCGTGGTCGTTGCGGTCGTAAATGGGGCCTGACGTTGCGCCTGCTATCGATGAGAAATCTTTCACGGTAACGTCGTCGCCCTTGCCCTCGTAAACGTTCGCGAGAGCGGTTGTATTTACGACTATCACGAGAGATGTGTCGGCGGGCGTCGTCTGATATGTATATACGCCGTTTACGCCTTCAACCACCGTTCCGTTGACCGTTACGGAATTTATCGTGAGATAATCCCCCGCCGAAACGGTGAACGTTACCGTATCGCCGATATCGTACTTATCTACAAGTCCCGAAACCTGCGCCCCTCCGGAAGTTACTTCGGGTATGAGCGTGCCCTGAACGGGAGCCACCGTTATTTCTATAACTATTCCGCTCGCCGTCTGCGGAACGACGTATGAATACACGCCGTCTACCGCCGTGATGAGTTCGCCGTTTATGAACACTTCGTCGATAACATACAGAGGGTCGTCGGCCGTTGCGGTAAATTCTACCGTATCGCCGACTGAGTAGCTTTCGTCGAGCCCGTCAACGGTTACGCCGTCGGCGTCGAGCGTTACGGAGAAGCTAATCTCCGCCCCGCCAATCATCGACACGAGCTCTTCGTCGGTAAGATTTTCGTCGTAGCCGGAATATACCTTTACGCCGTGCATGCCGAATTCGCCGACGCCGTTCTGCGCGGTGGCGTTGTTTACAAGCAGCACTATGCTGTCGAACGAAACCATGGTGGCATCGTCGTCGAGATAGCTCGTCGCAAGTTCGAACCTGTCGCCGTCAAGCGCATACACCCTGTGGTCTGCGCCGTCCTTTACGATGAGTATCTTGAACGTGCCCTCGGCGATGGCGTTGAGCTGGCTGTCGCTCAGGGCATATACCATCTCTATGGCTATGTTGCTGTTGCGGAGGTCGTAACCCGCGTCGAGCCACCACTGTCCGTTTATGCGGGCTATAACCACATCGGCAACGGTGAAGTCGCCGCCGCCCCCGGCATTTTTAAGATACATTCTGAGGCCGAACCTGACATTGTTCGCCGTTATGCGCGTGATGTCGGGTGCATAGAAGTTTGCCTCGATTACCGTGGGCGCGAGGAATTCATCATTCTCTCCGAGCCTGAACAAATCGCCCATCGTATCGGAAGTGACTTCGGAGAACGATACGTTGAAGTCCTCCACCCCGTCGTGCACGTCGGCGAGCGCGGTAGTTGCAACAACTATACTTACCTCCTGCGCGTCGGCGGGAATTACATAGGTATACACGCCGTTTTCAGCCGTAACGACGGTGCCGTTGACCGTTACGGAGTTTACCGTTATTATGCCGCTGCCCTTAACAGTGAAAGTCATCGTGTCGCCCGCGCTATAAGTGCGGTTCACGCCCTCCACCACGGCTCCGCCGTCATCTATTTCGGGAACTATCACTCCCTCTTTGACGTCGGTGGTAACGACTATATCTATGCCGTTTGCGTCGGCGGGAACGACGTAGCTGTAAACGCCGTTTTCGGCCGTAACGACCGTGCCGTTGACGGTAACTTCGCCGACGGTGAGGTCAGGGTCGGTTACGTTTACAGTGAACGTTACAGTATCGCCTATCGCATAGTAGCCGTCAAGCCCCTCTACCTCCGCATCGGGAGAATCGACGTAGGGTTTCAACAGAATGGGGGCGTCTGCAATGCCGGCGATAAGTTCGCTTTCGGTGATGTCCCCATCGTAATTTGCATATACTCTGGTGCCTGTCATGCCGAACTCGCCCGAGCCGCCGCCCGCGTTGTTGTGAACGAGCAGGTCGATTGTGTCGAACGAAACCATCGTCTCGTCGTCATCGACGTAAATTGCGGCAAGCTCGAAGTTTTCGCCGTTCTGCGCATACAGCCTGTGCGTGGCGCCGTCTTTTACGACGAGCACTTTGAAGGTGCCTGCCTCGACCGCCGCGAGCTGGCTTTCGTTGAGCATATACTCGTTGCGCTGCGTGCTCTTCAAATCGTAGCCTATGTCGAGATACCAGTTGCCGTTTGTTTTGCCTATAACAACGTCGGCAACCGTGAAGGCGCCGCCTCCGTTGGCGTTTTTGAGATATATTCTGAATCCGAAGCGGGTGCCGTCGGCACATCCGTCGATATCGGAAGCATAGAAAGTGCTCTCTATAACGGAAGGTGCGGCATAAATTTCGTCGTGGTCTTTATTGTCGTAGAGCTGCCCCGCCGTATTGGATATTTCGTAATCGCCGAAGTTCAGAACAAAGTCGTCCTTGCCCACATAGATGTCGGCGATGAGCGAATCGGTAATGTTGAAGTCTGCAACGGTGTCGGCCGTAATTTCGCCGTCGGCCTGCGCGAGAACGAAGCCGTCGTTCTTTGAAAGGACGACTGTGTATTCGCCTTCGGGTATTTCAACGGCGTAGCTGCCGTCTTCGGCAATGTCGGCGGTGTATACCGTGCCGCCGCAGTTTACGACGAGCGACAGCCCTTCCGCCTGCTGCGACGTGAGGGCGTCGCCGAACAGCGTTATGCTGCCCGAAAGCACGAACGTATCGGCGGCGACTTCTTCAAATTCCGCCCTGACGGTGACGTCGGAAGTTATGTTTTCAAGAATGAGCTTGCTGAGCCCGTCCTCGACAAAGACTTTATCGGTATAATCCACGCCGCCCACGGTAACGGATTTAAGGCGGTAACCTTCGTTCGGCGTTATCGTTATTTCGAGCTGTTCGCCCTCAATCACGTTGAAAGTCTGGGCGGTAAGCGTTCCGTTTCCGTCGGTTTCGGGAGTTACCGTGTAGCAGATAAATCCGTTCGAACCGAACTTCCACCACGTTTCGGGATTGCCCCAGTTATAGTCCTCTTTCGTTTCCTGTCCGAAATTGTACCAAAGACGGCTCTCATCCTCGTAGTTGTATGTACGAAGAAGGACGGTGTTCATGTTTATATACGAAAGCTCTTCCTTTTCGACCCCGAGGAAACCGTACGGGAAAAAGGCCTCTATGGTATAGCCGGTAGCCTCTTCTGAGCCGACTTCCCCTCCCTTGCCCTGCGAACGCATGAAGGGAGTTTCGTCCTGCGCCGTGTACATATTCTGGAATATGCCGCCGAGCTGCAGCCTTGTCGATACCACGTCGAGCCCGGGCGTGAGGTCTATCTCCCACGCCTCGCCTTCGAGCTGTTCTACGCCCGGTTTTGCGAGATAGAGTTCTATGCCACTGTTCCACGAACCGCTGCGGTCGGGATTCACATATACGGCGGGGTCGTCGACGTCGAACATCATAAAGATGCCCTTTTCGCCGAGGTAGGCGGTTGCGCGCACGGTTATGGTTACGTTGTTGTCGGAATACACCCTTTCCAGCCATTTGAGCGAAGAATACATATCCTCGTTGAGATTGCCGTCAATCGTGACGGACGAATCGTATTCAGGAATATATTCGCCCGGATTTTCGAAGCTGTACGGAGGGTCGTCGTCGAGATAATTGTCGTTGGTGCAGGCGGCGACCGAAAGAGCCGTACCCGTGAGCGTTGCCGCGGTGAAAGCAAATATCAGCATACGGAGCAGTTTGTTATTTTTCATGATAAACCCCCTTTATTTACCCAAAACGCGTATTTCAGATACGGCAAGCTCGGCCATATCGTTGTACCCGTGAACGGGAATCTGTTCTTCCGTTGCGGGAGATATGGTTATGCGTATCTCGTTGCACTCTATTTCGTCGAACTCCGCTATCGCGGAAGCTGCGGGCCTTATTACGTCGATGTCGTCGGTGGAAGTATATGCGTCCCAATCGAATACAAGCCCGTCTATATACTTCGTTGCGAGCGTGCCGTCCTCCAGCCTGCAATCGAACTCTACCCTCTCTATGTTATAAAACGCGCTCTCCATGTTTTTGGAGTTGTATATCATGAGCGCCCTTATAGTCTTGTAGTCGTCAAAAGTTAAGGTAATCGTCGTCTCTGCGGTGAAGCACGTCTCCTTTACGTAGGTTTCGACCATGTCGTCGTTGGCAAAGCGGTTTACCGAAAGCAATCCGTCGGTGAGGCAGGAAACAGAGCTGTCGTCCGCGAGCGAAGTTGCCGAAACTTCCGCCTCCGACGCTACGTTTTTATATTCCGACGCAAACTCGGGAAGAGGCTGCACCGAAGTCGTGGGTCCGTTGGCATACATTACGTCGAGGTCGTTGCCCTGCGCGTCCTTTACCGTTATCCACTCTATTTCGTCCACCGCTACATGGCGGGAAGAGCCGCCCTCGGAGACGGAATTGTGTTTATGGTAAACGATGTAATACTGTCCGCCGGCATTTAGTATGGAGCTGTGTCCGGTGCCCGACACGTCGTCCCTTAACGCCGCGTCGGCCGAGAGAAGTATTCCGCCCTCCTCCTCGGTGAGCTTTCTGAACTCGCCGAGAGGACCGTCGGCAACGGCCTGGCATACCTGGTAGGTCTTGTCTTTATAACTGTTTGTGGAATACGTGAGGTAATACTTTCCGTTATGCTCGGTTATCCACGCCGCCTCGTTTACGCTGGTGTTCATTTCGGTGGGAACGTCCTTTTCGGCAGCGGAAGGCGTTGAGTAGCCCGGCTTTGCGATTATTGTAAGCGTGCTGTAATCGGGCTCCGCCCAACTGTTCATCTTTATTCCCATAATATAGGAATTTACCGACGTGTTGAAATAGAGATATTTGTCGCCCGTGGCAGGATCGACATAGGGATGGAAGTCTATCGCCCTCAGTACGTCGCTCGTCGCGTCCATATCGCCGAGGCCGAGATTTTCCATGGCCTGCGACATCTGATAGGGGTCGAAGGTCATATACCTCTGGTAATAGTACGAATTATCCGTTTCGATATTCTCTATATCTTTAAGCGGCGTGCCGTCTGTTGCCGTGTAAGACTCGATGTGGTCTACAAGGGTGAACGGGCCGGCGGGGCTGTCGCCTTCGGCAATGTAGGGGATATAGCTGTTGGAAGAATCCTTCGGGGTGGAACTGAAAAACATGTACCACTTGTCCGCATCGCCGTCGTAGATTACTTCGGGCGCCCACGAATCGATGCTCACCGCCTTGCCCTCGGGCGTAGTTAAATCGCGGTACAGGAGAGCGTAGCCGACTCCTTCCCAGTTTACAAGGTCGTCGCTCTTCCAGCAGAAGAAGCCCGTGTTGCCCGTCGTGCCGTACAGATAGTATGTGCCGTAGTCGGCGTCGTTTTCGTCGCCCACATACACCACGCAGGGGTCGGCAACGTCAACCTTTCTTTCATTGCGGTAAAAAAGATTTTCGTTTATGGTGCTGTAATCTTCGCCGTCCGCATAAGACGCCTCATCGTAATAAGACATCTTTATGTAGTTCTTGCCTTCACCACAGCCTGCGGCAAGCAACGTTACGGCTGCCAGGACAGCCAGTCCAACCGATACAATTCTTTTTTTCATCATATCCCTCCTTAGGATAAATTTCGGTTTACAATTTAAGTATATCATCGCCCATCGGAAAAATATAGAATATAAAAACTTTAAAATTGTATATGAGTACGAACATGAGAGATTTGATAGACATTTTTGAAAAAAACCGCTATAATTCCTGCTGAGGAGAGAAGGCAATGGCAGATTATCCCGAATTTTTACCCAAACATCCGAAAACGGAGTCGTTCAACTTCAACGACCCGCGCTTTACGCTGCGCGAACGGCTTGCCTATTATCACGACGACGAATTTCCGCTGCTGATGCACAAACACGACTTTTACGAACTCAACATAATAGTCGAAGGCAGCGGCAGGCACTACATAAAGGACAAAAATTTTCCCGTAGGGCCGGGCGACGTGTTCGTAATTCCGCCCCGCGTTTCGCACGGGTATTGGCTGAAAGACGACAAGGGCAGCATTTTTCATCTTCTGATAGAGCAGAAGATGTTGCAGAAATACTCTTCCGAGCTAAACGGGTTCGACGGGTATTCCATACTGTTCGAAACAGAACCCGAGCTGAGGAAACACATCGCCTCGACGACGTTCTTTTTAAAGCTCAATCCGCTGCAACTGAAAGACCTCACCTACCAGATGGACAAACTCATTTCACTCACGCGCCTTTCGGAGCACAAAATAATATTTGAAACGTATGCGATAGGGCTGATATACTATCTTTCCGCACTGATGGAAAAGCAGTATAACACGGCCGATATAGTATCGGCAAAAAAAAATTATATATTTATCGTAAATTCCACGAATTATATGAAACAACATCTTTCGGAGACCTTTTCGCTGAACGACCTTGCGCATATAGCCATGGAATCGCGCACCTGCTACATAGAAAAATTCAAGCATCTGTTTAAGATGACGCCCTTCGAATATATAAGAAAACTGCGCATAAACCACGCGATAGAGCTGCTTTCGGCAACGACGCTCTCGGTGGCGGAAATAGCGCAGTCCTGCGGATTTTCGGACTCGGCGCACCTGATAAAAATATTCAAGGAAGATACCGGCCTCACTCCCGCAAAATACCGTAAAACGGCGGCTGACAAAGAGGGCGCTCCCTCTTCCTCCGTTATAAAGGCGCACGACTACATAACAAAAATATACGATACAGAAAAGGAGCACTTATGAACGACAAAGAGATGTGCCACCCCGACAGAAAAAAAGCGCGCAGTATAGACATGCCCGGCAGATGCGCAACTTTTACCGACATAGTTTACAGCGGCGAAGGCGACCCGGGCAAACTTTACCCCGCGCTGGAGAGGGCGCAGCACATGTTTGACCCTCCCGCACCCGAATATAAAAATTTTATAGGCGAAATGCACGGGCACACCAATCTCTCCGACGGAAACCCGACGATAGACGAATATTTTACCAACCTGCGCGACAATGTGAAAGTAGACTTTGCGGCGGTAACCGACCACGACCACGGAGGCGTGGGAAAGCCCGAACTGTGGGTGGGAAATCCCTCCAAATGGGATATTATAAAATCGAAAGTGAAGCAATATTACCGCCCGGGCACGTTCACCACCATTCTTGCATACGAGCGCGATTCCTATCCCTTTTACAACAATATGATTGTATATTACGGCACGCACGACGGGGAAATGATACGCGGCAAAAGGGACGGCGAAATAACCGCCGACGAACTGCGCGCGGCGCTTGACAGGGACGACATTTTAATAATCCCGCACGACACATATCATCTGTCTGCGGGGGCAGACCTCGGCACCATTCCCCCCGGTTTGCTCACCCCGCTGATAGAGATATATTCGCGCGGGGATGCGACGGAATATATGGGCAATCCCGCAAACGAAAACGATTCGATGTGCCGCGGAGGATTCTGGCAGGACGCGCTTGCAAGGGGCGCCCGTATGGGATGCATTGCAGGCTCCGACGACCACTTCTGCAAAAACGGAGTTATACTCGGCGACGCGCCGTACCCTTTCAACTACCCCGGGCTTACGGGCGTATGGGCGAAAGAAAACACGCTGGAGAGCATATTCGAAGCGCTCAGGGCAAGGCGGTGCTACGGCTTTATGGGCGGCAGAATAACGATAGATTTCAGAATAAACGGGCATTGGATGGGCGAAGAATTTGAAGCCGGAAAAGACGATGAACTTACGATATGGTACAACATCGTTGCCGACGCCCCGATAAAGAGGGTCACCGTAGTAAAGAATTTGCGCGATTACTGCATAATAAAGCATCCTTCGGCGCTGTTTTTCGACTATAAGCACGAAAAGCAGGAGGACTGCTACTACCTGCGGCTGGAACTCTGCGACGGACGTTTCGCATGGACGAGTCCCGTATGGGTAAAAATTAAATAACAAAATAAAAAAATCACCTTATCGCTTTTCCGTAGCAGCTACGGAACCCGGGCGGAAACGGCTTGAACGGTTTCAGGCTACCCTTTGTTGCGTTAAGGTGATTATTTTTTTGTTTTTGAAATGCTCTGCGGTTTATTTGTCCGACAGGGCTGCGGACAACAAAAAAGGTTCAATCAAACAGAATTACACTGCCGCAAAATAGTTACCTGCACTTATTCGCGTAACCCCTTCCAAACTGGTTGGCGCATACCGCCGCTTGCAGTTTCGCGCATGAAGTGTGCCGTGCCGGCAAGCTGAGGCTTGAGCCAGACGGCGTTTTTATATTTTGGAAACCAAGGTCTTTTTACTGCGTTAGTTGCGGCATATTGTGCCACCAATTGCCTCTCCTCCTTTGATATTCCGAGACAGACTTTGCCGCGGCATTGCAGTTTTCATTCGTCGTCGTAACAGCCGAGAATCAAGTCTTTGACCTCGCCTGTTTCGTCGGGCTGGTAGCCTAAAATGAGCAAATCCTCGTCCTGCAGACCTTGATTTTCAGCCAATCACGCGTGCGCTTGCCTATGCGGTAAAGCCCGTCCCTGCGCTTTGCAACTATGCCTTCAAGCTCATGTGACTCTGCAAGCTCAAAAAAGGCAATACCGTTCTTATTCAAAATTAATGAGTTTCATACAGGAGCATTGGTGAGATTCTAAAAACAGTTTTAGTTAGAAAGCAGCCCACCCGCCAAGCGGGTGGGCTGCTTTTTTAATGAGAGTGAATTATACTATTAAGTGCAACAGATAAAGAATAAAAAAGCAGTTCATACA
>ERZ1090880.261-NODE-261-length-30865-cov-11.057968_pt1 | contig 30865 bp, 28 predicted proteins | sample MGYA00478471_ERZ1090880 | MGnify/ENA primary metagenome ERZ1090880 (study PRJEB33644, sample SAMEA5815734) | chicken gut metagenome | biome: Chicken; feature: Gastrointestinal Tract; material: Caecum | place: Ireland | collected 2019-01-01 | study: A study of the... | reverse complement strand
GGTGGTGGAGCCGGTCAGCCTGGAGGAACCGGTCTACAGCGACGGCGGCGACGCCATGTATATCATGGACCAGGTGCGGGACACCGACGGGGAAGAAAGCTGGATCAGCGCCCTGGAGTTCCGCCAGACGGTGCAGGGCCTGCCCGAGCGGGAGCGCCGGATCGTGGAGCTGCGCTACCTGCTGGGCAAGACCCAGATGGAGGTGGCCCGGGAGATCGGCATCAGCCAGGCCCAGGTCAGCCGCTTGGAAAAAAGCGCCCTGCAGCAGTTCCGGCACTGAACACAGAGCAAGCGCCCCTGCCGTCCCTTTATGAGAGGGATGACAGGGGCGTTTCAGTGCCGCTTCTGGTACTTTTCCCGGGTGGCTGCGCCGCCCCGCAGGTGACGCTCGGCCTTATTGCGGGCCAGCACCGCCCGCACCTGGGCGTACAGGCCGGGGCTGATCGCCCGCAGGCGGAAGGCGACGTCCTTGTGTACTGTCGTCATGAATATGGACGGTTTCGTCCAGCCCCAGATCGTTCAGGAGCTTCAGATAGATGTCCACGTTGCCGTCCTTGTCCACCTCGATCCTGTGGACGATCCGCTTGAGCTGGGCGTTGGTCATTTGGCGCACATCGGTGATGTTCTCGATCTCCTTGAAGGTCTGCTGGAGGAGGTTTTCCAGCTGATCGCCGGTGGTCAGGTGGCAGCTGACCATCTTCAGTTCATTTTCGAGATGGTCGATCTCTTTCTTCATCCCACCAATCTTGGCGTTGAGTTCCTCGCGGGAGATAAGGTCGTCGGTATACATATCCATGTAGCGCTGGCGGGTCTTTTGCAGCTTGGCGAGCTTGTCCCGCAGCTCTTTCTCATATTCCAGGTTTTCATCTTTGGCCTTATAGACCCGCTCAAACTCATGGACGACATAATGGATGACGTTCTTTTTGTTTTTAATCAGCCCGGCAAAGTATGCCTGCAGGACATCGATCAGCTCGTCCTCATCGACTTTGGTGGTGTTGGGGCAGTTGCACCCACTGCGCCCGTTTCGGCCTGAGCAGCTCCAGCGGACATAGGTGTTTTTAAAGGTACGGGTCGTGCGGAAGAAAGACCAGCCACACTCCTTACATTTGATAAGTGTGGAAAAAAGGTGTTTGTTGCTTTGACGTTCCTTATCCACTTTGTAAGCCTCCCCTCGGGCCTGCTTGATGCGCTGGGCCTGCTCGTATACGTCCGGTTCGATGACGCGAAGGTCTGGCCGCTCCACGACCATCCAGTCGGCTTCGTCCTTGTTGATTCGCTTGCCGGTCAGGAAGTCTGTCACCTCCTGTTTGCCGTTGATAATCTTACCGGTATAAAGCTCGTTACTTAATACGCGGCGTACTGCATTTTGGCTCCATTGACAGTTTCGTTTGGTGCGCAGGCCCCGCTCGTTGAGGAACATCGAGATTTTAGCGGTGCCATAGCCTTCCTCTACATACCAATGAAAAATTTGGCGGACCACGTCGGCTTCTTTCTCATTGATGGCGAGGTTGAAGTAATCGCCGATGGTTTTGTCATAGCCATAGACAATGTTGGGGACCCGGCCTTTTTCGGCGTTCATCTTTTTGCTGAACTTGACCCGTTTGGAAGTATTGGCGCTTTCCTCCTGTGCCAAGGCGCCAAAGATGGTCAGCACAAACTCGCTGTTGCCCATACTGGTCATGTTGGCAGTCAGAAACTGGGTCTCGATGCCAAGGGCTTTCAGCTTGCGGATGTTTTGCAGCAGATCAACGGTGTTGCGGGCAAAACGGGAGATGTCCTTGACCACCACCATCTCAAAGAGGCCGTGCTCAGCGTCCGCCATCATACGCAGAAATTCCTTGCGGTTTTTGGTTTTTGTGCCGGAGATACCCTCATCGGCGTACAGGCGGACGAGATTGTCGCCGGTGCGTTTGGTATACTCCATAAAGAAAGCTTTTTGTGATGCCAGGCTGTTCAATTGATCTTCTTTGTCGGTGGAGACCCGGCAATAGGCGGCAATGTTCATACAGACAAACTCCTTTGGTCAAAACGTACTATGACATCTATACTATATAGTATAATGAAATTGCGTGCCAAAAACAAGAGAAATGACGAATTCAAAAAAATAATTGCATACTACCAGAATTTGTTGTAAACTTATATTATCACAAAAAAGGAACCGCCAGAGAGGGAGAGAGGCCCTCTACGGCGGTCCCAGTTTGCTATGTAGGAGCAGCTGAAGACGATTCGGATGGAGAATCAAGAGCTGCTTCCTGTGCTTGATGGATCATCTGCTCTACCTTAGGTTGGTTGACCTCGATGAAGAGCTTGACCAGAAAGTCGGCGGTTGCCTCCGGGGTGTTGGGGTTATGGAAGGTGTAATGCAGTTTGGGCTTCTTCAAGGTCGGGACCACCTCCTTCGTGTGATACTGTTGTATGCGGCATAGTGTGGGGTTATGCAGCCGGTTTGAGCGGCGCAGATCCACTGCTCTACCACAATAATATGCGCTTACGAGAGGGAGGATTTACGATTAGCGAAGCTTTTGGGCCTTTACCTCGCTGAAAGCCCGTATATGACCGAGAGCCACCGCCTTCTGTTCTTCTTCGGGAAAGTCGAAGTACTGCATGGCGCGCCGTTTGGGAAGGACGCCGTAGTAAAATAGAGCTTCACACAGCTTAATGGCATCGGCATTGCAGAAGAACGGGATGTTTCTCCAGCATTTGTAATGTGCTGACTCATGGAACTCTAATTGCACCCATCCTGCATGTGCTTCAAACTGGCGGTAAATGAGCCAGAGATTGTCGATGGCTGTACGTTTGGCCTTCCACCCGCTGTCAATGCCTTTGGGGAGGGAGGCGTAAAGTTGGGGCGGAATGTCGTCTTTCCTGCGGTACAGCAGGGTGCCCAAGCGAAGTAAGGCAAAGTTGGCGTAGATTTCGGAATTGGTATAGCTCCAGCATTTGAGGTCTTGGTAGGTGTCGCGTGCTTCCCAAGGCTCATCTCCCACTGCAAACCACAGCAACACTTTGCAGGCCTCAGAACGAATCAGCACAGATAGGTCGTAAGAACCGCCCCTTATGACGTTGGGGTAGAAGAAGCAAAAGGCAGCGATATCATAGCTTGTTTCAGGGGGCTCCATCGGGTGATTCTCCAGATAGGATCCAAGAAGGTTATTGAGTGAGGACGGATCGGACGGAATCATACGATTGCGCAGCAGGAACCTGATGACGTCATCGAGTTCTTGCCAGCAGGTTTTATCCAAGTAAGGATGCGCCTTGATAAAGGCTGTCATCTGATCGGCGGTTTTGCTTGGTTTTTCGCCTTCGTAAAAGCTGTTGATGAGGGCATCAAACTTGCGCTGCTCAACGGGAGCATTTACCGCAGGATGGGATACGTATTGCATATAAAGTCCTCCTTACTTCTGTTCAATATAGCCAATCCACTTTTCGAGTTCGTCGCGGAACACAACAGTGACCTTGTACCTGGTGCCGTTGACGCTGAGCTCCTTGGTTCGATTTTTGCCATGCTGCTGCTTGACAAAGAGTCCATTTTGGACCAGCATGGATCGGAATGTTTTTCCTGATGGCGCAGTAAAATCAAGGTTGCCATGATCGCGGCAGTATTCTCCGACAGCCTCCATCAGCGTATCAGTCCGAAGATACACGTAGGAATCGTCATTGGGCCAGTAAAAGGCCAAAGCTTTGTCGGGCGTTCGCGCAATTTGAACGCCACGCTCGCCTTTGACAAGTGTTGTAAACAGGTCCATACCTTCTTCACGCATCTTTTTAATAACCTCCATAATTTGTGCAAATGTTGCGGTATCGGTATCACCGCCGTTGCCATAGCGCCCATACTGGTGCGAGACAACGGTTTTAATGTTATCCAAACAGCTCGGGAAGTGACGGTGAATCCAATCTGTCAAGATAGTGTGATCCTCATCGGTGGGAGACTGTACGGACGCCATTTCATTCAGAAAATCATAGATTGTCAATACGGCGGCTTCCAACCAGGCGCAGTTGGAAACCAACCTGTCTGGAAGTTCGGGCTTGCGGTCGCGGATGGTGGTGCGAGTGCTGATGTAGTCTTCGTAGAGCTTGGCAACCCGGTCATCGTTCAGGGTGAACCAATGGATGAATAACCGGGAGTAAAACCGGATGACATCCGGGTGCTCTTGCAGCCAGGTCAAGGCGTCCTTGTCCACGTCGTCTTTTAGGATGTTGAGGATGAAGGTACGCCAAATGTCCGATTCGGAACAGGGAACAAGTTGCTCTCCAGTGATGATGAACAAAGAAGAAGCTGTGTTGGCAGTGACTGTACCGCCCTGCATTTTTTGGCTTGTGCCGATGTCGTCACCAGTAGCTCGAACCAGCATTGAGAGGATCTTTCGCTGATTTTTTCGTTCCTCATGGATCATCCCTGGGAAGCTATCGTCGCAGAAGAGGATGTCATCCTGAACATCCTTCAGTTTCTCTTGAACCGCAGCGGGTGTCCACTTGAAGTTGACGGCGTTGTAAGGTTGCTCATCCATATAGCAAAGAGCTTTTACAAGGCTGGTCTTTTTGCTGCCCGTCTCACCCAGCAGGATGATGCCAAAGGAAGGCTTTTGCTTTCCTTCCAATGCAGGGGAACTTAGTATGGAAGCCAGGGCCCGCAAAGCAAGAATATAGATTGCGATATAGTTCGGCGCGACGCAGAGTAGGACACTCAACAGTTTGAAAACACTAACCCTATCGGGAACTTTAATAAGACTCTCGGATGAAATGCTATTCATAGGTTCCAAAAGTGTGCCATCCCGGCAGACATACTGTACCTTCTCTGGATCACGCCCAGAGAAGTGGTACTGGTCCTCAATGGGAACGGGCTTGCTGCCTTTGAAACAGAGTTGTTCTTCTATCAGTGCCAAGATGATGTCATCGAGAATGGGGCTGAAGTATAAGCCTGAGCTAAAGCCAAGAATCCGTTCAAGATTTTTAGCCCTCAGGTCGGAACAAGAAAGGCCATGAATCTCGATGGCTTCTTCATCCGGCTTAAGAAACAGAAGATCGATGGATTCCATGATCTTATGCCGGTAATGATGCCGGGTGAGCTTGGTCACAAGGATGCCGGTTTTGGAAACGATAAGCTCCTTTCCTGCCTTCCTGACGGACAATTGCAGATTGCCGGATGCGTCGTAAAAGTCCACTCCGATTGCCTTTTGGCAATGTGAGCGCAACTCTTGCAATCGCTGCGTATCCTCGCTTGTCGTGCGGCGTTTGTCTAATTTGTGCTTCATGTGATAACCTCCCAGTGTTGGTGATGGTGTTCTCTTCTGTGTGCAGTAGCTATTGGAATATTACATGTCGGCTTCTCTCGCTTTCTATAGGAATTTTCCAAAACCCTGCTGCGAACATGACTGTAGCCCTTGACGAGAGATTCCGTTACTTCAGATTACTTGCCTCGGCAGTTTGCATAAGCGAACCAGACCGAGCAACAGATGGCCTGTTACTCGAAAATAGGTACGCAACTGCGGAGACTGATGATTTTAGACGATACAACGCACAGTTATGCTTGCGGTTGGGGCTTTGTGGTGCGGATGTTCAGTTGTCAAGGTGCGGGCTCACGGCCACTGGGGGTGGCCTTGAGAACGACTCAATTATATCAAATCTATTTTTTCTTGATGAAGCACCAAAACCAAGAAATTTGAAGCCACCAAAGTGACAAAACGGACATTTTGCGAATATGAAAAGAAAAATGTGCGTATTTCTATATATAATAAGCATTAAAGCGCGATGCTGCACTGACTTGTGCTGATTTATATAGTAAATTGGATTATGTTGTTAATATTATTTTTGGCGCGAGATTGACATGTATGAAAAAGTTATATATATTGATATAATGCAAATGATTGGAAGGTAGTATAGATGAATGATTTTAAATATGAAAGCCAACTAAACGGTACAAGGGATTTTGTGAGAGGAGAGAGATTCATTTTTAAGACACCAGCATGTAAATGTGAAGTAATGCAAGTACCTCAGGGAGATGAGCAAAAAAAGGAGTACTTTGATCTTCTTGTAATCACCGAGGATACAGATTCAAGAAAAGAACATGTATATGTCTATGCGCCGCAATCTGGTGGTATGGTTGGGTATGATGCTGAGAGGGATGAATTGAAACTAGATATTACTCCTCTGGATGAGCTTTTGGGCTTGCAACACAAGAACGAGAAATGGTCCCAAAAGATGGCTAAGTATATTGAAAAATATGGTTTCTTTTGGCCTGTAAACTGGTTTTCACGTACAGAGAATAAAATGCTTGCAATTAAAAGCGATGTACTATTTCGCTATATAAAGCCGCTATGTAAGCTGCACGAGCTGCTTGAAAATCTTGCGATTGCTGATACGTCGGCCCGGCATTTGATAGATTATGATCGGATTTTTGAATTGACGCTTTTTTATATCTTTTATTGCCGCGTACCAAGATATGCAGAGGAAGAAGGTCCTTTGATCGAGGAGCCAGGTGATAGATTCTCTTTTGCGGCCTTATGGTGGAATGGTTTATCTGATTATAAGCTATATAAAGAATTGGATGATGAAAATTTTGAGGAAGAAATAAAAAGTACAAATTCGCCTCCAAAACCAAATACAAATTGTGAAATTACTATTCATAGTACGGCTGACACGACAAAAATATCTCAAATAATAAAAAAACTTAGTCAAAGTGAACGAGAGGATTCTGAATCTAAAATTCAGAATAATGATAAAAAAGATTATTCTTACGATATATCATATGTGATCTGGTATTCTTATAAGCATATCCCATTAGGATATGAAGAGGCACGAGAAATTGTGGATTTTTTATTCAGATTTATTAGAGAAGTGGGAGAAATCAAATATCTTGATAGAAAAGGGAATGTTGAACTAAAAGTAAAAGGTGGTCTGGAATATAATGTGGCATTTGATACTTCGATGAAGAAAGAATTACTTAAAATTGCAAAAAAAGTTTGCAAAACCGAACTTGACTGGGGAATGAAAAATATCCATCCCATATATGATATAGAAGAGAAAAGGCCGGATTGGAAAATCCCGGATTTATACTCGGCTTTATATTTTGCTCATTTTTATTGTGATTCCCAATATTCTATTCGTCGTAAATGCCAAAGTCCATCTTGTGATAAGTATTTTCTGGTTCGGAGGACAAATGCAAAGAAAAAATACTGTGATACATGCAAGGGAAATGTTCAAAAAATCAACAAACGTCAAGAAAAATTGAGGAGAGAATGAATACAAAAGGAATTTTGAAAAGATAATAAAAGCCCCGAACAAAGACACCTTGATGTGCCTCTGTTCGGGGCTTTCTCTTACCGTTAGAATGAAATGCAGTTACCACCTGTACCTGAACTGTTCTTCAAACTGCCTCACCCCCTCTTGGGTCAGATTATAAAGGCTCGGCAGGTAATCGATTTCATCCCCATTATCCAGACAAATAGGTGCAATGTTCAGATTATTCAAAGCATACATCCGTTTGTCGAATTTCTTTTGCGATTTTTCTGCAATGTAGTCCTTGGATATTTTAATCTGTTCTGCTTGGTTCTTGGCCTTAGAATATTGCTGAAGTAGTTCCCAAAGCTCGTTTTTGACCTTGGTGCGGCAATCGGAATTAAAAATGACTTGGTAGGCATTATCGCTTGTGCGGTAGTCGCCTGTGGGCAAAATAAGTTGAACACCAGCTTTCATTATTGTGGGAGCATGAGCAACTAAATTGAGCAGAGCTTCCCATGCTGGAGGGCCAGCATATGTCTTGCCGATTTTCTTGTTCTTTAGTTGCAGCTCAATGCGCAGGATATTACTGCCGTCCGGAAGTGCGTCAAAACAGCTTTCCTGTTGGGCACTTTTGGCATATACAGCGAGAGCCTGCATAGTATTTTTGACTTTGTATGAGTACTTATCTTTTTGGGGATCGCCGAATGACTGCAGGATATATCCTTCTTTGCAAGGTGTGTGTTTCAGATAATAGAGATAAGTCGGAATATCAAACTCTGGACCCATTTCAAGGTTCATGCAAGGGTCTGCTCTGGATAAAGCGCACTCACATGGCTCAAAGGGAAATTCCCACTGCCGGAAAGATTCCAATAAGGAATCATAGGCAGCGTTCCAAAATGAGGAATCTGCAGGGGCGATTTTTTTGTAGTCCTGTTCATCCTTCTGAACGAGCAGAAGGGGAGAAACGATAATGTTGATGGAACAAACCTTGTAATTGCGCAGTTGAATGCGCAGTCCTTTTTCTATTTGAAAGATAGGCGGAAAAGAGGAAGAAAAAAGGTATTCATCTGACCATGACCTATCGCAGTTGGATTCTTCCAGCTGTTGAAAGATATTCAGGTATTCTTCATATTTCAGTGTATGATAGAGACTGAACGTATGGATGGAAATATCACCCAGTAACATCGGAATTTTTAAGAACATATAAATCCTCCTTATCATATTTTATTTATCATTCGTTGTAACATAAATATAATTACAAATCTACTCGATACTGTTTTATCTCTCTCGAATAGCAGTCATTGACAAGCAGCAAGGCAACTGACAGCAAGTGATGAAGCGCAAAGAGAAGAAGTGCATAGAATCGAATGGAGCAGCAAGAAGCATAACAGGTCATAGCATGTACCATCTTACCCTATTTAGATAGCATAGAGAGAAAAGGGGAAGAAGGGAATACATAATAACCATACTGTTGCATGTGTTTTATTTTTCATCATGGTATTTGAAATACTGTGATTTATCATATATGCCCTTGAGGTGTCAGCACAGATACTAGCTGCGCTTCAAGGGCGTTTGGGCTGTCTCTATTATAGTAGAGAAAACCGGCATGATGCAATGATTTATACAAAAAAGAAGCCGATGAAACTGCCATAAGGTGGTTTCATCGGCTTTTGTTTCTGTTAGGCGGCATCATCCGTTGGAGCGTTCGGCACAGAAAGCATTTCCTCTGCGATCTGACGCTTGATGGATTCATCCGCTGTCAGGGCGCGCTGGAAATCGGTCTTGATGGGAGCATATTTGAGGGCCTGTTTGACCACGGTTTTCTTGGCCATTTCCTCATAGTTGGTTTTCCAGGGGGAGTAGCTGGAATCAAACGCTTTGGAGTAGGTCTTGGCAAAGGCGTCCATATCCAGTTTGGACATGACGGAAAAGCCGTAGCCTCCATTGACGGTGCGAAAGAGACCATAGAAATAGGTCACTTCACCCCGATCAGAATAGGCAGGACGGTGAATCAGCTTGGGTTCAAGGCCGTACTCATATTCAAAGTAATCGTTCTCGTAGACGACCTGCGCCTGGATGGTCTGCATCTGGCCATTGCGGTAGGCAAGGTCGATCAATCCTTTGTAGCCGATCTGGAACTGGCATTCGAGGGTGCCCTTATTCTTATAAGGAATCAGGTATGCCTGCCCCAGGGGTGTGTTCGGTTCCAGCCCCAACTGTGCAGCTGTGAGCAGAGCGCTGATAAAGCTCATGGGGGTGCACTGCTTAAGCTGCGGGGTGTTGTTGAGGGCCGAGAGGGCGATTCGGGTAAAGCGTTCCGGCGACATGACCGAGGGCAGCGCTTTTTTCAGCTCGGGAGCCATGGCCCGCACCATGTCCGGGATAGACATGTCCTTGGTCAGTTTGACGCTGGTATCTTTGGCGGGCTGAAGCTGTGCCTGGGCCTGCAATTCGCTTTTCAGGTCATAATTGCCTGTATTCATCATGATCTCTCCTTTGGTTAGGCAGCCTTGGTTACAGTGAATCTTCGGCTGGTGGTGGTTTTGCTGTATTGGTTATAGATGTCCGGCTGTTCTGCTTTGAGCCGCTTGGTATCCAGCCTGGTGGTGTCGCTGGAGACCCATGACACCCGGTATGGTTCGGCAATGCCATAGGCGGCATCCTGCATTTCCAGCTTGATCTTCTGGTCGATGGCGCTCCGCTCTTTTTCCATCTTGTCAATGAGGGCGGTCAACTCCTGACGGCGGTTCAGCAAGCTATTGCATCCCAGCAGTTGAACAGACTTTGCCCCGTTGGATTTGAAATAGAGTTTGGCGATTTCCTCCGAACAGCTGTTGCTTCCGTCCGGCTCCGGCATGACATGGGCCAGAACATGTTCTTTCCAAAAGCGTTCTTCGATGGTGATGAGGTACTGGATCAGCTCCTCATCCCGTTCGATTTTGCGGATGATAAACTCTTTGCCGAAGACGACGGCCGCAAGATACCAGCAGTCAAACCCGGACACAGCCAGATAGTGCTGCACCTGCATTTGATAGTGCAGAGGAATCGCCCCATCCTTCCATTTGTCGGCGGAATAGGGCGATATCGTTTTGCATTCCAGCCCGGCTTTCTGCCCGACGATCAGCCGGTCAAAATCGGCCAGCATGATGGGATGTGCCTCGTTCTGGAAAATAGCGTTGGCCCGGCGTACTTTGAAACCGGTGGCCTCTGCAAAACGGGAAGCCACATATTCCTCCAGGTCGCGGCCCTGGCGCATAGCCTCGTTGTCCGTCTCCTGCACATCGGTGCTGAGCTTGTCCTGGTAGACCTGGAAGGCGGAGACATACGGATTCATGCCGGTGATAGCCCCGGCATCCGTCCCGGTGATGCCCTGCTTACGTGCATGAAGCCAGTCGGCATGGGACAGGCCCACCGTAGAAAGCAAACGTTTCATGCGGTTTGGCCTCCCTTCCTGGCCTTATGAGCCTCATAGTCACGCTCCAAAACGGGCTTCATGATCTCGGCCAGCTCCGGCGTGAGGGTGTTGGGGTCATTCATCCACAGCTCATAGAGGTAATTCAGGGGGCAGTTCTGCACCAGCAGGTGGGTCCAGACAGCTTCCGGCAGCATTCCGTTGTCGGCGATGTAGGTCATGGCACTGACCAGATGGCATTTCATCTCGATCTGGTACGATTCGAGCAGAATATGGGAAGGGCTGGATTTCTCCACATCCGACAAATACTGAGACAATTCTTTGTGCAGTTTTTCAATCACTTTTTTCATCTCACATTCTCCTTGGGCTTATGCGGCGGCCAGCACCATCTTATAGGCGCGGTCGATGAGCGGATTGCCTTCTGCTGTCCGCAGGAACAGATTTTCGTTGTAGTTTTTGGTACGGCGGATCGGTTCGGCATGGGTGGCAAAATCAGAGACGGCATTCACAAACCGCCAGCCGTTTTTGCCCACGTGGTCAAGGTCGGGGGCCTCAAAATAGCGCAGCTTGAGATCATCCAGCAGGCGCTTGTTGTTCCGCTTCTGTGCATCGGTCATATCTTCGGTGACAGGGAAGAACTCATTCATGAACTCCATGACCTTCCGGTCGGACAGCTTGATGCCGGTCAGGGTGTGGACCTCCTTGCCCAGTTCCCGCATATAGTCGTTGGCCATCAGGATGGTGTCCCGCGCTTCCTGAACGCGGCTCATCACGTTTTCGGTGTGGCGGGTGCTCCAGATGCGCTTTGCCTGACCCAGGGCCAGGTTGAGGGTGTTCTGGCAGACCACGCGGATGGGGGTCATGGCAACCTTGACCCCGGAACTGCCGTCATGGCTGTTCAGAACCACCAGATACGGGGCGATCTCATCTCCGGCAATGATGTACTTTTCAGGCATTCGGGCCAAGAGCCAGACTTTGCGGCCTCCCTGCAGGGAACCGGCTGTCTCATAGGTGACGCCTTCGCCCAGAAGATCGTCGGTAAATTTGAAGGCGTCGCTGTTCTGCACCACCTGATAGCGGTCGGTCACGATCCCGAGCGGGGCGTGGTCGGTGCTGCGGGTGTTGACTTTGTAGCCGGGAATGCGGTCCCCGGCAGAGGTATAGACGCTGTACTGTTCCACCTGCCAATCCAGTCCGGCCAGAATCAGTGCATCATAAGAAGTGGGGGCGTCCATGACCTGCACACCAAGACCGTGCCAGGGCTTTTCACGGACGTAGAACATGGTTTCGACACAAGCAGACATTGTAGTTTCTCCTTTGCATTCTAAATTTTGTGTGGTTGGTTTACGGACGGGAAAGTTCTGCCGGCGGCGCACGGCTGCGCGGCAGAACGCGGATAAATCCAGACATACGGGTTTTTCTTCCTCTCACTCAGAGACGCTCTTAATGGCTTCGGCTGCAACAGCTACGACCAGGGTGAGCAGCGCTTCGGCGATGGCGACAGGCAGTTTGTTCATATGAATGCTCCTTTCTTTTTATAATTTTTTCAAAATAAAAACCGTATGGACGTTCTATCCATACGGTTCCTAAAGATAATATACAGTTGTAAAGTGGGACTTTCCGTTTGTGCTGGTAGCTGTGGGGGAGAAATTTCCTTTTTGCAAATTTTTTCAAGAAATTTTAGAGTAGCCTTTCAAAACGTCAATGGCTGTCCACCTTGTTTGCTATACTATAGCTGCGTTCCGGGGAACACAAAAACGACGAGTGAATGTGAAAGGAGAATTGCCATGTATTGTCTCAAATGCGGTTACAAAATTCCGGCTGGCGCAGCGTTCTGCCCGAACTGCGGCGCAAAGGTGCAGGCAGCAGAATCTGCCCGCCCTGCTGCCGTGCCGTCCGAAGCCGTGCCCCAGTCCAATGCTGTGCCTCCGGCCGGTCCTTCTGTGCCGCCTGCTGCATCTCAGTCCGCGCAAAACAACGCGCAGCCGGCAGGCGATCCGCTGGCTGTGATGGTAGGGAAACACGCCGACTACTACCTGGCCGAGTTTAAGAAGATCGACGCCGGGCAGAAGCCCCGGTTCAATTGGGCGGCGTTCCTGTTGGGGCCGATGATGTGTTTTTACCGGCGCAGCGGGGAGTTGTTTAAGAGGTATTTCCTATTCATTTATGTTGCTCTGGTTGTGTCGAGCCTGGTTCTTATAGTAGGTATGTCGAGCCTGAATGGGCCGGTAGCCGTTGTTGGCGCTGTCCTTGCGCTTGCCGCCGGTGTTTGGGGTCTGGTCAATGCAATCCGATTTGCCAAGAATTTCAACCGCGACTATTACGCCCACTGTAAACAGCAGCTCGCCAAGCCTGCATCAGAACGCAAGAGCGGCACCAGCATCAAAAATATCGTGCTTTTCCTGCTGGCGCTGACGGGCGTCGAAATCGTGTTCAGCATCGTGGGCGGCCTGCTCGCCATGCTTGTGCTAAGTGCCACGCTGAACAGCGCGTGGGAAGATGAAGGCTTTTACAGTGAGGATACATATAGCGAAAGCAGCTCGTACTATGATGAGGCGGACTCTTATATTGAGGAAGAACCTGCGAGTTCTGCAGAACAGACACCTCACTATGAAGTGGGTAGTAAGGAAATTCTGGAAAATGCCTGGTCGTCTGTTTTGGCAAATTCCAACGAACCAATTGTGGAAATCACGTTTATCTATGATGACTGTGATGATGACGGCCTCTATGAGGCTTTTGCTGCAACGGCTGAAGAGCACGATGAAGATATGGACATTTATTTTGGCGCAAAGATTTACTTCATCGACTCCTACGGCAATGTGACACTTCTCTGTGATACGGCTCCTGAAGGCGGGCCGCTGTATGGCAAGCCCAATAATTTAGGTTTACTGCTGTCTCCTGATAATATCCATGATTTCTTTGTATGGGATGTTTATGCCGGCACCAGTGCACCGTCTCTCGTTTGGGGTGTTCGGGATGGCCAGGTATATGAAAGCAATATCTCGGGTCAGTATTGCAGTGTACATTGGGCGGAAGGTCCGGGCTTGGCAGGATACCAGGTTGATTATTCCCAGGGGTATCGGGATTACATTATTTACCGGCTCAATTACGACAGCAATACGGCTAGTTTTACAGCAGTGCCAGACAACGCTGCCTACCCTGAAGGAGAAGAAGTCTATCTAATCCAGTGAGGAAGGAAAGGAGAAAAGCATGTTCTGCACAAAATGCGGCGCGCAGCTGCCCGAAGGCACCAAGTTCTGCCCGGCCTGCGGTATGCCTGTGGAAGTAACACCGTCCGGTAACATCTTTGTCCGCCTGTGGAACAACGAAAAATTCGGTTGGGCGGCGGTAAAGATGAACCGTGCATTGAATATCATCTGGTTTGTGTTCGGCATCTTTCTTTTGCTGATGGGTGCATGGATTTTTGGCATGATCGTTACGCTGGGCGGAGCGTTCGGCATCTACGAAGTGTGGAAGCGAAAACAGGACCGCATCCATACTGTCTGCCCTACCTGCGGCACGAAGATCAAAATCGGCAAGCGGTTCTGCGAAAAGTGCGGGACGGCGATTCCGGTCCAGCGGATCACGCCGGATACCCTCGAAGAAGCCGGGGCAGAAAGTTCGGTGAGCCTAAACGCGGGTTCGTTAACCGGAAAAAAGATCGGGTTGATTGCAACTGTTCTGGTTCTTCCGGTTTTGATAGCTGCGCTTTCCGCATCGGGGATCGTAGAAGCCGTAACTGACCCGGCGGTCTACAACATGAAAAACGCCGTCTGGGATGACTTCGGCCCGCAGACCTTGAGCGAAGTGGTGGACGACAACTTCCGCGGCGCGGAGTGGACCTCCGATTGGTTGGACGATACCAGCGCGATGGTGTATATCCAGGGATATATGCCGTTCTATTCAGAGAACGTCCGCGTGACCTTCTTCTATGAGGAACAACCGGACGATGGAACGTTTACCTTCCAGATCAAGAGTGTCGATATGCTGGACAGCATGGAGAGCTACACGGATATTATAAACATCGCTTTCTTCCTGGAGTTTATGTACGACGCAAGTGAAACGGCCTCCAGCGCGGCGGCAGCATAAAAATACCCCATTTGTCAGGCGGCAAGCCCGGCAAATGGGGTGTTCTGTGCAAATATGGATGGGGGACCTGTCGTCCCTCAATCGATCGGTTGGTTTGTCATAGTGTCCAGGAATGCCGCCAGAGCCTTGCGCTGTTCGGGGGTCAGGCGCTCGATCTGGCGCAGCAGGCCGTCTTCAACAGGATTCGTTTCTCCGGGCACATCAAAGAAGGCTTTCATGGACAAGCCCAGCGCGCCGCAGACCAGAGAGAGGTTCTCCACCGAGATGCCCTTCTCACCCAGCTCTACAGCGCGCAGAAAGCTCTGGGAGATCCCGCAGCGGTTGGCCAGCCGGTTGGTGGTCCAGCCTTTGGCCTCCCGCAGCTGCTTGATGCGGTTGCCGACATCCATTGTCATCCCTCCTTGTATGCTCATACTGTAACAAAAAGAAAGTGGGATGTTTACATTTTTATAGATACATGATATTCTTATAGTGAAAACTCTGTGAATTTTTGCCGCTATAAAGATAGCAGCTGACAGAATCTGTCAAGGACGGCGCATATGAGCTGCGTAAAGCAAATTTTTCTTGTAAAATTTCGGGGATTTTTCCAAAATGACAGTCAGTGTCCACCTGATTTGGTATAATTTTGCTATAATAAATTTGAAACCTTCACACAAATAGGGAGGAATCACTGTGGAAACAATTGCGGAAGTAAAATCGACCCGATTACTTGAGATTTACGCACGGCTGGTACACGGAGATGTTTTGAGCAAAGCGGCTCTCAGTCTACAGTATCATGTTTCGGAACGGAGCGTCCAGAGAGATATGGAGTCGCTGCGGGCTTTTGTCGCTCACCAGGGCATAGGACAGGATGTGATTTATGACTACAAACAGAAGGGCTACCGCCTGATCCAGTCAAATCCCAAGGGTCTGACCAACGATGAAATTTTGGCGGTCTGCAAAATTTTGCTGGAAAGCCGCTCCTTGCGCAGAGATGAAATGCTTCCTATTTTAGACAAGCTGGTGGAATGTGCGGTGCCGGCGCAAAATCAAAAGCTGATAGATGACCTGATTTTAAACGAGACTTTCCACTACATCCCGCCTCATCACGATAAGCGTATCCTGCATAACCTCTGGGCGCTGGGTGAGGCGGTACGGCATCAGCAGGTGGTTGAGATCGAATACGAGCGGATGAAAGACCACGAGCTGGTCAAGCGCCGGGTGCAGCCGGTGGGTATCATGTTCTCGGAGTACTACTTCTATCTGACCGCCTTTCTGGAGGACAAGTCTCACTTTGAAAACCCAGGCGACCTTTTCCCGACCATCTACCGCATCGACCGCATTGCGTCCTTCCAGGTGCTGGATGAGCACTTTCGCGTGCCCTACCGCGACCGCTTTGAGGAGGGCGAGTTCCGCAAGCGGGTGCAGTTCATGTACGGCGGCCGGTTGCAGCACATCAAGTTCCGCTACACCGGACCCTCCATTGAGGCCGTACTGGACCGCCTGCCCACGGCCAAGATCGTGGAGGAGGATGAGAACGGCTGGACCGTGGAGGCCGAGGTGTTCGGGAAGGGGATTGATATGTGGGTGAGGAGCCAGGGGGAGTATATTTCTGAGGTAGAAGAAAAGAAAGCATAAGGAATTTCTAAAACGCAAAGGAGAATGAAGAAAGTGTCGACTTGTAACTATGTATATGCTGTCGAAAAGAGTTTTGTAGCCGACCCGAAAGAACCCGTTCGGGACTCGATTTTCAAACAGTATGAAAGGGTTCTTGTGGAAAGTCTGATTACGTCTTTTGGACTGGATTTTCTTGTCCGAGATCGTGTTGGCGGCGATGTGGACACCATTCACAATGTGCGTCAGATTGGAAAAAACCCGGACATGGTCTATAAAAATAAGGCAAATGAAAGGGCATACGAAAACCGTGGGGAATATTCATCCACTGAGTATCACAGCGATCCGCGCTACAAAGAAATCAATCGTAAGGTAAGCGAACAGAAAAAGGCTGGCACTTTGAGGGATGCGTATACAGGAGAAAAAATTGCACGCAATGGGAAAACCGATCTGGATCATGTTAAGTCCGCAAAGGAAATTCACGATGATCCAGGCAGAGTTTTAGCAGGATTGAAGGGAACCGACCTTGCAAATAGCGAGGAAAACTTGAAACCAACAAACCCTCACACCAATCGCACCAAAAAGGCAAAATCCATGTCGGAATTTTTGGATCAACGTGGGGATGAATACACTGATGAGCAGAAAAAACGAATGCTTGAGATGGATGCAAATGCCCGTCGCAGCATAGATGCTAAAATCAATATAGCCTATTATACCAGTCCCCGCTTTGCGAAAGACCTGTCGCTGGCGGCTGGTACAGTAGGGCTTCAAATGGGCGTCCGGCAGGCGTTGGGATTTGTTTTTGCTGAGATGTGGTTCGCCGTCAAGGATGAGTTCCAGTTTGACGATGGCGGTTCCTTTGACCTTGGTGAATTTCTGGGGAAACTTGGCCGTGGTATTCAGCGAGGGTTCGAGAACGCAAAGCGCAAATTCCCTGCGCTGTTCGAAAAGTTTCTCAGTGGAACGGTTGGGGGTGCACTGGCCAGTCTGACCACGACACTTTGCAATATCTTTTTTACTACAGCCAAGAATGCCGTCCGCTTGATACGTCAGGCCTGGGCGTCCATTGTAGAGGCTTGCAAGGTGCTGTTTATCAATCCGCAGAGCTATCCTTTTGGAGAAAGAATGCGCGCTGCAGCCAAAATTCTTGCGACCGGTGCCAGCGTTGTGGTGGGTGTGCTGGTCAACGAAGCGGTTTCCAAGATCGTAACGTTACCGGTCGTGGGTGAAATTGTACCGGCTTTCTGCGGTGCGTTTATATCCGGGATTATGAGCTGTACGATGCTTACTTTTTTGGACAGAAGCGAGCTGGTCAACAAATTGATGGCATCTCTGAATAATCTCCGATCAATCGAAGATGACATCAACTATTATAAGGAGCAAGCAGCCTATTTTGAGCGCTATGCCGCTGAGCTGGAGAAGATCGACTTGGATGCTTTCCGCAAGGAGACCGCTATTTATAATCGTATTGCAGATCAAATTGCATCCATCCAAAGTGAGGAGGATTTGAATCAGGCACTTAAAAAAGCCTACGAAATGTGCGGCCTGTCATTACCTTGGGCGGGGTACTCATCTTTTGATGCAGCCATGCGGGACCCCCATATGAGGCTGGTGTTTGAGTAATGTTTGTCTGTGACCGCTGCGGCGCGTGTTGCCGCCACTTAGAGTTGTCTCCGCTTTATAGAGAATTAGACCGCGGGGATGGTATCTGTAAATATTTATCCGGCAACCTGTGCAGCATTTATGAAAACAGACCCCTTTTGTGCCGTGTGGATGAAAGCTATGATGCCTTTTTCAAGGACGTTATGAGCCTGGAAGTGTATTATAAGCTCAACTATGAGTCTTGTAATAAATTGAAAAAATTATAAGGAGGAAATTTTATGCCATTACCGTTGATTTTGGGAGGATTGGCTGCTGTTGCAGGTGCAGCTGGCTTAGGTGCTGGTGTACATGGGGCAGTCAAAATGAAAGAGGCAAACGACACCCAGAAAGCCGCGCAGGAAAGACATAATCGGAATTTGAAGCGTTTTGAACAGGAAAGCGACAAAACCAACCGTGAAATGGACAGCCTCGGCACATTGGAGCTGTCTATTTTGAAAGACTTCGATCAATTTTCGGAAGCGTTTGAGAAGATTCAGAACAAACCTGAATTTAAGGACTTGGCGCATGAAAAATTCCAGATTCCACAGTATGACAAGGAAGAACTGAAAAAAGCTTCTATCGGTGCAGGCGTACTGCTGGGTGGCCTTGGCGGCGCAGCAGTAGGTACGGCAGGAGGTTTTGCAGCCGCGGGTGCTACTACAGCTGCGGTAATGGCATTGGGGACGGCGTCCACTGGCACAGCTATCGCTTCTTTGAGTGGTGCCGCCGCGGTAAATGCAACATTGGCCGCTTTGGGCGGCGGTGCGCTTGCTGCTGGCGGTGGTGGTATGGCTTTGGGGTCTGCTGTCCTGGGTGCAGCTACATTGGGTGTCGGACTATTGGTTGGCGGAGTGATTTTCAACATCGTAGGCGGTTCTATCTCTGACAAGGCAGATGAGGCTTGGGCACAGATGTTGAAAGCGGAAAAGGAAATCGACCGCATTTGCAGTTACTTGAAAGATCTGGCTGGCGCTGCGGATCAATACAAGGGTACACTCTTGAAAGTTCAGGCACTGTATGATTTGCACCTGCGTAAATTGCAGCATATCGTTATTTGGGAGGGCCGTACAGACTGGAATACTTACACCGTTGGCGAACAGGTAATGATTGAAAACGCGGTACTGCTGGTAGGCCTGCTTTACAACATGTGTAAAGTTCAGCTCGTACTGAAGAGCGACAGCGAGAACGGTGTCAACCGTGTCAACCGCGCTGAGATTGATAAGAGCGTAACCAACGCAAAGCAGCTCACAGGTGAAATCCTCGAAAGAGAAGCCAGCATATCTTAAAAATATCTGGAGTCCTGATAAAGTTTAAATACACAAAAAGCAAAAAGAGGACGGCGCTCCCTGAAAGAGTGCCGCTCTCTTTTTAATGACAGGCCGCATAAAAAGCGATATAATAAAAGCAATATCATTCAGGAGGTTTCACCATGCCCACCCAAACCCGTGTTGTCCGTCTCTTACAAAATCACATCTACCCCACCTACCAGCTCTATGCTGCCATGTCCAACAAGCAGACCATCCCAGCGGATGGTCTGCGTTTAGCCGCTCTCACCACGATGGAGTGGCTGCGGCAGCGGATGGGGGAGAACGCTCCATCCGAGCTGATCCAGCCAGCGCCCAGCCAATACAGGGAGGCAGGCGACGACTGTCTGCCATCGCTGCACATCAACCGGGGATATGTGATCGACGTTGTATCCCGACCACAGGAGGGGGTGTGGAGCCTGCAAATCACAGAACCGGACCTGGGGTCGGAGCCAGGAAACCCAAGCCAGCGGCGGCAGGCCGTGCCGGGTCGGATCATTGAAACCAACATTGGCTTCTGCATCCAGGGCAAAACGCTGGAATGCGGCTTTCAAACTGTGATTTCAGATCCGGAGGGAAGCGGCCCGCAGGCGGAAGTCTACCGGCTGGCGGTGGTGCGGCGGCTGATGGAGAACCCGGCCTTTGGACTCAGCCACATTCTGCCCCTGAACGGCAGCGTGTCCAAACTTGACTCTGCCGCACAGGTGAAAAAGCTGGCCGCTCTGATGGAGACCCGGGAAAACCAGCTACCTGCCGTTGTTTTTACATATCGGACGGAGAAGACCGAGCCCCTCCCGCAGCCCCGTACCGTTCTGGATGTAACGCCAAGCCCGGCCGTTTCTTCGTGGTCCCGGCCTGGTATGAGCCATGAGGCGCTTTTCCGCGAGCTGACCGTCGGGGACAAGCCTGCGCCCAAAGCTACGCTCCCTTACGATGCCGCTGCTTTTGCCGAAAAGATGAAGGGCTTCTGCCGCACCTATACGCTGGATGCCGGCCTTCTGTCCGTCTTGGGGGAGGCATCTGGCTGTAAGCCGCAGCCTGGAGATGTGGTGTTTTGGCAGCCCATCCGGTTTGGGGACAAGGCGCAGATTTTCCCCTATAAACCCTCGGCCAAAGAGCGGGAAAAGAATCTGGAAGCGCTGTTTCAGGCTGGATATACGTTCCCCCGTGATAAGGATTGGGATTTTGGGCATATCGAGTTTCTGTCTGCTGCGCGGGAGAATTTGCTGCATGAAACCGCCAGGATGATGGAGGAATCCCAGGCGGTGTCCGACGAATGGTCCCAGAAGTTCACCCAACTGGAGCTTTCTTATAAAGCGGAGCTTGTGAAAAAGGATACGGAAACCGCGAATCTGCGCAGACAGATCGAGCGGCTGCGCGCCTATGAAGTCCAGCTCGAAAAAGAAAAGGATCAGCTTGCCCAGGCTTTGGAACAGGAACGCCAGAACTGCAAACGTCAAATCCAGGCGCGGGACGGCGAGGTCGCCTATCTGAAACGCAAGCTGACCCGCCCCCAGAAGCACACCGACGTGGTGGAATGGGCGCGGCAGACGTTTGCAGATCGGCTCGTCATGCACAAGCGCACCGAGACGCTGATGGACAAAAAGACCGCCTGGGGCGTCGATTTGGGCCTGCTCTGCGATGCGCTGGATTTCCTCGCCACCGACTACTGGGACTACCGCTTTGACAGGCTGCCGGTGGAGGAAATGAACCGCCGGTGTTCGGCCAAGTATGGCCGGCCTTTCGATGTGACGAAGCTCGGGGATTTGACCATTGAGTTCACCCCGGGCGAGTATAAGATCAAGTACAAGATGACCGGCACCGAAAAGGCCCGCGAATATGCCCTCAACTGGCATCTCAAGGTGGGCAACGACCCGGAAAACCTGCTGCGTATCTACTTTTTCCCGGATGACAAAGCCCAGAAGCTGGTGATCGGCTCCATGCCGGAGCACCTGCGGGCCGTGCAGATCCGGTAAATTATATTGAAGGATGGACATACAGCTGTCCATTCTTCTTTTTATGCGCAAAGCGCAAACCAACCCACAGATAGAATGCTCTGCGGGAGCCGTATTTGCCTTTGCAAGTGGGCCGGCAGGCTGCTTTCTTTCTGTCGTTGACATGTGGAAGATTCTCCGATACAATAAAACCAGCGAAAGGAGGAAGCGTACAATGGTAGAACTGGATAGCCTTGATTTTCGCGCGGACCTGATGAGCGGTGATATTGTGGCAGGGCATATTCGAGCCCGTCATGTGGAGCCTGTCTGCCCGGAGTTGCTGCCCCTTTGCTTCCAGCGGGGTGGGGATGTGGCCGACTGGCTGGAGCACCGTGCCATTGACGCGCACCGTACCCATTCCCGGCTGCTGAAGAAGGTTCTGCGGCTGAAAGAGCGGGATGACATCAGCACAGCGCTGCATTTCAATGCTGCAACCATCACCGACAACTATTGGATTCGGCCGGAAGGCAGCGGGCTGACCTGGGAACAAGTGCGCTTCCATGAAAATGATTTTGCGGACCTTGCTTTGTCTGGTAAGCTGTCCGATTTCTGCAAAAAGCCCAGCCGTACCCCCGAGCTGACCAACACCGGCAGCTTTGAAAAATGCTGGCGTTATGAGGACGGCGCCTGGTGGATGTACAAGACCGGCACCGATGCGGAGCGGTTTTCGGAACTGTTTGTCTATGAGCTGTGCAAGGCGTTAGGCTTCCCGGTAGCAGAATACCAAAATTGTACCCCTTATATCCGCACCAAAGATTTCACCGACGGAAAGCTGAACTTTGAACCTGCGGCCTATCTGGTGGGGGACGATGAGGACTATGAAACCAACTACCAGGTTTTTCTGCGGTTTGGGCAGGAGGTGGCGGACCAGTATGTGGAATTGCTGTTGATGGACACCATCTGCCGCAATGCCGACCGGCATACCTATAACTATGGCCTGCTCCGGGACCAAAAGAGCGGCAAAGTGGTCTCGCTGGCCCCCAACTTTGACAATAATATTGCCCTTATCAGCGGCGGGATGGACGACGGCCCACGCCGCCCCGATCTGCTGACCGAGCTGCTGGAGGAATTTGAGGCGGCCACCGGGGCAGTCACAGACTATACGGCTCGGCATGAGATCCCGGCTTTGACGCCGGAGCTGATTGCACAGTGCTGTGAGAAAACAGGTATTCCGGTGGATGTGGAGTATATTCAACAATTTGTGCTGGCTGGGTGGAATATGACGCCGCTGGCTAAAATATGAAGAAAACATTGGCGCTTGCCTTTGCGGCAGGCGCTTTTTGATTGTGTATACTTGACGGTCTGGCGGCTTCATGGTAAAGTGAAAGAAACGAACAACACCGGAGAGGAGGCAGCGAAGATGCGCAAGAAACTGCCGGTCGGGATTGAGAATTTTGAGGAATTCTCGAAGGAAGATTTTTACTACGTTGACAAGACTATGTTCCTTGCAGAGCTTCTGCAAAACTGGGGGAAGGTAAACCTTTTTACCCGCCCCCGCCGCTTTGGCAAGACTTTGAACATGAGCATGCTGAAGTGTTTTTTTGAGATCGGCACAGACAAGAGCTTGTTTGACGGTCTGAAAATCGCAGAAAACAGAGAGCTGTGTGCGGAATACCAAGGGCAGTTCCCGGTGATCTTCATCAGCCTGAAGAGCGTGGACGGCCTGACCTTTGCATCCGCAGCAGCGGCGCTGCGCACGGTGATCGGCGGAGAAGCCTCGCGCTTTCAGTTCCTGCGGAATAGCGATAAACTATCCAAAGAAGATCGGGAAGGCTATGAATCGCTGATCCATGTTGACAAGGGCTTATACGACATGGAGGATGAGTTGTTGGCAGGCAGTCTTAAAAATCTTTCCCAACTGCTGGCCAAGCATTATGGCCGTCAGGTGGTTTTGCTGATTGACGAGTATGATGTGCCCTTGGACAAAGCCTTCCAGGCCGGGTACTACGATGAGATGGTGTCCCTCATCCGCAATTTGTTTGGCAACGCCCTCAAGACAAACGATAATCTCCAGTTTGCGGTCCTTACGGGCTGTCTGCGCATCTCGAAAGAGAGCATCTTTACCGGGCTGAACAACCTCAAGGTGCATACGATTGCAGATCCCCGCTATGAAGAATATTTTGGTTTTACTGACGAGGACGTGGACGAAATGCTGGCCTTTTATGGCCTGACCTCCCACAAGCAGGTAATGCAGGATTGGTACGACGGCTACACCTTTGGCAAGGTAAGCGTCTACTGCCCTTGGGATGTGATCAACTACTGCGACCTGCTGCGGGCCGACCCGGAGGCCGAGCCAGAAAACTACTGGGCCAACACCAGCGGCAATGGCATCATCCGCCGGCTGCTCAAGAAGGCTGACCAAACCACCCGGGATGAGGTGGAGCAGCTCATCAACGGCGAGACCATCGTCAAAACCGTCCGGCAGGAGCTGACCTACCGGGACATCGAGGACTCCATCGACAACATATGGAGCGTGCTGTATTCCACCGGCTACCTGACATCCAGAGGCCGGCTGCCCGGCAAACAGATGAAGCTGGCCCTTCCCAACCGGGAGGTGCGGGAGTTGTTCATCGACTTGGTGAAAGATTGGTTCCGGGAGGAGACCCGGGCGGATACCAGCCGCATCAACCGCTTCTGCACGGCGTTCCCGAAAGGGGACGTGGCTACCATTCAGGATATGCTCCACGATTACCTGTGGGATTCCATCAGTGTGCGGGACACGGCGGTGCGAAGCAATATGAAGGAAAACTTCTACCACGGAATGCTGCTGGGACTGCTGCAAAGCCAGGGAAGCTGGATTGTCCGCTCTAATGCGGAGACGGGCATCGGGTACAGCGATATCTCAGTCGCCACGCCGGAACGGCTGGGGATGGTCATCGAGCTGAAATACGCCGAGGACGGCAATCTGGAAGCCGCCTGCGCCAAAGCTCTGGCTCAGATCGAGGAGAAAAAATACGCCGAAGCCCTGCGCCGCCGCGGGATGAAAACCATCCTGAAATACGGCATTGCCTTCTGGGAGAAGGAGTGCCAGGTGGTGCTGAAATCGTAATGTTGGCAAGCTTATTTTGTGGTGAAAACGCTGATAAAATCAGCTGTAAGGGTACATTGCAATGCTTTTATACCATGGCAGTAAAGTGATCGTAGAATCACCTGAAATTCGGGTTCAGAAATACAATAAGGATTTTTATTTTGGTTTCTATTGTACGTTGCTCCCGGAACAGGCTATCCGCTGGGCTACTCGATTTGATGGTGTGGGCTATCTGAATGAGTATCTTTATACGCCGGATGAAAGCCTGAAGGTCAAACGTTTCCCTGAAATGACAGAGGAATGGCTGGATTTTATTGTACAATGCCGCTTGGGCAAGTCTCACGACTACGATATTGTGGAAGGCCCGATGGCAAATGACACCATTTTCAACTATGTGCAGAACTTTGTGGATGGGAAGATCAGCCGGGAGGCATTTTGGGCTCTGGCAAAATTCAAACATCCTACACACCAGATCAGCTTTCATACGGCTCGTGCATTGACAACGTTGTCTTTTGTGAAGGGAAGTGTGGTACGAAATGAAAAATAACAGCGCCCTCTTTTACACTTGCAGCCTGCTTGAGTTTATAGGCCGCAGGCAGAAGTTAAAGCGGTCTGAACTGGTGCGTTTTCTGGGGAGCGCAACGATCGACCACATTTATCGTTACGCAGACATTTTCCACTGCGAGCCGATTGAAAAAACCGCGGATGATTTTGTTACAAATTATAGCATTCCTCGTGGTGATTTTGACAATGTAACCGCTTGCCGCTACACCGTGCCCGACTATTGGGATATTGGTGAAGTATATGAACGATTGATCGAGGATGTCTGCGGCGATGACGAAGGACGCATCATAGAATGCCTGATGGAAGTCTATACCTCCTGGATGGATGCTGTTATTTCAGATTACAACACCGATTTTTATTATCAGTCCCGGGAGTATATCTACGAGTGCTACAAAGAAGGCAAAGTGCTTGCGTAAAACCAGACAAAAGAAAAGCTGTATGCAGGTATCAAAACTGCATACAGCTTTTTGCTTAAGAAATCAAACTCCCTCCCTGCCGTAAAAATTCCAGCAGATCTTTTTTGCGGATGCGCCAGGCAGCGCCCATCCGAAAACCGGACAACTTCCCTGACCGGAGTAGATTGTAGATGGTATTGATATGAACGCATAAGGTATCCGCAGCCATAGCGGGCGTCAGGATGCTGGGCAGGCCATCCAGATCATCTTCGTCGATATCAGAATAGTACATGAAGATCGCCTCTTTTCTGTGAGGGAAGTCGCGCGGTGTGAAGCTGCATGTGGATTCACTTAAAGGCACTTCCTTCACAATGATTTTATGATTTTGTTCAGGGCCGGTTGTGAGGCGATGCGGCGAAATGTGTATCTTGTAGGAGTATGTTATCATGCCGCACAAGGCGGTTTTGCGAAAGATCACAGCATAAACATAAGATTCTGACGAGAAATGGGCATGCGTATTGGCTTCCGTGTTGGAATTCTGCAAGGAGAAATGGCAGGATGGTTTATTCGGTGAATGTTCACTGCGAAGGGTGAAAATCCAGCTCATACTTTGACGAAACGAAAGGCAAGCACTGCAAAACAAATTGAATCCGATATTTTAACGGTTATAACTTGCAAAATGAAGAATTTACGATTGAAATCTCATCATACTTGTGATATCCTTATAAAAAGGAGAGAGGAGTTGATACTTTGATTAAGCGAGAAAGCTATATGCGCCGCATTCGGCCTTTTATTGGGACGGAGTTGGTGAAAGTGCTGACCGGTATTCGCCGCTGTGGTAAGTCGGTCATGATGGGGCTTATCCAGGAGGAACTGCTGTCTTCCGGAGTGGACAGCAGCCAGATCATTTCGATCAACTTTGAAAATATGAGCAATGCGCCTTTCTGCACGGCTGCGGCTCTCCATGATGAGATCATCCGCCGTACAGCTGGAATCAAAGGAAAAGTATACCTCTTTTTTGATGAGATTCAGGAGGTAGAAGCCTGGGAAAAATGTATCAATTCTTTCCGGGTAGAATTGGACTGTGACATCTATATCACTGGCTCCAATGCCAAACTGCTCTCTGGGGAGTTGGCTACTTATCTGGCTGGGCGCTATGTAGAGTTTGCGATCTATCCGTTTTCTTTTGCAGAATTTGTGGAGCTGTATCATACCATCCGCCCCGAAGCGGACGTTCGTCAATGCTTCAATCAGTATCTGACTTTGGGTGGAATGCCGTACCTCGCCAATCTTCGTTACGATGAAACGGCCAGCCGCCAGTATCTGCGGGACCTGTTCAATTCGGTGGAGCTGAAAGATATCGTCAAGCGCAACAACGTCCGGGATGTGGATATGCTGGAGCGGATCATTGCTTATGTGACAGCCAACATCGGCACGGTTTTTTCCTCCACGGCCATTTCCAAGTACCTGAAAAGCGAGGGACGGTCCGTGGCTCCGGAAACGGTACTTGGCTATCTCAAGGCATGTACAGACGCTTTCTTATTTTATCAAGTCAAGCGCCAGGATATACAGGGCAAGAAAATCCTTACAGTCAACGAAAAATACTATGTAGCAGATCACGGCGTAAGGGAGGCGGTTTTTGGCGGCAATTTGCGGGATATCAATTTGGTTCTGGAAAACATTGTCTATATGGAACTGCTGCGCCGGGGTTATACGGTTACGGTGGGAAAGGTGGGCGACAAAGAAATCGATTTTGTCTGCGAACAGCAAGGGCAAAAGTTGTATATTCAGGTGGCCTATCTGCTGGCTTCAGAGGAGACCATTCAGCGGGAGTTTGGTGTCTACAGTCGAATCCGCGACAACTTTCCCAAGTACGTTGTCACCTTGGATGAGTTTGATATGAGCCGTGATGGAATCAAGCACTGTAACATCCGGGACTTCCTGCTGCAGGAAAAATGGGATTAACGTGCCGTGGTTTGTCTGCTGTTGCCTGAGAAAGAATGAAAAATTGACTTTGCATAAACGTTTGAGAAAAAGCTTCCCCGTAGTGAGCTGCGCCTTCCGCCCTTACTGCTTCTAAAAGTACAGATATCCAAAAAGACCCGTATGCTCCGACCGGAAAACCGCAAGCATACGGATTTTATTGATGAATCATTACATGTTTTGCTTCAATTTCTGGTGCAGATCCCGTTTCAATAAGTTAAGACAGTGGTCTTCTGAACCGGTTTTCGTTAAAAATGCTGTATATAAGCGGGGGGCACCTGTTAAAGGCAGTTCCCGCAGGCTGTCTGTTTCTGAGATATGTGTATGTTCGGCCCGAGTGATGCCTACCGCACCGTATTCCCGGGCGGCATAGACGACCTGATAAAAACTGACACCAAGCTGGAAGGAAACAGTTGATCCAGCTGCGGCAAACACCTTCCGAAGTGGGTCAAGAAACCAGTCTGACAGGCTGGGAACCAAGATAGAGAGTCCGGACAGCTCTTGCGGGGCAATACTTTGGCGTTTCCAAAAAGGACTATTCCGGGCTATCAGCAAGGCGAAGTTGTGCTCGGTTATAGGGGTACGGGTCAGACCAGGCGCCGTCTTACCAGTGTCCATAACCAGACCCGCGTCCAGTCGGCCGGAGGCGAGTTCTTCGGGAACGGCGTCGTTTTCCATGGCAGACAGCTCTAAAGAAATACCGGGATAGCTTTGCCGGAATTGGGTCAGATAGTCTCCCAAAGAGGGAAGGTAGTCGGGAATCAGAGCCTTGCTGATCCCCAGATGCACCGGCGGGTGAGTCACCAGGGTGCGGTAAGCCTGGGTACACATGACGTCGAACTGGGCGACCACCGGAGCGGCCAGATTGCGAAGAGATTCGCCTTTTTCGGTCAGTGACAGATGGTTGCGGTCATTGGCAAAAAGTGCGCCGCAAAGTTCCTGTTCCAGGGCGGAGATGCTCTGCCGCAAGGCCTGCCGGGACAGATAGAGCCGGGCAGCGGTATGAGAATAATTGAGGTCCTGACAGAGAGCCAGAAAATAACGGAGCTGTTGAATGGTCATGGCGGAATTCCTTTGTACAAAAGCAGGTTTTACTTGCGTTTATAAGAAGATTATAACTGCTTTCCATGAGGCTGTAAAGATGGTATTGTTAAAATATAAACGGGCTGTGTCGAGCTCAGACCAAAGAGGAGGAAGAATACTATGAAAAAAATTTCGCGCAAAGGTTTTTTGAAACTGGCATCGGCTGCAGCAATGGGCAGCGTCACGGCAGGGGCGCTGGCGGCGTGCAATGCAGCTTCCAGCACAGCGTCCAGTGTATCTTCATCCGGTGCAGGAATCTATACTCCCGGTACTTATACCGCTACTGCCAAGGGGATGAGTGAGATTTCGGTATCAGTGACCTTTGATGCCAACGCTATCACCGGAGTGGAGCTGGACCTTTCCGGCGAGACCGCAAACATTGGCCAAGCAGCCAAAGATACCCTTGTGGAGCAGATTATGGCGGCTCAGACCAGCCAGATCGATGGGGTAAGCGGCGCGACTGTCACCAGCAAGGCGGTACAGAATGCGGTGGCCGACTGTATCCGTCAGGCGTCGGGCGGAGCCATCAATCCTGCCGAACAGCCTCTGGAAGAGGAAGCCAGCGCTGATTGGCTGGGGGAAGAACCTGTTGTTGATGAAGCTGACATCACTGAGACTGTAGAGTGCGAAGTGCTGGTGGTAGGCGCCGGTTCCTCCGGCTGCTTTGCTGCGGCAGCTGCTGCGGAGGCAGGGGCAGATACCCTGTTGATCGATCGGTTTGGCCACGATATGGCCAGCGGTATCCGTGACACGCTGGCCGCCTGCGGTTCCAGTGAACAGCTGGTCGATGGCGCAGATGTGGACAAACAGGTGGCGGCCCGCTATATCTGTGATTGGAGCCAGGGCTATGCCCGCTACAGCCTTGCGAAACTCTGGGCAGACAGGAGCGGCGAAACCATCGACTGGTATACCAATGTACTGGCGGAAAGCGGCATTTCTTTCCGTCATGAGATCGATGAGCACCAGACCAGCAATTATCAGTATCTGGACGTGGGGCACAGCATCCAGTACACAGATAATTATACCGAGACTTTGGCCATGGACGCGGTTCTGGATTATGCCGAGGGCCATGGTTTGACCGTCCGTTACGAGACCACCATGGTCAAACTGGAAAAGGACGGCAGCGGCCGGGTTACTGGCATTATTGCCAAGAATGCCGACGACAGTTACCTGCGTATCAACGCCAGTAAGGGCGTCATTCTGGGATGCGGCGGCTACAGCGGCAACGAGGAAATGATGAAAGCCCTGCAGCCCCAGAGCGTCGAGCAGACCTGCGTCAATTACTCCAAGCCCGGCGCGAAAGGCGACGGCATCAAAGCCTGTCTGTGGGCCGGAGCCATTATGGACACCACTCACACCGCCATGATCTTTGACCGGGGCGCAGTCAAACCTGATTATGCAGGCGAACCGGGCAAGGCCAGCGACGGCATGATGTTCTGGATGGGCAGCCAGCCTTTCCTGAAGGTGAATCTGAAGGGCGAACGCTTTATCAACGAATACCTGCCCTATGATATGGTCCTTCACGCTGCCGCAAGCCAGCCCCATCATACCTACTGCACCATCTGGGACTCCAAGTATCCCGAGGACTGCGAAAAGTTTGCAACCCATGGCTGCAGCCGTCTCTATCCCCATGTCAACGGCACTGCGCCGGTGTTCCCGATGGAGACTGTTATCGGCATGAACGAAGACCTGGAAGAGCAGGGCTACATCGTCCAAGCTGATACCGTAGAGGAATTGGCAGAAAAACTGGGCTTGCCGGTAGATACTTTCACCGCTACGGTGGAGCATTACAATGAGCTGGCAGCCAACGGGGAGGATACGGACTTTGGCAAGGAGAGCTACCGTCTGTCTACTTTGACCGAAGCACCGTTCTATGGGGTGCGTCAGTGCGGTGGCTATCTGATCTGCACGATGGATGGCATCCAAATTGACGACAACATGCACGCTCTGGATGCCAATTACCAGCCTATTCCCGGCCTGTATGTGATCGGCGATATGAGCGGCAACTACTTCTCCCACAGCTACCCCAACCTGATGTCTGGTGCAGCAGCAGGTCGCAGCGCGACCTTTGGCCGTCTGGCAGGCCAGAATGCCGCAGCAGGTATCTGAAGATTTCGATGCTGCAATGTAGCCCCGAATCAAAACGCCGGTTTCCGGCAGGCTAGGCACATCAAAGCGTAGAGATCAAATAGCAAACAAAGTTCCCCTGCAGTAGGCTGTGCCAAGCCCGCCGCAGGGGAGTTTCATCTTTTCTTGCAAATCAATGCTGATACGTCACTTTATACGCCATGTAAACCGTCTGTATTTATGACCTCCTTGTGTACCGTAGACTTGCTGTAACCGAAGGCGGCGGCCGCTGCCCGGACGGTGGCGCCGTGCTGTACGATGTACTCCCCCAGCAGGACGGCCCGCTGGACGGGATCGCCTTTCATGCTATCCATCCCTCCCTGCAGGGGCGCCGGCAAAGGGACCGGCATCGCCCGCCCCCGCCGGCCCGAAAGGGCCGCCAAAGGGCTGTCTCTTATACACATCTGACGCTGCCGACGATCTTACGCGTGTAG
>ERZ1090880.260-NODE-260-length-30877-cov-5.877944_pt1 | contig 30877 bp, 26 predicted proteins | sample MGYA00478471_ERZ1090880 | MGnify/ENA primary metagenome ERZ1090880 (study PRJEB33644, sample SAMEA5815734) | chicken gut metagenome | biome: Chicken; feature: Gastrointestinal Tract; material: Caecum | place: Ireland | collected 2019-01-01 | study: A study of the... | reverse complement strand
TCGCCAACACTCCCTTCCATATGTCCTCGGTCGCCATTTTCAGCATCTCGCTCTCACCGAAAGTCGTGCCCAGTACCGCCGTCACCGCTATCGCGATCACCGCGCATACCGCGCCGCGTATCGCCTCGCAGATCATGAGATCCCGCCGCGTCGCTCCGCAAAGCATGGTGACGCCCAGCCTGCGGCGGTTCACCTCTCCCGCGCTCACCGATACGGTCACCGCAACGACTATACATCCCGCTATCATGGCGTACAACATATATATGTTGAGCGCGATAAACGGCTGCTGCCGATAAAGGTAATTATCGAATTCATCCCCCATACTGTATAATCTGAGCCCGTGATATTTTTCTTGAAGAAAATTCACCTCATCTTCGTCCATTTCGAATAAATACTTGAGCGCCAAATCGTTTTGTTCTGTACAGAACGGCTCCACGGAATCGACGCAAATCGTTATCCTTTCGCTGTTGTGCCGGATGAAAGGGCATATATCTATCTCGTCGTTCGATCGGAATTTGCTGGCGATAACTCCGTCATTTTCGCTGTATCCGACTACGGCTACCTCTACGGTCGCCCCTTCCCCCGTGTTTATTTGTATGACGGAACCGATCGGATGAACTGCCGCCATCGACTCGGGCACTATCGCCTGAGGTCGGGTCCCGTCAAACCAATTTCCGTCCGACAGAGGCATCCAGAACAAATCGGCAACGGTCTTTTCCATTACCATATAGCCTTGCAAAGTCTGTATATCCGTAAAATCGTTCAAGTATCTGCCTTTTATTTCGATATCTTCGTCCGCAATACCGCTGTATCGGTCGTCTTCGTAAGTTGACGCGCTGCAAGATACTATATCGTAAAATCTGTCGTCGTCATAAAAAGCTATGATCCGTCCGTCTATATCTTCGCTCACAAATCCCGACAAATTGACGGCAAGCACTCCCATAACGGTAAGCACCGCCGCGATCAGAATATAAAGCCCCGCGGAACGCCGCAGATCTCCGAGAAAACACCTTTTTAACATACTCAAGCTCCCCTTACGGACAAAAAGCCTCGGCTTGCCGTAATGCGACCGGACCGAGCGACAAGTTCCCGTAAAAAGCCGTATCTGTCGCTCGTTTTCATTCGGTACGCCATATTGTGATTTTACCACAGCCCGAAAGTCGTGTCAATGCGAATGGACGAATTTTATCGATATCATTTTTATGTCTAATGAGAATAACGGGTTTTTCTTCTTATTTAATAGATTATAATAAGGCGGTCGAGGCTTTCCCGCGATACGGTTTTTATCGGCGTGACTTTGCGCGAACGTACGGCATTTCGTTCCCGATCGTCGACTGTCCGCCGCTCTCGTCGAAGCTTTCGGATCACGGAAACGCGGCAAGGCGGATCGCTACGTTACCTCACGCCGTACCTTACGATAAAAAAGACAGCGCCGAGCGCTGCCTGCGATATTCACTTCCCGAGTTCCACTCCCGAAGTCGTCAGATAATCGCCCGAGATCGCGGCGTTCGCTCCGCCTTTGAACAGGGCTTCTCCTTTGTCCGGCAGAGAGGCTCTTCCTCCCGCTATCCTGATATGGGCGTAAGGCAGCGCAAAGCGGAATATCGCCACTGTACGTCTTATTTCGTCGTATGCGAGAGGTTTGCGATCCCCGAGCGGAGTTCCCTTTATGGGACAAAGAATGTTGACGGGTACGGACGTCACCCCGAGAGCGCGTAGTTCCGATGCCATCGATATACGGTCGTTCATGCTCTCGCCCGCGCCTATTATACCCCCGCTGCACACCTTCAATCCGACCGACATCGCGGCCTTTATCGTTTCTTTTTTTTGCGCGTATGTGTGCGTTGTACACAGTTTCGGAAAATATTTCGCACTCGATTCGAGATTGTTGTGATAGCGGTCGAGCCCCGCCTCTTTGAGCGCAAGAAGTTCTTTTTCCGAGAGCAGTCCGAGCGACGCACAGCGTTCGGCTTTCCCGTCCCTGCATTCGGATATATACGATATGAGTTTCGAGAGGTCTTTCTCTCCCAACCTTACGCACGACGTGACAGCCGAGAAAGCCTTTATCCCCGCCTGTTCCGCCGCGCGATACGCCTCGGCGTAAGTTGCCCCGTCTATCAATTCGCCGGCAGGCATCAGTCCCGCCCGCGCGGATTGAGCGCAGAAAGCGCAGTCCTCGCCGCAGCCTCCGCATTTGGCATTGACGATGGCGCACAACTCGAATTGCGGAGCGTATTCGCGCATCAGCCTGTCCGCGGCGTCGCAAAGACGAGCGAGCCTTACGCGTTTGAGTCTCTTCAACTCCCGTACGCACCGCGCGCCCCCCCGCCATATCTTTCAAATGCAACCGGCTATCGGATCGAGCCTGCCCACCAGCTCGGAATCGGCTCCCCAGATATAGGGAAGTATACGCGGCGCAAGCAAAGACGACAGCACTGCCCACACGCTGTCCATGGGCAGAAAAACAAGTCCGTAACTCACGACGATAGCTCCCGCGTCCACGTCCTGCCCCATATAAAATTTCATTATCAGACCGAGATACAGGACTCCGACAGCATATACGACGACAAGATTCGCGAAACTCGCGATCAGTCTGCGCGCAAGCGACAATTCGCCCTTATAACATATCAGCCCGGCGACGAACGCGCCCAAAAGAAAGCCGAGCAAATACCCGAACGTGGGTTGCAGAACGTACGTAAATCCGCCGCCCGCGGTAAATATCGGCACTCCGACCAGCCCCAATGCGATATACAGACCTATCGCGAGAGTTCCCCATTTAACGCCGAGCAACAGCGCCGCCAGATTTGCGAATACGAATTGTAAAGTCACGGGCACCGTGCCTATCGGTATCCGTATAAACGCTCCCGCGGCGACGAGCGCCGCAAACAGCGCGGTGAGCGCAAGCATCTTTGTCCTCTTTCGCGTTTGCGTCTTCATGTTTCTTCTCCGCGAACGAGTATATCATATCGCGCGCATCGTTGTAAACCATTTTTAATACACGGTTTACAATAAATCGTCAAGGCGCCCCGATCGCTCTTACTGCGGCACGTTCGGCAGACGCGCGGCACGGCGACAAAAAAACGCGGCATGCGCCGCGTTTTACGTTTTGACGATATGTCAGACCCCGAAATCCGCTTCGTCGGGATGGCTGCCGCTCCTGCCCGTTTCCGGCATTCCTTCTATATCTCCGAGATCGCTCCAATCAAGCCGAAAATCGAATACGTCGGCGTTTTCGCGCATCCTGTCCCGCGAAACCGTCTTCGGAAGAGGCAACACGCCGTGCGCAAGCGCGAATTTCACGCAAATCTGCGCTACCGTCTTGCCGTACTTATGCGCCACGGTATTGAGCAACGGATCGGCGAGAAGTCTGCCTCTGCCTATCGGGCTCCACGCCTCGACCAAAATGTTATTGGCCTTGCAGAACGCTACGGTATCGGGTTGGGTATACCCGGGATGATATTCTATCTGATCCACAGCCGGCATGACGTCGCACCCCTGCTGCAAGCTGACGAGATGATGGACCAGGAAGTTGCTCACGCCGATCGTCACCGTCTTCCCGTCCGCTTTCGCCCGTTCGAGCGCGCGCCACGTGTCCAGATTGATATGCTGCCAATCGCTGTAATTTTTCGCGTTTGCGGGCCAGTGTATCAGCATCATGTCAACGTAGTCGAGCCCGAGCCTTTTCAACGAATCGTCTATCGCGCGCGACGCTCTGTCGAAGCCCCGCTCGCTCGCCCAGATCTTGGTCGTGACGAACACGTCTTCGCGTTTCAGCCCGCTGTCCCTGACAGCCGCGCCCACGCTCTCCTCGTTACCGTACACCGCCGCGGTATCTATGTGCCTGTATCCGGCCTCGAGCGCCTGCCTTACGCAGTCGTACGCCTGTTTCGGATCCTCTATCTTGTAGGTGCCGTAACCGATACACGGAATGAAATTGCCGTCGGCGAGCGCGAATTTATCGGCTATGTTTCTCATCTTTTCCTCCTTATCCTGCCGCTTTATTCGAAAAGCGCGTCGATGAACGCCTGCGCGTCGAATTCTTCGAGATCGTCTATTCCCTCGCCCACTCCCACGAACACGACCGGAAGTTCACGCTCCGCGGAGATGGCAAAGACGACTCCGCCCTTTGCCGTACCGTCGAGTTTGTTAAGGATTATGCCGTCCATGTCTATTATCTCGTCGAACGCTTCGACCTGGGAGAGCGCGTTCTGTCCCGTCGTCGCGTCGATCACGATATAGGTGCGGTAATCGCAGTCGGGATATTCCCTCCCCACGACCTTGTTGATCTTTGCGAGTTCGTTCATGAGATTTTTCTTGTTCTGCAGTCTGCCCGCGGTGTCTATGAGTACGACGTCAGTATTCTTCGCCTTTGCGGAAGCTATCGCGTCGTAAACGACCGCCGCAGGATCGCTGCCCTCTTCATGGCGTATTATCCTGACTCCCGCTCTGTCCGCCCATACTTCGAGCTGTTCCGCCGCCGCCGCTCTGAATGTATCCGCGGCAGCAAGCACCACGGATTTGCCTTTGTTGCGGAAATACTTGGCGAGTTTGCCGACGGCGGTGGTCTTACCCACGCCGTTGACTCCCGCTACGAGCAGCACGAGAGGATATTCGTACGGCGCTATCTCGTAGTCGATGCTCTCGGTCATTATCGTTTTGAGCAGTTCTCTGCCCTCTTCGGGGGTCTTTATCTTATTGCGAAAACATCTGTCCTTGAAGTCCTCTATGATCTGTTCCGCGGCGGTCACGCCGACGTCGGCGCTTATCAGTACGGCTTCGAGTTCGTCGTAAAAATCGTCGTCCAGAGAACGTCCCGAAAACAACTCGTAAAGTTTTTTCGAAAAGTTCTCCTTTGTCTTTTTAAGCGCCTGCGCTATTTTGGAAAATATACCCATGATCCCTCCTTATGCGTCGTTGGAGCTGTGTCTTACCGCCTCGGAAAGCGAAACGGTGACTATCGTGGAAACGCCCTTCTCCTGCATCGTCACGCCGTACAGTCTGTCGGCGAGCTCCATCGTCGGTTTGCGGTGCGTGACGACTATAAACTGAGTATTGCCGCTGAATTTTTTCAGATATCTCGCAAATACCTCGACGTTGGATTCGTCCAGCGCGGCTTCCGTTTCGTCGAGAATGACGAACGGCATCGGACGCAGTTTGAGGATCGAGAACAGTATCGCGATCGCCGTCAGCGCCTTTTCGCCGCCGGAGAGCAGCGACATGGATTTGAGCAGTTTGCCGGGAGGCTGCGCGTAGATCTCCACGCCCGCTTCGAGCATATCCCCGTTTTCGGGAGGCTCGAGTTCCAGCTTCCCCGTACCGCCGCCGAAAAGTTCCCTGAATATCTCGCGGAAGTTGTCCTGTATCTTGACGAATTCGGCGTTGAACCTCTCGAGCATCTGCTTTGACAGATCGGCGATTATCTTTTCGAAGTCTTCGCGCGCGGCTATCAGATCGTCGTATTCCTTCTTTTGCTGTTCGTACTCCGCCCCTACTTCGCGGAACTGTTCGATCGCTTCCAGGTTAACGCTGCCCAAAGCGCTGCGTTCGCGTTTCAGCTTTGTTATCTCGCCGGCGGCGGAAGCGACGTCGAAGTCCTCCGCCCGATAAGCCTGCGCGTCGGCGTAAGACTCTATGCCGTATTCCTCGCGCAGATGTTCTCCCAAAGCGTTGAGAGTGTCGTCTATACGTTCGAGCGCCGCCTCCTGTTTCACCTTCGCTTCGCTCAAAGAAACGGTCTGCTTCTGCAATTCGTCCTTGCGCGCGGTCAGCTCGTTCAGTTTTTCGTCCAACCCGGACTTGTATTCGTTCGCGTCTGCGATATCCTTCTTTATCTTTTCGTATCGTTCCTTATCCTTGTCGGAAACTACGGCGTTGTTCAGACCGCTCTCCGCCTGCGCTATACGCGTCGCCAGCACGGCGATCTCCGACTTGCTTTCGTTGAGTTGTTCTTTGAGTTCCGTACATTCGCGCTTGACGCGGTCGATATCTCCGCCGACCTTCTCCGCCGCAGCCGCCGCGTTGGCAAGCTCTATCCTGCGCGCGGTCAGGTCTTCGGAATATTTGTCGCGAAGTCTTTTCTTCTCCTCGAATTCCGCCTTGGTCCTGCTCGCCTTGTCGTCGGCGTCGGTGCGAACGCCGGATATGTCGCTCTCGCTCCTGTCTATCTCGGAAAGATTCGCCTCGATGGCGGCGAGTTTGCCGTTCAGCAATTCGAGCATCTTGCCCTTGTTTTCCAGTTCGGCGAGAGCGTCGTTTATCTTCGCGCATATACGGTCGAGCCTTTCCAGTTCGGTGGCGTAAGCGACTTCGGCAGCCTTGACTTCTTCTTCGTATTCCGCCAGCTGTTCCTGCAACTCGCGCACGTAAGCCGAATCCTCGGACATGGTATCCTGCAATTTTTTGAGCTGCGCGGTCTTATCCGCGATGGACTGTTTCGCTTCCGCGATCTCTCTCTCCTGCGCAAGTATGCTCGTGCGACTGCTGCGCGAACCGCCCGTCATCGATCCCGTGGTGTTGAGAACGTCGCCGCCCAGGGTGACGATCTTGACCGAGTAGGAGTACCTGCGGGCTATCGCTACGGCGTTGTCGATCGTATCGCATATCACCGTACGCCCCAGAAGTCCGCTCACTATGTTTTCGTACGCCTTGTCGTAGCGTATCAGCTTGCTCGCGACGCCGACGCAGCCCCTCTCTCTCAGTATCGGAAGCTGATACGCGTCGAGATCGCGCGCCTTGTAACTGGTCATCGGCAGGAAAGTCACTCTTCCGAGCCCGTTCGCTTTCAGATACGCGATCAACGCCTTGGCGTCGTCCTCGTTCCTCGTGACGATATTTTGCAGCGACGACCCGAGCGCAGTCTCTATCGCGACTTCGTATTCCTTGGGCACGCTGATCAGTTCCGCGACCATACCGACGATCTTTTTCGAAACGGCGGGATCGCGCTTCGCCGCGGATATCAGGCGGCTGCTCGGCGTGTTGGAAAATTCCTCCAACAACCTGCGCTTCGTTTCCAACGCCGATATCTCGCTGCGCAGATTTTCAATATTGCGCCGCTTCGCTTCCGCTTTGAGTTCGACGTCGGCGGCCTCTTCCGCGACTTCGTTCTTGTTCTTCGCCAGTTTGTTCTTCTGCTGTAATTTGCGTTCGGCGGACTGCTCGTGTTCGCGCTTGGCTTTCTCGTCGTTTTCGAGAGTGCGCTTGATCACGTCGCATTCGCTCTCCAGTTCGCCTATACGCTGGAGCGCCGCGTCGCGTTCCGCGCCGAGCTTTCCCTTGTCCGCCTTGATATCGGCGATACTCGCCAAAGCCTCCATCATCGCGCGGTTGGTATTCTCTATATCGCGCTCCCTGCCGACGATCTCGTCGACGAGCGTCAGATATTTTTTCTCTATTCCGGCGATCTCCGCCTCCAACTCGCGCTTATCCTCGTTCGCCATCGAGAGATGGTTGACAAGGTCGGACAGCTCCTCCGCCTTTGTTTCGAGCTGTTCTTCCAAAGACACGGCGCGCTGCTCGCTCGCCCTCTTCTGCTCGTTAAGACCGGATATACGCTCGGCGAGCGTGTTGCCCTTGCCTCGGACGGATTCCTGTTCGACCGCAAGGCGAGTCTGTTCGTCGCGAAGTTTTCCGATATGTACGTCTATGTTGCGGCGCTCTATCATCTTCGAGGTATACTCCCTCTCGACGTCCGCAACGCCGCTTTCCACCCCGGCAAGTTCTTCGGCAAGTCCCGCTATCTTCTGCCTCACCTTTTCCTTCTGTTCCTCGCCCGTGTCGCACCTGTGCAGATACTCGTTGACTTCGAGAACGCGCAGCCTGTCCCTTATGGCGAGATATTTCTTTGCCGCTTCGCTCTGTCTTTCCAGAGGGCCGAGCTGACGTTCGAGTCCGCCCATGATAAGCGAAAGCTTTTCGATACTGTCGTTGGCGGAATTGAGCTTGTTCTGAGTGTCGTTTTTGCGCTTTTTGTAAGTAAGTATACCCGCGGCATCTTCGAAAATGCTGCGCCTGTTTTCCGGTTTCGCATTCATGATCTCGTCGATCTTACCCTGACCGACGATGCTGTATCCGTCCTTGCCCAATCCCGTGTCGCGGATCAGATCGAGTATGTCCGCAAGCCTTACGGTCTCGTTGTTGAGCAGATACTCGCTCTGCCCCGATCTGTACAGCTTGCGCGAGATTATCACCTCGTCGAACGCGCTCTTGGGCAGAATGCGGTTGGAGTTGTCTATGTAAAGGGATACCTGACAGAAAGAGAGGGATTTGCGCTTTTCGGTGCCGTTGAAAATGACATCCGTCATTTTGGAAGCGCGGAGGTTTTTGGGCGCCTGTTCTCCGAGCACCCACCTGAACGCCTCGACGACGTTGCTTTTGCCGCAGCCGTTCGGACCGACGATGGCGGTAACTCCGTCGTCGAATTCTATGGACAGCTTGTCGGCAAACGATTTGAATCCCGACACTTCGAATTTTTTCAGATTCATACTTCTCCCGTCGCCCTCGGGCGGGCGCTTTGCGCAATAATACGGATATTGTAAATATTATAACATTTAGCGCGCGCGTTGGCAATTAACGTGCGCGTTATTTTCGTACGGGCGCTCCGACGGAGAACCGCCCTGAGATCCCGAGTAACTAACTGTCTGCGTTTTCCTTTTCGAAAAACAGTCTGGCGCACTCCTTCTCGGCGCCTTTTTTGGAGCCTGCCTGCGCGCGGGCGGCAAACTTTCCTCCCACGTACAGAGCGATCGTGAAACGCGGCGCATGAGCGGGGCCGCTCCTGTCTTCGAGTACGAATTCGACCCCTTCCTTGCCGTATTTCTCGTAAAGAGCGGTCTTGCCCTCCGTTTCTTCCGCGTCGGAAGCGCCGTCCATCGCGTCGGACAGAGAACGCAGTATAAACGCCTTTGCCTCGTCTATACCTCCGTCCAGATATATCGCCGCCGCGACCGATTCGAACACGTCGGAAAAGACCGCGCCTTTGCCTTTATGGTGCGGCTGTACCGCCATCTCCTTGTCCAGCCCCAGTCTTTTCGACACGCCGATAAGCGGCTCTTCGGATACGAGCGCGACCCTCCTGCGGGTAAGCTCTCCCTCGTCGGCTTCGGGAAAACGTCTGTACAATTCCTCGGCGACCGTAAAATCGAGCAACGCGTCCCCGAGATACTCCAGCCTGTCGTAATTCCTGCCGCCGTGGACGAACGAATAAGAGCTGTGGGTCAGCGCTTCGCGCAACAGCTCTTTGTCCTTGAAGACGTAACCTATGTTTTTCTCAATCGTTTGAATATTCATATTTCGCCATACCCTCTTCCATCGCTTTCGGTATATTTCTCTTTGCGAGCTCTTCGGCGTTGAGCACGGATTTGCGGTAACTCTCCGCCGTGCTCGCTCCGTGGGTCTTGACCACGACGCCTCTCGCCCCGAGGAACACCGCGCCTCCGACCTCGTCCGCGGACAATTTCTTTTTGACCTGTCTGAGCACGTCTTTGAGCAGCAGATATCCCAACTTGGACTTGACGCCGCCGGACATGATGCCCTCCTTGATCACCGACATCATCGCCTTGCCCATACCTTCGTACGCCTTTATCGTCATATTGCCGGCAAAGCCGTCGGTAACTATCACGTCCGCCTCCCCTGTCATCAGATCGGTAGGTTCGACGTTCCCTATAAAATCGAATGTTCCCTTTTCGAGCAGTTCGTATGCGGCGTGATTGAGAGCGTTGCCCTTTTCTTTCTCTCTTCCGTTGCTGAGAAGGGCGACTTTGGGAGAATCCACGTCCAAAGCTCTGCGCATATATTCGCTGCCCATTACGGCGAACGCAAACAGCATTTCCGGTTTGCAGTCCACGTTTGCGCCCATATCCGCGATAAGCGTAGGCGTACCTTTGAGCGACGTGACGACGCTCGCCATAGTCGCGCGCTTCACCCCTTTCACGCATTTGACGAGGATATTGACTCCGACGAGCAGAGCGCCCGTATTTCCCGCGCTGACGACCGCGTCGCCGCCGCCCTCTCCGAGCATCGTGAGAGCTCTCACCATAGAACTGTCTTTCTTGCGCCTCACGGCGACCGTGGGAGTATCGTCGTTGGTGACCGGCTCCCCCGCGTCCGCTATCGAAAGTCTCGCCGAGTCGTAATTCTTACCGTCAAGGCAGGCTTTTATCTCTTCCCTTCTGCCGCAGAGCACGACTTCGAGAGTAGGCGATCCCGAAAGCGCGAGCAAAGCGCCTTCCACCGCTGCGGGCACGCCGAGATCGGCTCCGTGACAATCTACGATAACTTTCATGTTTCACCTCGCTGAATAAATACGATTATACCCTATAAATACGAAAACGGCAAGTCCGTAGACCTGCGTCGAAAATAAATAAGGCGGAACGGTAGCCGTTCCGCCTCTGCAAATGCGTTACTTGCTGCTCTTCGTTTTCTGCTCCACGACTTCCTTGCCGTCGTAATAGCCGCAGTTGTCGCATACTCTGTGATTGAGCTTGAGCTCGTGGCAATGCGGGCACTCGACCAGTCCCGGTGCGGACAGCTTCCAGTTCGCCGACCTGGAATGTTTTCTCGCTTTGGATATTTTTCCCTTAGGTACTGCCATCTTCGGACACCTCCTTAGTCTTATTCGTCAAACGTTGCTGTCATATTATAGAATGTTTCGCAAGGTTTGTCAAATGATTTTTCTCTCTTTTTCGCGTTTGCGCGCGCCGTTTATACGCGGTTCACCGTTTACGCTTTCTTCACTATGTCGCGGGTCTCTCTCGCGATGACCAGTTCTTCGTTGGTCGGGATCACGAGGATCTTGACGCGCGAACCGTCGGTATTCAGTTCGAATATCCGCCCGCGGGGACATTTCTCGTTTCTCTCCGCGTCGACGACGACTCCGAGGAATTCGAGCCCTTCGAGTATGTCCTTGCGCAGAGGCGCGCTGTTCTCTCCTATACCGCCCGTGAGGACGATGCAGTCAAGTCCCCCCATCGCCGCGGCGTACGCGCCGATATACTTCTTTACGCGGTAGGTGAACATATCCAGCGCAAGACGGGCTCTGTAATTGCCCTTCTCCGCCTCGGCGAGAACGTTGCGGCTGTCGCTGCTGACGCCGCTGACCCCGAGGAATCCGCTCTTCTTGTTGAGGTACTGGGTGACTTCGGCGGGAGTCATTCCCTTGCGGTCGCACAGCATCTCGACGACCGAAGCGTCGATATCGCCGCTTCTCGTGCCCATAGGTACGCCTTCCAGCGGAGTCATGCCCATGGAGGTGTCGACGCATTTTCCGTCTTTGACCGCCGTGATCGACGAGCCGTTGCCGAGATGGCAGGTGACGATCTTGTCCCAAGGAAGTCCCTTGGAACGCAGATATCCGACCGCCTCTTCGGATACGAACTTGTGCGACGTGCCGTGGAAGCCGTATCTCTTTATCTTGTACCGTTCGTAATCCTCGTACGGGATAGCGTACATGGCAGCCTTGTCAGGCATAGTGGTATGGAACGCCGTATCGAAGACCGCGACGTTGGGCACTCCGGGAAGCACTTTCATGCACGACTTTATGCACGCGATGTTTGCGGGCATATGAAGAGGTCCGAGCGGGATATTCTTTTCCAGGATCGCGAGATTGTCGTCCGTGACGAGGACCGACCCCTTGAAGTCGGTGCCCGTATGGAGCACTCTGTGTCCTATCGCGTCTATCTCGGAGATGTCTTTGAGCACTCCGCCGAACGCGGGCGAAGTCAGACACCCTATCAGCAGATCGAAACTTTCCGTATGGTCGGCGAGCGGTTTTTCGACCTTGTATTCGCCTTTTTCCGACTTCTGCGTGAGGTTGGAGCCCTCTATGCCTATCCTCTCTATACCGCCTTTGACGAGCACTTTCTCGTCGTCGGTCTCGATGAGCTGGTATTTGAGCGAAGAGCTGCCCGCATTGAGTACGAGTACCTTCATGATATCCTCCTTATATTCAGTTCTGCGACGCCTGTACGGCGGTCATGGCGACGACCGCGACGATGTCGTCGGAAGTGCAGCCTCTCGACAGATCGTTGACGGGTTTCGCAAAGCCCTGGCAGATAGGTCCTATCGCGGTCGCGCCGCTGAATCTCTGCGTGAGTTTGTAACCGATATTGCCCGATTGCAGATCGGGGAATATGAGTATGTTCGCCTTGCCCGCCACTTCGCTGCCGGGAGCTTTGAGCATCGCCACGGTCGGCACTATCGCCGCGTCGAGCTGCAATTCTCCGTCCACGGGCAGTTCGGGCGCGCGCTGTCTGACGAGTTCCGTCGCGGCGACGACCTTGTCGACGTTGGCGTGTTTCGCGCTGCCCTTCGTCGAGAAAGACAGCATTGCCACGCGCGGATCCTCGATGCCCGCGAGCGAACGCGCCGAAGCGACCGACGAGATGGCGATGTCGGCAAGCTGTTCCGCCGTCGGGTCGATGTTGACCGCGCAGTCGCCGAATATCATTATATCCCTGTCCTTGTAATAAGTGCCGTCGAAGCACATTATGAAACAGCTGGACACCGTCTTGATGCCCGGTTTGGTCTTGACTATCTGAAGTCCGGCGCGAAGCACGTTTCCCGTGGAGTTGATCGCGCCCGCGACCATACCGTCCGCCATGCCCTTTCTGATCATCATCGCGCCGAAGTTGAGGTACTTCCTCATCTGGACGCGCGCCTCTTCGAGCGTCATGCCCTTCGCCTTGCGCAGTTCGTAATATTCGTTCGCAAAGTCCTCGATATCCTCGGCGAGAGGATCGACTATCCTGACGAGCGAAAGGTCGACGTCGGGATAGATCGCGGCGATCTTTTCCCTGTTGCCGAGAAGTATGATATCGGCTATACCGTTCTTGGAAATTATTTCCGCCGCTCTGACGGTCCTGGGTTCCTCGCCTTCGGCGAGAACGATCGTCTTGCGCAGCGTCTTTGCCTTGTCGATGATACCTGCCACGATTTTGTTCATAAATAACTCCTTCCGAAAAACGCTTTATATTTGCCGCGTTTTGGTTTACAATGTCGTTACGGTATAATTATAATCCGCCAGGGAGCGTTTGTCAAAAAGATAAATACGTTTTCGATGGCGCAAAAGGAGACGAAATGAAAACCGCCGCCGTGATCTGCGAATTCAACCCCCTGCACAACGGACACGCCGCACTGCTCCGCGCCGCGCGCGAAAGCGGCGCCGACAGAGTCGTCTGCATAATGAGCGGAAGCGTCGTTCAAAGGGGCGAGCTCTCGCTGTTCGACAAATACGAGCGTGCGGTCCACGCCGTCAGAGCGGGAGCCGACGCAGTGTTCGAACTGCCTGCGGAATACGTGCTCTCGGGCGCGCCGCAGTTCGCTTTCGGCGCCGTAAACGCCGCGTGTGCGCTCGGCGGAGAGACCGAATTGTTTTTCGGCAGCGAGTGCGGCGACGTCGGCACGCTTGAAAACGCCGTCGCGTTGCTCGGATCGGACAAGACAAACGCGGAGACCGCAAGGCTCGTCGCTACCGGAATGAACTACCCTTCCGCGCTTGCAAAAGCCGCGGCGGCGTGCGCCGTGTCTTCGGACGAAACAGCGGCGGCGGAAGCTCTGTCCTCTCCCAACAATGTGTTGGGCATAGAATATATAAAGGCGATAATCGACACGGGCAGGAAAATTTCTTATAACACCGTGAGGCGTCCTCCGTTCGACGCAGCGTCCGCTCCCACGTCGTCGTCGATACGCGAAGTCCTGCTTTCGGGCGGTGAAGCGAGCGGCGTGCCCGAATTTACCGTACAGTCGGCAAAACGCCTTTCGGCGTCGTTCGGACACAGGAGCGAGAGGCTGCTTTCACTGATAAAATATCTCGTACCGCACGCTCGGAAAGGCGTTCACGACGACTCGGAAGGGCTGTCCGACAGGCTTGCCAAAGCCGCGGAAAACGCGGCCGATCTGAACGAATACCTCGCTCTCGCCAAAGTGAAACGTTATCCCATGGCGCGGATAAAACGGCTGACTCTCAACATACTTCTGGACAACCGTTATTCCCATAACGAACTGAAAAACCGCCCGGTGCGTTTTCTGAATCTGCTCGCCGCCGACCGCAGGACGGCGGACGGAACGCTCGGCTCCGTCAGAGCGGAGGTATGCGCCACGCGACGCGATCTCGAGCCGTTCGCCGACGACTTCTCCGTCACGCGCCGCGCAGACGAGCTGTTTTCGGCGGTATGCTATCCGTTTGCGAGAAACGCGCGTTTCGTCTGACCCTTTCTTCTAAATTCCGTATTATTCGCATAAATTATCGTTGAACGCGGCGGCACCCCGTCCCCGGAAAGGGACGGTCGGAGTCGCCCGCAGAGAGGAGGGCATGCGCGTCGGAATGATAAAAGCGGCGGGATTTATTCGGAAAAACGCCGGGGCTATCGCTCTGAACGCGTTGGTTTGCTTTTTCACCGTGTCGCTCGTCCTCGATCCGAAACGCTGCATATCGAGCGTATACTCGGGATTGGTGCTGTTCGCGACAAACGTCGCTCCCGCGCTTTTCCCATTCTTTTTCTTCACCAAACTTCTGACTTCTCTGGGTACGGCGAGCGTACTGGGCAAAGCGCTCCGCCGCCCCGTGGCAGCTCTGTACAACGCGCCTCCGATCGGCGGATACATATATCTGATGAGCGTGGTATCGGGCTATCCGGTAGGCGCGCGGCTGATAGGCGATATGTACAGATCGGGCGTGATAGACGCGGACGACGCCCGCTGCATCTCTACCTTCACGTCTACTTCCGGACCGCTGTTCATCGTGGGAACGGTGGGGACGATGATGTTCGGCGATCCCGTGCTCGGCTATATCGCGATGGCGTGCCATTTTATCGGCGCGCTGCTTAACGGGCTCATCTACCGCCGCAAGACCCCGTCCGCGCCCAAAGCGGAATTTTCGCCCGCGTGTACGGACAGCCTGCTCGGGTCGGGAATGACCGAAGCGATAACCTCGATACTGCTTGTGGGCGGCTATATCGCGGTGTTCAGTATGGTGATAGACGTTTTGTCCGATATCGGAGCCGTAGACGCACTCGCCTCCCCGCTGAGAAAATTGCTCGGTGCTCTCGGTCAGGATCCGGATATAGCGGAAGCTCTCGTCGTCGGATCGATCGAGCTCACCCGCGGCTGCAAGCTTCTGTCCGAACTGGGACTGCAAACGAAAACAGCACTCCCCTATCTTGCGGGAATGCTGTCTTTCGGCGGTCTTTCGATCGCGTTTCAATCTCTTGCCTTTTGTTCCGCCTGTAAAATAAAAACAAGCTTTTTCGCGCTGTCCAAACTCACGCAGGCGATCGTCACGGTCGCGCTGTCGTCGCTGGTGGCGCTGTTGCTTTGATCTTATCTGCGCCCGTCGCCGGAGAGCAACTCGTACAACTCGCGCTTGCTCTTGTCCACTATCTTCATGGAATCGCGCAAGTTGTTCTCGGCGCTGACGAACATATCCATTATACCTTGATAACAGTCCGCGGTGATGTCGTCTGCCCTGCGCCTCGCGTCGCCGACGATCTCGTCCGCGCGTCTGTTCGCTTCGTCGAGGATACGGCTCTCGGACAGTATTTCCGCGGCGTCCGCTCTCGCCTTGGACAGTATATCCCTCGCCTGCGCGTGAGCGTCGTCGAGGATACTGTCCCGCTCCTGCAATATGACTCTCGCCTCGGTGATCGAACTGGGCAGCATACTGCGAACGCTCGCGATGTATTCCAGGCATTTCGTGTCGTCCACGGCGCGCAGATTGCCGAACACGGAGCGTTTTCCGCCCCTGATCTCTTCTTCCAGCTTGTCCAGAAGCCTTTCGATCTGCATATCCATATCTCTATCTCCTCCTCGTTTCCTCGTATTTCGCGCGTATATGCTCAGCCGCGGCGGGCACGACGTACGGAGTTATATCCGAGCCGTCCGCGAGCGCCTCTCTTACCTTATAAGAGTGTATATCGGCGTATTCGTCCTCCGCGCGGATGAGCACGGTATCTATGTCGCCGTGTTCCTTGTTGAAGTCCGCCATCTCACGCTCGTAGGCGAGATCCTTTTCGTCCCTCCAACCGCGCACTATCGTCTTTATCCCGCGCTGTTTGCAGAATTCCCAAACCATGCCCGTGCATATCTCGACTCTTGCGGAAGGTATATCCGCCACGGACATCGCGGCTATCTCCGCGCGTATCTTGAGCGGGAACAGCCCTTTTTTCGCCTCGTTGACCGCGACCGCGATCACGACTTCGCCGTATCTGCGCGCCGCCTCTTTCGCCAGTTCGTGATGCCCCGACGTGAACGGGTCGAAACTGCCCGTAAGCGCGCACACGTCAGCCGCCGGAGCGTAATAGTCTACGGTTATCCTGCCGTATTTGCGGCTTTTCGCGAGTTCGAATCCGCTCGGGGTCTCGGTCTTGTACGCCGAATCGTGTTCGTAAATGAGATACCCGTCGTCCTCGAGCAATCCGTAACGCTTTACCGTTTCGGCTATCTCGCCGACGCTCACGCTTCCGTACGGAGGATCGCAGAAAATATAGTTCCACTTGCCCGACAGCCCGCGCAGACAATCGCGCCAATCGCGCGACATAAGGCGGTATTTCGCGTTCGGGATAAGCTTTGCGAGTCTGAGATTCTCGCCGGTGAGCAATATCCCTTCTCTTCCGTTGTCGCAGAATACGACTTCCGCCGCGCCGCGGCTCAGCGCCTCGATACCTATCGCTCCGCTGCCGCTGAAAAGATCCACGAACCTGCTCCCCTCGATATCGAATTGGAGCACGTTGAATATTCCCTGCTTCGCCATATCCGAAGTGGGACGTATCGACTCGCCCGACGGCGAGACCAGTTTTCTGCCTTTAAGTTTTCCGCCGATAACTCTCATCTGCGATATATCTCCGTCGGAGTGACGACGATATCGAGCGGCACGTCGTGCGGCTCGGTCGGCAACCCGTCCGTTTGCTGTTCGTCGTACGCGACGCCCACCTTAAAGCAGTCCGCGCCGCGCAGAAATCTGTCGTAATAACCCTTGCCCCTGCCCAGCCGCGCGCAGGAAGCGTCGAACGCGCGCAAAGGCACAACGCATATATCGAGTCTTGCGTCCGCGGCGTTCAATCTCTCGCCGACGGGCTGTGCGATCCCGAACGCGCCCGTTTCCGTATCCTCGCTGTCGGCGACCGCAAACATATCCTCCCCGTCGACCGCGGGGTAAAAGACCTCGTTGTCCGCGGCAAGCGCACCTGCCGCGGGCGAGACGTCCAATTCGTCGCCCAACGCCCGATACAGCATTATCCGCTTTCCTTTCCAACCGAACGCCGCCAGTTTCTCCGCTATCTTACGCGCGCTTTCTTCGCGTCTGCCGCGGCTCATCGGGACTATGCGCGCCTTTATGGCGGCGCGCAGTTCACGTTTGGTCATTTGCCCGACTTGTAGTAATTGATCAGACATCCTTCGAGTACGATATCGCGTTCGGAAGCCGTGAGCGGCTCCATACGCAGGGTCACGTCGCGCACCGCGCCGTCTTTGACGGCTTTTGCCGCAAACTCGGTAGCGCCGCTCTCGACCGCCGCCCTGACTCCGGGTACGATGAGTATCTCTCCGTCGGCGAAATCGTCGTCGGACAGGAACGGGAGCATACCCCAGTTGACGAGGTTGCTGCGGTAGCGCTTGGTCGCGTATTCTTTCGCCACGTTGCACGCGCCGCCGAGCACTCTCTGACAGCTCGCCGCCTGTTCTCTCGCGCTGCCGTCGCCCGGCTTGACGGCATATACGCCGCTGCCTATGGACACGCTGCCTTCGAGTCCGAGTCCGCTCGCCTCGACCGCCGAGCGGTATTCTGCGGGAAGTTTTCCGCTTCTTTCCAGTTCTTTTTCGTCCGCTGCGATCGCCTTGGCTCTACCCACGTATTCGGGCACCTTGCGCGAGAGCGCGAATTCCGCCAGTTTGAGCGGATTGGAGCGGTAACTCGATGTTTCTCCCGACGGGATCAGCTCGTCGGTCGTCGTCACGGGATCGTGTATGACCGCGGCGAATTTCACGATAAGATTGTCGGTCAGAGCTATGACCTCGGGCCAGTCCTTGATGTTGGGGCCGTAGTGCAAAGGCTCGCTCTCCTCGGGCTTGGACCAGCCGTTGTAGATGCGTCTTTCGTATATCTTGGCGTCGTATTCGAACGGCGCTATACTGTCGTCGTAATCGACCTGCGCCGCGCTCGTAAGCACGCCGCCGTTTGCCGCTGTCGCAGCGATGGAACGCGCGTCCATCAACGCGACGGAAGCTATCTGTCCGTTGCCCGGCTTGCTGCCCTCGCGCGACTCGAAGTTGCGCGTCGTATGCCTTATGCTGAGAGCGCCGTTGTTGGGCACGTCTCCCGCTCCGAAGCACGGTCCGCAGAACGCGGTCTTGACGTTGACTCCCGCCTCGACGAGGTCGGCGATACATCCCTTTCTGAGCAGGTCGTAGTAGATAGGCGTGCTGGACGGATAGACGCTCATAGTGAACGCTCCGCTGCCCACGCTCGCGCCTTTCATTATGCTTGCGACCTCGTAGACGTTGTCGTACGTACCGCCCGCACAGCCCGCGACTATACCCTGTTCGACCAAGACCTTGCCGTCCTTTATCTTGTCGGTAAGACGGAAGTCGAGCTTGTCGTTGCCGAGCAGTTCTCTGCCCTTTTTCTCCGCCTCGGAGAGAACGTCGTAAGGATTTGCGATAAGCTCTTCGAGATCGTAGACGTTGCTGGGGTGGAACGGCAGCGCGATCTTGGGCGTTATCTGCGACAGGTCGACCTCGACCGCCGCGTCGTAGTAAGCGAGCGCCGCGGGAGCGACGGGTCTGTAATCGTCGATCCTGCCGCGGATCGCATAGTAATTTTTCACCTCTTCGTCGTCCGTGCGCCAGATACTGGACAGACAGGTCGTTTCGGTCGTCATTACGTCGATGCCGTTGCGGTACTCGATCGGCAGATTCTTTATGCCGTCGCCGATAAACTCCATGACCTTGTTTTTGACGAAGCCGTCCTTGAACACCTCGCCGATTATCGCCAGCGCAACGTCCTGCGGTCCCACGCCGTGGCGGGGTTTGCCTTTGAGATTGATAGCGACGACATCGGGATATTTTACGTCGTAAGTGCGGGACAGAAGCTGCTTGACCAACTCGGGTCCGCCCTCTCCTATCGCCATTGTGCCGAGCGCGCCGTAACGCGTATGGCTGTCGCTGCCGAGGATCATCTTGCCGCAGCCGCTCATGCACTCGCGCATATAAGTATGTATGACCGCCTGATGCGGAGGAACGAATATGCCTCCGTACTTCTTCGCCGCCGACAGACCGAACACGTGATCGTCCTCGTTGATCGTACCGCCGACCGCGCAAAGACTGTTGTGGCAGTTGGTCAGCACGTACGGGAGAGGGAACTTTTGCAGACCGCTCGCCTTTGCGGTCTGGATTATGCCCACGTAGGTGATGTCGTGCGACGCGAGCGCGTCGAATTTGATATTGAGCAGTTTGCCCTTGGCGGTCTCTTCGCCGACGTTGTGCGCCGCAAGCACCGAATAAGCCATCGTGCCCTTGTACGCCTCCGCCAGTGCGTCCTCGCCGAAATTGTACGCCTTCGCCTGAGCCTCGTCGATCAGCTTACCGTCGACGAGATACACTCCGCGTGCCGTCTTCTTTATCATATCCTACCTCTTTGGTTGACTTTTTTATAATACTACCACATATGCGCGCAAAAAGCAAATAAACGCTTTGCTTTAAACAGCCGAAAGCCGGACGTAGGCTGTCATCATCCCGAACTGTCCGGCTGAATACTAATTTAAAATGCAGAAACTCAAATATCGATACCGCATTCGTTCAGTCTCTTTTTGATAAACCAATCGTGTACGCCTTTTTCTGCAAGAAGCGTTATCAGCGGCAGCGAAGCTTTTCTGACGATACCACGCACCTTCCTATCCCTTTCCTGTCTGTCGGGACGCGTATGACTGCTGTCGTTTACTTCGATCAACACAAGCGGACGAAACTCAGCATCGAAAATACCGAAGTCCACAATATGATACAATTCTCTCCAATATGGCGTAAAGCTTGTGGTTTTTGCAATGACGGCAGATAGCGGAATCTGCGGCAGTACGATGTATTCGCTTCCGTCGAGCAATGTTTGTATGCACTCGTAAAAAAGCTTTTCGGTTTTTGTCATTAAGCTCGCACGTTTTTCGTACTTGTTTTCCGTAAACGGTTTTTGCTTATCCGAAACATAAACAACATCGGCAGATTGCCTCTTTTCAACGCGCGCCCTACGTTTCTTTACGGCAGAAGCGATCGCTTTGGCAATAAGCGCACATATCGCGACCCCTGCCGCGATAATGAGTAAAATAACGATAAACGGCTCCATTTGACTCTCCTTTTGCAAAAAATCAACTTTTCAACGGTTATCGGCGTACTTTAAAATTTTTTCTTCGGTGTTCGCAGATCGGTGCGATGATTTATTTGTATTATAACATCGTTTTCGATAAAAATAAAGAGTTTTCTCCAAAAAGCGACCGCAAAGCCGCCGATTTATTACAAAATCGCCGCCCGAACATTGATTTACAGCGGCAATGAAAAGCATATCCTTCCGCTTACCCACCCGTTGTATATGAAAGCCTATCCGTAAAGATATCTGCGGAGAAGCTTAACGGGACTCTCTTAATACTATGATGCGCTTTTCGACAAAGCCGCAGGGGTGGTAGGACAGCTTGGACTTGCGCAGACCGTCCAGCCCCATGTCCTCCTGGCGGTTTATAAAATTCACGTCGGCAAAATGCTTTGCGGCAAAAGCCTGGCACAGCGTCGGATATACGCCGTCGTACTCTATATTTCCCTTTTCGATATGGACGATCCCGTTGTTCGACGCAAGCCTCTCCCCCATCTCGAACCCTACGATCTCGCCGTCGATCTCTATCACGTCGGCAAAAAAGTCGTCGTATTTCGACACATAGTCCAAAGCCTTGGCGACAAGGCGCGCTTCCTGGTTTTTGGAGCTGTCGTGATAGCCGTCGAACGACTTGTTGCGGCTCCATATCCCGAACAGATCGTAAACTCCCCTCCTGTCGCGTTCCTCGAAGCTCCTGAAAACGTATTTTCCTTGATATGTGTTGGTAAAACGCGAAATAAAGTTACGTTTCGCGTGATACTTCTTCCCGGGAAGGGTTATCAGATCGGACGGTTTGTAAAGATATTCGGCAAAATCGCGCGAGTCGTTTTTTTCGTCGATCGCATAGACGTTTCCGTCGAGAAGCGCGTATTCTTCGGGGCGGCATGACGTGACGTAAAACTCCTGCCCCGCGCTCAGGCAGTATTCGCGCAGAGCGTCGGTAGCGGCGGCGAAATTTCCCGTTTCGGTCAGCGGCGGCATATAGACGAAACCGCGGCTGTCGGTCTCCTCGTCCTCCTTGGCGAGATTGGGCAAAAAGCGTATGTATACCGCTCCGTTCGCCTCCGCGATCTCCATGCTCCCGCCGAAATCGAAAAAGTCCCAACCGCTCAGATACAGCATGGAATAATCGCTGCCCGGATAATTCGTCCGCGCAAGATAGGAATCGATAAGAGGCTTGTCCGCCTCGGAAATCTTTCTGAACATCATCGTTAAGTCCGCATGCCTCGCGTTTTAGTTGTCTTTACGCCGTTTTTTGTTTATAATATTCGTTATGAAAAAGCGTTTTGTCTACCGCCATAAGATATTGATCTATATCTGCTGCGCGGCGCTGATCATTATAGCATCGGTCTGCATCGTTGTCAACTCTCTGCGACTGGCTCACGCGGCGGGGCTTTCTTCCGCCGATCCCGTGCTCGATTCGGTCGCTATCGCCGTGCTCGCAGCCGTCGCCGTCATAATGGCATGGACGGCGTTTTTCTCGGGCTATGCCTTGGGCATAAAGGGGATCGTGCGAAATATAGGCATATTCTACGAAACTATCCCGTGGGACGATATCGTACTCGTGAGGTACAACGCCGAAAAGACGATAATGCTGCTCTACTACACAGTCAAAAAGAACGGCTATCTGAAAGACGAAATGACCGGGGCTCAGGCGAAGTTCGAACGCGTCGTCATCTCCCCGAAATATTACGACGACTTCGCCGCCGCCGTGCGCAAACGCGTGCCGCGAGTGCCCGTCGAAGTCGTGAAAAAGGAGGACGAGAGCGATGACGACTGACACCCGCTGCGTGCTGGCGTCCAACAACGCGCACAAGCTCGCGGAGATACGCGAGATATTGGCGGACCGCTTCGAACACATCTATTCGCTCAAAGAAATGGGTATCTCGGTCGAGATCGAAGAGACGGGTTCGACGTTCGCGGAAAACGCGCTCATCAAAGCGCGCCGCATACGCGAGTTATTGCCCGACTGCGCGGTGGTCGCCGACGACAGCGGACTGTGCGTGCCTTGTCTCGGCGGAGCGCCCGGCGTATATTCCGCAAGATACGCAGGCGAACCGTGCGACGACAACGCGAACAACGCGCTCCTGCTCCGCAATCTTCGCGAACGCGAAAAGACGCATCCCCGCGACAGACGGGCGTACTTCGTCAGCAACGTGGCGCTCATCGACGCCGACGGCAATGAGACGGTCGGCGAAGGCCGCGTCGAAGGCGAGATAATAGACGAATACAGAGGCGACGGCGGCTTCGGATACGATCCGATATTCCTCTGCTCCGCGCTGAACAAGACGTTTGCGCAGGCTTCTTCCGCCGAAAAAAATTCGGTGAGCCACCGCGCGAGGGCTCTTTCCGACCTCAAACGCAAACTGGGGCTGTGAATATCGTCGTTATTTCCGACACGCACGGTTTCCTGCCATCGTCGGACGAGTTTTTCGCACTTCTGGACGAGGCGGACAGGATATACCACCTCGGCGACGGACTGCGGGAGATACGCACTCTCGAATACGCCTACGGCGAAAAACTGTTATGGGTCGCGGGCAACAACGATCCCGTATTCGGCAAAAGCTATGCGATCGACGACGCCGAAGGCGTAAAGATACTGTTGACCCACGGGCATGATTTCGGAGTCAAGTCGTCGCTGACAAAACTCGCCGCTTTCGCAAAAGAACGCGGAGCGTCGCACGTGTTTTACGGGCACACTCACATACAGTCCGACGACGAGATATCGGGCGTAAGGCTCATAAATCCCGGCAGTCTGCGGAGAGGATATTACTGTTTCGCCACGGCTCATGAAGGCAGGCTCGTCGCAAGACAGATGAAAAGATTCGTATAAAATTTTAAGGACATATATACGTAATGAAAAGACAAGACGTAAGAAACATCGCCATAATAGCGCACGTCGACCACGGCAAGACCACTCTCGTCGACCAGCTGCTCAAACAGAACGGGGTTTTCCGCGCCGGCGAAGCGGTGGCGGACCGCGTTATGGACAGCAACGCTCTGGAACGCGAACGCGGGATAACGATCCTCGCCAAAAACACCGCCGTGCATTACGACGGTATCAAGATCAATATCATCGACACGCCGGGACACGCCGATTTCGGCGGCGAAGTGGAACGTATCCTGTCCATGGTGGACGGCGTACTGCTGCTCGTCGACGCGGTGGAAGGCTGTATGCCTCAGACGAGATACGTACTCAAAAAAGCGCTCGGGCTCAACAAAAAGCCCGTCGTGGTCATCAACAAAGTAGACCGCGGCTGCGATTACGACAAGATAATCGACGAAGTGCTCGAGCTGTTCCTCGAACTGGGCGCCAACGACGAACAAATAGATTTCAAAGTCGTCTACGCCAGCGCAAAACTCGGTTGGGCGACGCTCGAACAGGGCAAGACGGGCACAGATATGCGCCCTCTGCTCGACACGATCGTGTCCGAGATACCCGCTCCCGAGGGCGACGACTCCGCGGGATTGCAAGCCATAATCTGCAACGTTGACTATGACGATTACGTCGGCAGGATCGGCATCGGCAAGATCGTCCGAGGCTCGATACGAAGCGGACAGCTTGCCGCAGTATGCCATACCGACGGCTCGGTCACGCACGAAAAAGTCGTAAAGCTGTACCAGTTCGAAGGGCTCAAACGCGTCGAAGCGGACAAAGGCACCGTCGGCGACATCATTGCGCTCAGCGGAATGCAGGATCTCAATATCGGCGAGACCGTATGCGATCCCGACTGCCCCGAAGCGCTGCCCTTCGTCGCGATAGACGAACCTACCCTGTCGATGAACTTCATGGTCAACGACTCTCCGTTCGCGGGCAAGGAAGGCAAGTTCGTCACCAGCCGACATCTGCGCGCAAGACTGTTCCGCGAAGTGCAGACCAACGTCAGTATGCGGGTCAAAGAGACCGAGTCCACCGAAAGTTTCCGCGTGTTCGGCAGAGGCGAACTTCATCTTTCCATACTCATAGAAACGATGCGCCGCGAAGGTTACGAATTCCAGGTATCGCGCCCCAAAGTCATATTCAAGGAGATCGACGGCGTTAAATGCGAACCGATCGAGACCGTCGTCATCGACGTTCCCGACGCATATGTGGGCACGGTAATGAACAAACTGGGCGCCCGTAAAGGCGAGTTGGAGGACATGACCCCCGACGACCGTGGCGGCACCCGTCTTACGTTCTCGATACCCGCGCGCTGTCTTATAGGCTACCGCGGCGAAATGCTTACGGATACGCGCGGCTTCGGCGTAATGACCAACGTATTCAAAGGATACGAACCTTACAAAGGCGACATCCAGGAGCGCAGCCGCGGCTCGGTGGTAGCGTTCGAGGACGGGATCACGACCGCATACGGTCTTTTCAACGCACAGGAACGCGCCACTCTGTTCGTCGGGCCCGGCGTACCCGTGTACGGAGGGATGGTCGTCGGAGAAAACTCGCGCGAAGACGATCTCGTCGTCAACGTATGCAAGAAAAAGCAGCTGACCAACAACCGCGCCGCAGGCAGCGAGGACGCGCTCAAACTGGTCACTCCGCGCACGCTTTCTCTCGAACAGTGTCTTGAATTCATCGCCGACGACGAACTGGTCGAAGTCACGCCCAAGAGCATACGCCTCCGCAAAACGATCCTCAATAAGGAACAGAGGCTGAAAATGCAGGCACGACTTAAAAAAGATTGAACCTTGCCGCCCCGCAAGGGCGGCTTTTTCGTTTTCCGTAATCGGTGTGCGTCGCCGCCTTTTTCCGGATACGTGTGCGGTATTCGGGCTCAAAGCACATATTTGCGACGCGCGCGGTCCGCGGACTTGTTTCTCCGCGCGTTTTTTGTTATAATTTTATCGGAAACAAATATGCGCGCTTACACTTATATCGAAAAAGGCCGATTCGGCTTTACCGAAAAACCGGAACCCTCTCTCGCGGCGGACACGGACGCGATAGTACGGGTCACGCTTACGTCCGTCTGCACCAGCGATCTGCATATCAAGCACGGCAGTGTGCCCCGTGCGATCCCCGGTATCACGGTCGGACACGAGGCGGTCGGGGTCGTCCTGGCAGTCGGATCGGCGGTCCGCAAGGTCAGACCCGGCGATCGCGTGACCGTCAACGTGGAAACTTTCTGCGGCGAATGCTTCTTCTGCAAACGCGGCTACGTCAACAACTGCGCGTCGCACGACGGCGGTTGGGCGATAGGGTGCAGGATAGACGGCACGCAGGCGCCGTTGGTACGCGTTCCGTATGCAGACAACGGTCTGGACAAGATCCCCGACGGGGTGAGCGACGAACAGGCGCTGTTTACGGGCGATATACTCTCCACCGGATATTGGGCGGCAAAGATATCCGAGATATCGCAAGACGACACCGTACTTGTGATAGGAGCCGGACCGACGGGGATATGCGCGCTCCAATGCGTACTGCTGTACTCTCCGTCACGCGCGATCGTATGCGAAAAGGATCCGCTGCGCCGCGCGTTCGCGAAAAAACTGTATCCTCAAGCGCTCGTCTGCGCACCCGAAGAAGTAACGGAAATATGTCGCTCTCTGCCCCGCGGCGGCGCGGACAGAGTGATCGAAGCGGCAGGCGCGGACGATACGTTCTCCCTAGCGTGGCAATGCGCGCGTCCCAACGCCGTAGTGTCTGTGGTCGCGCTGTACGACAAACCGCAGATACTCCCTCTCCCCGATATGTACGGAAAAAATCTCGTGTTCAAGACGGGAGGCGTGGACGGATGCGACTGCGCCGAGATATTGCGCTTCATTGCCGACGGCAGGATAGACGTCTCTTTGCTGATAACTCACACGTTCGGTTTCGACGACATCGAAAAAGCTTACGACGTATTCGAAAACAAACGCGACGGAGTGATAAAGACCGCAGTAAAAATATAATTAAACTTATCCTATTTCCGAAAGACAGTATTCCGTCAGCAGTCGTGCGACGTCGACGTCTGTCAATTCATAAAGCATCCTCGCGCCTACGGGATCCTCGATCTCGTTCAGCACCCAGCCGTGCCTGTCGGGTAAAAAATCGACGCCTATCCAATCGCATCGCAAAGCCGAATATATCCTGCCGACCGCCTCTTCCATCTCGCGGCAGGGACTGACTATGCGAGCTCTGCCTCCGAGAGACCGGTTGCTGCGAAAATCGGAATCGGACGACCGTTCCGCCGCCGCCACGATACGGCCTCCCAATACGTACAGCCTCACGTCGACGCCGCATTCGGAGCACATCGGCTGGACAATATAATCGTTCGGATTCGTCGCCGTCCTGCGCACGTCGCCTACGTCTTCCGCTCGGAATACTCCCCTGCCGCCGTGTCCGTTTCTCGTCTTGACGACAGCGGGGAATCCGAAGTCGGGCGAAGACAAAAACACGTCCGCCCTCTCGGTAGGCAAGACCTCTATATCGAGAGCGCGGCACAGCTCGTACGTTTTCAGTTTGTCATTCGCCGTCGCGTTGGTTTCCGTATTATTGAACGCGCGTATGCCGCGGCTTCGGAAATATTCGTTGACCTGCGGATCCCGCGTCCTCACGATCGCGAAATCGAAGTCGCAGCGCGGCAAACCGTCCGCGCTTTCGGCTATCACCGTTTCCAGGACCGCGCCCGCCTTGCGTGCGGCGGCGGTCAGTTCGCGGATAAACCAACCGTTTCGTTCCGCGCCTTCCCTGTCGTATACAAGCGCCCCCTTCTTCAAATCCTTGCCTCTATATACGAAATTATCTCTTCCGCCATATTGACTCCCGTACATTCGAAACTGCTCTTGAAATTGGGATTGGAATTCACCTCGCATACGAGAGGTTCGCCGTCCTTGCCGAACAGGAGATCCACCCCGCAAAAGTCCAGACCTATGGCAGCGCTGGCTGCGAGCGCCGCTTTTGCCTGAGCGTCGTCAACGACGTAAGAGCGCATACTGCCGCCCAACGTAACGTTGGAACGAAAATCTTTCTCGTTGTATCTGTACATCGCCGAAACTATACGGTCCCCTACGATATTGACCCGCACGTCCCTGCCGCCGCTGGTCTTCACGAATTCCTGCATCAAAAATTCCCGCGCGCCTATCTTATCGACTATCGAGTTCGCCTCTTCGAGCGTACGGGCAAGGTATACTTCCCAACCGAAAGAACCGTATGCCTCCTTTATGACCATAGGCAGTCCGAGTTTCGCCGCCGCGGTTTCGATAAAAGAGCGTTCGCTGTACCCGATCCCGTCGAACGTTTTCGGCGCGAATACGGTACGCGGCATCGCGACCTTGCCTTTGAGCTTTATCGCGGTCAATATCTTGCTGTCGCATACCGCGATCGCCTCTGCGCGATTGAAAACGCGCATCCCGGCGTCCTCGAGCGCCTTTGCCAAATGTACGTCCTTGTCCCAAAAAATAACGAAATCGGGATCTCCGAACATCCTCATATCCGCATCGTGATAAGCGCACAATTCGTCCGTTCTCTTTATTTCGAGGCTTATTCCCCTCCCGGTCGCGGCTGCTTTGAAGAAATCGTAAACGTCGCCGAACTTGCTCATCTTTATAAAAGCGTTGATCACGAGCCAACCTTTTTTCATGTTTCCTCCGTATGCGTAAATACAATACCACAACATCGTGCAAAAAGCAATAACGGCAGCCTCATTTAACCTCCGCTGCGCATTGAATCCGTACGGTAAACGACTATAACCCGCATATTGGTGTTGTCCGAGCCTGAATTTCGTCCGCCTATATACGATCCGCACGCAACATACGACAGAGCATATGATCTCACCGATACGCTTACGCCGCATATGGCGGAGGAATGAATCCGAATCGATATTCTGCCCGATAAGACGGGACGGTATATCCGCCAATCGTTTATTCGACGTGCGACGCCGTCTCACGCTCTCATATTTCTTTTCGACGAGAGATTCAAATATATCACGAGAGGTACGGCAATTATAACGAATGCGATCGCTGCCCACTTTGACAAAAGCGCAAAAAGATTTGTCGAAAACAGCGTCAGCAAAAGAGGTATGATCTGATCCTTGAACGTCCTTCGGAATATAAATCCGGTATCCCTGTCGATCTTTACGGCGCTTTTCATATCTCTTATACCAAGCTCTTTTCTTAACTGCACCGGTATACCTATAGCAAGATCGGACAGCACCGGGGTGTTTGCCACTTTGAACGCCCGCTCGTCGTCCAGCGACAAAACCCTGCACTTGACCTTACGGTTGCGATGCCTCAGAATTACCCTGTCCATTTCGTCTATGCCGAGCAACTTCATGTTTGCCGCGGAAATACGCACTATATTCGCACCGTCGTCGGTTATATACGGCCGTCTACACGTAAGCGATAAAGTGCTTTTTCCCACGAAAAAATCGCTCAATCTCTGCAAAGGGCCTCTTATCCTGTGATCGAGAAAAGATTCTATGACGGGAACGACGACGATCTTATCGGCGAACTTCTCTTTCAGGATCTCGGCGGCACGTTTTCTGTCTTCAAACGTACAATCCTCCGTAAGAATGTGCGTTTCTTTGTCGTAAGCCTTGTCGATACGCTCTTTTTCGGCATCTGAAAGAGCGGAACATATAGATGTCCAATCTTCCGAAGCAATAAACAGAGGAGCCTCGCATCCAAGCCAATACCTCTGTCTTTTGTTCAACCGCACCTGACCGTCATCCAAAGAATCGTCGGGAACGAAATGCGTCTTTTGAATAGTAACGTTCTCCTTTGTTCTGGAGTTGTAGATCTCGAACAAACGAAAACCGGACGCCGCTATCCTTTCGTAGGTTTTACGGGATACCACAACGTTGTTTTCTCTGATATGTTCTATCCTCTGAGGCTTCACTTTGTTGAAAATCGCATATTCGCGGTAATCGCATAAATACAACTCCGCATTATCCTGCACGTCTAAATGCCGTTTCACCTCGGTCGTTGCGCTGAGATATCCGCTTGCTATATCGCTTTTCCTCAGATTTACCTCTATAAAAGCCGAATTGTCGGGATTGATCAACAACATTTTTTTGTCAGAATATTTCGAGAACAATTCTTCGCAAACATATACTGCCGACCTGTCCTCCGAAAACTGCTCTTTTCTGTCAATTAATCTAAGCAACATCGACTCGGCCGTTTCCGCCGTTTCGGTCTTTCCTCTTGCGGAAATTTTCACGACCCCGTCTGAAAAATCAAACCTGAATCTTTTCCCCATATCCTACACTCCTTGTACAGTTCTCACAATCTCTTCGAGAGCGTCATAGACTAATTCCGTCTTTCCTTCGTCTCGGCTTCCGAACAATGCCGAATTCATCTCTATCTGTAAGCTTTGCACTCCGCACTCTCTTGACAGAAACGAAGATACGGTATGCTCGTACGCGCCCGCAAAAGGCTTATCTATCTGTACCGGTCCTATCTTTCGCTTCTTAAACGCTTCGAGAGATATCTCAACGAAATACAAACCTCTTACGTTCTTGCCTTTGCCCGTGCCGATATTTATTCTAACGGATCTTCTATCGGATAACTGATGCAGATCCAGAGCATACTCTATCCCTTGCGAGCGAACGAGCTCTCCCAATGCGTCCTTATACGCGTTTGCCGCGTCATAATTGGGGTCGTCCCGGAAAGCCCGTGATCTTACGATCATATGACAATCCGTCTGCTCATGTAAAAGCATTGCCAACGCTCCCGTCTGCGGCTCCGCAGTCTTTCTCTTCCCGTTTCTGTAATGATCCGTACTGTGCGGAGCGGAAACGACTATGTTGCCCGAGCCTGCCGATAAAATATAAGGAGTTGTGTCATCCTCGATACCGCAATCGGAGACTTCGAAAAATTTTTGATATTTACCGAACAATTTGGCATCGAACATTTCGGTTATATTTTAGCATTTCAAAATAAGGAACGCAACATCTTGCGAACGGCTTTTCGATTCCTGCGCCGTTCTCGTATCCTATCTTCAAAGCGGTTCGATAAAACAATCTAACGGGATTGACTAATGGCTTTACCGAATTTATCAGCGATCACTCAGTCATATCTTTACTTTTACGGACGCGCATTCAACGAATGCAATTCTCGAAAAATAAAGTATAGGAGCCCCGAATCACAATGTGTGGATATTGACAGAAAAGCTGCGCAAAAGTGTGTATTTAGTGTGTCAAGACTTCAAAAAGCCTTATATTTCAGGGGTCTTTTCCACCCTCTGAAGGTGCACCAAACGCAACAGCGACACGGTTGACCGTGTCGCTGTCCCCATGCCTCTCTCCTTCAGAGGGCTTCGCCTACGGCGAAAGCTTGTCCTGCGGACTGCGCCGAACTCTATGCTAAAGCATGAGAGTTCTTGTGTTTCCAAAGATGCACCAAAGCAAATGGCACGGATTGACCGCAGTTGGGCACCTTCAGAGGGCTTCGCCTGCGGCGAAAGCGGCTACGCCGCCGAACTCTACGCTATCGCGTGAGAGTCCTTCGGCTGTCTGAAGGTGCACCAAACGCAACAGCGACACGGTTGACCGTGTCGCTGTTGGGGTTTGTGGACCATAAGAGAAAACAACTCTGGACCCCCAGATTAATAAGGACGAAAAGTGACATTTA
>ERZ1090880.257-NODE-257-length-31009-cov-6.053305_pt1 | contig 31009 bp, 25 predicted proteins | sample MGYA00478471_ERZ1090880 | MGnify/ENA primary metagenome ERZ1090880 (study PRJEB33644, sample SAMEA5815734) | chicken gut metagenome | biome: Chicken; feature: Gastrointestinal Tract; material: Caecum | place: Ireland | collected 2019-01-01 | study: A study of the... | reverse complement strand
GATTAGCTGCAGTCTCGTGGGCTCGGAGATGTGTATAAGAGACAGATCGTGTATTGTCTGTACGCGCAGTACAACGATTTTACCGCTGTGGGCGAGTTCGATTGGACGGCGCTCGCGATCCTTGCGATATTGGTCGTCTGTATCATAGTTTATCGCCTTATACGCAAAAAGACCATGCCCCCGATAGCGATAATCCTGCTGTCCGCGGCGTGCGGGATGCTGTATTTTATCTGAATAGCGTCGCCGAAGCCTTAGGCGGAGCAGGCGATAGACGATATGTTGTCCGATCGGCGAAGCGATCGGTCTCACGGCGCGTGATGGGCGAGCCCGCAAAGAGCGAATCGCGTCGATATCCGGACTGCGAACGAATATCGATAGCGCGTATAACAAAGCCCTTGTCAGGGGAGGAAAAGGAACTTCCGTACCGCCGATAAAACAGCGTCCGAATAATACCGTCGTATCCGATCGGATACGAAAAAGCCCCGCCGTATTTGACGGCGGGGCTTTTCTTTATCGGATATCGTCGGCTCAATATATCGCTTTCGCAAAGGCGAGGTCGGTACGGCCGAGCAGGTTTTCGTCCGGGGTGTAATAGTTGGAGTTGCTCGGATCCGTGGACACGGAGGGGAAAGAAATGTTCTGTCCGAGATAAGTTATCTGCAGACTGTACATTTCCTGGGGCAGGTTGAAGAAGCCGCCGCCGAGGTTTTCTTCCTGGTAGACGTAGATATTGCTCACTCTGCCGAAAGTAAGCTCTATCTCGGCATAGGTACAGCCCTCGAAGATCGAATGCTTGCCCGTTTCCGCATAATAATTTTCCACGTACTCGGAAGTTACTCCGAAAGTGATCGTTACGAGATTGATCTGTTGGACCGCGCCGAAGCTGTCGTTGACGGATTCGTCGAATACAAACGCGTCGAAAGGCATATTGCGCAGTTCTTCCAGGCGGGAGGCAAGGCTGTATTTGCGGAAGAGTTCCGTTTCGATAAAGTCTTCCGCAGTCATATTGCCGTATATTTTGTTCGCCGCGTACTCGCCGTTGTTGCCGTCCGCGGGGCGTTCGGTATAGAACATGCGCTCTTCATCGGAGTCGGCGTTGGGGTAGGGACCTACGATAAAGCCGAAATCGCCTATCTTGGTGCCCGTGCCGCCGGTGACGTCGTTGATGCTCCACGTCTCCTGATAGAGGTCTACCATGAGATCTTCGTCCACGTGCAGCTGGTAGGACGCGTCCTGATCGCAATGTACGTTGACGTTGGTGTTGGTAATGTTGCCGGAAGAGCGGACCGACTCCTTGTACGCGAATATGTATCCGTTGGTCTCGCTGACTTCGGGGTCGTATGCGGGATCGAGCGGATCGCCCGCAAGCGACAGGTTTATCGCGTTTTTGAGCGCGTCGTAAGCTTCCTGTGCGGTGAGGTCGTTGCAGGCGGTCAAAGCGACTGCGCCGACCGAAAGCAGCAGTATTACGATCAAAAGCAGGCAAGCCGTCTTTTTAGTTCTCATTGTCGTTGTCCTCCTTTGCGGCAGTTTCGGCGCCGTTGTCGGCACTGTCGGCGGCGTCCGTGACTTCGCCGGGATCCGCGTCCGAAGAAACGTCTTCGGCAGTAGCAGGCGTTACGTAATCGTCGGCGTGATCGCGTTTGAATTGTTCGAAGTACGCCTCGTCGAATTTCGCGCCGTTTGCTTTCGCCTCCTTTTTGGCGTCCTTACGCATACGCTTTTCCAGTTTGATCTCGGCGATCTCTGCATTTTTGGCTTCTTTTTCCGCCTTGGCTTTTTCTTCTTCCTCGCGGTCGATACGTTCCGCCTCGATCACGCATTCGTCGTACATCGGAAGGATGTAGTCGAAGAAGTTGTTCCTGTCGCCGAAATCGAGCAGCAGGGTCTCGCTCTCTATGTACAGCTTGTAAGCAGAAGCGAATCGGTTGTACTTGAATTGAGCGGATCTGATGCGCTTGTTCTGCGCCTTTTTCTCTTCTTTGGTGAAGCACTGTACGTCGAGTTCTTTTTTGTAAGCCTCTTCGTAGTCGTATTCGAGACCGTTCTTAAAGAATAGCTTGGACAGCTTTTGCATGAGTCTGTAACGGAGTTCGGTACGCTTGATCAGCGATCTCAGCGATCTGAGCGTCCTTTCCGCCTTTTTCTCCGCCCAAGGCATATACTCGGATACGTCCTTGTCTTTGGAGAAGAAGCGTCTGTTTGCCGCTCTGCGCTGTTTCGCTTCCGCCTGTTTTACGGTCCATTCCGTGAGGTCGGGCAGTTCTATCGAAGACAGGTCGGGAGCCGTGTCGGCGACGTCGTTTTTGTCGATCGAGGTAATGGCTTTCGCAAGCGCGAGTCTGACCTGCGACTTGGGAGTATCCCATTTGCCGAGCTCGGTGTCTATGAATTCTTCGATGGCTTCCTTGTCGCGCCTAAGCTTGCAGGCGTCTTTGTATGCGAACTTCGCGTCTTTGTAAGCCTGCTTCTTCTGATGATACACTTCTTCGAGCGCGAGCAGTTCTTCCGTCTTGACGACCGCCTGTCCCTTGGGCGTTGCCTTCTCTATGGATTCGTACAGCGATTCGTACTCCGCCTTTGCGGTCTTGAACACCTGCTTTGCCGCCTTCATCTCCGCTTTCTTTTCGTTGGTGTCGGGCTGAACGGCGTCGCGGCGTTCTACCATATAGTTGTAGCTCTCGACAAGGTCCTTGACCTGGTGGGGAGTGATGTCGCCGGTGCGGTAGTCGGTATTTGCCGCGCGGTATTTGAGCGCGAGTACTACCATGCTGTGCTTTTCTCTCGACAGATTATAGAGGAAATACGGCGCGAGGTTGAGCGCGGCGCCGAGTATAGACAGCGCGCACAGCATATAGAACAGGCTGTTTCTGACGTTGGGGTCGTACAGCACGTCGTAGTTGACGGTCAGACCGTAGGATTCGTAGATGAACGGCAGGAAGTAGCCCGAAAGTATCGTAACCGGCGTACCTATGAGCGCGGCGACTTCGAGCATATAGTCGACGCGTTTGCCCGACTGCCATTGGATCGAGTCCTTGACTTCCGCGTTGAGCACGGGGTTGTAGACCAGTTGCAGCTGGTTGATGAACGTGTTGATCCACAGGAACAGGAAGTAGAGCAGCGGTATCTCGTAGCACGCGAGCATACACGCGATGAATACTATGTTCAATATGTTGTGGAACAGCAGGATACCTTTATTGCCCAGCCATTTCAGGAAGAACGGCGTTGCGAACATGGACAGACCCGAAGCTATCGACAGTACCGTCTGCAAGATACCGTAAGTGGTCATGTCCTGCGTGCCGTAGATGTAGATCCAGCCGAACAGCACGAGGTAAGCGCCTTCCAGGAAATTGAACCATGTGGAAATGGTCCTGAGCCACCAGTATTTGTTTTTCCAGACGGCGACGCAACCTCCGATTATGCTTACTTTCTTTACGAAATGTTTGGACGAAACGATACGCTCTTTGCATCCGAAGAAGGCGAAGAAGCTGAGGAAAACGCCTATGACGCCGATCGGAACGACTATGTACTTATACGTCCTGATGTCGGTGAAGCCTCCGGTGAGGTTGGAGAATATAGGCACGAACAGCTGATAGATCGTCGGAGCGAACGAGTAGATGAGCGAACTGATCGCAAGGATCTTGGAGCGTTCCGCCGTACTGGGAGAGATGACGCTGCCGAGGTTGGTGTAAGCTGTCTGGTAAAGGGGCTGTCCGATCGAGATCGCGATGGCGAATATGAACACCCACATATACTTCTGGCTGTAAGCCATCGATTCGAACGGCAGGAATATGAATACAATACTCAATATCGCAAGAGGCGCGCCCATTATGGCCAGATAAGGTCGGAATCTGCCCCATCGCGTATTGGTGTTGTCGACTATTTTTCCTCTGATTATCTGGAATACGATGTTGAGGATCGTCTGCACCGTGAGCATGTTCTGCAAGTGCATGGGACGTATTCCGATAGTGGAAGCGAACAGCGTGTTGGTGACGCCCAAAGCCATATATCCGAGCAGATATATGAGCATGTTCTGTCCCATACCGCCGATGGAGTAGTTCAGGATCTCCTTGTAAGGAACGTAATTGCCTTTGCCCGGCTTGCTCCAATGTGAAGTGACGTCTGTGACTATGAATGACGCGGTGTTTTTGACCTGAGTAAGGCCTTCGTTGATCTTGCGTTTGATTGTGCTGGCCATAATTCCCTCGCTTAGTAATATATTGATTTTAACACACGCGCGCGGGGTCTGGCAAGGTTTTTTTCGCTTTTATCGCGCTTTCGGGCAAACGGCTTCGTCGCCTTCGGACGTTTTACCTTTCATGATAACAGACCTGTTGTATCCATGCTTGAAACAAAGAAGCGTATAATCTACACGGACAGGAAAAATTTTTACAGACAAGCATATGAGCGTTTTCTTCGGCGGTATGCGCGGCTCTGCTTTCTCATACGATATCGGTACTAAGCGCGGAGATGCCGAAGGCGCGAAAAGCGGCGGGCGAAGGAAAAAAGTCGTTGACGAACAGTCGCGCGCGTGTTACAATTTTAATGATATATTAATCTCAGAGGGAATTATGAGCGACAACAACGGCAAGAACTTCAAGCAAAAGATCAAAGAACTACCCGCGACGCTGAAAGTATTCTGGAACACTCCTCCGAAAGGAAGATATCTCAATCTGAAAGAGATACTGTGTTTCGGCGGCAGCGCGTTCGGTATGAGCACGATCGTTACGGTCGTATCAGGTCTGATCACGGCAACGCAGATACCTGCGATCTACAACTTCGACGTCATTCACGGTGCGTGGATATGTCTTATCGCAAGTGTGCTCGGGCTTGTCATTCAGCCGTTTTTCAGCAAATTGCTGCAAAACACCAATACGAGATTCGGACGGTATAAGCCTTTTATTCTCATACTTGCACCTATCCTTGCGGTATTTGCCATTTTGGCTACATGGCAGCCGCAATATGCGGAGGAATGGCAGCGCGTAACGTACGCTTACGTCACCTGTATCCCTACGCTGATACTGTGGAACCTGTTCCAAAATACATATTATATGCTCCCCGGAGTGGTCACTCCCAATCAGCAGGAGAGGACCGATATCTGGGCTCCGATCGGTCTCGTGATAGGTTTTTCTCCGACCATAATGAATCTCGTGGGAAATCTTATAAAGTCCTATTTCAACAAACAGGGGATCGAATATATGGCTTATCGTTATCTCGGATTTATCTATGCGGCGGTAGGTCTCGCTCTCGTGTTGTGTCTGTTCAAGGTGAAAGAGAGATTGATAGTGACGGATGAGAACAAAGAAAAAGTCGGCATAATCGAGGGACTGAGATTGGTTTTCAAGAACAAGCCTCTGCTTATCTTTACTTTGGCTCTTATTCTCGGTTCGTGTCGCTCGGTGGTGGAAGTAGACGCAGACGTCATAGGAAGATTGAGATATGCTTCCACTATCGATCAAGGACTCGCGATATTCGGAACTTTGACGCTTATAACGGGATTTGCGGTTACACCCAATATGATCTTGCTTCCTATAATGACGCGTAAACTGAATAATCGCGATATTATGATGATCTGGATGGGATGCAATACGATAGGATATCTCATTCTCGGGATCGTAGGGCTCGCCAATATACCGCAGGGCGTTTGGAGTGCCGTAATAATCACTGCTTTGAGGTTTATTTCGCTGTTCAATGCGATTGCCTCTTTGCAACCGCTCATGTTGGCGGAATTGTCCGATTATCAACAGCTGAAAACAGGAAAACGTCTCGAAGGATTCATACAGACATTGATGTATGCGCTCGTGTTGGTGTTCACCAACATAGGGCTTGTCGTTATGTCGTATGTAAAGTCCGCTATGGGTTATCAGCCGTCATATTTTTACGGAGGCGATACCGTTCCTACTCAGGAGCAGATCGATACGGCTCTCGAATATTTCGATCTTGCGTTTATAATATCGGCTGTTTCTGCAGCGCTTATGGGTTTGACCATGATCTTCTACAAACTCGGAAAGAAAGAACACGCCGAGATAGTCAGACAGCTCAAAGAGCGCGGTCTTGCGCAGGGCAACGAACAGGTGGAAGCGGAAACCGTCGGTATAGCCGAACACGTGGCGGAACAGGAAGACGCGCATGACGCGGAACTTTACGGGGACGCCGCCGACACCGAGGGACAGCTCGGCAGCGGCGACGCGGACGGCTGCGGTAACGAAGACGGCTACGGAGAAGAGCATGATACCGCCGAAGGGAATGCGTCCGATACGGACGGGCCAGAAGGGGAAACTCCTCCCGAAGACGGAGAATGACCGAGAACAAGAAAAGCGCGTCCTTACGATGCGCTTTTCCGATATAAAGGGGCACGGTAAAATGAAAAAGACGAAAAAACCGATAGTCGCGTTGATGTACGATTTCGACAAGACTTTGTGCACGACCGATATGCAGAATTACGAACTTATACCCAATCTCGGCGTAAAAAAGGACGCTTTCTGGCGCAAGTCGACCGAGCTTGCGGAAAATCCCGAGGCGCCGATGGACAGAGTATTGGCGTATATGTATCAGATCCTGCGCGCGAGCAAGACGGCGGAAAAGCCCGTCAGGCGCGAAAATTTCGTGCAGTTCGGCAAGAGCGTGGAATTTTTCCCCGGAGTCGAAGAATGGTTCGGCAGGATAAACGAATTCGGTAAGACGCATGGAGTGCAGATACAGCACTACATCATCTCTTCGGGGCTCAAAGAGATCATAGAAGGCACGGCGATAGCGCATGAGTTCGAGAGGATATACGCCTGCGAATTCCACTACGACGAGAACGGCGCCGCCGTCTGGCCCGCCGTCGCGGTCAATTTTACCGGCAAAACGCAGTTTTTGTACAGGATAAACAAACAGGCTCTCGAGCTGTGGGACGATAGGACCATCAATCAATACGTGCCCGAAAACGAGCGGCCCGTGCCGTTCCGCAACATGATATATTTCGGCGACGGAGTGACGGACGTGCCGTGTATGAAGCTGGTCAAGGTCAACGGCGGCTGTTCGATAGGCGTATATTCGGGGCGCAGACCTCCGGTATGCGACAGACTGATAGGAGAGGGAAGAGTGGATTTCGTCTTCAAAGCCGATTACTCCGAGGGAAGCGAGCTCGATCTGTGCGTAAAAGACGTGGTCACGCAGATGGCGAGCAAAGACAGGCTTGTCCGACTCAGCCTGAAACAGGCGGAGAAGACCGCCGATAGCGGGAAAAATCGCAAATAAGCCGAAACATCATGAAGAAAGTCTTATGTGCCGCGGCGATCGTTGTCATCATATCGTGCTGTTGCTTAGCCTCGGCGTGTTCCGATCTCGGCGACGCGTACGACGGCACTCCGTACACCGATCCCGAAGCGTGGGAACTTACGTCGGGCACCGACTTTACCGTGTTGGATTCTTTGGACGGAACGATCTGGGCGCCGTCTCCGCACGGATTGCGCAAGTACGAATACTGGTGTTCGGATATGATCGGATTTTCGGACGAGGGGATAGTCATAAGCTCCGCAAGAGAGGACGATCACGTATGTTCGGAAGGGATATGTCCGAAGAGCGGCGTTTTCACTTAGGGTATAGAAACGCGCAGCGGGAACGAAAAACTGTTCGAACAGGCATTCGGTTATTTCGAAGCTACGGTCGAAGTTCCACGCGGCTCGGGTATGTGGTCGGCGTTCTGGCTGCAGAGCGACAACGTGGGCAACGTCGGTCACGGCGGGAAGGACGGCGCGGAGATAGACGTGTACGAGTCGAGTTTCATTGCGGAAAACCGCACGTGTACCGGCAGCGCCGTTCACGTGGACGCTTACGATCCTCCGTTTTATGCAAGCAGCGGAGAGGTCACCGATGTCGGCAAGGATCTCTACGACGGAGAATTTCATACGTACGCGCTGTTGTGGACTCCCGAAATGTACGTGTTCTACGTCGACGGGGAGGAAACGTGGCGCACCGATTATAAGGGCGTATCCACCGTCCCGAATTTCTGCGGCTGACGGTCGAGATACGCGATCCCGAATATGCCGTCTACGGCCCTTACGGGCAGAAGATAGGTCGTTTCGAGAACGCGGAAGACGGGTCGAACGACTTTGTTATCAGTCGGGTGAAGGTTTACGCCAACGACGATTTTGCGCCGTATATCAATTCCGAAGAGGATTTCGACGATATGAAAGGCGCGTATATAGCGATATACGCCGTCTGCGGTGTCGTCGTCGGGGCGCTTGCCGCGTGTCTTATCGCCGCGACCGCGTCGTATCTGAAAAAGAAGAAGAGAGCCCGCCGTTGAACAGAAGACTGCGGGGATCGGAGCCGTCGGTTGCGTCGGAAAGGGCATTTCGCGTTAGGACCGCCGCGATACGTTGCGATAATTATGGACAACGGTCGCGCGGGCGTGTTATAATAATAAAAATCAAATAGCCCCCGAGGTATGGCGGGGAAGGGAGAGGAATTATGAAGCACCCCGAAATCGTCGGAAAGATGACTCTCGACGAAAAAGCAGACATAGTCTGCGGCAAGAATTATTGGACGACCAAGCCTTTCGAAAAGTACGGTCTGCCGTCGGTAATGCTCACCGACGGTCCCCACGGTCTGCGTAAGAAAAACGACAAGAAAGACAAGAGCAAAAAGAAGAAAGCGGTATCGCTCAGCAATTCCGTGCCGGCGACCTGTATGCCTCCCGCGGCTACCATGGCCTGTTCGTGGGATCCCGATATCGCGTTCAAGGCGGGCAGTGCGATAGCGGACGAGTGCATACGGGAGAAGGTGTCGGTACTGCTCGGACCCGGCGCCAATATCAAGCGTTCGCCCCTCTGCGGCAGGAATTTCGAATATTATTCCGAAGACCCTTATCTTGCGGGCAAGATGGCGGCGGGATTCATAAAGGGCGTACAGTCGAAGGGCGTCGGCACTTCGATGAAGCATTTTGCCGTAAACTCGCAGGAAGCTTTCCGTATGATAGTCAACGAATGCGTGGACGAACGCGCCCTGCGCGAGTTGTATCTGACTCAGTTCGAGATAGCGGTCAAAGAGGCTAAGCCGTGGACGATAATGAACGCTTACAACCGTCTTAACGGAGAGTATTGCTCTCAGAACGCGTGGTTGCAGCAAAAAGTCCTGCGCGAAGAATGGGGCTTTGACGGCATGGTCGTGACAGACTGGGGTTCGAGCGTGGACAGGACGGAAGGTATCAAATGCGGTACCGATCTGGAAATGCCCTCGTCCGGAAAATACAATCAGCCCAAGATCAAAAAGGCGATCGAAGACGGCTCTTTGAAGCCGGAACAGCTCGACGCGGTCGTGGACAGGATCGTGGATATGGTGCTAAAAGCGAAACACACGCTCGAGACCGCGAAAGACGAATGCGATTACGACAGAAATCACGAAGTCGCGCGCGAAGCGGCGGAAAGCGCAATGATATTGATGAAAAACGACGGCGGAGTTTTGCCCGTCGCCAAGGACAAGAGTATCGCCGTCATAGGTCAGATGGCGAAATCGCCTCGCTATCAGGGCGCGGGATCCAGCATCATCAACGCCATAAAACTGGACAACGCATGGGACGCGCTCGTGGCGCAGGGCTACAATGCCGAGTATGCGCAGGGGTATGTCAAAGGCGTTGACAAGACCGACCCCGCATTGTTGCAGGAGGCGGTAGAAAAGGCGAAAGCAGCCGATGTGGCGCTCGTCTTTGCGGGGCTTACCGAGGAGTTTGAGGCAGAGGGGTACGACCGCACGTCGATCGATATGCCGTCGTGTCACAACGAGCTTATCCGCGCAGTCGCGGCGGCAAATCCCAACACCGTCGTAGTGCTTGCGGGCGGTTCCGTCGTCGCGATGCCGTGGCTTGCCGAAGTAAAGGGAGTGCTCAACTCTTTGCTCGGAGGCGAAGCGGGCGGCAGCGCCGTGGCAAGAATAATCGCGGGAGAGGTCAACCCGAGCGGTAAGACCGCCGAGACGTATCCTCTCGCCGTGTCCGACAACCCGACCTGGGGCAATTACTGCAATAAGATAGCGTCCGAACACAAGGAGAGCGTATATATCGGCTACCGCTATTACGATACCGCGAAGAAGGAAGTCGCGTTCCCGTTCGGATTCGGACTTTCGTACACGACTTTCGAGTATTCCGACATCAGGCTGTCTGCAGATAAGATATCGGACGACGGCAAGGTCACGGTCTCTTTCAAGATAAAGAACGTCGGAGACAGGGCGGGCGCGGAGGTCGCGCAGGTCTACGTCAAGGACGTCGAATCCACCATTTTCCGTCCCGAAAAAGAGCTGAAAGGTTTTGCAAAAGTGTTCCTGGAAGCGGGCGAGGAGAAGACCGTCGAGATCGAACTCGGCAAGCGCGCTTTCGCGTTCTACAACGTAGAAGCGGGAGACTGGCAGGTCGAGAGCGGCGAATTCGAGATCATGGTGGGCGCGTCGGGCAGAGATATAAAACTTTCCGCTACGCTGACCGTGGACAGCGCCTGCACCGCGCACATCCCCGATTACAGAAAGACCGCGCCCGCGTATTATACCGCAGACGTGCAGGGCATATCCGACGAGCAGTGGAGCGCGCTTTACGGCAAACTCCCCGCAAGAGAGCAGGATCTGTCCAAACCGATAGACATATACAACTGTCTTGACGATTGCAAGCACACCAAATGGGGCGGCAGGATATGCAATCTCGTAATGAAGATGATGGGCGGAGGTTCGGACAAGGAAGGCTCCGACGGAGAGAACCCGGGCGAGAGCATGATGTTGCAGGCGATGGCGCTCCAGATACCTATCCGCAACTTTATCGCTATGTCCATGGGCGTGATGAGCGAAAAAATGGCGATGGGGCTGTTGGATATACTCAACGACGACAGGAGCACGTTCAAGGGCTTCTGCCGCATATTGGCGGGCATACCGGGCGCGATACCCAAACTGGGGCCGTTGCTCAAATCCATTTGACGAACGAAGAAGGGACCGCTTCCGCGGTCCTTCCCGATACGGTACTACTTACTACTGAGCTATGGACAAAGAAAAGATGCTCCATTGCGGAGAACTGTACGATTCTTCGCTATGCGATTTGGTAGACGAACAGACCGCGCTGTTGGAAAAACTGTACGACTTCAACGCCACACGCCCGTCGCAGGGCGCGGAGAGGGCGAGATTGCTCAAAGAGATGTTCGCCGAGATAGGCGAGGATTGTTATATCGAGCCTCCGCTCTACTCCAACTGGGCTTGCAGACACGTTCACTTCGGAGATCGCGTTTACGCCAACTTTTCGCTCACTCTCGTGGACGATACTCACATATATGTCGGCGACAATACGATGATAGGTCCAAACGTGACGCTTGCCACCGCCGGGCATCCCGTTTCGCCGCGGCTGCGCGAGGAGTTCTGCGCGCAGTTCAACGCGCCCGTGAGGATAGGCAGAAACTGCTGGATAGGCGCGGGAGCCGTAGTTCTGCCCGGAGTTACGATCGGGGACGGCAGCGTCATTGGCGCGGGCAGCGTCGTGACCAAGGATATCCCGTCGGGAGTGGTCGCCGCGGGCGTTCCGTGCAAAGTCATGCGGGAGATAGGACCCGAGGACGAAGAATATTATTTCAGAGGCAGAAAAGTGCCCGACTGTTTCAAACGCGGGAAAGACTGAACTTTTGCGGAAAAGGCGAGAAAAACGGAAACATATCGCAAAAACGGCGCTTCAAGCGCCGTTTTAGATATCGTCGGAAAAGGTGTTTCCGTTTTGCGGTTACGCCGTGCGAAAGCGGACTCCCACCGCAAAGTGATCCGAATAATATTCGCCGTCGCCGTAGAACTCGTAAAGAACGCGGTAGACGTCGGCGGTCAGATCGCGCGACAGGAAAATGTGGTCTATCGGGTCGCCTCCTTCGGTCATCATTCCCCAGTTGCTGTAAGTATAGCCACCTTCGCTGTCGGCGGCGTTTTTCGCGTCGTCGAATTTTTCCGATATCGCCGCATAACAGTCTGTGGACAAGCCCGAATTGAAGTCTCCCGCTATCACGGCGGGATATCCGTCGCTTTCGGCGCGTTCCGTTACCAGTTTTATCCCTTCCGTGCGCGACGTATCTCCGATATGATCCAGATGCACGTTGAATACGTTGAGCATATCTCCGCTTTCGTGGCGCAGAAGCACGTTTACGCATATCCTCGGATACTGCGCGTCCCAGCCTACCGACTGCACGTCGGGCGTTTCGGACAGCCAGAAGCGGGTTTGCCTCTCGACCTCGAACTCGTCGGTGTATAGCACGGCGAGCCCCTCCGTATCGGCAGAGGAGTCCCTGCCGTACCAGACGACGGAATAATTCGTCAGATTGTCGCGCAGATATTCGTACTGGGATATCTTGACTTCTTGCAGGCAAAGGACGTCGGCTCCCGATCCGTCTATATAAGCGGCGACCTGTTCGCGCCGTTCGCTCCAACGCGTTCCCCATTCGAAAGCCGTTTCCAAACGTATGTTGAAGCTGTACAGCACATAACCTTCGGGCAGATCGTTTCGCAAAAGCGCGTCGTGGGCGGAGAGCTCTCCGCCGCAGGCGGTAAGACAAAGACACAGGATCGCAGCCGTAAGACAGATAGCAACGATAAAACACGATTTTTTTCTCATGATCTTCCTCCGCTTTCATTATAATGTTTTGGAGGGAGCTTTTCAAGACCCCGGAAAGATATATGCAAAGGCAGACCGCCCGATCGCGTCCGGATGGCAAAGATACTCTCAAAGCGTTGACAAGCGCGGCGGTATATGTTATCCTTGGGATACAAGTGAGGGAGTAGTCGGCGAGACGCTCGTTATAAGTCAACATACTCGCTGCGGCGTGGCTTATATTAAACGACAAGACTCACACATAGCCCGTTCTATGTGTGATTTTTTTATGAACGGGCGAGAGGTGATCATGACTGTTTGGGAGATCGTATTGGTGGCGCTCGGCCTTTCCGCCGACGCTTTCGCCGTAGCTATGTGCAAGGGCGTCGAGATGAAGAAATTCGTGCTCAGATACGCCTTGGTGATAGCGCTTTTCTTCGGCGCGTTCCAGGCGCTCATGCCGTTGATAGGCTGGGCGGTGGCTTCGCAGTTCGCCCGTTATATCGAAAGTTTCGATCATTGGATAGCGTTCGCTCTGCTGTTGCTTCTCGGCGGAAAAATGATGCTCGATTCCTTCAAAAAGGAAGAAGAAGAGGAGGGGGAGAAAGTTCTCAAACTCGGATTGAAGACGTTGGTGCTGATGGCGGTCGCAACGAGCATAGACGCGCTTGCGGTCGGCGTGACGTTCGCGTTCCTGCAGGTCAACGTATGGTTGGCGGTCGCGATGATAGGCTCCGTAACGTTCGTATTGTCATTCCTCGGCGTCGTCATCGGAGTCAGGATAGGCGGCAAATTCGAGAAGAAGGCGGAGTTTTTCGGGGGATTGATACTGGTTTTGATAGGAGTCAAGATATTGCTCGAGCATCTCGGCGTGATATCTTTCTGATCGTAAAATACGGCGGCGCCTTGACGGGGCGCCGCTTTTTGTATTCAATCGTTATTTTGAGTCCGATCGTTGTTTCGCTCGGAAGAGTCTTTCCCGTCCGTGTTCCGCAAAGACGGAGGCTGATCGGCGGCAGTCGGCAGGGAAGGCTCGGCTTTTGTCTTTTCGGCGCGTTCGGAAGGCTCGAAAACGGTTTCCGACATATTTTCGGACAACGCGCTATCGGACGGAATCGTTTCGTTTCCGGTCGCTACCGTTTCGGGAGACGGATCGGAGAGGTTCCTTTTCAGTTTTGCCGAATACCTTATCACGAGAACGGCAGAAAGTATCAGAGTTACGGCTTCGGACGCAAACGTCGCGTACCACAGCGACTGCGCCCCGAAGATCACGGGGAACAGATACGCGAACGCCGCGGACAGAATGAATCCGCGCAGCAGCGATATCGCAAAGGAGGCTTTCGCTTTCATGATCGATTGCAGATAGTACGTCGCGAATATGTTGAGAGGCAGGAAGAGGTAGGACAGCGAATATATCCTGACTGCGGTCGGAGCCGCGGCGGCTATCTCGTCCGTGACCGTCATGAACGCCTTCATTATGGGCAGAGGTACCGCTTCGCACACGGCGCAGAACAGCACCGCGACCACGCCCGCGGACAACAGACCGTATCCGAAGGTCTTTGCGATCGGTCCCGTTTCGCGCGCTCCGTAGGAACGGGAGACGAGCGGCTGTATAGCCTGCCCGACGCCGTAGGCGACGTATTGCGCGACGAGATTGATATTGACGATGACTCCGTATATCGACAGCGCCGTGGAGCCGAGGTATTTCATGATCTGATTATTGAATATGATCGCGAGTATCCCGACGGCTATATCTACGATAAAAGAAGGAAAACCCGTTGCCGCGATCCTGCGGATATTTTTTGCGACGTTTGTCGGTCGAATCAGCCGCAAAGTGTTCCGCTTGCCGAAGAAGTGCGAGCACATTATACAGAACGCCAACACCTGCCCCAACCCCGTGGACAGCCCCGCTCCCTCTATGCCCATATCTGCGGTAAAGACGAGCAGGTAGTCGCCCACTATGTTGAACAGTCCGCCCGATACCGTCGCTATCATTGCGAGAGCGGGCGCTCCGTCGTTGCGCAGAAACGCCGCGAAGACCTGTCCGAAAGAGAACAGGGGCACGACGAATTTCAGCCATTTGAGGTAATCTCTCGCGAGAGGCAGAATATCGTCGTCGGCACCCGACAGCCGCAGCAGAGGCGCGTCGGCAAAGGCTATCGCCGCCCATGCGACGGCGGTGACGACTGCGGCGGAGATCACGGTAAGAGTGAAGATTTCGTTGGAATCTTTGAGTTTGCCTTCTCCGCGGAGTTTTGCGAATATTACGGAACCGCCTATCCCGAAGAGAAGACCGAGGCTTATGATTATGGTCCAGACGGGCGTTATTACGGCAAGCGCCGCCGTCCCTCGCGGACCTTCGTACTGACCGACCATTATGCAGTCGACGATGGAGTAGACCGACACCACGACCGCGCTGCCTATGCTTGAAAACAGATATTTGAGAAATACCTTTCCGAGGGCTGGAGTTTTGCCCGAAAGTGTATCGGTCATCGGAAAACGCCTCCTTGCCTAACAATGATATATTAAAAGGCGGAGCGTTGTCAAGCAGGTTGAAAGCATACCTGACCGAGGCAAACCGTTTGCGGAAAAACGGCGCGAATTACAGTCCCGATATATAACTGAAAACGCGAAATACGAACACGGGCGGCAAATATTTCGGCGACGGCGATGAAAAAACGGAGCCGGTATATCCGACTCCGCGATCCTGTGCCGATACAGTCAGTCCGTACGGGGCGGATCGTCGTCGAGCTTTCTGCCGCAGTTGTCGCAGAAAGCCGAATCCGCGTCGAGCTTCTCGCCGCATTGCGGGCAGACGCGCGACAGAGCGACGCCGCAGTTTTTGCAGAATTTCGCGTTGACGTCGTTGGCAGTTCCGCAGGAAGGACATACGAGTTTGTTCTGCGCTAAGCCGACCGCCTTCGCCATGGACGACAGCCCGGGGGCTATCTCTTTGCCCATTTCGTTGAATACGGGCACGCCTTCGTTTTTCACGAAGCGTTGCAGATCTCTCTGAAAAGAGAACAGCAAAAACGTGGCTCCTATCGCGATCAACGGGAAACCTATCATGATGAGCCAGAACATTGGCATGCCGTCGGGGTCTCCGAAACCGCCGGCTATATCGACGAATCCGATCACCGCACATATGAGTCCGGCGACCAGCAGGACGGAGCCGGCTATGCGCATTTTCAGTTTTGTCCGTTTATGTTTTTTCTCTTTTTCGTCGTCCATACGGTCCTCCTCCTTTACGATAAATTATAACGTATAGCTGCAAGTCTGTCAATATCCGAAATGCGAGGCCCGGTCGTCGGGACGCCGTTCGCTGCCGTAGTGTAATATATTTTTAATGCAGAAAGTGCGTTCATGCGGCTGATATTTTGTAAAAAGCCGATTTTGGCGCTGCGATACACGGTAAACTTTTGGCAATGAAAGATTTATTTAATGTATTGACAACGCTTGTCGGCGGTGATATGCTGAGATCGGAAAGGAGGAGCGTCTATGCGCAGAGAAATGAAAAAGATCGCGGTTACGGTCATTATGCTGCTTGCGGCGCTCTTTTGCGTTTCGTGTTCGGACGTAAACGAATATCCCGAGAAGCCTTTCGATTACGATCACAGGCGCGAAGTAGAAGGGTTGGATTACGGCGAACTCGAAGAGATAACGTATTATTCGGAGGCTGCGGGTGCGGAAAAGCACGCGGTTGTCCTTATGCCGCCCGACGCAGAAGAGGGCAGGAGATATCCCGTGCTTTATCTTCTGCACGGACTGATGTGCGGCGAGCGGACGTGGTTCGACCTGTGCTCCGCCGCGCAGACAGTGCGCAATTCTTACGTATACGAAGACGCCGTGCCCATGATAGTGGTGGGAGTCAACTGTGTGGTCAACGCAGGCGAAAAAGAACCGTCCGTCTTTTCGGACGAATTGACCGAGGCGTACGACAAGACGGGCGAGGATATCGTAAGATCCCTCAAACCGTATATCGACTCGCATTATCCGACCCTGACCGGCAAATACGATACCGCGGTAGCGGGATTTTCCATGGGCGGCAGGGAGGCTCTCCTTGCGGCGTTTACTTATCAGAACGTGTTCGGACACGTCGGGGCGTTCTCGTCGGCGAGCTTCAACAGGAACGTCGTTTCCGTCGGAGTAGTCGATCCCGTGCTCGACGAATTCCGCGTCGAGGAAGATTCGGGCGGTTTCGGATACATTCTGCTGATGATAGGCGAGGCGGATCTCATGACGGGCGGCGTAACGCAGATGTACGACGCCATGATGACGGGATCGGGCATCGAACACGATTTTTACACCACGGCGGGAGGGCATGATTTCGCGACGTGGTCGGACGGACTGCATACGTTCGTCAACAATATTTTCGGAGCGGGAGCTTCGGCATGATCGCGCGGTGCCATACGGCAGAAAACGGGCTTTGAGATGTTTTTTTCGGGAGTTTACAAGCGCGCGCGGATTTGATATAATATCGGTGAATAACCTATAAGGGGTGAGCCGATGAAAAAGAGGATCTACGTCGTCGAAGACGATCCCAGCATAAGAGGACTTTACGAAATGGCGCTTGACGAGGCGCAGTTCGACGTAAGCTGTTTCGCTACCGCCGAGGAGTTTTTTGACGCCCTCGGCAAAGGATCGTGCGATCTTGCCATATTGGACGTAATGCTGCCGGGCATGAGCGGACTGGACGCTCTGCGCAGGCTCAAATCGCAGAGCGAAACGGCGGACATACCCGTGATAATCGCCAGTGCGAAGGGCGACGAACAGGCAAAGGTGGACGGATTGGAGATAGGCGCGGACGATTATCTCGCAAAGCCGTTCGGCATGAAAGAGCTCGTCGCGAGGATAAGGGCGAATCTGCGCAAGCACGGTCCTGCCGCCGCTTCCGCGGCGCCGCTGTCCGTAGGCGAGATAACCATAAACGACAAGGAACACGAAGTTTACGTGAACGGAGAGCCGGTGCAGCTCACCCTGAAAGAATACAATCTGCTCCATCTGCTCATGGAGAACGCCGACAAAGTCGTTACCAGAGAGGAGTTGTTGTCCAAAGTATGGGGATACGATTACTTCGGCGAAACGAGAACGCTGGATATGCACGTCAAATCGCTCAGGCGCAAACTCGCCGACAGCGGAGCCGCAAAATGTATATCCACCGTGCGCGGAGTGGGGTATAAGTTCTCGGTAGAATGAAAGAGAAACTTCTCAAACGCATGGTGCTTATCTCCGCGGCAGTCTTTTTCGTCGGGGTCGTGCTGTGCTTTCTGATATTCAACGTCATCAATATCGTCAACGCCAAGAATACCGTCGACAGCGTGTCGGCGGAATATACCGCGCGTTTTTCGGGCGCGGCGACGCAGGAGGAACTTTCCGCCGTCGCCGAGTCGGTGGACAGCGCGCTTCTGCGCGTCAGCGTGCTTTCGTCCGATGGTAATCTGATAGCCGATAATCTTCTCGACGCGGATTCCGACATCAGGGCGGACGAAGGGCTTATCGCCGACGTAGTAGAGAACGGGAGCGCGTACAGACTGCAAAGACTTTACGGCGAGGGAGAAACGCTGTTTCTCATCTATTCGCTCGTACCTACGGAAACTCTCGATCCCGAAGGGTATATGATCGCCGTTTACGGCGTGGACACCGACTTCAACGATTTCAATTTCTGGATACTCGCGGGCGCGTGTTTTGCGGGATGGGCGGTCATCACGCTGATAACGTACGTTTTGATGAAGAATTACCTGACGTCCGCCACCGAGCCGCTCGGCAGATTGAGAGCGATGCTCGAAAACGTGAATAAAGGCAATTATTCGGATATAGGATATTCGTCCAAGTACCGCGACGTTCAGGATATAGTCGACAATATCGACGTTGCGGCGCGCAAGGTCAGCGATACCATAAACGAACTGAAAAGCGAACAGCGCAAGAGTTCGTTCATACTCTCCAACGTCGCCCAGGGTATAGTCGCGGTCAATTCCCGCCGTAAGATAATAATATCGAACGACGCGTTTTCGAGGATATTCGGATCTACCCCCGGGCTTGTCGGCGTGGATCTCGGTGCGGTGATAGGCGCAGGAGAGGCTCTCGATTCGGTATATGCCGCGATCGACGGGAACAGATTGGGCACGGTAGCGGACCTGGAGAGAGAGGGGCGCATATACCGCGTGGACAATGCGGGAACGTCGGGTCATTGGCTCGAAAGCTGGGGAGAGCCGGGTGCGATGCTTCTTTTCACCGACGTCACGACCGAGGTCAATCTCAACAAGATGCGCAGCGAATTTTTCGACAACGCTTCCCACGAATTGAAAAGTCCTCTTACGGCGATCGCGGGATATGCGGAGCTGCTCGAAGACAAAGAACTTCCCGAGCCTAAGCGCCGCAAGTGCGTCGCCGAGATAAGGGAAAACGCTGCGGCGATGCTCGAACTGATAAACGACATGCTCAAGTTGAGCAAGCTCGATTCTGGCACGAAGGCAAGGAACGTGACGGAGGTCGATCTCGGGGCGCTTTGCGACGGAGTGATAAAGCGATTCGAGGTGCAGGCGGACGAGATGAAGCTCGAATTTTCGCGCGAAGGCGAAGCGAGTCTGGAATGCGACGAAAAGGAGATGTACGCAATGGTTTCCAATCTCGTATCCAACGCGGTAAAGTACAACAAGAAGGGCGGAAGCGTGCGCATAGAGCTGGCTCAGACCGAGAACGCCGTTTCGCTGAGCGTGGAAGATACCGGCGTAGGAATCGCGCCCGAATACCGCGACAGAGTGTTCGAGAGGTTTTTCAAGATAGATACTGCGCGTACCCGCAGCAGATCGCTCAGCACGGGGCTGGGGCTCGCCATAGTCAAACAGCTCGCGGACGCATACGGAGCCAAGATAAAACTTGAAAGCGAGGTCGGCAAGGGCACAAGGATAACGCTCGTTTTCGGGAGGAAGAAATGAATATATATCCTATGAAACTGCGCCCCGTCCTCAAATCCTATATATGGGGCGGCGGCAGATTGGCGGAAAGATACGGAAAGACGGGGACAGGCAACGTCGCCGAAAGCTGGGAACTCGCCTGCAACAAACAGGGCGAGAGCGTCGTCGACAACGGCGCGTTTGCCGGAAGGACGCTGTCGGAGCTTCTCGGCGAGCATCCCGATTGGATCGGAAGCCGTGCGGGGCAGTTCGAATTTTTCCCCGTGCTGGTCAAGCTGATCGACGCCGCGGGAGATCTGTCGGTCCAGGTGCATCCCGACGACGCTTACGCGCTGTCCCGCGAAGGACAATACGGCAAGACCGAAATGTGGTATGTCGTAGAAAGCGAAAAGGGCGCGGGGATGTACTGCGGTTTCAGAAAACCTGTCGACAAGTCCGAACTCGAAAAGAGTCTGCGCGACGGGACCGTCACCGATCTTCTCAATTTCGTCGAGGTGAAAAGGGGCGACGTTCTGTTCATCCCGTCGGGTACGGTGCACGCCATATGCAAAGGCGTGGTGGTGTACGAAGTGCAGCAGAACAGCACTCTGACGTACCGTCTGTACGATTACGGCAGAAAGGGCGCCGACGGAAAGGAACGCGAATTGCATATCGACAAGGCGCTCGAGGTCAGCGATACGTCCAAAGTGTGCAGACCCGGCGATGGAGTGAAGGAGATATCCGACGGAGTGACCGAACTCGCTTCGTGCCGTTATTTCACGTCCGTGCGTTACGACGCGAAGCGCTGCCGCGGCGCTTACGTTTCGGACGCGTCTTTTTCCGCGTTCACCTGCGTCGACGGAAGCGGAAGCATATCGGTCGGAGGAATGACCTGCGACGTTTGTGCGGCCGATACGTTTTTTGTTCCCGCCGGAGCGGGAGAAGTCGCTTTCGGCGGCGACGCGGTGTTGATAGAGGCCAAGACCGTCTGACGGTCACGATCGTATCGTTAGCTCGGGAATACGAAAAGAGCGCGCCCCGTATCGGGCGCGCTCTTTAAATCGTCGTAGTTCAGGCTTCGACCGTGGTGTCTTCCAGCGTGCTAGACGCGTTGCAGAAGTATTTCACCGATTCGACCGCGCTCTCGGCGGCGGCTTTGCTCTTGTAGCCTTCGCCTACGCCGTACAGCGTAACGCCGTCCGCTTTGAAAAGTTTGTATCTGAACGTGCCGTTCTTTTCCTCGTCGATAACGGACGTGCCGTTGTTGATCGTATTGCGGAAAGCTTCGATCTGCTTCGCCTTGGGTTTGATCTTATAGCCTTCGCTCTCGTACAGTACCTGCCCGTTGTTGGCTTTGAGCTGGAACTTGTAGGGGCGCATCGGATTGCCGTCGTCCTTGATGATGACGTATTTGCCTTTGGGACCGTCGGTGGCGGGAGCGTCGAACAATACGGTGACGTTGCCTGCCGTCGGGGTTTCTTCGGCTTTTTTGGGCTCCTGTTTCGCGGGAGCGGGCTTTTTGGCGGGTGCCGCCGCGTCTTTCTTCGTCCTTACGGGCGGGACTCTCTTGGGCTTCGCGGGAGCGACTACTACCGCGTCCTGCTTCGGTTCTTGGGCGGGAGCTTCGGCAACCGCGGCAGCGGGTTCGGTCTCCGCCGCGACGGGTTCCTGCGCGGGAGAGGGTTCTTCCGCGGGCTGCGGTTCGGGTTGGGGCTCGGGCTGCGGCTTGGGAGCAGGTTCGGGTTCGGGTTGAGGAGCGGGTTCTTCCGCTTTGACCTCTTCCGCGGGCGCCGCCGCTTCCGGTACGGGCGCTTCCTCTATCGGCGCGTCCTCGGGCAGAGTGGAGAGATTGACTTCCTCGTTCTCGCCCGAAGTGGACGTGACGTCGGGAACATTCTCCGCGGGTACGGGCTGCGCTTCCGGCGCGGCTTCGTCGATAGGTGCGGTCTGTTCCGCTTCGTCGGTGATCTTTTTCGCTTTTTTCTTCGCCTTTTTCGTGCCGGATTTCGACACTGCGATAATGACGATCACGCAGGCGATAAGCACTACCGCCGCTATGATGATGAATACGTATGCGGGTATGCCGCTGCCGAACGCGGGATCGGTCAGAGCGGACGAAACTATGTTGACCGGCATAATGAACTCCTTTCGACGTCTTGCGTCATTTTATATATATCAATATACCACATCATAATACCGATTGTAAAGAAGTAAAATCGAAAAAGAGAGCTTTTTTGCGTGAAAATGCGGAAAACGGGCTTTCGGTATCGGTTTCGCGCGCAAAAAATTCCGCAGGAAGCGACAAAAAAACATAAAGCTCCCGGGCGGCGGAAGCGCCGAAACCGTCCTATCGGACAAAATGGAGCAAAACGTTTGCTTCGCCGCGCGCTTTGGGATATCATATAAATAACGATGGAAACTGAGATAGCGAGCGGCCGCGGCGCATTGCTGCGCGGTGCCGAAATAATAAAAAGCGGCGGAGTCGTCGCCTTTCCGACCGAGACGGTCTACGGACTCGGCGCGGATGCGTACAACGCCGACGCGGTGGCGGAAATATACAGGGCGAAGGGCAGACCTTCGGACAATCCCCTGATAGTCCACATCGCGGATACGGAGCAGGCGGAAGGTCTGGTCACGGAGTTTTCCGACGCGGCGAGAGCCGTTGCGAAGGCGTTCATGCCGGGCCCCGTCACCTTGATACTTCCCAAAAGTCCCGCCGTACCGAACGCAGTCAGCGCGGGCTTGCCTACGGTAGGCATAAGGATGCCGTCGCACGAAGTCGCGCGGGAGTTCATACGGGAGTGCGGCGTACCGATAGCCGCTCCGTCGGCAAACGTATCCGCGCACATATCTCCTACAAGCGCGGCGCACGTTTACGAGGATCTGAAAGGCAGGATACCTCTGATCATAGACGGCGGAGAGTGCGGAGTGGGGATAGAATCCACGATAATCGACCTTTCTTCCGACGTGCCTACGATCCTTCGGCCCGGCGCAGTCACCGAGGAAATGCTGACGGAGGTGTTGGGCGAGGTGACCACTTTCCGCGGCGAGGTCAAAGTCGCCAAGGCTCCGGGCATGAAATACAAGCATTATGCGCCGAAGTGCGACACCGTGGTCGCGGACGGACCCGACGCGGCTGCCGCCGAATACGCCGCGCGCAGAGCGGAAGGCAAGCGTTACCTTATACTGGCGAGGGAGAGCGACTGTAAAGCGTTGGGAAGAGAAGGCGTTCTGTCGTTGGGAAAGACGGACGAAGAGGTGTGCCGCAACGTGTACGGAGCGCTTAGGTATGCCGAAAAACACGCCGACGGCATCATATTCGTCGATCTGGGCGACGGCGGTATATGCGGCTCGGTCATGAACAGAGTAAACAAATCGGCGGGAGGCCGCAAGGTCGGACTGCCGAAATAAACGGATACGTATCCGTAAAAGAGGGAAAATATGAAAATTTTGTACGTATGCACCGGCAATACTTGCCGCTCGCCTATGGCGCAGGCTATCACCGAATGGATGGCGGAGAGCAGAGGTTTGAACGACGTCGTCGTCGACAGTGCCGGCACGGGCTGTCCTTACGGCGATCCCATGACGGAGAATGCCGCGAAGGCGGTCGCCGCGCGGGGCATATTCTTTACGCATCAGAGCAAAAAGGTCTCCGAAAACGACCTTTCCGACAGCGACGCGGTGATATGTATGACGCCTATCCACAAGCTTGCGCTCGAAAAATTCGCCGACCCGTCGAAGCTGTATTCCGCCAACGATTTTATAGGACATGAGATACCCGATCCGTACGGCGGCGGCGAAGAGGTCTACGAGGAGTGCGCAAGACAGCTCGAATCGCTCGCGGCGGCGGTGCTGGACAGATTCTGCGGCAAATAAAGACGACGGCGTGCCGTCGGAAGGAGATATAGATGAAGATAGCTATGGGATGCGACCATGGCGGGATAGTGCTCAAACCCGCGATAGTCGCCGAACTGCAAAAGAGAGGCATCGAGATAGCGGACAAAGGCTGTTTCGACGGAGAATCGGTGGATTATCCCGATTATGCGCTGAAAGTGGCGGAGAGCGTCGCGAGCGGCGAGTGCGACAAGGGCGTGCTGATGTGCGGTACGGGGATAGGCATCTCCATCGCCGCCAACAAGGTCAAGGGAATACGCGCGGCGGTCTGCCACGACGAATTCACCGCGCAGATGATCGCCGAACACAACTGCGCCAACATAATAGCGTTGGGCGGAAGGATAATGTCGCCGGAAAAGGCGGCGAAACTCGTGGGCATATGGCTGGACACGCCTTTCGGCGGCGGCAGGCACAAAAACAGGATAGACAAGATATCCGCCATAGAGGATAAGTATTTCAAGTAATATCGTATCGGAGGCAAAGACCTCCCTTCGGTAAACCAAAGCGACATTTGCCGAAAGACCGGAGAACGCACGGGGAGGATATCCCGTGAACGAAAAGACGCACACGGCGTCTTTTTTCGTTTTCGCCCGTACGTTCGCGGCTCGGGATGAGCCGGACGGAGCGAGGCGACGCGCGATTTTGTTGTCATAACCTCGTATGGGGCGTAGTAACATATAGCGTACCAACGGAGGGTTTATGGCAAAAAAGAAATTATTGATCATCGCAGTATGCATCGCAGCATTGACTGCGTGCCTTTTCGGCTTTGCGGCGTGCGACGAACCTTTGACCGTGCTCGAACAGCTCGACGGAAAGGTCAGCAGCCGCCAGACGACGCAGTATATCGGACAGACCGACGACGCGCACGTGTCCGTGTCCACGCTCGATCGGGAAACGGTATTCGTCGCGGACGGCAGCGTGGGCGACATGGAAACCGTGACCGGCGTGATAGTAACGCTACCTCAGATCGCGGAAGAATCAACCTATGCGTATGCGCTCCGGGGAGCCGACGGCAAAGTCGAGGGTACGCTTTCGCGCAGCGTGATCGGCAACAAACTCGTCGCCAAGATCGAGAACGCGTCCGCGCTCGGAGCGCTTCAGACTCTTACGGTGACCGACAGCGCCGCTCCCGACGCGCCGATAACGTTCGAGCTCGTCGACAAGATGGAAGGAGCGATCACTCCGCTGCAAGCTCTCGACGCGGCTTACAATCATTTCAAGGCGGAGATAGACGCCGAACTTGCCGCCGAGGGAGGTATGCAGCGCGAGATATACATAAGATTCGTCAACGGCAAGACGGATATGGACAGCGAATACTATTGGTACGTATCTTTCGTTGCGGACAGAAACGACGACATGAGCGTGCTTCTCGACCCGTTGACGGGCGAGGTGGTAACAAGCAGGGTAAGACCGTAAAACATTCACGGGCAGGGAAAATTTTCCGTAAAACAGCATTCGCTTCAAAGCAAAAGGAACGGGATCGTCCCGTTCCTTTCCGTTGTCGTGTTTTTACGCCGACGATCCGTCAGCGTCCGTCCGTTCGTCCGGCTTTTTCCTCCGAGGCGCGAGCTTTCTCTTCGGCTTTAAGACGTTTTTTCATCTCCTTGCGCTGGCGGTTGCGTTCATCCTTACGGGCGATGTTGTCGAGAGAGCATATCAGTCCGTGGATCATTTTGATAAGACCTTTGAAGCGCTTTTTGTTGCCCCAATACAGCAGACCGTCCACAAGGCGGCTGTCGATTATGCCGCTCGATATGCCTACGAGTCCGCGCAGAGGCATGCTCTTCATTCCCTGCGTAAGTATAAGCATTGTGGTCATGTCCGCGTTGGGGACCTGGGTCTTGATGATCGACGGCGCGAGTTTGAGTATTATCTTGCCGATAAGGCAGCACCCGAATTCGCCTATCGTGGTGTTTTCGTCAAATTCGCCGCGCTTGCTCGGCAGGTTCGGAGGTATGGGCGCTCCGTAAAGCGCTTTGAAGTCGTCGTCGGGTATATCCGCGGCGTTGTCCAAGGCGTAGTAGACAGGGCACTCTTTGCGCAGATCCCTGACGGGCTGCGGATCATCCAGACGGAAATATCTCTTTTGCGACAGTCTGATGTCGCGCGACGACGAACCGACGAGGATCTCGTATTCTCCGCTCGCGGCGTACCAACTTTCTGTTTCGGTATTGTAGAAAGCGAAAGACCTTTTGTTCAGCGGCAGTTCCACCGTTATTTCTTCGCCCGGTTGCAGGAACGGTTTGGCGAAGCCTTTGAGTTCCTTATCCGCTTTGAAAACGACGGGGGAGAGGTCGCGGATATACAGCTGCGCGACTTCGGCTCCCGCGCGATCGCCCACGTTTTTGATCTTAAAGGATACCTTGTCGTCGCTCACGGACAGATCGCCGTATTCGAATCGCGTATAACTCAGACCGTGTCCGAACGGGAAAGCGACGTCCTTGTGCGCGCTGTCGAAATATCTGTATCCCACGAAGATGCTTTCGCGGTATTCCACGTTTTTGGGACCCATCGGGAAGTATTGCGCGTTGACGTTGTCTTCCAGCGCGAACGGATACGTTTCCGCCAGTTTTCCCGAGGGATTGACTCTGCCGAATATGATGTCCGTGAGAGCCTCGCCGCCCGCTTCGCCGGGAAGGTAGGCGTTGACGAGAGTGGACGCGAGGTCCAGCCACGGCATTTCCACGGGCGATCCGCCGAACAGCAGGAACACGGTCTTTTTGCCCAGCGCCGCGAGCCTCGACACGAGGTCGTTGTGCGAGTCGGGCAGACGCATATGACTGCGGTCGTAGCCTTCGCTTTCGTAGCTGTCGGTCAGACCGATGCAGCACAATATCGTGCCGTCGAAATTTTCGGCGGCGGCAAGCGCTTCGGCTTCGAGGACGGAATCTTTTCCGTCGCCGTCGAGCGAGTAGGCGTCGCGGTATTCGTATTTTATCCCTTCCGCGTCAAGCGCGTCGCACAGCGAAACGAGCTTGTACGGGTTTATCCTGCTCGAACCGGCTCCCTGATAGCGGCTGTGACGGGCGAGTTTGCCCAGAACGAGCAGCGGCTGTCCTTCGCTCAGAGGCAGAAGTCCGTCGTCGTTTTTCATCAATATCACGGATTCGCAGGCGGCGCGTTTCGCAAGCGCGTGAGCTTTGTCGTAATCCGCGGAAAAGTCTTTTCGTCCTGCTTCGCACTGACAGAGCGTGCGGAGTATCCTTTCGGTGACGGTATCGAGTTCCCGCTCGGTCAGATCGCCGTTTTTGAGAGCGGAGAGGATGCGGCGGTCGTTTTTGCTGCCGCTGGTCGGCATTTCGAGATCCATGCCCGCTTTTACGCCCGCCACGCGGTCGTTTGTCGCGTTCCAGTCGCTGACGACCAGTCCGTCGAAGCCCCATTCTTTGCGCAGAATGTCCGTGAGCAATCTCGGATTGTCCGTCGCGTACACGCCGTTTATCTTGTTGTACGACGCCATGACGGTGCGGGGTTTGCCCTGTTTCACGCTCTCTTCGAAAGCGGACAGATATATCTCGCGCAGAGCGCGTTCATCGACGACGCTGTTGATCGTCATGCGCAGATATTCGTTGTTGTTGGCGGCGAAATGTTTGAGCGACGTACCGATCCCCGTGGACTCGACGCCTTTGATATAAGCGGTGCCCAATTTGCCCGCAAGATAGGGATCTTCCGAAAAATATTCGAAATTGCGGCCGCAAAGGGGAGAGCGCTTTATATTCACTCCGGGGCCGAGGATGATGTCGACTTTCTGATCCAGGCACTGCTCGCCCAGAGCGACGCCGATCTCGCGCACGAGCTCCGGATCCCAGGAACTCGCCATATTGACTGCGGGAGGGAAAGCGGTCGCAGGGAAAGACATCTTCATTCCGAGATTGTCGTCGTCTTCGTTTTCCTTACGCAGGCCGTGCGGTCCGTCGGACATGACGAAACTTCCCACGTTCAGTCTTTCTACGGATTTCGTGGTCCAGAAGTCTTTGCCGCTGCACAACGCGGCTTTTTCTTTCGGCGTAAGTTGCTCGACTGTCGATAGGATATCCTGTTCGGTCATAGTTGCGCTCCCCGGTACTTCTTCGGTTACTTTTCCGCGCCCTCGGGCTCGGGTTGTTAATATGATAACATCATTCGGAGAAAAAGACAAGCCGGCGCAAATATATTGAGTCGGAAAAAATATCGGACAAAAAGCCCCCGATTGTTCGGTATCCGACACAGGCTCCGAAAAGTGACGGAAAAATCGAAGAACGGCGCCGCGCCCGCGTCGAAAAAGTCGAATACCGCTTCAAAGTGTTTGACTTTGCGCACGCAAAAGCTATAAAATTATAAAAAGTGCAAAGGAGATTTTTATGGCTGAAATAATCAAAGAAGGACTTACTTTCGACGACGTGCTCCTGATCCCCGCATATTCCGAGGTGCTGCCTTATCAGGTGGATCTTACGACGCAGCTGACCGATAAGATCAGACTGAACATACCGCTGCTCAGCGCGTCCATGGATACCGTCACCGAATACGAACTTGCGATAGCGATCGCGAGGGAAGGCGGTATCGGCATCGTTCACAAGAATATGACGATAGAGGAACAGGCTCAGCAGGTCGACAAGGTCAAGAGGAGCGAGAACGGCGTCATCACCAATCCGTTCCATCTCAGCCCCGAACATACGTTGGCGGAAGCGGAAGATCTGATGCGCAAGTTCAGGATCAGCGGCGTACCCGTCACCGTGGGGACCAGGTTGGTCGGCATCATCACCAACCGCGATCTCAGATTCGAGACCGACATGACCAAGACGATAGGCGAGTGCATGACCAAGGAGAACCTCGTTACGGCTCCCGTCGGCACGACGCTGGAACAGGCGCAGGAGATACTAGGCGCTCACCGTATCGAGAAACTTCCTCTCGTAGATAAAGATTTCAACCTCAAGGGACTCATAACGATAAAGGACATAGAGAAGGCGATCAAATACCCCAACAGCGCCAAAGACGCGAGCGGCAGACTGCTTGCGGGCGCGGCGGTAGGCGTTACCAACGACGTTCTCGACAGAGTTGCGGCGCTGGTCGAGGCGAAGGTGGACGTGATCACGATCGACACCGCGCACGGTCATTCCAAGGGAGTGCTCGATACGGTCGCGAAGATCAAAGCCGCCTATCCGCAGGTCACCTACATCGTCGGCAACGTCGCTACGGCGGAGGGCACCAAGGCTCTCATCGACCACGGCGCCGACGTCGTCAAGGTGGGCATAGGCCCCGGTTCCATATGTACCACGCGTATAATCGCGGGCATCGGCGTCCCGCAGATCACAGCGATAATGGACTGCGCGGAGGCGGCGGACAAGATGGGCAGACGTATCATTGCCGACGGCGGTATCAAGTATTCCGGCGACATCGTCAAGGCTCTCGGCGCGGGCGCCAGCGCGTGCATGATAGGCAGTCTGTTCGCAGGCACCGAGGAGACCCCCGGCGATATCGAGATATTCCAGGGCAGAAGCTTCAAGGTGTACAGAGGCATGGGTTCTTTGGGTGCCATGGCGGCGGGAAGCAAGGACAGATATTTCCAGAACAACGCCAAGAAGCTCGTCCCCGAAGGCGTCGAAGGACGCGTTCCCTTCCGCGGCTCGCTTGCGGACGTCGTGTTCCAACTCATGGGCGGTCTGCGCAGCGGTATGGGATATTGCGGCATGAAGGACATCGACACTCTGCGCAAAAACGCCAAGTTCATCAAGATCACCGGCGCGGCGCTTGTCGAGAGCCATCCGCACGATATTTCGATCACAAAAGAAGCTCCCAACTACTCCACAAAGGGTTGAGAGGGCGTACCTTAGACAAAGGCTCCGCTTCGGCGGAGTCTTATTTTTACGTCGCCCGACGAAAAATAACGAAAACGGGCTTTTTCGGATTATTTATCTTTTTGGAACATATTTTAATATTTTACGCGCAAAGTCGCAATACGCTCTTCCGCGATCGACGGCTCGTTACGCAAATTCCGATCGCGGAGACGTGTCAAAAGGTAGACATATGCGCGGAGATATAGTAGAATATAAATATAAGAAAGAAAGGGGGAACTCTTACGGATATTATCATTAGATCATGCGTTGCAAAATACAGATCGTCGAAGATGCCGCAATATCGGCGTTTCTGCCGCACGCAAAAAGCGTAATGTTTTTGCGGCGGTTTTTTTGTGTTTTGCGACTTTCTTTACGGAGATATTCCGCCGATTGCCCGGCGGTAGCTCTCACACATGACAAGATCCGCGTTGCGGTGGAGGAGTAAATATTAAAAGGAAGAACAGATAGACGAAAAGCCGGATATGCTTTTTTATACGACGGCGGAAGCGGGTGCTTATCCCGATATGAGCAAAATAAAAAATTATACGTAAAAAGGAGGTATTATATGAAACTCAGAAAATTCGCAATGCTTGTATTGATAGTAGCGGTAGCGGTAAGCGTGATCGCGTGTTTTGCGGCGTGTGACGACGGCGAGGAAGCGCCCGAGCCGAGCGCGGATTTGGTGGCTGTAAGGGTCAACGGCTATATGGCGGAATGGAAGGATATAAATTACAATTTCGGTTACGAAGGTTCGAGCGACCTGACAGTAGATGTACCGTACACCAATTATCTTCGGATAGACGATCTGATAGTCAGCCCGGGAGCGGAATACACCGTATTTTACCGAGGCGGCGGGGGGTTCTACACGTTTCTGGACAAGATACCCGTAAACGATAAAGAGGCCAAATTCATTATAAAAGTGACCAACGGCGAGCTGTCCAATTCGTATACATTGACGGTGAACGTGAAGCAGACAAATCTGCCTCCCGAGAGTGAGATAGAGGACCGCAACTACGACAACCGTGAAGGACACGTGTATATCCCTGACGACGCGGAGACAGTGGAAGTGGACGGCGTTGTGTATGAAGTGTGCAGAGGAAATGATGTGGAATTGCTTTTTGGGAACGAAAATATGATTTTGACTGAGGATATATATGTGTCATGGGCGGAAGATTATCTGCCGGAAACCTATTCGGGCATATTCAACGGAAACAACTATGCGCTCAGAATAAGCGGATCAAGCACATTGGTGACGACATTGGAAGAGGACGGAGTGATCCAGAACGCATTCTTTTACATGCAGGGCAGATTGCAGCCCATGAGAGAGTTTTCTAACGTAGTGTGCGAAAACAATTACGGCACGATAAAAAACGTCAAGATGAACGTGCATTTCCACGATTACGCGAGAGATCCGTTCAGCGATACTCATGCGCCGTTGAACTACGGCTATTTCGCATACAGGAATTACGGAAAGATAGAGAACTGTCTCAATGTCGGGGATCTGACGTCTGAATATAACGGCTGTCGTACACATATGGCATCTTTTGTGACTGAGCAATACGGAGAGATGACCAACTGCGTGAATACGGGAAAGGTGCAGCTTGAATTTCCTTATACGGACAATAGTGGAGCCGGGGCGATAGCGTATCTTGTAGGAGAGGACGCGGTGTTCAACGGGGTGTATAATCTCGGAGAATGTACGATCCCCCAGTATACGGAAGAACAGATAGACGAAAAACTGGATATGCTTTTTTATACGACGGCGGAAGCGGGGGCTTATCCCGATATGAGCAAAATAAAAAATTATACGTAAAAAGGAGGTATTATAT
>ERZ1090880.255-NODE-255-length-31118-cov-8.263143_pt1 | contig 31118 bp, 25 predicted proteins | sample MGYA00478471_ERZ1090880 | MGnify/ENA primary metagenome ERZ1090880 (study PRJEB33644, sample SAMEA5815734) | chicken gut metagenome | biome: Chicken; feature: Gastrointestinal Tract; material: Caecum | place: Ireland | collected 2019-01-01 | study: A study of the... | reverse complement strand
CTTGCAGACGTCAAACTGATTGGGCTGCTTTTATCATCGCGTCAAGGTTTGCAATATCTTGTTTGTCCTTTTTGATGTTGATTCCATGACGTATCGCGTTAATCGGAGTGACAATAATGCCGGCGGCAAGGCAAACAAAGAAAATTATTATCGCTGTAATAAAATGCTTTTTCATGATTGCAAAGGCGGTAGTAAATCCTATTATCGCGGTATAGAACCCACATATTCCCATACCTATAACGATGATCATAAATTTTTCTACACCCTCGTTGGCAGACGTGGCACCAAGAATGATTGCAAATAATCCAATCACGTATAAAATTGCGCTTATCACAATCGTAGGAACATGTTTGCTCAATGATCTGGCATACTGCGCACGCACTTCTCTGAGAGCTTTAACATAGCAATTTACGCAAAGCGTACCTCTGCTTTCGCGCGCTCCTTTGGTTGCTTTCGCGCAGTCGGCACAAATGTATGCACCACACTCCTGACATTGAGCGACCGCATCTCTATCGCTGTGTCTCGAACACTTCATATTAACCTCCTGTATCCCTTTCGGGCATTTTTATAATTATATTGTATAGACAATTTTTATCTATGTCAACTGTTTGAGATAATTTTTATCTACAATTTTTGTGTGAAGATTACTTTTGCCTTGAATGTGCGCGTAATGCGCGAAAACTCTCGCCTCACCCAACAACAATTGGCGGACAAATTGTCCGTAACTCAACGCAAAGTCTCGTATTGGGAAAGCGGCAAAATCGAGCCGGATCTCGAAAGTCTTTGGAAACTCGCCGACTTCTTCGACGTCACGATTGACGAACTTGTCGGGAGAATGTAAGTTTTCATTTCTATTCTTTTTCTGTCTTATAATTTGTTGCAAGATTGAGATTTGAATTACGGGTAATTTTTGTCAAGATGGCGAGTACGATTTTTTCGATTTTGCGATGCAATTATACTTACCGTAAAATGTGCACTCGGCTCGCTTGAACATGATTTGAAATTAGCGCAATTTTTGTCAAGGGACAGCGCTCAAAATTTTTCGATTTTACATACTTTTTGCTATGCGCAAGTAAAAGAGCTTGCATTTGAAAGTATAATTCACCCACGTAAATAAATATCCACCCGTCAAGCGGGTGGATATTTATTCGCTCGGACACGCCGTCCGGGGCGGAGCCGCGCCGTAAAATAAAATCTTTATTACTTAAAAATTAAAAAAATCTTACTAAATTGCCGATAACTATTGAAAGCACTATCGCGTTATTGTATAATTGACGCAGGAGGTATGGCGTCAAGCCGTAAGGAGAACGTATGAGGATATTGGTTGTGGAGGACGACGAAAAGCTCTCCAAGATACTGGCGGTCGCTCTGTCGGGACTGGGCGACGTCGATACGGCGCTCTCGGGCGAAAAGGCGTTGCGGGACGTCGAAAAGACTTATTACGATCTTATAATTCTCGATCTCATGCTCGGGAAGCTGTCGGGCATGGAAGTGCTGCGCGAGATAAGACGCGTGCATCTGATGCCGATCATCATTCTGTCGGCGCTGTCGGATATAGACAAGAAGATAGACTGTTTCAAGGAAGGCGCGGACGACTATATCACCAAGCCGTTCGCCAGAGAAGAACTCATCGTGAGATGCGAGGCGGCGCTTCGCCGCACTTCGGGGAGTTTCCGCAGTACGGTGTATTCATACAAAAACATGGAAGTCAATTTCGTCAACAAGATGGTGACCGTCGACGGCAATTACGTACCCATGAACCGCAAGACCTACGACATACTGGAACTTCTCGTGCGGAACAAAGAGATCATAATGACCAAACAGCAGATATTCGATCGGATATGGGGGTATTATTCGCAGACGGGGCCTCAGGTGATAGAGATAAATATTTTCCGTCTGCGCAAGATATTGTCGCAGTTCGGCTTCGACGTAAATCTCAAGACGATCAAGTCCACCGGATATATGTGGACCGAAAAGGTATGATAAAGTTCGATAAGGAAACAAAACGCAGGTTCGGCATATTTTCGCTCATCAACGTCGCCGTACTTTTGGTGGCGTACGGGGCGTTGTTTATCTGTTTCGGGTTTTATGTTAGCGACAGCGGGGACAGAGCCGCGGAAAAACTCGCCCGCGAATACGCGGAAGAACTGCAAGGATATTCTTATGCCGAACTGGTTTCGGATAGCGCTCCGGAAAGTCCGTATTATCTGTACGCGATCTATACCGTGCGCGGCGACGGCGAGTACGAACTGTCCACGCCGAGCGATTTTTTGAGAGAACTCAATCCGTTCATCGGCGGCGAGACCGATAAAGTTCAGATCCAGACTTTTACTGCGGACGACGGCACGAGTTACGAATTTGCCACTTACACCACGCGCTTGGACGATCCTTCGGGGGAGAGATATCTGAAACTGTTCGTACCCGATCGGATCGCGGACGAAACTCTCGCCGACATCGGCGGCGGCAGTATAGCGTTCGTCTGCGTTTTCGTCGTGTTGGCGGTCGTGCTCGCGCTCGTGATGGGCTATATACAGATGCGCCCGATAGTCGCGAGTTATTCCGAACAGAAGGCGTTCGTCAACGATATGTCGCACGAGATAAGAACTCCGCTCGCGATCATACGCGGCAATTTGGACAACGTGCTCGCGTCCGACGCGGTAACGGACGATGCCGCCCGCGAGGACTTGCAGGCGTGCCTTAAAGAGATAGACTATATGACGGATATCTCTTCGGGACTGCTCAATATCGTACGCGCGGGGAACAAGAGCGCGGGCAAAGACGGCAGCGTGAGTGATACGGTCGCGTCCGTAGTGGATATGTACGCCGATCTTGCGAACATGGACAACAAGGCGCTTATCGCGTGCATAGACAGTACGCAGCTGTCCCTGGACAGGGACAAGGTAAAACAGCTGACGAGCATCCTCCTCGACAACGCCGTCAAATATACGCGCGAAGGAGACAGGATAAGCGTGAGATTGAAGAATACGACGGGCGGCGGATGCGTGCTGACGGTCGCCGATACGGGCATAGGGATACCCAAAGGCGATGAGGAGAAGATATTCGACAGATTTTACCGCGCGTCCAACGTGGGCGACATCCAGGGGACGGGCCTGGGACTTTCGATAGCGAAAGCGACCGCCGAAAGTCTGGGCGGGACGATAAGAGCAAGACAGAACGCTCCTTCCGGTCTGGAAATAACGGTGGAGTTCGCAAGGCGTTGATATGAAGAGGCGGGCGGGCTTTGCATTTGCGGTATTCGTCGTATGCGCGGCGGCGCTTATGTTCGCTGCGGCGTGCGATCCCGACGGATTGGAATCCAAGACTCCTAAGCCGATGTCGGACTATCTAGAAGAGACGACGGACGCATTCGTGTCTGCGCTTGCGGGGTCGGCGGAGGACGGCAGGATAGCGGTCTCGCTGGACGGAACTTTCGGAGAAGATACGGTATATACGGTATCTTTCGGGCTTAGTTTCGATCCCGACGACCCGGATTCGTCGGTGTTGGCGTTCGGGCTGGACGACGGCGAAGGCGGGAGCGTATCTGTGATATCCGCCGGATCGGACACCTATTCGGATATCTCTCTGAGAGATTCCGCCGCCAACGGCAAAGTCAAGTACGTGAATATCGGGATATTCGACTGGCTGTCCGACGGGGCCGGCGCTTCCGAGGATCCGTATGCGGCGGTCAAGGCGTTCCTTATTCGGATCGGAGAGGCGACTTTTTCCGGAGTGGACGTGAATTCGGACAAGAGCGAATACACGTTCGCGCTTCGCGAAGATCTCCCCGCGCGGCTTGCCGAGACCATCGACGAGGTATTCTCCGTTCTCGCAGGCTCAGGCGCGAGCGTGATATACGATCTTCTCGGGATAGACGGAGAGGATCTTCCGACGGCGTCGGGAGAGGTGACGGTTTCTCTGCGTGGGGGAGCACTTGTAAGAATAGAGGCGGAGAACGTAACGATCGGCGGAGTCAGTCCCGTGTTCGGTCTCGACGTTTCATACGGGACGGAAGTGGCGGAAAAGCTCATCGGAAAGGTGCCGTCTTCCGACAGCGGATACCGAGTGTCCAAGCTGGCGGATATGTACGTCGAGCAGGATCTTTCTCTTCTCGGAGCGGACGGATCGACAGCTGCGGAATACGGATATTATCTCAACATAAATCTCGACGTACTCGAACTCGCTCTGAACGGATACGATTGGTCCGCGCTCGACGACGACAACTTCTTTCATTTTAGGATAGAACATGTTTGTTCCGACGCGTGCGGCGAATTCTGCGCTTCCAAGACCCGCGGCGCGAGGGGCGCTGTGTTCGAGATCGCGTATTCTCCGTCGGATTTCGGCACTCATAACATATACGTCAACATGGACGCGAGATATCTTCTTTCGCAGGACTATGTGGACGACAATGCCGATTTCATAGCGAGTACGCTGTCCGATTACGTCATGACCGCGCTGACTCCCGAGATGGTCGAAGGAAACTCGTCTCTTACCGCTCTCATGCTTGCGCTTTGCGGAGGAGAAACGGTCGGAATGTCGGTCGTGGAAGTGGCGGCGTCCGATATCGCCGAGGCTCTCGGGTGCGGCGAGGATGTCTTCGCGCAGTTTGAAGAAGCGTTCCTTACAAGCGGGTTCCATACGGTGAAGACGTTGTCTTTCGAAACGGACGGAGGCATCGCCATGCAATCGTCCGATTACGATATATTCAAGGAATTCGTCCGGATCATAGACGAGTACGAGAGCGAGATCAAGGACTATGACGAGATCACAGCGATCTTTTATTCGCAGACTCCTCCCGTGATATCATGGGAGACGGAAACGCGTTCGCAGCTCTCCGACGGAAGCGTTCTGACCAATCTGTACAACGCGTCCGGTTCGCTTGTGCACGGCGCGGACGCCGACGGAAATTACGTGCCGATGAGCGCGACGGAAGCCCGAGATACGGAAGGCCTTTACATCGGACAGACGTATGTGGACGCGGACGGGGACGTTCACGAAACAAAAGCGCGCGTACTCGCCGCAGAGGGATTGAACGGCAGCGAGGACGGAGTTCAGCAAGTCGTCTTCACGATAGAAGCCCCGACTATGCTCAGAGGCTCCAATTTCGCTTCGCTGTTCCCGGGGATAGAGGATCAGTTCGTGTACAAGGCCGTCGGTACGGTACGCCTGACGGAAGAGGCGGAGGACGGATTCACGATAGTTCCGGGAGGCGAAGGACAGACGTTCAGGTTGGTCACCGATACGCGCGAAGTTCCCGCGTTTCTTCTTGCCGAGGTCACATTGAGATATGCGGACGGGTCGGAAAAGTCCATGACCGTGGAAGGGACGTCCGACGCCGTGCTGAAAAAGAACCAGATATTGTCCACGGTGTACAGCGTGACGGATTGGGGGCTTGTCAACGTACGTTTCGAAGCTGCGGGCAGGACCAGGATTCATACGGTGAGAGTGGACGCTCCGTCGGGCGTGGAGTTCGTACTCAACGAGGTCCCCGAGACCGAGACGGGGAGTTCTTTCTACCTGTCCTATATTACCAATAACGTTCATATGTACGCTTACTACGGAGATGAAAGGATCGGTGTCGCTTTGACTGCGGACGATTTTCTGATCAACGGTTCGAGGCTGTCGTCGGACACTTCCGAATGGAGCACGAATGTGATCAACGAAGGATCGCGTTCGACGGTGACCGTATTTTACCGCGCCAACGATTACGAGGCAAGGATATCCAAGCACGGATACGTTAGCAGACCGTTTACGCTGTCAGTCGTGCCCGAGCAACAGTTCGAAGTGCAGTACGGTTTCGACGGCGTGACGTCGTCGGTGGAATGCTCGGCAGGGCAGACGGCCTCGTTTTCCGCGAGGATAGTAAACGTCAGACACGGAGTGTCGTCGGGCGTTCCGTACGAAGTGTCGGTCAGGATAACCGATCCGTCGGGCGCAGACGTGACCTCGGAGTGCCTGACGTCGCTGCGCGTGGGATCCGCGACCGCGAGCGGGTCGTCCGTGACCGTGGAGTTGGCGGAGATATTGAAAGATCCCGTGCCCGTTTACGTAAACGCGGTATTCCCGGAAGCCGGTACTTACAACGTACAGCTGTCGCTTAAAAAAGAAGGAGCATGGTCTGCGGTGACCGTCGTGATCACGGCGGTAGCGGCATGACCGGGAGGATGATATGATAGAAGTCAAAACCGATGTGTGCTTAAAGCCCAAAAAAGGCGCCGCCGTCACGGCTGCGAAAGTCGGAGTGCTCATGGTGTTCGGTCTGCTGGCGTGGACCGTCGTGCTGCCGCTCGCCGCCGCCGCGGTCCTTACGAAAGCCGTATTCGGCAAGAGAGTCACGCCTATGCTCAACACCGTGACATACGACGACTACAAGGACCGTATGGACAGGCAGGAGATGAGTTTCGTCTCCCGAGGCAACCGCCTTGCCGGGTGCCGTTATTCGGCAAAGGGAAAAGGCAGAGGCAAAGCGCTCGTACTGGTCTGCCACGGCATTGGCTGCAATATGGACGGATATCTCAACCGTACCGCATGGTTCGTGGATAAGGGGTACGAGGTGTTTACGTTCGACATGACGGGAACGTGCCGCAGCGAAGGGGACGGACTGGGAGGTCTGATGCAGTCCAAGATAGACCTGCACAACGCGATAAATTTCTGCGCGTCGCGTCCCGAGTTCGAAGGCTTGCCTATCCTCGTTTACGGACACAGCTGGTCCGGTTTTGCCGCAGCCAACGTGCTGAACTACGGACACAAGGAACTGACCGCGGTCGCCACGTTGAGCGGTTTCAACGATACGTGGGATATCATGAAGATACACGCGAGCCGTTACGTCGGTAAGCTGGCGGTGCTGGTAAAGCCGTGGAGCAGGATACTCGAATTGCTCAAATACGGCGACGACGCCAAGGGCGACGGCGTCAGCGGTATAAACGCTTACGGCGGTCCGGTATTGGTCGCGCACAGTTCGGACGATTCCACAGTACCGATCAACTGTTCGGTTTACGTGCACCGCGACGAAATAGTCAATCCCAACGCCGAATACATACTTTTCACGGACAGAGGGCATACGCTGTCGCGGCCCGTGGCGGCGGAGAGCAGGATATCCGAGGATTACAGAAACAACAGAAAAGGACCTCTCGAAGCGAAAGGCGCCAACGTATTCCAATACAACGTGGACGACAGATACCGCTTCTCGGACAAAAAGATCGTGTTTGCGATCGACGACGCGTTCATGGAGCAGGTGGACGACTTCTTTACGCGTGCGCTTGCCGCGCGCGCAGAGCGGGGAGAGGAGGAAAAGGTATGCTGAACAGGAGCGGCGGCGTATTGCTCAACATCTCGTCCCTTCCGTCGAAATACGGCATAGGCGGATTCGGCGCGGAAACGGAAAAGTTCGCGGATTTTCTGATCGAGAGCGGATTCCATTACTGGCAGACTCTGCCCGTTACCACCGTCGGTACCGGGTGGTCGCCCTATTCCGGCACCAGCGCTTTTGCGGGCAATTTCATGTACGTCGATCCGGACAGGCTGGTCCGCGACGGACTTATATCTCGCGAGGACGCCGAAAAAGCGCGCTACGATTATCCCTACGCCGTCGATTACGCTTTTTGCAGCGGATCCAAGCGCGCGCTGTTGCGCCGCGCGTTCGCAAATTTCGGCGACCGCGCTTCTTTGGACGGATATGAAGCGCGTACGCCGTGGCTGAGAGATTACGCGCTGTTCATGGCGATAAAGGACGCGCACGGCGGAGCTCCGTGGTGGGAATGGGAAGAAAAATACCGCAGAGCGTCCGTTTCCCGAAAAGAGGAACTGAAAAACGAGTTTTCCGAAGGATACCGTTATTACGTTTTCGAACAGTATGTCTTCGACGCCCAGTGGCGTGAGGTCAGGCATATGCTTGCGGAAAAGAAGATACGACTGATAGGCGATATGCCCATGTACGTCAGCTTGGACAGCGCGGACGTATGGGGAGATCCTTCGCAGTTCAAACTGGACGAAAACATGGCTCCGACAGAGGTCGCGGGCGTTCCGCCCGATTATTTCAGCGAGGACGGACAGCTTTGGGGCAATCCGCTCTACGATTACGGAAAGATGCGCAAAGACGGATTCAGATGGTGGCTCGGACGTTTCGACCGAATGGCGGAACTGTACGACGTGCTCCGCATAGACCATTTCAGGGCGTTCAGCGCATACTGGGCGGTAGACGCGAACGCGGTCACAGCGAAAGAGGGAAAATGGCGCAAGGGCGTCGGCAAGGAGCTCTTCGCCGAAGTGTTTAAGAAACATTCCCCCGACTCGTTCATAGCCGAAGATCTCGGCATCATAGACGACGACGTCAACGAGCTTCTGGCGCATACGGGGCTGCCGTGCATGCGCGTGATGCAATTCGGCTTCGAGGACGGGGACAGTATACATCTGCCGCACAATTTCAGCCGCAACTGCGTGGGATATACTGCGACGCACGACAACAACACGTCGCTGGGCTGGATGTACTCTCTGCCCGAAAACATACTCGACTATATGCTTCGCTATATCGAATGCGAAAGGAGCAAGTGGGGCGGCGGAGGATACGACTGTCAGGCGACGAAGCTGTTTATCAGAAGGCTTATCGCAAGCTGTTGCAGGCTCGCGATAGTGCCGTTTCAGGACCTGTGCGGTTACGGAGCGGACTGTCGGATGAATACTCCCGGGGTCGCCGACGGGAATTGGACTTTCCGCGCGACGGACGAAGCTCTCGGCAGCGTGGACAGAGGATATTTTCACTATATCAACTGTCTGTACGGGCGTAACCGCGTATGACGGTCTTCGCGGGAGAAGGCTATCCGTCGTCGGAAGTCATGCTCCGCGACGTGAACGCATATCTTATTCGGCACGGCGCAAGACCGTTGGAACGCGTGAGGAAGACTCCCTGCGGAAAACCCGTATGCGACAATGCTTATCTGTCGATAACGCACACGGGTACGAAAATTCTTATCGCGGTGGCTTCTTGCGGCGTCGGGATCGATACGGAACGGAGCGATCGTCCCGTACGTATAGCCGGAATGGGGATCGCGGAGTGGACGGCGTACGAGGCTTACGTCAAACTGCGCGGGGACGGTATTAAGCTCTCCGAGATCCGCGGAGGCGTAAAGATCCCCGAAGTGCGCTATATGCGGATATATGACGGCTATACTACGGCTGTCTGCGGCGGTGACGGGAATTGCGAGGTTGTTTATCTTCAAAACGTTGACAGTTAACCGCGCGTGTATTAAAATAATAAAAAAGGAGGAATACAATGATACTGGACGACAAGGTCGAGATCATCATGCAGGTAGAGGAGAATTTCGGCATAACCATCGACGACGACGCCGCGCTCAATTTCCGTACTATCGGCGACGTGGTCAAGTATATAGAAGCCAACAAATAAACGAAAATCAGACACGCGGGACGGAGCTCGCCTCCGCCCCGTTTGTTTATGCGTGCATCCGTAGCGCAATTGGATAGAGCGTCGCCCTCCGACGGCGAAGGCTGTGGGTTCAAATCCCGCCGGGTGCGCCACCGCTTCGGGCTTCGGCACAAAGCGATCCGAAAAAAGAGAAAGGCAAAAGCCTCTCTCTTTTTCGTTTCGCACTTAGCCGCGCCCTTCGCTCCGTTTTTCCCAGAAGTGTTTCCTGTTTCGCTTTATCAACTAATGCGCTTAAATGAATCAGTCATTGTTGGAGCAACCAAGCTTGTCAATTTTTACAAGCAGTTTTGATTTTCTATGCCAAAAAGGCTTTCCGTCATCAAGGAAAGAGTTGTTAATGCCAATATCGCATACCGCCACGGCGTCCTCCAGTCGGTTCTGTTTCTCGTAAATTACCGCTAATTTTGTAAGCGAAGGCATGCTGACCTCTTCCAGGTTTTGCAATTTTGGGATTAAGTCTATGTCCATTTTGCAAAGCCGGACAATGTGGTCTATAACATTTTTGTTTTCGGTACGATACCTGTAACAGTCATTAATTATACGCAATATGAAAAAATGCTTAGAGTTACAATCTGCATCGCTCCGTGGCTCTTGCAGTTTTTCGATGACGTATTCAAAAGCGTCATCAATTTTGTTTTTGAGGAGCAGTTTTTTGACCTGGGGCTCTATCGTATGGTAAAGATAGTGGCTATATTGCAAACGCAATGCATAGTTGTCATACTCCGAGAGTGGCGCAGGTTTTTGCTTTTTCGGAGGCGCAATATGCGGTTGTTCTTTTGATACAGGAGAGTCGGGGATATATTCGATTATCAGCTTGGCAAGCTCAAACCTGTCTATGAGTTTAACATTGTTTGCTTGAGCAAGTTTTTTGGCGGGTTCGGTAAAAAGATTGTTCGAAATCAATACTGCCGAGGAAACGAAATAGTAAGCTTTTGCTGCGGTTACTTCTTGTACGGCGGCAACGGACACTTTGTTGGCTGAGCGTTTTGTTTGAATAACGTATTTTATATTATCCTTTTGGGCAATTATGTCCGCACCAAAGTCTCCGCTTGCCTTGGTTTGATGCGCAGAGTATCCCATTTTTAGATATAGAGAGCAAATCAATTGCTCGAATTGATATCCGCTCATTTTGTCTATATCGCTCATATTGGAGTGTAACAACAACTCTTGCCTACGGCGAAAAGCGGCCTCTTCAAGCCCCTCGCGTCTATATTTTAATATATTGCCTAAGATAATCAAAACAACCCCGATCACAACGCCGGTTATGCCAAAGCCTGTCGCTTTGCTATTACCTATGCTGCCCACAATGATCAAAGCTATTCCGAAGCTGAGAGAAGAAAGTCCAAATATCACATAGCCTGCTTGAGGACCGAAGCGTTTTGTTATCAAGTCCATTTCTTTTTGTGTAATTATTGATCTGCGTCTTCCCATGTTTATTGTATGAAAGTTTGAGAGCTTTATTTTTGTCGCTGTTACAAATTGCTTTGAAAAGCTACCGCTTTGCCGAGAATGCGAATCTCTTTGAGTTCGTCTCCGACGTATGTAAGCGGCGGGTAGGCAGGGTTTTCGGCTTGCAGTGTGACTTGGTTCTTTTCTAGGTTGTAGTAAACGCGTTTGAGCGTTGCCGTATCTCCGATTGCAACTGCGGCTATTTCACCGTTATTGACTTCGGGCAGAGAACGTATAAAAACTATATCCCCGTCCTTAATGCAGGCATTGATCATGCTGTCGCCGTTTGCTTGCAGACAAAAATCAACGCGCAAGTCCGATAATGTTTCAATATAAAAACCTCGTTCCTCTTCTGCAAATATAAGTTTTCCATTTGTTATTTTCTCCAAAAACGGCACTTTCCTTTTCTCAACGGGGAATACGTTGGGAAAAGTGACTTGTCCCTGTGTAGAAGTGGGCAAACTTGTTCTATCCAAGAGATAGTCTGTTGATACCTGGTAATATTCGGCTAATTTTATAAGCGCATTTCTTGGCGGTTGTGAAACACCGTTTTCATATGCAGAATAAGACTGCTGAGAAATACCTAGCAACTTTGCTATTTGCTTTTGCGTTTTTCCGTGCGCTTTCCTTATGTCTCTTAAATTCATGTTGTAACGCTTCCTTCTTTTACTATAAATAATTGTACCATTAAAAATTGTAGATATCAATACTCATGAGCGAAAATTTTACAAAAAATCTTGTAGAAGCGTTAATAATAATGCATGTATAATGAACTTGTTAAAACATGCAAAACCTGTACATGAACGCCGATTATATTCTGACAGCCTGTTTTTCAACGCGAAAATTATGATGTAGGAGAGGGGCGGTCATAATAATTTTGATTGCAAACGTATCGGATCGGGCCGCGTTCAGCCCGATTTTCGTAGCGCGGGAGCGATCGTTCGGCAGGCGATCCTCGGCTGAGGACAGGCGACGGATATGCGGATTGACAATCGTATGGGCAGACTGTATAATCGTGGATATGAGGATAGGGATAGACATAGACGATACTATAATGGACACTTTTGATTATATGGTGCCGTTTGTCGCCGAATATTTCGGTTTGGATCCCGATGAGATGAGAAAAAACGATATCTCGTATTCTACCTTGCCCGACGGGTTGAGGGAACGTGAATTCGAGTTCGGCAGAAAATATTACGATAAGGTCGTTCCCGATACTCCCGTAAAGACGGGCGCCGCGGAGCATATAAAGAAGCTGCATGACGCGGGACACTTTATATGTATTATCACGGCAAGGGACGAAAGACTGTATTCCGACGCGTTCAAGACTACTTCGGAACAGTTGAAAAAGAGCGGTATCGTATACGACAAACTTGTCTGTGCGTATGACAAAGCCGAGGTCTGCGAAAGAGAGTGCATAGATATCTTTATAGACGATTCCCTTAAAAATTGCGAAGATGTTGCCGCGAAAGGGATACGCGCCGTTTTGTTCAGGGGCAAAGGCAATGCGGGCGCGCAAACGGATATCCCCGCGTTTGCAACGTGGAAAGATCTGTACGGATACCTTACGTCGCTTAAAGCGGAGGCATTCTGCCTCGGTTTTATCGCGGCGGGGGGAACAGCCCTGTCCGCCGCCCGAAAGAGCGCAGAACAAATTTTTTACATTCCGAGTTCGTCTTCGTCGTAATCGGGTTCGGGAGCGGAAGATCGGTCCGTATCGTTATCGTCCGATCCGTCGTCAGGGCGAAACGTCCCTCCGCCGGGAAGACGGCCGTATTTGTAAGGGCTGTCGCTTTTTAATATTCCCATAGCTACCTCCTCCTTTTGTTTAATTATACGCCGATATGATCATTGCGTCGATATACTGTTAAGAAATCGACTGAACTCCGGAAAGTATCCGAGAAAACGGAATCCGAGGTCCGCGCTGTTTTAAGAGGCGGCGCGGCGGGAATTTTGAGGTTCGGCGCTATCGGCCATGTAAAAAGGAAATCGGATCGCGTAGATTTCGCGTATAAAAAACTCCCGCCGGTAAAGGGCGGGAGGATCTTTTTAGTAGAGGGAGATTAAGAGGAGTGTTTATAATAGGTGTTTGGAAGAAGTCTTTTATGTGTTGTACTCCGGCTCTACTATTTAGGGGGTCGTGTTTTATGGCTTCATTATAGGGGCGATTGGTTAAAGGCGCATTAAAAAAAACGGAAAACCGAAAAATTTTGAAAAAATTTTTTCCGAGCCCGAAAAAGCCCCGAAGTTCGGGTGTTTTCGGGCGGAAGCGGACGGACGATCCCGCCGAAAAGCGCGGTCGAAAAGCCGTTTTTCGAGCGAATGCGCGCTCAAAAGCGCGTTTTAATCGGAGTTTAATAAAATTTATTTATTATATTAGAGAACTCAAAGACAGATATGCGGCTTTGTGGTACAATAAAGACGTATATTCGGAGGAAAGATGAAAGTTCTGCTTGTAGAAGACGAAGTGCAGATGTCCGAAGCGATCGCGTCGCTGCTCAAAAAGAATCAATGTCTTGTGGAATGCGCTTTCGACGGCGACGAAGGATATCAGATGGGATTGGTCGGCGATTACGACGTGATCATCATGGATATCATGCTGCCCGTGATGGACGGCTATACCGCCGTGTCCAAGCTCCGCGCCGCGGGAATAAACACTCCCATCATCATGCTTACGGCGCTCTCCTCCGTGGAGGATAAGGTCAAAGGGTTGGATATCGGCGCGGACGATTATCTGACCAAGCCGTTTTCGATGGACGAACTGACTGCGCGCCTGCGCGCCATAACGCGCCGCAGGAACGGCGACGCAAGCGGCAACGAGCTGAAAGTCGGCAACGCCGTGCTCAACATAAAGGAATACAAGCTGTCCAGCGGAGCGAAAAGCGTCGCTCTGTCCGGAAAGGAATACGAACTGGCGCTCTGCTTTTTCTCCAATCCGAACGCCGTGTTCACGAAGGACGAACTCATCAATAAGGCGTGGGGATTCAACTGCGATTTCGAGTCCAACAATCTTGAAGTATATATGTCGTTTCTGCGCAAGAAACTCAATTTTCTCGGCGCGGACGTAAATCTCGTATCGGTGAGAGGCGTGGGGTACAAGCTCTCCGCGCAGGCGCAGGCGGTGAAATGAGCGCGATGGACAAGGTCCTCGTTCAGCTGCGCAAGCGGTTTATCATCATCTTCGTTTCGGTCGGAGGGATATTCCTTCTGCTCGCTTACGGCACGATCTTCGCGGTAAATCTGATGCAGACGGACACGATGATAGAGAACAGGCTCGACGACGCGTTGGAAAAGGCGCCTTTCCCGAACGCCGACGAAGACTCCGTACAGTCGTGGCTGGCGCGTAACTCCTGCATGATCATATTGCGCGTGGAGGACGGTTCGGGAAGGGGATATTACACTTTCTTCAATGCCGACGACGTCAGTACGGAAGAGTGCGACGCGATCGCGGAGAAGGTGTTCACGGCGGACGACGCCGATCTGTCGTTCAACCTGGAAGGGAAATACATAAGGACGCATAAGCTGGTCGCCGCGGGCGGAGAAGGCGAAACGATCGAGGTCTATTCCGTCTATAACTGGACCCAGGACAGAAGCGATCTCATAGAATCGGGCGTAACGACGGGGATCATATATCTGTTCTGTCTGGTACTTCTGTACGTGTTCGGGCAGCTTGTGTCCAGGCAGATGATAGCGCCTGTCAAACAGTCGTACGAACAGCAGAAACAGCTGGTCGCCGACGCTTCGCACGAACTCAAGACCCCGATCGCGATCATCGGCGCCAATATGTATCTTATCCAGTCCGACAAGACGGCTACGGTGGAGGAGAACTCGCATTGGATAGACAGCATAAACGCTCAGCTGGCACGCATGAGCGCGCTGATAACCGATATGCTGGAACTGTACCGCGCGGACAGCGTTTCCGCGGGGATCAAGGCGATCGCCAACGTGTCGGAGATGTTGGACGGCATCTTGCTGAGTTTTGAAGCGAGATGTTTCGAAAAGAGCATAGAGCTGGAACAGGATATCAGCCCCGGAGTGGAGATAGACTGTTACGACAAACAGATAGAAAGGCTGTGTACCATTCTCATGGACAACGCGCTCAAATATACGCCCGAAAAGGGGCGCATAAACGTGTCGCTGAAAGCCGACAAGCGCAATGCGTATCTCGTCTTCACCAATTACGGAGCGGGAATAGAGAAGGAACACATAGAGAAGATATTCGACAGATTTTATCGCGTGGACAACGCGCGTACGCATAACGGCAACAGTTTCGGACTGGGGCTCTCGCTGGCGAAGAACATCGTTATGAATCACGACGGAGAGATAAAATGCGACAGCGACGGCAAGACTTTCACCAAATTCAGCGTTCGACTTCCCAAGGGCACGCCGGCAGCGCATTACAGATCCGAGCGGAAAAAATAACCGAGCCGCGATCCGAAAAGACCGCTTTACGTTCCTAAGGCGCGATCCGTAACGACTTTCGTATTCTGTTATCGACCGAGCAGGTTTCGTTTCGGTTTCAAAAAACGATATAGGGGACACTGCCGCGGGAATGAGATCCGCTCCGAGTCCCCGAAAAAATATTGCGTGTTGGGGCCCGCATAACTCTTTATCGGAAATATTTGCGTAAAATTTTCCGAGCGGCTATTGACTGCGACCGCGATTTATGGTTTTTATTAGATAAGGGGCGAAGCCCCGGTAAGGGAGGATACGATCATGAAAGAGAGCAACGTTCTTTATTACGGAGAAAGAGGTCTCGTCGCGGGCATAGTGGCGGATACGATCGCCAAAAAGGCGGACAGGAAGCTGCTTGAATGCGTGGTCTGGCACGGTAAAACGCCCGATTTCGTCCGCGAGGTGGAATACTGCGAGTATCTGCCGGAATACCCGCTCGGGGATTTCGGAACGCCCGATCTCATCATAACGGCTCATACTGCCGGAGCCAAATTCGTGATATTTCTCGAAGCCAAGGTCGTAGGATACGCCAACGCCTGTTCGCAGGAGGCGAGTTTCAGACAGGCAAGGACGGTCAACGTACAGCTCGCGCTCGACAGGAGGTTCAGACTCGCTTTGACCAAGGGTGGCGGCGACAATCTCGAGATATGCGAAACGGAGGATTACGACAGCGGTATCGTCCGCGATAAGGCTCGCAGTCTGCGCAAGGGCGCGTTCACTTCGTTCTGCCGCAAGACGCTTGCGGACGCGGACGGATACTATTACGTGGCTTTGACCACCGACGAAGAGGCGGAAGATCCTTACGGCAAAGACGACGTGCTCAAAGCGCTCGTCGGAGCGGCGTGGGAGAGCGAGAAAAACCGATTCGGACTTCTGACTTACGGCGCGCTCGAAGAGGCGGGCATCGTGAGCAGGGACGGAGGCGCTTTCGCTCAGGCGGCGCGGCTGATGCTCCCCGTCGACGATACGGGCGCGGACAAGTTGGTCTATACCAGCAATCCCGTCAATCTGCGCGGAGTGAATCTGGAAGAGTGGGGAGAGGACAAAAAGAAGCTTATCGACGAATTGACGAGGCTCACGCCATGTCTTATCGGAGCGGTCGCCGACGAGACCGAGGTGGAAGAATTGACCGGATCGTTCAGTTACCGCGTGGGGAATATCGTCTATGCCAGGATAATGTATCTGAAAACGGAAAACACCGTCGTGCTCGCGCTGCTCAAAGATCCCAATATCCCGCAGTTCGTCTACGACGACGACAAGAGATTCGTCTGCACGGTGATGAATTCGGACAAACAGTACATAGGGTACAAGTTTTATACCGAGGCGGACGTCGCGCGTTTCCGCGAAGGGATAAACGCCTATTTCAAATAACAACGGCAAAGAAGCGAAAAGGACGGAGCTCTCCGTCCTTTTTTATTTTCCCTGCGACTGCGGTATATCAGCGGCTTTTAAGCGCGTTTTTGACCGCATAGTAGACCTGTCTGAGTTCGGTCGCGGCTATGTCCGCGTAATGTTTGAGCGTATCCCAATGCTCCGCGGAAGCCTCGTCGTATATGCCGATCGTGAAGAATCCCGCGCGTTTCGCGCTCTCTATGCCTATATGGCTGTCCTCTACGACGGCGCACTGCGACGGCCGCAGACCGAGTTTGGAGCACTCGCGAATATATACGTCGGGGCGGTCCTTGCCCGCACCCACTTCGTCTATCGAAGTGCCGGAAGCGAAAAAGCCCGCGACGCCGTTGCGTTTCAGACACGGCTTAAACAGATCCTCGCCCAATGCGGTCGCGATCCCGATCCTGAAACCGTTTTTCCAAAGCAGGGAGAGGAGCTTTGCGGCGTAGGGTTTGAGTTCCACGTCCTCAGAATACGCTTTGAGCGCGCGTTCATGCCAAAAGCGTTCGATCTCGTCCGCGGTCAGTTTTATCGGAGTGTTCCGCACCGTATAGTCCACGCAGTCGGCGAGTTTGAGATGATTTACCGCAAGCAGATAGTCGCGCGGCATCGTAAGCCCGTTTTCGGCAAACAGTTCTTCGTACAGTCTGTCCCACACGCCCATCGATTCGAGCAGCGTGCCGTCCATGTCGAAGATGAAGCCTTTCAGCGATGTCAGAGATCTATCTTGTTTTTCAGCCATGTATAATCCATATCGGGCGCGAATACCAGAGGATATTTGCGGTAGTACTGTACTTTGACGTTGTTTATGACCGTGCAGTTGTCGCTGACCATGCCTGAGGAGTTGATGGCGTATATCTCGACGTCGTATGTGCCCACGGCTTTTTCGTAAAGTTTGAGGCGCATATATTTCGACTTATGGCGCAGACCTTTGTAGAAGTCGGAAAAATAATACTGCACTTTTCCGTCGTCGAATATTATCCTGTAACTGTGGATCAGGTCTTCGTCCTTTCCGCGTTCGAAAACCAGATACGTGTTGCCGAATCTCGTCACGCAGCGTCCTCTTTCGGCGGTCATCACCGGCTTGCTTTTGCCGAATCTCGCCGAGGTGTATTCGAACGCGTCCTTTGTGAGCCTTGCGGGCAGGTGCCAGCGCATATTTTCCTTTTCTTCTTCGCCCGTTGTCATATTGATGCGCCGTATGTCCACGCCGTTCTCGCCGAAGTCCATTATATAGCCCATGGGCGCGATATGCGCCTGCGGCGGTACGGAGCCGTTCACTTTGCCTTTTTCCAGTTCGACGTAAGATACGGACTGCGTATCGATGGTCGTGTAGTTCTTTTGGTGTATGCTGCGTTCGTCGAGCATCGGGAAGTGCAGATGTCCGGCAAGATTGACCACGTTCTCGTATTTGGACAGCAGTTTGCCCAGTTTGAAGTCGCTGTACAGTTTGCCTTCGGAGAGAGAACCGTAGACCGTGTTCGCGGCGCTGTTGTGCGTGATCACGAATACCGGCTTTTTGTCGCCATCGCGGTTGGCAAGCGCCAGCCTGTCCTCGAGCCAGTCGAAGAGAAGATCGTAGCCGTTTTGCTGAGAGCAGCTCTGCGGCGAAACGCCTATGAAATGATATCCGTTCACGACGTAATGGGAATACGGCGTCTTGCCCGTGCATTTCTCGAACAATCTGCGCTTCCTCTCCGTGGAACCGATCGGCAGGTAATAGTCGTGATTGCCCATTATCGCCTGCAATATGGGTTTGTCGTCGCCGAATACGTCGTCGAACGCCGCCGTGAAGCGGCGATAAGCGCATTTGGAAGCGATGTTGCAGATGTCGCCCGGGAAAATTATCATGTTGACGCCGTTGTCTTTGAGTACGGCGAACGCTTTGCGCAGATTCTGTTCGTAAGTCTTGTTCTTGCGCCAGAAGAAGGGCGAAAGCTGAGAATCGGAGATCACGCCGACCCTGAGAGGCTTGTCCGATTCGAACACTTTGAACTCGCTGTGTATCTCTATCGTCTTGTTTTTCTTACCGACGGGTTCGCTTCCGATCATTTCGTCTTCCTCGCTTACGGTGTATCCGTCCTCTTTAATTATAGCACCGCCGTCGGTCTTTTTCATAGCTCTCATCTCGTCTAATTCTTCGAGAATGCGTTTTTTCTTCGCGCCGTGGTAGCTGTTCAGCGCCATCGGTATCAGGGAGAGCAGGAATCCCGCAGCGGGTATCAGCGTCACCAGCGAGAAAAGTCCGTCTATCGTGAAGTCGGATTGAGGGAGAGGCACGCCGGGCACTTCGGGCTGCCGGAACCGGAAAATGATCAGACACGCCGAGACCGCCACCGCCGCGATGGCATTGTTGAATTTCGTGACCATCGAGTTAAGCGAAAAACATACGCCTTCCATACGGTGTCCGGTCTTCCATTCGAGATAATCGAGGCTGTCGCCGACCATCGGATACGGCAGGACGTTGTATGCTCCTATGCCGAGTCCGCCTATCGTCATGAACGGGAAAGCCGCGTAATAATTGACCAGTCCGATGAAGAAAGCCGCGGCAAGGCATATCGCGGACAGAGCGCCGAATATCAGGCTCGTATATTTGTATCCTATTTTCTTATAGACTACGGGCGTCAGCAGTATACCCGCGAACATTCCTCCTCCGACGACGAGATAGAGTATTATCAGTACGTCGCCCGACTCCATTCCCGGTATCGTGATGACGTAGGTCGCTATGTACGTCGCCGCAAGCATCAGAAGATAGCGCGGGGACGCCAGCATCGACGTCAGCAGAGTAAGCAGCATGGGTTTGTTTTTCGCGGCGGCTTTGAACAGATCTTTTACCTTGATCTGTTCGGTGTGGGTGGAAAACCTTTCCTTGGAGTTGCGGAACAGGATGAGATATCCGGCAAAGACTATCACGCCCGCAAAAGCCGCTATCGAGAAATAGAGCCATTTCTCGGGAACGAGTCTTTGGAACACGCTTACGAGTCCTATCGGCAGCACAGTGCCGATCGAACCGAGCGTCACGTAAAACGACAGCAGAGCCGCCCGTTCCTTCGGATTGGGCGTCGCGACGCTCATAAGTCCCATTGCGGGGACGTCTACGACCGTATAAGAGAAGTCGAAGAGCAGATATCCGATCGCCGCGAAGACGCACCGTGCCGCAACGGGCATATCGGTGAGCGGCAGGAACATCACGATCGATACGATAAAGATGAGGAACGCGCCTATACGTATAAACGGGCGCATCTTGCCGTTCTTCGTCCTCGTGCGGTCTATGACCACGCCCATGAGAGGGTCGTTGACCATATCCCAGAAGCGGGCGACTATCATCAGGACAGTCATGAATTCCAGGGGAACTATAAGAATATCGGACAGAAATATCGAAAGATAACTCGATACGACGCCCGATATCATAAAACTTCCTATCGCGGCAAAGCCGTAAGAAGCCTTCTCTTTTTTGCTTATATACTTTTCCATGGGACACCCGTCCTCCGCTCTTGTTTTCTGTGCCTGCATATAATTATAGACTCGTGCGCGCGGGCGTTACAAATAAAAACCGTATAAAGTTTGTAAACAGTTGCGGCAATCGTGTAAAGTTTTCGTCAACTTTCGGCAAAAAACGCTCGGCAGCGGCGATCTTTCGGCGACGGCTATACGGGGCAAAGAGCGTGAGCGATGGTGATCCGCGCGTATAAAAAGCGGAAGATCGCGCATAAAGTTCATGGCGGGGAAACGCGCGGCAACACCGCGCCTCCGATAGTTCCGGGCAATGTAAAAAATCGGTAAAAAATCTAAAATTTCCGCAGTATCCCTATTGACAAAGCGCAAAACGGTGGTACAATATTAGCAGATGAAGGCAGAGAGTGCCAGCACTTACAGACAGTAAGTGCCAAATAAGGAGATGATATATATGAAAAACGAACTCAGAAAGAACGGAAGCTACAGACGCGACTACGACTTCTTCGACGAAGCCATGAACGACTTTTTCCCGTCCTTCTTCGGGACCGGACGTCATACTCAGAAGTATATGCGCACCGATATCAGGGAAAACGACAACGGCTATGTGATGGAAGTCGAACTGCCCGGCGTGGACAAGAAAGACATCGACATCGATCTCAGGGACGGTTATCTCAATATATCCGTCAATAAGAACGACAGATACGACGACGGCAGGAAAGACAACTATATCCATCGCGAGAGAAGTTTCTCGTGCAGCAGAAGCTATTATGTCGGCGATATAGACAAGTCCGCCGTCAAAGCTAAGTACGAAAACGGCATTCTGACGGTCGATATCCCCAAGAATGCGCCCGATAAGCCCGAGAACAGGATCGAGATCGAGTAACGTCGCGATCACGTGACCGGCGATCGAGGCAAACGGCGGGGAGGCCGTGGCCGGCCCCCCGCTTGTAAAGCTCTGCCGCAAAAAACCCACCCCCCCCCCCCCGAGCGGGCTCATGCGCATATGCGTTGCGGCAAGCCCGATAATGCGGGACGCGGTCGCGTGCAGACGCGGATAAAACGCCTTGCACAGCCCGAAAAACAAGACTTTTGTACGAGCGCGAAAAATTTGCATTAAGCGCGCCTCAATCCGTTGACAATATTTTTTTGTTTTGCTATCATTAATCGAACGCTGTAATGTTAGGGAACCGAACTAATATCGGCAGGGTATGGCGAAGATGGAAAGGCACATAGGTTTTCAGGTAAAGATGCTGTCCAAGCAGATAAAGAAATGTGTGGACAATACCTATCTCGGCGACGGGGGTGTGGAGCTTACCGGCATGCAGAGATGGATGGTCCACTATATCTATATGCGTCCGGACGAAGAGATCTATCAGAAAGATATAGAGAAGATATTCGGCATAAGGAGATCCAGCGCTACCGAGGTGCTGAAAGCTCTCGAAAACATGGGGATGATAACCCGTACGCCGCTCGAACGCGACGCAAGGCTCAAAAAGATCGTGCTGACCGACAAGGCGGTCAATATGCAGCGCAGGATAGAAGAAATACTCGACGGCGTCGAAAGCAAGATCGTAGAAGGCTTTACCCCTCAGGAGGTCGCCCGGCTTAAAGAGCTGCTTTCCAGATGCATCGCAAACATCGGCGAAGACAAGACCGAAAACGCCGATGATCGACACGGACAAAACATTTTTGACAATATAAAAGGAGTAAACGAATGATCAAAACTTTGGCAAAAAGTATCCGGCAGTATAAGAGAGAATCGATCTTGTCGCCAATACTGGTCACGCTCGAGGTGTTACTTGAATGTTTGATCCCGTTGTATATGTCCAAGATGTTGGAGGGCATAAAGCAGGAACCGACGATGAATAACATATTGATATACGGAGCGATTCTGTTGGTCATGGCTGCGTTTTCGTTGTTGTTCGGTATGCTTGCGGGCAAATACGCCGCAACGGCGTCCGCCGGATTCGCGCGCAATCTGCGGCACGACATATATTATAAGATACAGGACTTTTCGTTTTCCAATATCGACAAGTTCTCCACGTCCAGCCTTGTCACGCGTATGACCACCGACGTCACCAATATCCAGATGGCTTATATGATGATCGTCCGCGTAGCTTTCCGAAGTCCGGTCATGATGATAGTTTCGCTGGCAATGACTTATTCCATCAACTGGCAAATGGGACTGGTCTTTACCGCGCTCGTGCCGATACTCGGCGTGGGACTGATCCTCATATTCAAAAAAGTCGATCCCATCTTTTCCAAGGTGTTCAAAAAGTACGACGCGCTCAACGAGTCTATACAGGAGAACATCAAGGGTATCAGAGTGGTCAAGTCCTATGTGAGAGAGGACTACGAGATAAAGAAGTTCGACAAAGCCGCCGAGGACGTCAGAGTGGACTTTACCCGCGGCGAAAAGATAATCGCGCTCAACAACCCGCTGATGCAGCTGTGTATGTGGACCGCGATCACTTTGATATGCTTTATCGGATCCGTGATAGTCATGCAATCGGTCGAAGAGGCTCTCAATAGTAGTGATCTGATGATTTTAATAGTGTATGCGGCGCAGACGCTTTCGTCGCTCACGATGCTGTCGATGGTCATGGTCATGATATCGATCTCGAAGACGTCGGCAGACCGCGTCGTCGAGGTTCTCAATGAAAAGAGCAACCTCGCCAATCCCGAAAACCCCGTATACGAAGTCCCCAACGGCGACGTGGAGTTCGACGACGTAGACTTCAAGTATTCCGAAAAGGCAGACCGCCGCGCGCTCAAAGAAGTCAATCTCAAAGTGAAGTCGGGGCAGACCGTCGGCATATTGGGCGGAACGGGAAGTTCCAAGACTTCGCTGGTCAACCTCATCCCTAGACTGTACGACGTCACCAAAGGCTCGGTCAAGGTCGGCGGGATAGACGTGAGGGATTACGATCTCGAATCGCTGCGCAACCAGGTCGCGGTCGTCTTGCAGAAGAACGTACTCTTTTCCGGTACGATAAAGGAAAATCTGCGTTGGGGCGATCCCGACGCCACGGACGAGGAACTCGTACGAGTCTGCAAGCTCGCGCAGGCGGACGACTTCATACAGTCTTTCCCCGACAAATACGATACGTATATCGAGCAGGGCGGCTCCAACGTGTCGGGCGGACAGAAGCAGAGGCTCTGTATCGCGCGCGCGCTGCTCAAAAAGCCGAAGATACTCATCCTCGACGACTCGACCAGTGCCGTCGATACAAAGACCGACGCGCTGATCCGCAAGGCGTTCAGGGAAGAGATCCCCGATACGACGAAATTCATCATCGCTCAGCGCGTGGCGTCGGTAGAGGACGCGGATCAGATAGTCATCATGGACAACGGTAAGATAGCCGCGGTCGGCACTCACGACGAACTGCTCGCGAACAACAAGATCTATCAGGAAGTTTACTATTCGCAGAACAAGATAGGCGCGACTGCGGACGTTCTCAAAAAGGCTCGAGAAGAGGAGGGCGACGGCAATGGCAAGGCATAAGATAGAGGTCAAGCGCGGCAATATAATGAAGACCCTGGGCAAATTGCTCGGATATATGTTCCATTACTATAAGGGCAGACTGATCATGGTCATCTGCTGCATCGCCGTCACCGCGGTCGCGGGCATCAGCTCGTCCATCTTCCTCGAGATCCTCGTGGACGACGTCGTCACGCCTGGACTTAAACTGGGATTCGACGCGGTCAAGGGACAGCTGTATACGATAATAGGCATAATGGCGGGCATTTACGTGTTCGCGCTGATATGCTCGTTCGTCTATAATCGCACCATGGCGGTGGTCACGCAGGGCTTCCTCAAACACGTCCGCGAGGATATGTTCAACAGTATGCAGAAGCTGCCCATCCGCTATTTCGATACGAATACGCACGGCGACATAATGAGCTACTACACCAACGATACCGACGCGCTGCGCCAGCTCATATCGCAGAGCATACCGCAGGTCACGTATTCGGTGGTGGCAATGATCACGCTGCTCGTGTCCATGCTGCAATCCAGTATCTACCTCACGTTGGTGGTGCTGGCGGGCGTCGCGTTCATGGTTTTGGTCACCAAACTCGTCGGAGGTAAGAGCGCCAAGTATTTTGTGAAACAACAGAATTCCGTAGGCGTTACCGAAGGTTATGTGGAAGAGATGCTCACCGGTCAGAAGGTCATCAAGGTGTTCTGTCACGAAGAAGCCGCAAAGCGCGATTTCGACAAGGTCAACGACGAATTGTTCGTCAACACCGACAAGGCGAACAAGTACGGCAATATCCTGATGCCCGCGATAATGAACATCGGGCACGTGCTGTTTGTCGTCGTCGCCATCGTCGGAGGACTGCTCGTTTTGGGCGGGGTGCGCAATCTGTCCCTCTCGGGGCTCGAAGACGAGGTCATCACGATGGGCGCAATAGTCGCGTTCCTCAATATGAGCCGTCAGTTTACGCTCAATATAGGGCAGGTATCCATGCAGGTCAACTCCGTGGTCATGGCTATCGCGGGAGCGGACCGTATCTTCGGATTCCTCGATCAGAAACCCGAAACGGACGACGGTTACGTCACGCTCGTCAACGCAGTCATCGACGACGACGGCAACGTGCTGCGCGAAAGCCCCACCCGTACCGGAAGATGGGCGTGGAGACATCCGCACAAGGCGGACGGATCGGTCACGTATCAGGAGCTCAAAGGCGATATCAGACTGCTTGACGTGGACTTCGGGTATGTGCCCGAGAAGATAGTCCTGCACGACGTGTCGCTGTACGCAAAGCCGGGTCAGAAGATAGCGTTTGTCGGCGCCACGGGCGCGGGCAAAACGACGATCACCAATCTCATCAACCGCTTCTACGATATCGCGGACGGCAAGATACGTTACGACGGCATCAACATAAACAAGATCAAAAAGTCCGATCTGCGCAGGTCGCTGGGCATGGTGTTGCAGGATACGAATCTGTTCACGGGTACGATAATGGACAATATCCGTTACGGAAAGCTCGACGCGTCCGACGACGAGTGTGTGGCGGCGGCGAAGCTCGCCAATGCGCACGACTTTATCACCCGTCTGCCGGAAGGGTACAACACGATGCTCACGGGAGACGGATCCAACCTCTCGCAGGGACAGAAACAGCTGCTTTCGATAGCCCGCGCCGCGGTCGCAAATCCGCCCGTGCTGATTCTCGACGAGGCGACTTCGTCCATAGATACCCGTACCGAGTATCTCGTGCAAAAGGGTATGGACGCGCTTATGGAGGGCAGGACCGTATTCGTCATAGCGCACAGACTGTCCACGATACAGAATTCCGACGCGATAATGGTCCTCGACCACGGCAGGATCATCGAGCGCGGCAACCACGATCAGCTCATCGCGCAGAAGGGAGTTTATTATCAGCTCTATACCGGCGCGTTCGAGTTGGAGTGATATAGCATATTACGAGATAAAAGCTCCCGACGGCCGTCGGGAGCTTTTTCGATAGGAAAGATTTTGCTTCTTTACGAAACTGTTCACGTATGACCTCGTAAAATAACTTTGGAAACAAGTTATTCCGCAGAGTCCGTCGCCTGCTTTTTTCGCATTTTGCGCCAGTTGACAAATCCGTATATATCGTTGATCAGGAACATCGCAAAGCAGATCACGACGGACAGATAGGTCATATCCTCGATCGTGGCGAGTATCCACAGTACGATCAGCACGATGTCGTTGGCGGCGTATCCGAGCGCGTACAGGGGAGAGCGGCGGAATGTGAGATAAACCGCTATGAAACTGGTCGTCACCGAGATAGTGGACGGGATCATATTGGCGGTTCCGCACGCTTTGAGGATAAAGTAGAATGCCAGTGTGATCAACGCCGCGGCAGCTAACATGAGCAGTATCTCTTTTGCTTTGAGCGAGTTGACCTTGACTTGGGCGCGGTTGCCTTTATACGGATTTCTCAGCCATGAGATCAGCGCAAATATCGCCATCGGCATCGTCATCCCGAGATAGGTGATCATTTCGCCGTAATACGCGAATGTGTACGATATTATGCCGTACAGAATGCTGAAAATTATCGTTAGAGCCTGGCCTATCGGATTGCCTTTTGCGTTGAATATCAACGAGGTCGCGCCTATCAGAGAAGCGCACAGAGTCAGGTAGTTTTCGCGATCGAATACGGCGAACGATACCGTGATCAATGCGACGGACGACATCCATAGCGTCCACTCCGTTCTGCTGAAATAGCGCAGCAGTTTTTTTACTCTGTTTTCCATATTGCCTCCTTATACCGAAAAAGCGCTTGCCCGCACGTCTTCAAAGACCTAACGACGTGCAAACAAACGCTTTGCGCTACCCGGTGGCAGCGGATCATTTTCGGTTGTCTACGGCATTATACTATGCCTTTCCCGCAAAGACAAGCGTTTTGGCGCCCGATATCCCGCCGCTTCGCGCCACTCCACAAAAATATTATTGAATGCAATGGATTAAATCGTATTTTCAGCATTATTTGTCGCTATCTTCCTTATTTCAACATTGTTCTACATGTGCTTTCATTAATTCCAAGTTATCATTGCAAGGCGAGTTGGCGGAAGAGAGTAGAAACCATGCCGAAAAGGCATGACTACGGATAAAATAACGGTATTTGACATCGGAGAAGGACAAAAATATAATATAGGTAAGCAACGGAGGTATAGCTGTATGAAAAAATTGGTGGCATATTTTTCCTGTTCGGGGGTGACCGAACGCGTGGCGAAAAAGCTGGCGGCGGCAACGGGCGCGGATCTTTTCGAGATAGTTCCCAAGGTGCCTTATACGGATGCCGATCTGGATTGGATGAACAAACACAGCCGAAGCAGCATCGAGATGAACGACCCCGCTTCTCGTCCCGAGATCGCGAACAGGGTAGAGAATATGGCGGATTACGATCTGATCATGGTAGGTTTTCCGATATGGTGGTACGTGGCTCCGACCATCGTCAACACTTTTTTGGAAAGCTACGATCTCAAAGGCAAAAAGATCGCGCCGTTCTGCACTTCGGGAGGCAGCGCTCCCGGCAAGACGGGAAGCGTATTGCACAAGAGCTGCCCGGATTCGGAGATGGCTCAGGTACGCAGATTCTCGGCGTCGGTCGGCGAGAGCGAGCTGAAAGCGTGGGCGGATACGCTTTGAGATAGCGAAAAGGGACGGACTTGCCGTCCGCATATCCGAAAAAGCTTCGCCGGCGGTTTGTGCGCCAGGGCGATGCAACGGATCGATATTTGCAGGAGGACAGAAAAATGCTCGGTAATTTTACTTTTTGCAACCCCACGAGACTGTATTTCGGCGAGGGTGCGCTCAAGGGACTTGACGAAGAACTTCCGAAATACGGCAAGAGAGTGCTTTTGGTGTATGGCGGCGGTTCGATAAAGAAGAACGGTATCTACGACAAGGTCGTCGCGGCTTTGAAATCCAACGGAAAGGAAATATACGAAGACGGCGGAGTAATGCCCAATCCGACGGTGGAAAAGCTGTACGAAGGCGTGCGCAGAGCGCGTGAGTGCAACGCAGATCTGATACTCGCCGTAGGCGGAGGTTCGGTCTGCGACTACGCCAAGGCGGTATCCATATCGGTATATTGCGACGAAGACCCGTGGGAAAAATACTATATCCGCTTCGAGGACGCTGTCGAAAAGACTTTGCCCGTAGGCTGTGTGCTGACCATGGTCGGAACAGGGAGCGAGATGAACGGAGGCTCGGTCATCACGAACCATGCGCAGAAATTGAAGATAGGGCACGTGTTCGGCGACAGGATATTCCCCAAGTTCTCGGTGCTGGATCCCACGTTCACGTTCTCGCTGCCGAAGTATCAGATGGTATCGGGGTGCTTCGACATCATGTCGCATATCATGGAGCAGTATTTTTCGGGCGAGGACGACAATACATCCGATTACATCGCAGAGGGACTTATGCGCTCGCTCGTGCACAGTTCGCGCATCGCGGCGAAAGATCCGCTCGACTACGAGGCGAGAAGCAACATCATGTGGACGGCGACGTGGGCTCTCAATACGCTGATCGCTATGGGAAAGAGCACGGACTGGGAAGTCCATATGCTGGGACAGGCGGTCGGCGCCCATACCGACGCTACTCACGGCATGACTTTGTCTGCGGTGTCGCTGCCTTACTATCGTCACATTATGAAGTACGGACTTGCCAAATTCAAGAGATTCGCGACTGCGGTCTGGGGAATAGATCCCGTCGGCAAGAGCGACGAACAGACGGCGAACGAAGGGCTCGAAGCAATGGAGCGCTGGATGCGCGAGATAGGTCTGGTGATGAATATCTCCGACCTCGGAGCCACGGAGGAGATGATCGACGGACTGGTGGCATCCACGCTTGTCATGCAGGGCGGATATAAGGTCCTGACCGAAGATGAGATCAGAGAGATCTTCAAAGAGAGCCTGTAAGACTGCTGTTAGAGCGCGCGGCGTATGCGGCAATTTGCCGATACGCCGCTTTTCGTATCTTCGGAACGGAAGAGCCGGCGGCGCGGCAATAACGCCGCCGCATACCGTCAAAAGCGTGCATTGAACGCGTATTCGTGTTATAATACGGATATGGCACCAAAGGTAGTGGTCGGGATGAGCGGCGGAGTCGACAGTTCGCTTGCCGCGGCCTTGCTCAAAGAGCAGGGGTACGACGTGATAGGACTGTTCATGCGCAACTGGCACGAAACGGACGACGGAGGCAACTGCACCGCGGACGAGGACTTTTACGACGTAAGGCGCGTGTGCGACAAACTCGGCATTCCGTATTTCAGCGTGGATTTCGCCGACGAGTATTACGACAGGGTGTTCAGACAGTTTCTCGACGAATATGCCAAGGGGCGCACGCCCAATCCCGACGTACTCTGCAACAGGGAGATAAAGTTCGAGCCTTTCGTGGCTCAGGCGCGGAAGATGGGCGCGGATCTGATCGCCACGGGGCATTACTGCCGCATACGCCGCGACGGAGGAAAGAACCGTCTTCTGCGCGCCGCGGACGAGAACAAAGACCAGACGTATTTTCTCAATCAGGTACGCGGCGAACAGCTCGACGACGTTATCTTTCCGATCGGGGACATGCTCAAACCGCAGGTGAGAGAGCTCGCGGAGAAATTCGGATTGTCGACCGCGCGCAAGAAGGACAGCACCGGTATATGCTTTATCGGCGAGCGGAATTTCCGCGAGTTTCTGTCGCGGTATCTCCCGATGAAAAAAGGCGAGATCAGGAGCGACAAAGGCGAATTGCTCGGAGAACACGACGGGGTGTTCTATTATACCCTCGGACAGCGCAGGGGGCTGGGCATAGGAGGCGTGGACGGCGCGGACGACGGCAGATGGTTCGTGGTCGGCAAGGACGTGACGGGCAACGTGCTGTACGTTTCGCAGAGCGAAAGCGCGCTCTACCGCAGCGCGTTGGAGTGCGACGCTTTCAATTTTATATCGGGAGAGCCGGACGCGGACGAGTTCGACTGTATGGCGCGGATACGACACCGTCAGCCTTTGCAGAAAGCGCGCGCGAAGCGGATCGGCGACGGCGTCAGGTTGGAATTCGAAAGACCTCAGCGCGCGATAGCCGCGGGGCAGTATGCCGTGATCTACGACGGGGAGGAATGCCTCGGAGGCGGACAGATCGAGCGCGCCGACGACTCAGGGAACAGGTAAAAGCGCGTCGGCGGACGCCGTGTTTCCGACCGATCGGGAGGCATTTTCGCCCCCGCGGAAAAAGTCGAAAATTATTTTCGATATAATTAAAAAAAAGTTGACATTAAAATATCCTTGTGGTACAATCATAAGGCTGTCGCGGAAAGGCGATAGCGAGGACATTGAAAACCGAATAGGAAGGAAGGGAGCAGGGAAGGCTTTGAAAAAAGCAAACAACTGCTTTCTTAGCGAATTGAAGTGTACAAAAAAACTACACGAAGTCAATTTAAAGAGGAAGAGTTAGAGATTGAACTTAAGAGTTTGATCCTGGCTCAGGACGAACGCTGGCGGCATGCCTAACACATGCAAGTCGAACGGAGACAGCAATGTCTTAGTGGCGAACGGGTGAGTAACGCGTGAGCAACCTGCCTCGTACAACGGGATACCTGCGAGAAATTGCAGTTAATACGGTATAAGACCACGCCGTCGCATGACGGAGGGGTAAAAGGGAGCAATTCCGGTATGAGATGGGCTCGCGTCGCATTAGCTAGTTGGTGGGGTAACGGCCTACCAAGGCGACGATGCGTAGCCGACCTGAGAGGGTAATCGGCCACATTGGGACTGAGATACGGCCCAGACACCTACGGGTGGCAGCAGTGAGGAATATTCCGCAATGGGCGAAAGCCTGACGGAGCAATGCCGCGTGAATGAAGAAGGTCTTCGGATTGTAAAGTTCTTTAGTCAGGGACGAAGAAAGTGACGGTACCTGAAGAATAAGCCCCGGCTAACTACGTGCCAGCAGCCGCGGTAATACGTAGGGGGCAAGCGTTATCCGGATTTACTGGGTGTAAAGGGAGCGTAGACGGAACAGCAAGTCTGGAGTGAAAACCCGGGGCTCAACCCCGGGACTGCTTTGGAAACTGCTTTTCTAGAGTGCCGGAGAGGTAAGCGGAATTCCTAGTGTAGCGGTGAAATGCGTAGATATTAGGAGGAACACCAGTGGCGAAGGCGACTTACTGGACAGTAACTGACGTTGAGGCACGAAAGTGTGGGGAGCAAACAGGATTAGATACCCTGGTAGTCCACACCGTAAACGATGGATACTGGATGTAGGAGGTATAAAATCCTTCTGTGTCGTAGCCAACGCGATAAGTATCCCGCCTGGGGAGTACGGCCGCAAGGTTGAAACTCAAAGGAATTGACGGGGACCCGCACAAGCAGCGGAGCATGTGGTTTAATTCGACGCAACGCGAAGAACCTTACCAAGACTTGACATCGTATGACCGCCATAGAGATATG
>ERZ1090880.248-NODE-248-length-32052-cov-41.486171_pt1 | contig 32052 bp, 32 predicted proteins | sample MGYA00478471_ERZ1090880 | MGnify/ENA primary metagenome ERZ1090880 (study PRJEB33644, sample SAMEA5815734) | chicken gut metagenome | biome: Chicken; feature: Gastrointestinal Tract; material: Caecum | place: Ireland | collected 2019-01-01 | study: A study of the... | reverse complement strand
ATTGAGATATTTTTTGTTGATTTATTTCGTTGTCCTCTTGACGGGGTGCACACCACTATGCCCGTCACCAATATGATTGAATTGCCAAAAAGGAGGGCCGTCCTTGAGCCAACCACAATATGCCATCATGCGCTTCGCCAAGTACAAGGGGCCGGAGATATCCAACATCGAAGCCCACAACGAGCGTACTAAAGAAAAGTACGCCAGCAACCCTGATATTGACCGCTCCCGCAGCAAGTACAACTTCCACCTGATCGAGCCAACCGGCAGGTATAGGGCAGAGGCCGAGAATCAAATCCAGGCTGCCGGATGCCGTACCCGAACAGACAGCGTCCGGGTGGTGGAGGTTCTGTTCACCGCTACGCCGGAGTTTTTCAAAGGCAAGAAGCTGCCCGAAGTCCGGCGCTACTTTGAAGAAGTGCTCTGCTTCTTCGAGCAATACCAATCCAGAGAAACGATCATCTCCGCCGTGGTGCATATGGACGAGAAAACGCCCCATATGCACCTTTCTTTTGTTCCGCTGACCGCAGACGGCCGCCTGAGTGCCAAGGAGATCGTGGGCAACAAAAAGAAGCTGACCTGGTGGCAGGACCAGTTCTGGGAACACATGGTCCAAAAGTACCCCGACCTGGAGCGCGGCGAGAGCGCCAGCCAGACGGGCCGCGACCATATCCCGCCCCGCATCTTCAAGGAGATGACCCGCCTCAACAAGCAACGCCAGAAGTTGGAGGAACTGCTTACCGGCATCGGGCCTCTTAATAGCAAAAAGCGGGCTGCCGAGATTTCCAAGCTGCTGGACGGTTATATCCCGGCCGTGGAAAAGATGCACACCCAACTCAAAAAGTACAATGTGGCCTTCACCGAGACGGCCACTGAAAACAAACGGCTGAAAAAGAAAGCCGCCGAGTTGGAACAATCTCTGGAAGCCGCCACCAAAACCAGCGTCCTCAAGGAGCTGCGGGACGCACAGCTCCGGCGCGATTATGAGGATGCTCTGGCATTGCTGGAACGGATACCGAAAGAGGTTTTGGTCGAGTTCAGGAAGCCCAAAGCCGCCCAGCGTACTGCCGAGCTTTGAACTATGAAAAGGAGAATGCCAATGAAGAAAAACAACAGCGTATCCTCAAATTTCACCTCAGAAACCTTGCAAACTACCCCCGAAACCGGTACAATGGAATCGGTCACCCAAAACAATGCCGTCAAGTCTCCGAACTCTGACCCGAAACAGCCCGAACTGAAAGTCTGTGTCTACACGGTGGAGGAGGTGGCGCAGATGCTGGCCATCAGCCTGCGCTCTGCCTATAACCTGTGCAACAGCACCACCGAGTTCCGTGTCTTACGGGTAGGCGGAAGCATCCGCGTCCCCAAGGACAGTTTTCACGCCTGGCTGTTCCGGGCCGCTTGATCAAGGAGGCACAGTATGGCATATATCACCAAACGCGGCAGCTCCTACAGCGTCCGCTACACCTATCTCGATGAGCACGGCAAAAGCTGCGACAAATGGGAGAGCTTTCCCACCAAAGAGGAGGCGATGAACCGCAAAAAGCAGGTGGAACACGAGCTGGCCAGCGGAACTTTTTTAATTCCGTCCACCATAACGGTCGGCGAATTCCTGATGAACTGGCTGCCCAAACAGTGCAGCAAGCATAAGTGGGCACCCAAGACTTATCAGTCCAATCTGTCCACCATCCAAAACCTTATTGTTCCGTATATTGGAAACATGGAGATGCAGAAGCTGAAACCTTATCACTTGGAGAACCTGTACAGCACTCTGAGCAAGACGCCTTGCGGCCAGTATATCGAGGGCAAGAAGCAGAAGCTGACCCCCAAACAAAAGCAGCGGCTGCTGTCCGGTACCACCATCCGTGAAGTCCATCGGCTGCTGCATACCGCATTCCTCTATGCGGTGGAATGGGGCATTCTACTGAAAAACCCCGTCCCTCTGGAAGGGCCCAAAAAGACCACCCAGGAGCGGAGCATTTGGAGCGTCGAGGAAATGCGGGCGGCCCTCGCCAGCATGGAGGACCCTATCCTTCATCTGGCGGTCCACCTGACTCTGGTTGGCGCACTGCGGGAAGGCGAAGTGGCAGGGCTTACCCCGGAGGACATCGACTTTGACGCCGCCGGCGGGGTCGGCACCTTTTCAGTCAACAAGTCGATGCAGCGGGTACAGAAAGAATCTCTAAGCCAAGTAGGCGACAGTTGTGTGTTAAAAGCATTTGAGGACAAGCGGGAGGGCAGCAAGACCCTTCTGATTCTAAAAAGCACCAAAACAGATGCTTCTCGCCGAATCATCTTCCTGACCACCGCCCTTCGGGAGGAACTAAAATGCTGGCTGGAACAGTTAAAGGCCGACGAGGCTTGTGCCCCAGAGCGCTACCACGACAGTGGAATGCTCTTGCGCCTGCCCAATGGTCAGGCCGTGGAGCCGGTCCTCATCCGCAAAAAGTTCCTCAAATGGCAGGACGCGCACCCGGAATTTCCCCGCATCGTCTTTCATGGGCTGCGGCATTCCAGTGCCACCTACCAGCTGATGATCTCGGGCGGCGATGTGAAAGCCGTACAAGGCACGACAGGCCATGCCAGCGCGGATATGCTGGTCAATACCTATGCCCATATCCAGCAGACTTCCCGCAAAGAGCTGGGACAAAAGTTCGAGGAGAGCTTTTACAAGGAAGCCGGTAAGCCCGCTCAACCGTCTGAGATAGCCGGTGAGGCCGCCATCTCCATGTCCGCCTTGCTCGATCTGTTGAATAACGCCGATCCTGCGGTGAAGGCACAGCTTCGCCTGGCCCTCATGACCTGATGCAAATTCGGGCACAAACTGCAAAGGAATTCCACAGGATATAAAATCCTCCTGCGAAAAGCCTGACCGTGCAGAAACCGTGCACCGACCGTGCACTCCCCGCCTTTGGGCGGGTACATAAAAAGAAAAAGCGTCAAATCTTACGATCCAACGCTTTTCTTTGGTGCGCTCGCGGGAACTCGAATCCCGGGCCCTCTGATTAAAAGTCAGATGCTCTACCGACTGAGCTACGAGCGCATATCGTTCTGTTTGATTGGGTGCAATCGGAGACTGCCCGATTATTTTACCACACCCGGGCGCAAAATGCAAGTGCCGGCGTAAAAAAGTCTGCTTTCCGGCAAAGCGGCCCCGGAAGGCCGGCCCGCCGGGACATACAAAATGCACAAGGCCGGGGCCTGTTTTGCACGTCTCTGCGCCGCCTGCGGTCGAAAAAAGCCGGTTTGGCGGGGCGGGAAAGCTGTCCGGGCACCGGAATTTTGTGCAAAATCACATTCATGCGCAGGCTGCGCCCGGAAGGAACTTCCTCTTTACAAAGGGATACAAAATAGTTACAATGAAAGATACAGAATGTGCCCGTGCGCACAGACTATTTTTGGACGAATCATCGGGACAGCGTTCCCGTCCCATCCCATTGCAAAGGAGAGATGCTCTATGAAGATCACCCGCCGTCTGGTGCTGCGCTGCTCGGGCGCAGCCGCCGCGGCCCTGGCCCTGATGGGGGCCAGCGCCCAGGGCAGCCTGCTGGACTGGTTGCAAAAACTGTTCGGACAGGAAGATGCCGCTTCTTCGTCCAGCGCGGCGTCCTCTGCGCCGGCTGCCTCCTCCCAGGCGCCGGCGGCCAGCAGCAGCGCCCCTGCCCTGCCCCCCTACGACGCCGACCCCCTGACCGGCGAGGCCAAGAGCGGCCGCGGGCGGATCGTCGCAGTGATGGTCAACAACATCTGCAACAGCGCCCGCCAGAACGCGCGGCCCCAGCGGGGGCTGTCGGCGGCGTCGGTCCTGATCGAGTCCAAGGTGGAGGGCAGCATCAGCCGGCTGTGCGCCCTCTACAGCGACGTGGACGCCATCCCCGAGGTGGGGCCGCTGCGGTCGGGCCGGGACCAGTTCCTGCAGCTCGTCATGCCCTGGCAGGCCCTCTACTACCACGACGGCGAGAGCGTGTTCTGCACCCAGTACGTCAGCCAGTGGGATTATTCCGGCCTGAACATCGGCGGCAAGAGCTACTTCAACACCCCCACCCATCCCCAGGTAGCCCACCGGGACCCCCGCGGCGGGGTGGTGGCCTATGAGCACACCGAGTTCACCTCGGGCCCCGAGATCCGGCAGGCCGCCGGCAATGCCGGCATCGGCCTGACCTACGACTACGACGCCACCTTCTTCCCCTTCGCGGACTACCGCACCGGCGAGACCGTCCTGCTGGAAGGCTGCCAGGGCGCCCGGGATGTGACGGTGCGCCACTCGGCGGGCTACCAGTCCGCCTTCCACTACAGCGATCCCGACAAGGTCTACCGGATGGAGATGTACAGCTCCCGCACCGGCCGTTTCGAGCCGGCGGTGGACGAGCTGAACAGCCAGCAGCTGGCCTTTGAGAACCTGCTGGTCTGTTTTGCCCCCATCGCGGCCTACCCCGGCGACTCGGGAGACGTCCAGCAGGTCCAGTACATCGCCGGCGGCGAAGCCTTCCTCTTTACCCGGGGACGGGTGCGGCCCTGCCAGTGGTCCAAGCTGGCCCCCGACCTGCCCCTGGAAGTGACCGACAACGGCCAGCCGGTGGCCTTCAACCGCGGCCGCACCTATCTGGCCATCGTGGACGAGGACGAACGGGATGCCTTCGCTTTTAACGCCTGACAAGGGAAGGATCACACCATGAAAAAGTTCACTCTGGCACTGACGGCCCTCTGCCTGGCGGCAGCCATGACCCTGACCGGCTGTCTCCCGCTGGGGACGCAGGCCGACGACGCCGTTTCAGCCCGGGAGGCCGCCGCCCTGGACCCCCTCACCGGCGAGCTCGCCCGCTGGCCCGGCCAGCGGCCCGCCTCGGTCTTTGTCTACAACGGGATGGACGCCGGGCGTCAGTGGGGCATCGGGGAGGCCTCGGTGGTGTTCGAGGCCCTCACCGAAGGGGAGAGCAGCACCAGCCTCTGCTTGGCTTATCCCTCGCTGGAAGCCGTGCCCAAAGTCGGCCCGGTGGCCCAGGCACAGGACCTCTACCTGCAGCTTTTGATCTGCCAGCAGGCCATCCCGGTCCAGCGGGGGGCCAGCATCTACGCGGCCAACTTCCTGGACTGCTACCAGATCTCCCCCCTGGACGCCCTCAGTCTGGGGGTCAAGGGCTTCAATTACGAAGGGGTGTGGAGCCAGCCCGACCAGATCAGCTGGACCACCAGCGGCGCTTCCCTGACCCCGCTGGCGGCCAGCGCCGGCGTCTCGCTGGAACCCCAGGCCACGGCTGCTGCCGCCTCTGCCGACAGCGAGGCTGAGGCCGACGAGGGCATCCGCCTGCCGCCCCTCCTCCCCTTTGGCGAGCCCGCCGGGGGCAAGGAAGGCGCGTCCTCGGTGGAGGTCATCTTCTCGGCGGACGCTTCCACCAGTTTCACCTATGACGCCGGCACCGGCCACTACCTGATGGCCCGCGCCGACGGCACCCCCCAGACCGACGCCAACACCGGCGCACAGGCCGGCTTCGACAACCTGCTCATCCTCTACAGCGCCCCCTCCCTCCGGGACGACGGCTATTCCTGGGGGTACGACCTGACCATGGGGGCGGGGGTCTACCTGAACGGCGGATCGGTCTGGAGCATCCTCTGGATGCCGGGGGTCGATTCCACCCTGGCCATTTACAACTCGGACGGCACCGCCCTGGAGATCCGCCCCGGCACCAGCTACATCGCCCTGATGGGCAGCGTGGCCGGCCAGGAAGTGGTCCTGCGGGACAGCGCCGGCACCGAGATCAGCGCCAACTGAGCGCCCCTCCGGCCGTTCCTGCAAGCAAAAAAAGTCCCGGCTGTACGCATATGTCGTACGTCCGGGACTTTTTGGTTCATTCTTACTGATACGCTTCGTTGTTCTCCGTCTCGGCCTGGCCCCGCAGGGTGTCGGCGTAGCCGAAGGGGACGATGTCGATGGCCTCCACCATCTTGTCCCGCATCCACAGCTGGACGTCGGTCTGGACCGTGTAGCCGCAGCCAGGGTCCGCCATCCATTGTTCGGGCCGGCGGCTGGGCAGGGCGTGCTGGGCCAGCATGCTGACGATCACGCCGCCGTGGGTCACGCAGGCGGCTTCGGTCACGTCCATTCGGATCATGTACTCGAACAGCTTGAGCAGCGACTCGCCGCAGCGGCGGTGGAAATCGGCGGTGGGCTCGGCCCCCTCGGGGGTGAAGCCGGACCCCGGCGTGATCCACTTGGAAAAGTCGGGGTCCTTGACCAGCTCCTTGACCGGACGGTTCTCGAACGCGCCGAAATGCGCCTCCCGCAGGTCGTGGACGGTGAACTGATGGGCCGCCCCGGGGAAAAGGATGTTCGCCGTCTCAACGGCCCGCAGCATCGGCGAGGAAAACACGGTGTCCACCACCGGATAGTCGAACCGCGCCTGCAGCTCGGCCAGCTGGGCCCGGCCCTCGTCGCACAGGGGCAGGTCGGTGCCGCCGCCGACGTAGCGGCCCTCCAGGTTGCCGGCGGTCAGGCCGTGGCGGATCAGATGCAGCTTAAAGGTCTTCATGCAAAAACGCACCTCTTTCATCAAAAGCCCGAAAACTTTTTTCGGGCGCAAAACACAAAATAGCAGGAATTCTGCTCAAGTTTATCATATATCTGGTGGCAGGGCAAGTCTTTTGACAAAAACGACGAAAAATCAGGCAAAATCTCGTCAATTTTTTCCTTTACAAGTCGTTTTCCATTATGTATAATCAACGTGTTGTTGTATAATGGAAAGAAAGGGCTTTTCCGGCGGCCAGGCGGGGCGGCGGGGGGCCCGGGAGGACACTCATGGAATTCAACCGTATCATCAAGCTCCTGCGCACCGAGCGCGGCATCACCCAAAAGCAGGCCGCCGAGGACCTGCACATCTCCCAGGCGCTGCTGTCCCACTACGAAAAGGGCATCCGGGAGTGCGGCCTGGACTTCGTCGTCCGGGTCGCCGATTACTACGGCGTCTCCTGCGACTATCTGCTGGGCCGCAGCGCCGACCGCACCGGCGCGGTCCTGACGGCCGACGACATCCCCAACCCCGACAAGATGAAGGACAACGTCTACCACGGCAGCGTGCTGCCCACCATGAACAAAAAGCTGATCTCCAACAGCCTGAACGTCCTGTACGCCAAGGTGGGCCAGTGCCGCAACAAGGCCCTCGTCACCGAGATCAGCACCTACCTGATGATGGCTGTCTACAAGATGTTCCGCCTGCTGTACACCAGCGGCCCCCACAATGCGGCCAGTATGTTCAGCATCAGCGAGGGCCAGTGGGACGGCTATTCGGACGCCGTCATGCGGATGGCCGAGGCCAACGTCAGCGTCCTGCTGGCGGGCGGCAGCGTCAAGGGGGACGGCGGCGTGGAGGACACCGCCCCGCTGGCCATGACCACCGAGAGCCTGACCCGGGAGTTCCCCCTCTATACTTCCAGCCTGCTCAACCTGGTCAAGACCAGCGAGACCCGCATCCGCTCCCTGACCCCGCCGGAGGAAAACGGCAAATAAAGCGCGCAAAGCGCCCGCACGGCTCAAAACCGCACGGGCGCTTTTGTTTTAGATGTGCTTTTCGATGAACGCCTGGATATCGGCAAAGACCTCCTGGCGGTTCAGCTCCACCAGCAGCTCGTGGCGCGCGCCGGGGTAGAGTTTGACCTCCACCTGGCGGACCCCCGCGTCCCGCATACTCTGGGCTGCCCTGCGCACCCCTTCGCCCTTGTTCCCCACGGGGTCGTCGTCCCCGGCCAAAAAGAGCAGGGGCAGGTTCTTGGGCGCCCGGGCCAGCAGCTTTTTGTCGCACAGGCGGGCCAGCCCGGCAAACAGGCTGTCGTACCCGTTCAGCGTGAACAGGAAGCTGCACCGCTCCTCGGCGCGGTAGCGGTCCACCTCTTTCTCGTCCCGGTTGAGCCAGTCGTTGGGGGTACGGGCCGGCTCAAAGCTGCGGTTGTAGCTGCCGAACGCCAGGTCATTCACGAACCGGCTGCGGTAGTGCCAGCCCCGGAAAGCCGCCAACAGATGGCAGACCGCCCGCCCCGCCAGCACGGCGGCTTTGGGCTGCCAACCGGTCCCCATCAGGATGGCGCCGGCCAGCTCATCGCCGTACTCGCAGACATACTGCCTCGCATAAAACGAGCCCATGCTGTGCCCCAGCAAAAACCAGGGCAGGCCCGCCAGCTCGGGCAAAGCCTTGGCCCAGCGGGTGACGGCGTGGATATCATCCAGCAGCAGGCGGTTGCCGTCCGGCCGCCCAAAATAGCCGTAGTCCTCCTTGCTGGCCACCGAGCCGCCGTGGCCCAGATGGTCGTGGCCCACCGCCGCAATGCCCCGGTCCGCCAGATAGCGGGCCAGTTCCTCGTAGCGGCCGATGTATTCCACCATCCCGTGGGTCATCTGGAGGACGGCCCGGGGCCGCCCCTCGGGCAGGCAGACCAGGACGTTCAGCCAGGCCCCCTCTTTGGTGGAAGGGATGGAACAATAGCGCAGTGTGCTCATGTGCATCTCCTTTCTCAGCGGGCCCGGAGGGCAGCCAGCTGCGCCAGGCAGGCCGGGCAGATGCACTTGCCCTCGAACAGGACGGCACCTTCGGCCTCCGCGCCGCAGAAGGTGCAGGCCCTGGGCGGCACATATTTGCGTATCACGATAGCACCGTCCTCCGCGAAGATCTCCACCTTGCTGTCACTCGTTATCCCCAGCGCGGTGCGCAGCTCCTTGGGCAGGACAACCCGCCCCAGATTGTCGATCCCGCGGATGATCCCGGTGCTTGTTTCTTTCATCATTTCGTTCTCCTTTTTGCGTTCCTCACAGGCAGGCCGAGCCGGACCGCCGGCCGATTTCCTGTTTTTTCCAGTATACAGGAAGGGACAGCGTTCGTCAAGAATTCCGCGTTTGTTCGACACAAAATACTTTCGACATTCCAAACTTCCCTGCCCCTTTGGCCGAAAAGGAACGAATCGCAACGGTTTTTCGCCCCGCGGCGGGCGCGCCGTGACGCAAAAGCGCAAAACGGCCCGCGCCCCGTCCAAAATGGGCGGAAACGCGGGCCGGACAGGTCCGATTTTTGCTTACAGCTGCAGCAGCCCCACCTTGCGGTAGACCTTCTGGATCATGCGGTCGGCGATGCGGGAAGCCGCCGCTGCGCCCTCTTTCAGGACGCCGTCCACATAGTCCTTGTCCGCCAGGATGCGGCTGTATTCACCCTGGATGGGGGCCAGGCCGTCGGCCACCACCGCGCCCACGGCCTCCTTAAAGTCGCCGTAGCCCTTGCCATCGAACTCCCGCTCGATCTCCTCGAAGCTCTTGCCGGTAAAGACCTGGTAAATGGTCATCAGGTTGGACACGCCGGGCTTGGCCGCCGGGTCGTACCGGACCACGCCGTCCGAGTCGGTGACGGCCCGCTTGAACTTGCGGGTGATGGTGTCCCGGTCGTCGGTCAACAGGATGAAGGCGTTGGCGTTGGTGTCGCTCTTGCTCATCTTGCGGGTGGGGTCGGCCAGGGACATGATCTTGGCCCCCTCCTTGGTCACATAGCCCTCGGGCAGGTTGAAGGTGGGGCTGTATGCGTTGTTGAACCGCTGGGCCACGTTGCGGGCCAGCTCCAGGTGCTGGGTCTGGTCCTGGCCCACCGGGACCAGGTCGGCGTTGTAGATCAGGATATCCGCCGCCATCAGGGCCGGGTAGGTGAACAGGCCGCCGTTGACGTTGTCGGGGTGCTTGGCGCTCTTGTCCTTGAACTGGGTCATCCGGCTCAGCTCGCCGAACTGGGCGTTGCAGCACAAGATCCAGTTCAGCTGGGTGTGGGCCGGGACATGGCTCTGGACAAAGAGGATGCTCCGGGCCGGGTCGATGCCGGCGGCCAGCAGCATGGCCGCGGCCTCGCGGGTGTGGCGGCGGAGGGCCGCAGGCTCCTGCCGGACGGTCAGAGCATGGAGGTCGGCCACCATATACAGGCAGTCGAACTGGTCCTGCAGCTTGGCCCAGTTGCGGACCGCGCCGATGTAGTTGCCCAATGTAAAGGTGCCGGTGGGCTGGATGCCGGACAAGATCACGCGCTTGCGTTCGCTCTGTTCACTCATAAAAATGCCTCCCTTGGATAGGAACGCCGGTCGGCCCATCCGGCCCGGCCGGATGCCGAACGGCAGAAAAAAACGTCCCGGACAAAGCCGGGCCTGCCGGTCTTGTCAAGGACGAATAACGCAACGATTATCCGCGGTGCCACCTTGCTTTGCGGCCCTCTCAAGCCGCACCCTTTGACGGGATGCCAACACATCCCCGGCGCTGACGTGCGCCCTGCCGTCGCGGGATACCCAGGCATACGCGCCCTTCCCCCGCGCCCTCGGCGGCCCATAGCGGCAGGCTTGTCCCCGCCTGCTTTCCAGCTGCCGCAGGCTCTCTGCCCGGGGGTGTGATCTGCCGCGTCTTCCGCTTCATCGGTTTGTATAGTAGACTATAGCACGTTTGCGGCGGCCTGTCAAGGCCCGCGCCCGAGGCAGTATATTAGACTAAATTTTTTCTCAAAATTTGTGAAATATATGTATTGTGCGCAAGCAAATTTCCCGCTACAATAAATGTATACTCTTACGGGCCAGGGCCGCCCCACGGCCCACATCAAACCAACAGGAGGGGTCTGTCCTATGATCAACATGGTAAAGCTGCCCACCAACAACAAGCGGATGATCCTGCGGGTCGCACGGGGGCACTTCGCCACCAGCCACAGCCACATCAATTACTACATTGACGTGACCATGCAGAAGACCCGCCTGTCCGAGGCGGCCGAGACGGCCAAAGAGCTGGTCCATATGTACAAGACCACCACCATCGTGGACACCATCCTGTGTCTGGACGGCACCCAGGTGATCGGCACCTGCATGGCCAACGAGCTGACCAAAGACGGGTTCCGCAACATGAACGCCCACCAGACCATTTACATCATCACCCCCGAGTACACCTCGGGCAGCCAGATCATCCTGCGGGACAACATCGCGCCCATGGTGCGGGGCCGCCATGTGCTGATCTTGTCGGCTTCCATCACCACCGGCTATTCCATCAAGGCGGCCGTGGAGGCAGTGCAGTACTACGGCGGGCAGGTGGCGGGCCTGGCGGCCATCTTCGCCACCACCCACGAATTCATGGGGATGCGGGTCAACTCCATTTTCGACCCCAACAACCTCCCCGACTACCAGAGCTACGAATCGCGCGACTGCCCCATGTGCAAAGCCGGCCAGCCCATCGACGCGCTGGTGAACAGCTTTGGCTATTCCTCGCTGTAACATCCCCTTTTCCCTTTCGATCTCCTGGACCGCGGTCTGCTTTCCCCTCTCAGCAGCCGCGGTTTTTTTGCGCTCATGCTTTAGGGGGAACCCATTTCTGCGCGCAGCCGCGCGACAGAAATTCCTTCCCCCTAATATCCCCCTGGGGACAAAATTTGCCGCAGAGCCATGCACTCGCCCTAACGGGCTCGCACACTCTCTGCGGCAAATTTCCCTGTAGGTGTCCCGTCCGTACGCACATGTCGTCCGGACGGGACATTTTTTAAATTGTTGCTTTAAAGTGCTACCACTTTTACTTCGATGCCAATGACCCAGTACGAAACATCATTGGATGTTTTTGCCTTTTTTGCGCTCGCACTGTAATTAAAACGAACAACATCATTGGACGCATCCTGCGCTTTTCCGATAGAGCCATCAATCATAAGAATCTGCGCAGCAGCATACGCTTCCGGAGTATTGATTCGGCCCAGCTTTTGAATCTGTCCTTTATTCGGCGCAAACAGACCCACCAGTCCAAGACCATCATTGGTCTCCAATGTATTTTCCTCAATCACATAGGTGATACCAAAGGAAGTGCCAATACTCGTTATGCCGCCGCTGTTTTTAATGCTGTTAATCAGCTGGGTAGCAACACTTACAAAGTCCCATCCCATTTTGTTTGCTACAACGGCACTTGCCGAATTAGAATTTCCCGTCGAGACGATCCGCTCAGCACCAGCTTTTACAGCATCATCCAAATCATTGTCTTTCACGATTTGAACATTGCTTCCTGCTTCATTTTTAAGAAGGCTATTTACTTTGCTCTCATTCAGGGAGCCGCTGACACCACTGCCACCGCCGCCGCAGGCGGTCAGCATACTGACCGACAGCACCGCCGTCATCACCAGGGCCAAAAATTTCTTGCATTTCATAGATGCACACCTCTTTTCAAAATTTTACGCTGCTGTCACAGCAAACAAAATCTGTCTCTGGCCGCCCTGCTCGACAAAGATCGCCGCGGCCACATGATAGCTGCCGGCGCCCAGATCGTCGATCAGGCCCGCTGCGGTACGCTCCCGCCGGGACGTATACCCCAGCGGCGTGCTGATCCAATAGGAATCGCCGTACACCTCGCACACCAGCGGCCGGACGCCCGCCTTCTGGGCTACCATGCTTTTCACGTCCAGGCGGCCGATCTCCTCCAGGGTGCACTGGGCCAGCGACGCGGCCACTTCGTCCACCGCCGCCGACAGCTCACCATCCGCTGCGACGGCGGCAGTCACCCCTTCCGTCTCCAGCATCTGCTCGATGGTGCCGGTGTTGAGCTTGACGCCTGCGGATGTGCCGGGGCCGCCGCAGGCGGTGAGTACCCCTGCCGCCAGCACCGCGGCCAGGAGCAGGGCAAGAAGCTTTTTGCCTTTCATTCCGCTTTCCTCCTTTCTCTGGCTGATTGGAATGCTGCGCCGCACCCATGATACCGGGCGGGGCCGCCGCCCTTTGTTGGATTAACCATACCACGGCTGTTAGATAATGTCAACAACGATACTTCGGTTTGTGTAAATTTTGTGGATTTTCGCGCAAAAAGCCCCCGGCAGGCAAGCTGCCGGGGGTCGATGCTGAGAAAGCGGTGATTCAGTTCTGTTCCGGCAGTTCCGGCAGGCTGGGCGTTGCCGCGGCCTGCGCGCCGAATACCCAGTAGGTCACGCCGTTATAGGTCGTGCGCTGGGCGCTCACATGGTAGGTAAAGTCCACACCGTTTTCGAGCAGCGCCACCAGCTGGGCGGCCAGCTCCTCGCTCTGCACGTACTGGCGGATATTGCCCTCGGTGAGGTACTGGTGCACCAGCGTATCCGCCGCGAGGACGGCCGCCGCCGCGAACTCGTCGGCGGAATCCACCACCGCGAGGTCGCCCAGCTTGCTGGTGTCGATGTTCACCTCAAAGAAAGTCGCCAGCGCGGCGGTGTTGATGCCGCTTTCCAGCTCGTCCTCCGTGATGACATAAGCGCCGCCGGCCTTTACGCCGGTCAGGCTGATGGACGGCAGTGCCAGCGTTTTGTTGACGCTTGCCATCGCGTCGAGCGTGGAGAATGCACCTTCCTCCTTCATGTCGCTCACCGCGCTCCGCACCGCGCTGTCCAGCGCCTCATCCGGCGTGACTGTGACGCTGCTGCCTGCTTCCGAAAGCAGCCCATTGACCTTGCTCAAGCTCAGGGACCCGCCAGTGCCGCCACCACCACAGCCTGCCAGCACCCCGACTGCCATCACGGCAGACAAAGCCACAGCCAACCACTTTTTCAGTTTCATGCGATTCATCCTTTCTATCCTGAAAGTCTGAACCTTTGCGCCGCGTCCAAACAGGACTCCAGCTCCACCCTTTACTGTAATAAACATATCACACCCGCCGGGCCTTGTCAACCGCCCGGCCCGCTTTGCGCGCCGCCGGCACGCAAAACCCCGGCGGCTGGAGGGAGAGCGCCGCCGGGGGTGAGTATGTAAAGTTTTACTGCGCGATTGCGATAGTCAGATAGCAGGGAATCCCATCCGCAGTAGTCACATCTATAACCGCTACTGCATACCGATCTCCCTTCACGGTCATATGGACTTGCCAAACTGCCGACGCAGCAAGAGCATCAACCGAAGCGGAATCTGCCTCTATCTGTGCCTGCGGTATAAAGTAGCACCATCCCTGACTGCCCTGGGGCAGACGATACGAGACTTCCTGAGAGACAAAGCTCACCATACCGGTACTGTAATCTCTTTCTTCAACCTGTTTTGCCACCTGCTTAGCTATTGTAGTCAATTCATTCGATGTCACAACGTCAACATCATAGCCCTCCATAGCAAACATATCTTCGATCATCCCACGGTCAACAGAAACAGTATGAATACTGCCTCCACCACCACCGCAGGCAGTCAGCATACTCACGGCTATAATAGCGGACAGGACCAAAGCCAATAATTTTTTCATTTTCATAATCTCACACCTCAATCTTATAAACTAGATTCACTGAACCGACATTGCAATTATATAGCAAAGTATATTATCTTTTGACATAAACTCTACCGCAACCGCATCAGCAGCAGAGGCTCCATTTGATTTAATGTGGTCAATTACATTCTTAGCAACATATTGCTCATAGGTTGTATTACCAAGAGACGATTTAGGGAACTGAGTTACTAGTAAAGCTCCGGGAGTTCGACTAAATACGCTCATACTCTCTATGTAAGCATCTTTATTAGAAACATCGCTTGCATTGTATTTTGTTAACAATTTTGCGGCTTTCTCTGCATCCCTTGTCATAGTAGACAATTCGCCTACCTTGACGTTATAACCAGCATTGCTGATGATTGTATTGATTACATCATAATCAAGCACATTAGAGGAATTCTTACCGCCTGTGCCGCCGCCACCGCCTCCGCCGCAGGCGGTCAGCATACTCACGGCCATAATAGCGGACAGGACCAAAGCCAATAATTTTTTCACTTTCATGATGCACACCTCACTTTACTGCATGGATACACGGACACGAGACCCGGCAGGGCTGGGTCCAGGGCCCTGCCGTTTGTTGGATGTATTGTACCACAGTTTTCACCATTTTGCCATAAAATTGTCACAACTTGCATAGTCGGTGTAATAAGTTGCATGGTCTGGGGCGTATTGGACGGCGTCGGGGCGTTTCCAGACACGCCCCAGGCCCAAAAGGCAAAACAAAGCCCCCGGCGGATGTGGTGTCTCCGCCGGGGGTATATATGCAAGGGTCCGTAGAAAAGCATGGTGTCAGACGGGCAAGACCAGCACAACCGAAAGCGCCGGGGCGTCCTCACCCGAATTGTGTAAAAAGCATATCACAATTTTCACAACTTGTCAACATTCTTATCACAGATTTTTCGCCGGGTGGCGCGGCGCTGTCAGTTCCGGTTTTCCCTGGCCTGGCTGCCCTTGATATAGGGGTCATGCCAGTAGCTCCAGAGCAGCTGGGCGCACATGAAGCACCAGATCACCGGCTCGCAGAGGATGACGGCGTCGTAGCCAAACCGGGGGATGAACACCAGCATGAAGATGATCTTGCCCACCAGCTCGATGCCGCTGGAGATCAGGGGCAAAATCTTCTGCCCCAGGCTCTGCAGCGCGTAGCGGGTGGCCAGCAGCACCCCCAGCACCGAGTAGAAGGGGGCGGTCCAGCACAGGTAGCGGGCGCCGTTTTCCAGCACCACCGGCTCGCTGGAGCCGGACACCAGCCGCACCAGCACATCCGCGCCCACCCACATCAGGGCGGTCATGACCACGGCGGTGCCCAGGCCGAACAGCCAGATCTGGCGCATCCCCTTGCGGATGCGCTCGGGCTTGTCCGCGCCGCGGTTCTGCGAGACGAAGGTGGAACCCGCCGTCGCCATGGCGATGACCGGCATATCGGTGAAGGTGAACAGCTTGCGGGCGGCAGTATGCCCGGCGATGACCAGGGTGCCCAGGCCGTTGATGCCGTACTGCAGAATGACCGAGCCCGCCGAGACGATGCTGCTCATCAGGCCCATCGAAAGGCCCTGGGTGACCAGCTCGCGGTAGAGGCTTTTTTCAATGGCAAAGTGCTCTTTGCCGGGGACCAGATGCTTGACCCTGCGGGCGATGTAGAAAATGCACAGCACCACCGAAAGCGCCTGCGCCAGCACGGTGGCCAGCGAAGCGCCCCGCACCCCCAGCCCCAGGCCGGCCACGAACCAGTAGTCCAAAGCCACGTTCAGGCAGGAGGAAAAAATCAGGAACACCAGCGGCATCACGCTGTTGCCCACCGCGCGCAGCAGCGCCGCGCACAGGTTATAGGCGAACATGACCACCACATACTGGGCGATGGGCTGGATGTAGCTGTAGGCCTCGTCGAGGATCTCGGGCGGGGTGTCCAGCACTTCCAGCAGCGGGTAGAGGAACAGCAGGCCCACCACCGTGATGATGGCCGACGCCGCCAGCCCGATGACCACCGAGCCGGCCACCGTCTTTTTGACTTTCGCTGCGTCCTCCGCACCGTAGGCCCGGGCCGTGACGATGGCAAGGCCGTTGCCGATGCCCAGGCCAAAGCCCACCAACAGCTCGTAGATCGAGCCGCAGGCGCCCACCGCCGCCAGGGAAGTGTCGCCCAAAACGTTGCCCACGATCATGGCGTCGGCTGCGTTGTACAGCTGCTGGAACAGGTTGGAAATAAAAATGGGGATCGCGAAAATGAACAGGTTTTTGAAGATGGGGCCGTGGATCAGGTCCACCTGCCGCCGTCTGGGGGTCCGTATGGTCTCCATTGCGCCTCCGTAAAGTTGTGTTTTGCAAAGCTGCGCCGCGCAAAAGCACGGCCTCCGCCGGGGCGGAAGCCGTGTTGGTTGGCTTATGTTCAGATCTCCTGGGTCTCAAAGCCGGCGCCGGTCAGCACCTGGACGCTGGCAAAGCCCGCGGCCTTGACCTGCCGGGCCGCCTCCTCGTAGCCATAGGTCAGGCCGTCCACCGAGTGGGCGTCGGCGGTGATGATGACCTTGCCGCCCATCTTGGCCCAGGCTTCCAGCAGCCAGCCGCTGGGATAAAAGTCGTCCCGATAGCCGCGGAAAACGCCGCCGGTGTTCACTTCCAGCAGGCAGCCCGCAGCGTGGGCGGCTTCCAGCGCGCCCATGGCGGCCGCACGGTAGCGGGGGGCGTTCTCGTCAAAGAAATCCCCGTCCCGGTTCAGCTTTTTGATCAGGTCGATGTGGCCCAGGATGTCGGGCCCCAGGGCGGCCACTTCGGCCACCGAGCGGAAATACGCCTCCGCCGCGGCCAGGCCGTCCCCGCCGAAATCGTCGGCGATGCAGGCCGCGAGGTCCTGCTTGCGGAAGTCGATCTCGTAGTATTTGCCGGTGTTCGCGCCGTGCAGGTAATGCACGCTGCCGATCCAGTAGTCGTACCCGGCCCGCTTGTCGTCCGAGAACTGATCCCACTCGATGCCGCAGAGGATATCCACCTTGCCCTTGTACTCGGCCTTCAGCTTGGCGATGGTGGCCTTGTACAGCGCGGTGCGGCGGGGGCTCATGCAGTATTCCCGGTCGCAGGGGGTATGGCTGTGCCCCGTGAAGCCCAGCGTTGTCAGCCCCTGGGCGCAGGCGGCAGAAGCCATCTCCTGCAGGGTATTTTTGCCGTCGCACAGCGTCGAGTGGCAGTGGACGCTGGATCTCATGAAGTCTGCCATAGCCTTGCTCACTGCATCCTTTCCTGTTTGACCTTGTGGTCAATGATATGTCGTTTTTCCAGCTCACGGGTGATGTCCTCCACCGTGATGCCGGCCTGGACCATCAGCACCAGGACATGGTAGGCAAGGTCGCTGATCTCGTAGACCGTCTCGGCCTTGTCCTCCTTTTCGCCGGCGATGATGACCTCGGTGCACTCTTCGCCCACCTTTTTGAGGATCTTCTCCTTCCCCTTCTCAAACAGGTAGGAAGTATAGCTGCCCTGCCGGGGCTCGGTCCTGCGGCCCTCGATCAGGCGGTACAGCCCCTGCCAGCTGAAGGCTTTCAGCTCGCTGCTGAGGTAGACCTGGTTGAAAAAGCAGCTCTCGGCGCCGGTGTGGCAGGCCGGGCCGCTCTTGACCACCTCCACCACCAGAGCGTCGCCGTCGCAGTCGGCGGTGATGGACACCACCCGCTGGACATGGCCGCTGGTCTCTCCCTTGCGCCAGATCTCCTGGCGGCTGCGGCTCCAGAACACCGTCCGGCCCTCGGCAATGGTCAGCGCCAGGGTCTCGGCGTTCATGTAAGCCAGGGTGAGCACCTCTTTGGTGTAGTGATCCTGCACGATGGCGGGGATCAGGCCCTTGTCGTCAAATTTCAGTTCCATACTCTCTCCTGCCCATAAGTGGGACATACTAACAGTTTATCTTATTCCGGCCCGATATGCAAGGGGTCAGAGGCGCATTTCCACACCATTTTTTGCAAGATATTCCTTCAAGTCGCGGATGGCGAGCAGTTTCTGGTGGAAAATGCCCGCCGCCAGCCCCGCGTCGATCCCTTTGTGGCGGAACAGCTCGAGGAAATCCTCCTTTTTGCCCGCGCCGCCCGAGGCGATGATGGGCACGCTGACCCGCGCGGCCACCGCATCCAGCATCTCGAGGTCGAAGCCGCCCCGCACCCCGTCGGTGTCGATGCTGTTCAGGCAGATCTCCCCCGCGCCGCTGTCCACGCACTGGGCGATCCACTCCAAAGCATCCCGGCCGGTGTCCTCCCGGCCCCCTTTGGCGAACACACGGAACTGCCCGTCCACCCGCTTGACGTCGGCCGAGAGGACCACGCACTGGCTGCCGTAGCGCTTGGCGGCCGCCGGGATCAGGCCGGGGTCCCGCAGGGCCCCCGAGTTAACCGACACCTTGTCCGCCCCGCACTTGAGCACCCGGTCAAAGTCCTCCAGGGTGTTGATGCCGCCCCCCACCGTCAGGGGGATGAAGATCTCGCTGGCCACCTGCGTCAGGATATCGGTGAAAAGGGCCCGGCCCTCATAGCTGGCGGTGATGTCGTAAAACACCAGTTCGTCTGCGCCGGCGGCGTTGTACATCCGGGCCATTTCCACCGGGTCGGCCACGTCCCGCACCCCTTCAAAGTTGACCCCCTTGACCACTCGGCCGTTGCGCACGTCCAGGCAGGGGATGATCCGCTTGGCGATCATAGGCGCGCTCCTTTCTTTTCATACCGCTGTACGCACGCCGCCAGGTCGAGCGCGCCGGCGTAGAGGCTCTTGCCCAGGATGGCGGCGGCCGCGCCCATTTCGTCCAGCGCGTCCAGCTCCTCCATCCGGCTGATGCCGCCGCTGGCCGTCAGCGCCAGACCCGGCAGCTCCTGCCGGATGCGGCGGTAGAGATCAAGGTTCGTGCCCTGCATGGCGCCGTCCCGCGCGATGTCGGTGACGATGACAGCGGTGCACCCGGCGTCCGCCAGCCGGCGGCAGAAGGCAAGGCCGTCCTCTGCGCTGGTCTCCCGCCAGCCGTGGATGGCGGCTCTGCCTTCCTTCAGGTCCACCCCGACAGCCAGCCGGGGGCCGTACTTGCGCAGCATCCGGGCGGTAAAGCCGAAGTCCGTCACCGCGACGCTGCCCAGGATGCACCGCCCCACCCCCAGGGCCAGATAGTCCTCGATGCGCTGCTCGGTGCGGATGCCGCCGCCCACCTCGATGTACAGGCCGCCCTGCCGGGCAATGGCGCGGATGGCCTCGAAGTTGGCCGGCGCGCCGTCCTTTGCGCCGTCCAGGTCCACCAGGTGGAGGCAGGACGCTCCCGCCTGCCGGAAAGCGCCGGCCTGGGCGGCGGGGTCGGCGCCGTAGACGGTCATGCGGTCGTAATCGCCCTGGGTCAGGCGGACCACCTGTCCGCCCCGCAGGTCGATGGCTGGGAACAATTTCATAGGCTCTCCTTTATCTGCCCCCTCCGTCACAGTCCGCTGACGCTCTCTATGCCAGCTGACTGAGAGGGCTCTCACAATTCGGCAAACGCCCGCAGGATGCGCAGGCCGGTGCCGCCGCTCTTTTCGGGATGGAACTGGGTGCCGTAGACCCTGCCTGCCCGCACCACCCCGGTGACGGGGATGGAATAGTCGCTGACGGCCAGGGTGCTGGCGGCGCAGTCCTTGGCGTAATAGCTGTGGACGTAGTAGACGCACTCCCCCTCCCGGATGTAGCGGAACAGGGGGTCGTCCCGGAGGATGTGCAGGGCGTTCCAGCCGATCTGGGGCACTTTAAGGGCCGGGTCGGCCAGGTCGGGGGCCAGCGGGCAGACCTGCCCCGGCACCAGGCCCAGCCCCTCGTGGACGCCGTATTCAAAGCTGCGGTCAAACAGCAGCTGCATCCCCAGGCAGATGCCCAGCAGGGGCTTTTGGGCGGCAGCCTCCCGGATGACCGGGACCAGGCCCGCAGCGCTGAGTTTGTCCATTGCGTCCCCGAAGGCGCCCACCCCCGGCAGGATGACGCGGTCGGCCGCCCGGATGGCGGCGGGGTCGGCGGTGACGGCGGCTTCCAGCCCCAGATGCCGCAGGCTGGAACGGAGGCTGAACAGGTTGCCCACCCCGTAATCAATGACGGCGATCATACCAGCAGTCCTTTCGTTGAGGGGATCTCGTCCCGGTGTGCCTGATCGACCCGGACGGCGGCGGACAGGGCCCGGGCCATCCCTTTCCAGCAGGCTTCGAGGATGTGGTGGCTGTTCTCCCCGGCCAGCTGGACAAAGTGCAGCGTCGCGGGGACGCTGCGGGCAAAGCCCAGCCAGAACTCCCGGGCGCATTCGACGTCAAAATCCCCCACTTTCTCGGTGGGGCAGCGGACGTCCCAGCGGAGGGTGCAGCGGCCCGACAGGTCCACTGCGCACAGCAGCAGCGCTTCGTCCATGGGCAGGCAGAAGCTGCCGTACCGCTGGATGCCCCGCATCTCCCCCAGCCCCTTGCGGAACGCCTGCCCCAGGGCAATGCCGATGTCCTCGGCGGTGTGGTGGTAGTCCACCTCCACATCCCCGTGGCAGGTCAGGACCAGGTCAAAGCGGCCGTGCCGGGCGAACAGCTCCAGCATATGGTTCAAAAAGCCGCAGCCGGTGTCCACCTGATAGATGCCCGCGCCGTCCAGATCCAGCGTCAGCTCGATCTGGGTCTCGGCGGTGTTGCGTTCCAGTCGTATCTCCCGCATGGGTCAGTCCTCCTTCAGGATGTTGTCCAGTTTCTGGAGCAGCACTTCCATCTGCTCCTTGGTGCCCACGGTGATCCGCAGCCAGTGTTCGGTGCGGGGGGCATCGAAGTAGCGGACCAGCACCGCCCGCTGCCGCAGCGCGCGGAACAGCACCCGGGACAGCATCTTTTTGGTCCGCACATAGAGGAAGTTTGCCTTGCTGTCGGTGACGGTGAACCCCCGGCGGATCAGCTCCTGGGCGGTCCATTCGCGCGTCTCGATCACCTGGCGGCAGGTCTCGCGGAAATAGCCCTCGCACTGCAGGGAGGCGATACCGGCGGCCTGGGTCATCCGGTTGACGTTGTAGGGATTCATGCTGTTGCGGACCCGTTCCAGGTCGGCGATCAGCTCTTTGCTGCCCAGCGCAAAGCCCAGCCGCGCCCCGGCCATCTGCCGCGATTTGGAAAAGGTCTGCACCACCAGCAGGTTCTTATATTCCTGCAGGAGGGGCACGCAGCTCTCGGCTCCAAAGTCCACATAGGCCTCGTCCACGATCACCACATGATGGGGGTTGCTGGCCGCGATCTCCCCAATGGCCTCGGGGGGCAGCGCCAGCCCGGTGGGGGCGTTGGGGTTGGCGATGACAATGGTCTCGTTCAGGCCGTGGTAGCGGGCCGGGTCGAGGGTCAGGTCCTTTTCCAGCGGGATGACGTGCTGGGGGATGTGCATCAGGTCGCACCAGACGCTGTAGCACCCATAGGTGACGTCGGCATGGGCCAGCGGCCGCTCACTGTCGCAGAAGGCCCGCAGGGCAAAGAACAGGTTCTCGTCGCTGCCGTTGCCGGCCAGGATCTGGTCGGGGTCCAGGTCATAGTAGTCCGCGGCGGCCTTGCGCAGGGCCAGGCAGTTGGGGTCCGGGTAGAGCTGCAGGTCCTCTGACGCCGCGCGGATGGCCTCCACCACCGCCGTGGGGGGCGGGTAGGGGTTCTCGTTGGTGTTCAGCTTGAGGATGCTGCGCTTGCGGGGGATGTCTCCGGGGGTATAGGGGGTCAGGTTTTCCAGGGTAGGGGTCAGAAATGCGCTCATTTTGTCCCGCCCCCTTCTTCATACCGGATGGTCACGCTGCGGGCGTGGGCGTGCAGGCCCTCCGCCTCGGCAAAGCCGGCGATCCGGTCCTTGACTTTGCCCAGCGCCTCCCGCGTGTAATAGATAAAGCTGGACCGCTTGATGAAGTCGTCCACCCCCAGCGGGCTGGAAAAGCGCGCGGTGCCGCTGGTGGGCAGGGTGTGGTTGGGCCCGGCGAAGTAGTCCCCCAGCGCCTCGGGCACATTGCGTCCCAGGAAGATGCTGCCGGCGTTCTTGATCCGGCCCAGCACCGCGAAGGGGTCCTCCACGCAGACTTCCAGGTGCTCGGGGGCGATGATGTTACAGACGTCGATGGCCTTGTCGAGGCTTTGGCAGAGGATGATCTTGCCGTTGTCCTCCACGCTGGCCCGGGCGATGGCCTCGCGGGGCAGCCGGGCCAGCTGGGCCTCCACCTCGGCCTGGACGGCTTTGGCCAGCGCCTCGCTGTCGGTAACCAGTACCGGGCTGGCCAGCCTGTCGTGTTCGGCCTGGCTGAGCAGGTCGGCGGCCACCCAGGCGGGGTCGCAGCCGCCGTCCGCCAGGACCAGGATCTCGCTGGGGCCGGCGATCATGTCGATGCCCACCTTGCCGTAGACCTTGCGCTTGGCGGTGGCGACGTAGACGTTGCCGGGGCCCACGATCTTATCCACGGCGGGCACGCTCTCGGTGCCGTAGGCGAGCGCCGCCACCGCCTGGGCCCCGCCGGTCTTGAAGATGCGGGTAACGCCGGCCACCGCGGCCGCCGCCAGGATGGCGGGGTTCACTTTGCCGTCCCGCCCGGCGGGGGTGGTCATGACGATCTCGGGCACCCCGGCCACCCGGGCGGGGATGACGTCCATCAAAACGGTGGAGGGATACGCCGCCGTCCCGCCCGGCACATAGACCCCGGCCCGCTCCACCGGCGTATACTTCTGGCCCAGGATCACCCCGTCCTGCTCGGTCATCACAAAGTTGTCGTGCAGCTGGCGGCGGTGGAAGGCCTCGATGTTGGCCGCCGCCATCCGCAGCGTCTCCAAAAAGTAGGGGTCGGCGGCGTCCAGGGCTTCGTCCAGCTCCTGGCGGGACACTTCCAGCGCGTCCAGCTCGGCCCCGTCGAACTTGCGGGCATAGTCCCGCAGGGCGGCGTCCCCGCGGGCCCGCACGTCGGCGATGATGGCGTCCACCACCGCCTCCACATCCTGCTCGGCCCGCAGGTCCCGGTTCAGGACCTGGCCGGGGGTCAGGTCCTCCAAACGGTACAGTTTCATCATAACGTTCCTTCCTCCTTTTGGGCCAGCGCCGCCCGCAGGCGGCCCAGCAGACGGTCGGCCTCGCGGCGCTTGAACTGATAGCTTGCCTTGTTGGCCACCACACGGGCCGAGATGGGCATGAACTCGGCCAGGACGGCCAGCCCGTTTTCCCGCAGGGTGGCGCCGGTCTCCACGATGTCCACGATCACGTCGGACAGCCCCAGGATGGGGGCCAGCTCGATGGAGCCGTTCAGCTTGATGATCTCGATGTCGCGCCCCTGCGACGCATAGTATTCCTTGGCGATGCGGGGGAACTTGGTGGCCACCCGCAGCGGGCGGCCGGGGTCCTCTCGGAAACCGGCCGGCCCGGCCACGCACATCCGGCAGCGGCCCAGGCCGGTGTCCAGCAGCTCGTAGACGTCGGCCTCCGACTCGGCCAGGATGTCCTTGCCGGCGATGCCCAGGTCGGCGGCCCCGTGTTCCACGTAGATGGCCACGTCGCTGGGTTTGACCAAAAAGCAGCGGACCCCGGCGGCCGCATCCTCCACCACCAGCTTGCGGGTGGCGTTGTAGTCCTCGGCCGTCAGACAGCCGGCGGCCGCCAGCAGACGGTAGACCTTATCCCCCAGCCGCCCCTTGGGCAGGGCGATGTTCAGCAGGACGGGCGCGGACGGCTCTGCGGGCGCGGGGGCCAGCCGGTCCAGCTCATCCAGATAGACGGCGAAGCCCACCGCCCCCACCCCGGGGGTGAACTTGCGGGCCAGCAGATCGTACCGACCGCCCCGCAGCACAGGCCGGGGCGCGCCCTGCAGATACCCCTGAAAGATCAGGCCGTTGTAATATTCCATCTCCCCTGAAAGGGACAGGTCGATCTGCACCCCCTGCCCGGCGCCGGCCACCGCCGCCCGCAGCTCGGCCACGGCGGCCCGCATGGCGCCGTTGCGGCAGGCTTTTTCGGCCCGGGGCAGCACCGCCGCCGCAGGGCCGCAGAGTTCCAGCAGCGCGGCCAGGGCGCCGGCCCCCTCCCCGTCCAGACCGGCGGCGAGGGCCGCCGCCCGCAGCTCGTGGCTGTTGCGCGCCCGCAGCCGGGCCAGTATTCCCTGCCGGGCCGCCTCGGGCACTTTCAGCGCGTCCATCAGGCCGGACAGGTACCCCATGTGCCCCACTTCCAGCCGCCAGGCGGGGCCCATGCTCTCGGACAGCCATTCCAGCGAGCGGACCGCCAGCGCCACCGCCTGGCCGGTCTCGGCCTCCCCCACCCGGCCCAGAAACTCGACGCCCATCTGGGCGATCTCCTTAAAGGTGCGGCTCTCGGCCGCGGGGCGGTAGACGTTCTCGCTGTAATAAAAGCGCTTGGTCTCGCCGGGGGCGGGCTGGGCGCTTTTGGCGATGGACAGGGTGACGTCCGGTTTGAGGGCCAGCAGCCGCCCGTCCAGATCGGTGAAGGTGATGACCTGCCGCGACGGCAGGAAGCTCTGGTTTTCCTGATAGAGGGCGTATTCCTCAAACTGGCCCATGTGATACTTGCGGCACCCTGCCCCCTCGTACAGGGCCCGCAGCCCGAAGGAGGCCCGCTCCTTGGGCTGCAACAGGTCGAGTGACAATTCCATGCAGCTTTCCCCTTTCCTGCGTTGCGGTCACGTTCGCTCATTTTCGTGTCATACACCTATTATACTTTACTACGATATCATTGTAAAGCACAAATGCAAAAAATTTTGCCCGTTTTCCCCTCCCTGTCTATCTGCCCTGCTGATAGACAGCTCCGTCATGTCGCTTTGCTCGGCTCCCCTCTTGCGCTTAGCCGGTTTTGCTCCGCAGGGCCAGAGGGCCTAGGGAGGGGGAATCGAAACACCCTCCCTAGGCCCTCTGGCCCCAGCGGAGCGACCAAATAAAACAAAAAAGCGCCCGCTTGCGCGGGCGCTCCGAAACGCTCCTGTGATCCGTGGAAGGATCGTCTGTTTCTTGCGGAAAAGAAGATTACTTATCCTCTTCCTCTCCGGCCTCACCGGCGGCCGGCGCATCCTCCGCTTCGGCCTCTGCCTCTGCGGCGTCAGCGGCCTCGGCTTCGGCGGCCTTCTCCATGGCCTCGGCGTGGGCCTTGCCGGCGGCCACGCCCGCCTCATAGGCGGCGGCGGTCTTGTCGGCGGTCTCCTTGTCCTGCTCGGCGTCCTCCGCCACGTTCACGGTGACCTTGACAGGGAACTCCTTGCCCAGTTTCTTGGCCAGGACGGCGACGCCCAGGCCCGCGGCAGCGACAGCGGTCACTGCGCCCAACAGTTGGAATAAAGCTCTCATCTGCAACCTCCTATGTCTTTGAAACGGTTATGGTGCACCGGCCGGCGGCCGGGGACGGAACAAAACAGGGGTCCTGCCAGGTTTACGAGAAGGTGACCACGTCGTTGAGGGGCTTGTGGGCCGGCTCCACGGTGGTGGCGCTCAGGACGGGGCCTTTACCCCGGTAAATGTTGTGGAACTTGTAGCCCACCCGTGCAGTGACCGTCACCCAGCTGCGCTGCTCCAGGGCCTTGTAGCCGTCGTAAACGCAGGGGAAGCCCACGAACTGGATGTCCTGCACGCAGCAGGTCATGGCAAAGCGGCCGGGGACAAAGCTGTTCTTGCCCGCGCGGCTGGTCTGGCACACCTGCGCCAGGAAACGGACGGTCTTGCCCACATACTTCTGGGGGTCCTCCTGACAGTCCAGATACCAGATGCCGAAATCGTCGTCCCCGATCTCGATGACGGGGGCGTCCACATCGAAGGGCAGCGGGTCGGGGATGTCGTCGTAGGCCACGCTGCCGTCGGCGAACTCATAGGCGATGTCGCACCGGCGGGACACCTGCCGCACCAGGCGGTGCAGCTCCTGCCGGGCCTCGTCGTTGTTCACCTTTTCGGCCCGGTTGAACACGATCAGCTCGCTGCGGGCGATCTTGTCCAGCATCAGGCTGCGCATGGCGTTGTCCCGGGCGTAGGTCAAAGCGGTGGTGCCGTCGGCGGTGGCGATCACCTGGTAGATCAGCCAGTGGGGCGGCAAAGCGTCGGCCAGGTCCTGCAGCAGCCACATGCCGTTGTATTCGATGATGACGCGGCCTGCGCCCGTCTCCTTTTCCAGGTTGGCCAGGTTCTGGGCGTTCAGCTCGGATTTATCTTCCAGCACCCGGATGCTGGTGCCGGGGAAGGCGAACTTCTCGGGCTTGTACTCCACTTCGCCTTCCTCGCAGACCAGCAGCAGGGTCTTGTCCCCCGAATCAAAATTGGGGTCCTCAAAGGTCTCCTGGATAAAGGTGGTCTTGCCGCTCTCGAGGAAGCCCACAAACAGGTAGACCGGTACTTCTTTTGCCATAAAAGGGATGTCTCCTTACACTCTCTCAGCAGCCGAACAGCGCGGCAATGCCCTTTTCATCCAGCTTGGAGCCGATGACCACCAGCTTGCCGCCAACGTCGGCCTTGCGGGTGCGGATCTCCCGCTCACCGGGGACGTAGTCGAACTCCAGCCAGCCGTCCGCGCCGCCGTCCACGATGCCCTTGGAGCGGAGGATGGCGCCGTACTTGCCGCTTTCCAGCTCGTCCAGCGCGTGCTCGATCACCGCGCGGGTGATGGTGCGGGCCGTCTCGACGCCCCAGCTGGTGAACACCTCGTCGGCGTCGTGGCCGTGATGGTGGTGATGGCAGCAGTGGCCGTGCTCGTCGTGGCCTTCCTCGTGGTCATGGTCGTGGTGGTGGCAGCACTCGCCGTCCTCCTCATGCTCGTGGTCATGATGGTGGCAGCACGCGCCGTCCTCCTCATGCTCGTGGTCATGATGGTGGTGGTGCTCGTGCTCCTCCTCATCCTCGTCCTCGTCGCCGTCGTGGTGATGATGGCCGCAGCTGCACACGCCGTTCTCGTCGTAGTGGTGGTGATGGTGGTGCTCGTGCTCCTCGTCCTCTTCATCGCCGTGGGCGGCGTTGACCTCGGCAGCCATGGCCAGAAGCTGGGCCACAAAATCGTTCTTCTGGGACATGGCGGTCAGGATCTGGCTGCCGGTCAGGTCGTCCCAGGGGGTGGTGACGATGGTGGCGGTGGGGTTCTTCTCCCGCAGCAGGGCCACGGCGGCGGCCACCTTGTCGGCGTCGGCGCCGCGGGTCCGGCTCAGCAGGATGCAGCTGGCGTGGGAGACCTGGTCGTTGTAGAACTCACCGAAGTTCTTCATATACAGCTTGACCTTGTTCACGTCGGCCACCGTCACAAAGCTGGACAGCTCGACGTCCAAGTGCTCGGCCACGGCCTCGACGGCGCGGGTCACGTCGGACAGCTTGCCCACGCCGGAGGGCTCGATCAGGATGCGGTCGGGGTGGTACTGGTCCACCACCTTGCGCAGGGCCTCGCGGAAGTCGCCCACCAGGGAGCAGCAGATGCACCCGGCATTCAGCTCGTTGATCTTGATGCCCGACTCCTCCAGGAAGCCGCCGTCGATGCCGATCTCGCCGAACTCGTTCTCGATCAGCACCACCTGCTGGCCCTGGAAGGACTCACGGATCAGCTTTTTGATCAGGGTCGTTTTGCCTGCGCCCAAAAAGCCGGAAAAAATATCGATCTTGGTTGCCATATCAGTAATTGCCTCGTTTTCTTCTCACTCTATCTGTGTGATAACGGGAGTTTTCTCCCGCAGACTTCATACATCTTTATTATAACAAACCTGTCAATGGCCGAAACAGCGTTTTGCGGAATATTTTGTAAATTTTTTGCGACCACCGGGGCCGCATTTGCATTCTTTGCCCCGGAATGCTACAATAGGGAAAGCAAACCGACGCCGCCGGGCGTTTTTCCCGGCGCCATATTTCAGGAAAGAAGGCTTTTTGCTATGTCTACTGTCAGCGAACGGCTGGCCGCCCTGCGCAGCGCCATGCGCAGCGCAGGGGTGGCCGCCTATCTGATCCCCACCGGGGACCCCCATTCCAGCGAGTACCTGCCCGCCCACTACAACAGCCGGGAATACTTCTCCGGTTTCACGGGCGAAAATTCCACCCTGGTGGTCACTCTGACCAAGAGCGCCCTGTGGGCCGACGGCCGGTTCTTCGTCCAGGCTGAAAAGCAGCTGGCCGGCACCGAGATCGAGCTGATGCGGATGGGCGAGCCGGGCGTGCCCACCGTCGAGCAGTACTGCGCCGACGCTTTGCAGGAAGGGGAAAAGCTGGGCCTGTGCGGCCTGACCGCCTCCTGCCAGCTGGTGCGCGGCCTGCAGAAGGTGCTGGACCCCAAGGGGGTCGCCGTCTGCACCCTCAACCTGGAGGACGAGCTGTGGACCGAAAACCGGCCCCCGCTGCCCGCCACCCCGGCCTGGCTGCTGCCCGCCGAATACGCCGGCGCCACCCCCGCCGAAAAGCTGGCCCGCCTGCGCGCCAAGCTGGCCGAGCTGGGCTGCACCGCCCAGATGGTGGGCAAGCTGGACAACCTGGCCTGGCTGCTCAACCTGCGCGCCATGGACATCGAGTGCACCCCCTACGCCATGGCCTACTGCTTTGTGACCGAAAAGGACGCCGTCCTCTTTATCAACAGCGAGCGGCTGGCCCCCGAGGCCGCGGCCGAGCTGGCCGCCTGCGGCGTCCGGCTGGCGGGCTATGACGAAGTGCTCTCCTTCCTGGCCGGCTGCACCGAGCCCCAGACCGTCCTGGCCGAGCCCGCCTCGGTCAACTACGCGGTGTTCAGCGCCCTGGAAGCCAACCCCGCCTTCACCGTCAAGAGCCTGCCAGACCCCCTGCTGCCCATGAAGGGCGTCAAGAACGCCACCGAGCTGGCCCACAGCCGGGAGTGCCATATCCGGGACGCCGTGGCCATGGTCCGCTTCCAGAAAGAGCTGGAGGAGCGGCTGGAGGCCGGCGAGGCCCTCACCGAGCTGACGGTGGACGAGATTTTGCACAAGTACCGCAGCGCCCAGGACAAGTTCCTGGTGGAGAGCTTTGGCACCATCGCGGCCTACGGCCCCAACGCGGCCATGATGCACTACCACGCCACCGAGGCCGACCACGCCGCCCTCGAGCGCAAGGGCTTTTTGCTGGTGGACTGCGGCGGCACCTATATGGACGGCACCACCGACATCACCCGCACCTATCCCCTGGGCCCCCTGACCGAGGAGGAGCGGCTGTGCTACACCTGGACCCTCCAAAGCCACGTCGACATCGCCAAGGCGGTCTGGCTGGACTACTGCACCGGCCAGATGCTGGACAGCATCGCCCGCGAACCCCTGTGGCAGCACCTGATCAACTACCGCTGCGGCACCGGCCACAGCGTCAGCTTTGTGGGCAACGTCCACGAAGGCCCCCACAGCCTCAACCCCCGCAACCAGGTGGTGTTTGAGCCGGGCATGGTCATCACCGACGAGCCCGGCGTCTACGAGGGCGGCCGGCTGGGCATCCGCATCGAGAACGAGCTGGAATGCCGCGAAAAGACCGTCAACCAGTACGGCCGGTTCCTCTGCTTCGAGCCGCTGACCTGGGTGCCCATCGCCACCTCCCCCATCGTGCCCGGCGTTTTGACCCGGGACCAGCTGGACTGGCTGAACGCCTACCACCGCCGTGTGTTCGAGCAGCTGGCCCCCCGCCTGACCGACGAGGAGCGGGACTGGCTGGCCCGCAAGTGCGCCGCCATCGGCGCCTGATCCGTCCGCGCCGCCCGCCCATCTAACACAAAAGCAAAAAGCCTCCTTCCCGGCGCAGCGGCCGGGCGGGAGGCTTTTCCGTGCGGATAAAGTCAGAGCCTGTCGGCGGCGCTGGCCGCCCCGGCGGTCAGGTCGTCCCACTTTTCCATCGCCCCGGAGACGGCGCTGCCCAGCGGCCCCGAGGGCAGGCTACTCTCCGAAATATCCACCAGATACCGCCGGATGGCGGCCTTGTTCTGCTCATAGAGGCCCAGCTTTTCGTACAGGGCTTTGTAATAGGGGAACACGGTGGTCTTCATCTTGACGATGGCCGCCGGGCTGATCTGGGTGTGGACCAGGCTCTGGGGATTCTGGACGTAGTAGTAGCCGGGGGTGCCGATGGAGACGAACCTTGACGTATACTGGATGTACTGCAGGTTGAACACCAGGTCCTCGGCCCAGTGGATGGTGCTGACAAAGAAGATCTCATGTCCGGTCAGGATGTCCCGGCGGTAGAGCTTGTTCCACAGCACGCTGTAATAGTAAGAGGCAGGCTTGTCCATCAGGTGGAGGGCAAAGCTGTCGGTGTCGTAGAGGCCGGGGGCCAGAAAACCGTAAGTCCGCACCTCGGGGGGCTGTTCGCCGGCGTCCGGCTGGAGGGCCCCCGGCAGCTCGCCGGGCAGCAGCCCGGACAGCTTTTCCCGCAGGCGGCGGGCCGGGGCTTCCGACCGGGGGATCACCATTTGATAGGGCGCGATGACCAGGTCGGCGCGGTTTTCTTCCGCCGCCCGGACCAGGCTCTCGGTGTAGCCGGGGTCCAGGTAGTCGTCGCTGTCCACGAACTGGACATACTCCCCCTCGGCCAGTTTGAGGCCCAGGTTGCGGGTGTCCGATACGCCGGAGTTGTCTTTATCCACCAGCAGGATGCGCCCGTCCACCTTGCGGAACATCTCGCAGACCGGCAGGCTGACGTCCCGGGAGCCGTCGTTCAAAATGATGAGCTGAAAGTTGCGGTAGGTCTGAGCCCGGATGCTCTCGATGCAGCGGGCAATGTGGTTCTGGGCGTTGTACACCGGCAGGATGATGCTGACAAGGGGCTGGTTTGCGCTTTGCATACCGGCTGGCTCCTTTCTCTTGATTGGTCCGCCCCGCGGGGCAGGAGGTCCTTTGACTATGATCTTTCACATCGCAGTCTGCGCCGGAGACCCGGCCCTGCGGGCGGTGCTGCGGCGCCACTGCGAAGACTATTTTGCCCGGCGCGCCACCGGCTGTTCCGTGGCCTGCTTTGAAAGCCCGGAGGCCCTGCTGGCCCGGGACGCCGCCGGCGGGCGGTACGAGCTGTATCTGCTGGAACTGACCGGGCAGAGCGGGCTGCCGGCCGGGCTTGCCGCCGCCATGGAGCTGCGGCAGCGCGGCCGCCGGGAGCCTTTGGCCTTTGCGGCCCGCAGCGCGGCCTGGGCCTATTACGCCTACCGGGCCGACGCCATGCAGTATTTGCTGTGCCCGGTGCGCTACGAGGCCATGGCCGCCCTGCTGGACCGGGCGGTCCAGCCCGAATACGCCCCCGCGCTGGCCCTGCCCACGGCGGCGGGGCTGCGGGTGCTGCCCTTCGCCCTGATCGAATACGTGGAGTGCACCCAGCACGTGGTCCACTTCCACCTGACCACCGGGGAGGCGGTGGCCTCCCTGTCCCAGCGGGCGCCTTTTTTACAGCTGGCCGCTCCCCTGCTGGCCGACGGGCGGTTCGTCCAGACCCACCGGTCCTACCTGGTCAACCTGGCGGAGGTGCGGTTTCTGGCCCCGGGCGAAGTGCAGATGGCCACGGGGGCCCGGCTGCCCCTGCCCCACGGGCGGGAGGCCGCCGTCCGGCAGGCCCTGACCGACTGGCACGGCGGCGTGTTCGGGGGTTAAAGTTTTGTCCAGTCCAGCTGGTCCCAGCCGGTCAAGAACTGGCTGCTGACCGCCCGGATGGCGGCCTCGTCGGGGGCGCTGGCCGCGTCGGCCACCCCGATGACGGTAAAGCCCGCGTCGTGGGCGGTCCGGGCCGCGTAGAGCGCGTCCTCACAGACGACGCACTGGGCGGGGTCGCTGCCGCCCAGCCGGCCCAGGGCCTGGTAAAACACATCGGGCCGGTGCTTGGAGTTGTCGTTGCCCGCCGTCAGGACGAACTGGAACTTGTCCAGCACCCCCAGCCGGCCCAGCACCC
>ERZ1090880.245-NODE-245-length-32203-cov-17.685766_pt1 | contig 32203 bp, 34 predicted proteins | sample MGYA00478471_ERZ1090880 | MGnify/ENA primary metagenome ERZ1090880 (study PRJEB33644, sample SAMEA5815734) | chicken gut metagenome | biome: Chicken; feature: Gastrointestinal Tract; material: Caecum | place: Ireland | collected 2019-01-01 | study: A study of the... | reverse complement strand
TGGTAAGTCTATCTTACATCAGTTTGAAGGTTTACACAAACTTTGGGATACTCCCATACAGCCGATAACGGGCATCCGATTAAACATATACAAGTTCCGTCAGTACAATTTCCTCTGCACGGTTGCGAATACTATTCATGCGGCGCACCCACTCCATCTGGTCGGCCGCTTTCAGTGCTTCGGCTACGCCTTCCTGCTTTGCCATAGCAGATACGATGCTTTCCATTCGCTCATTGCAGGCTTGGTCGATTTCCGTCAGATGGCGACGCAAATTGCCTGATGTCAGCAGGTCTGTGTAAAGTATCCTTCGGTGTTCTTTCAGATAACGGCGGCGCATACGCCCGTATTTGCCGATCTGATTATCACCGATGTCCGGCAGGGCGAGATTTGGAATGAGGTAATCGCCCTCTTGACGGTAAGTGCCGCCCATCTGTTCAAACAGGGACTTCATAAAGCAACAGCTCCTTTCTGTGTTGGATTTCAGCGGTTATACGAATTTTGCTCCTTTCCTATAACTGCTTTTCAATTCACCACAAATGAGCCGCAGTCATATGTATTAGGTGGCAGAAACCACCCTTTACATATTAAGTCTGGTCTCGGAAACTTAAATCCCTTGAATTTCCTGACCTTTCTCGAATCAAAATTTACAGTTTCACCTCTATATTTCTGTAACATTCCCTCAAGTTTTTCTATAAAACTACTTGACAGATCCTCTGAAATATGCGGCAGCATTTGGCGCTACCACGCAGCGCCAAATGCTGCCCTTTGTCATATAAGAGTTTCACCATTCACTTCATGACAAAGGAGGCATATTTATGTTCAAACCCGAATTATGGCAAAGCCACAACGAGTATCGAACCATTGTTAATTCTCTGGGGAAAAAACTTTCCCGCAATAATCCCCGCTATCAGTTTGATACTTACAGCAGGGAACGGCAAAAGTTACTTTCCCTGAATCTGGATCCCCTAATGGATTATCTCCCTCCGTTTTATTCCCCTGAGGGGCGACCTGCGAAAAACCAAGCACAAATCCTGCGTTCTCTCATCCTTTTTACCTTGCTCTTTAACCGGACAAACGCGAAAACCAGTCTGACTGCCTCGGTCAGGGATGTACTCCCCCGTTCTATTTCTCTTGAGGATCTGCCGCCTTTAGGCTCTTATTATGACCTTATGAACCGCCTCTGGATAGGTTCCCGTCAGCCATACGCCAGATCCGCCCTCCTTCCCGCCGGGAAGAACGGCAAAAAACCAGATAAGACTATTGGCAGCGATGGAAAGCTTGCCGAGGAATCCTACGATATTTTTTCTGCCCGCCATACGGTTGACCTGATCCGCAACGCCTCTCCGGCTTCGGATAATCCGGAAGCCGCCCTCCAGGAGATCTTTTCCCTCCTAATAAAGTGTAATAGAATAAAAGACAGCGTAGAAACATCAAAATTCTACGCTGTCCGCTGTTTGACTGTTTAATCCTATCAAAAATCTTCTGCTATTGTCAATCAAAAAAATCCGATCCAAAATCATTTTGGGCGATTTGCGCAGGCAGATATGAGGTGATTGTTGTGCAATTTTAGCGTCAGTGTACAAGGGACTATTATACGATTCCCTTGTACATTGACGCTGAGCAGCGCACTCGATCATTTTACCAGTTTTTCCAGCCCCGGAATGATTGCTTTTATTTCTGAAAACCTCGATGTATTGATGCAGAGATCATAGTTTTCCTTTTCCCCCCACACCTGATTGGCATAAAATTGATAATACCTTGCCCGTTTCTTGTCCACGGAAATAATTTTTTGCCGCAGCTCCCGGTCATTCAGAGTTTCCGCGTCCTTATTCTTTTTCCGGCAGCGGGCGATCCTGCTCTCCATATCCGCATAGACGAAAAGCCGGACGGGATTCATTTCTCTCAGCATGTAGTCCGCGCAGCGGCCGACGATCACACAGTCGGATTTTTCCGCAAACTCCCGGATCACTTTACTTTCCTGCATATAAAACTTCAGATTCTGCTCCAGGCCATTATTAGCCGGCAAGCCAAAGGTACGGGCCGTTGTAATGGGAAGCAGCGGGATCGGATTCTTCTCATCCATATGCCGGATATACTCTTCGGCGAAATCCGTGCGTTTGATCAGCTCCGCGATGATCTCCTGGTCATAGTAGGCGATCCCCATCTTCTCCGCCAGGCGGCGTCCGATTTCCCTTCCACCGCTTCCAAATTCACGGCTGACTGTAATAATGCGATTCATTCGATCTCCTCCTTTTTGACGCTATACTGTTTGCTTTTTCTTAGACCGCAGCAATGCGATCAGGATCACTGCTGTAACCGCCGTCATCGCCTCGCTGGCCGAATGGCAGAACCAGACAGCCTCGCTGCCGAAAAACAACGGCAGAATGGCAACCAGGATGGGCGGCCAGATAAGACTTCGCGACAAAGACACCGTAAGCGCTTTCCCGGTATTTTCGTTTGCCTGCCAGAAGGCGATCATCAGGATATTGAATCCGGCAAGGAAGAATCCGCAGAAATACGGCAGGCTCTTGCTCTCCATGAAATTGATCAGTTCGATATCTCCCGGATTGAAAATCGTATAGAAGCCGCGGGAGAAGAAAACGATCAGGAGATAGCATATGATTCCTACAACGAGAAAGATTTTTATAGAAAAGTGCAGAAGCGCTTTGCTCCGCTTTTCCTCTCCCGTTCCCATAAAGTAGCTGAAGATTGGCTGCAAGCCCTGAGCCATACCCAGAAACAGCGTAAGAATGATAAGCATTAAGTAGCCGATCACCAGGTAGGCCGCAAGCCCGATCTCTCCAAACCCATAATGTACAATGGCGAAGTTATATACAAACGTGATAATGCCGATGGTAAACTCCATAATAAAAGACGGAAATCCGAATATGTAAATGGAACCAATCTCCCGCAGCTTTACCTTGAATTTAACCAGGTACAGGTCTCCCCGTTTCCGCAGGAAATGCGGCAGCATGATAAGCACGCTGAAAATAGGTCCCAGCGCAGTAGCCAGAGCGGCTCCGGCTATGCCCATGTTGAGAGGATACATGAACACATAATCCAGTACGATGTTGGATACAGATCCAAACATCAGAGCGAACATAGCCAGCTTCGGGCGGTTATCATTTCGCACCAGGCCGCTGAGCAGGAAACTGAACAGCAGGAATGGGGAAAATGTGACAATATACCACATATAACGGATGGCTTCATCATGGATTGCAGGCGTGGAACCAAGCAGTTCTGCCAGAGGGTGTATCCATATATTTCCCAATACGCTGATCAGAACCCCCATGACCGCCGTGCAGAGCACGGAAAGGGTAAAAACACTGCGCGCTTTGTCTTTCTCTCCTTTGCCAAGGCGGGAAGAAATCAGCACTCCCGCGCCTGTCGCCACTGCCATAGACAGCGCGATCAAAATCTCAACCAGGGGTACCGAAACTGCGGCGGCGGCCATAGCGTCGCGGCCAAGCCGATTGCCGATGAATACCCCGTCTACGATCATATAGACCGAATTAAAAAGCAGCCCTATCATTTGCGGCAAAGCGTACTTTGCAAACAGGGTGTGTGACTTTCCTTCATACATAAAAGTTACTCCTTTCACAGCAGAGTTCGCCGCAGCACGAAAGAAGGGAAAGGCAATGCCTGTTCAGGCAAAAAAATAAGCGCCAACTTCGTATCTTCATTGGCCTAACGATACGAAATCAACGCTGAAAGCTTCCCCGGCGGCAAGCGAAAATCACTTATTATTGTCCACTGAACAATACCATATAGAACGCCGGAAGTCAATATAAAAATTTTTGAATTGAGTAACCTTCAATTCCGATTTGCTTTTCCCGATTTTCCACATTCTAATCCAAAATCATAGCGGAGTACTGCGCAGTTTGCCACGCCAAAGGCCGCGTACTCCGCGTTTGTCATTTCAAAGAAATAGGACTGAACCACCCGGGCAATTCCGTTGTGGGCTACCAGGATATACGTTTTACGGTCCGCTTCTTCCCGTAGCTCATCCAGCAGATTGTAGACCCGCTGGGCCAAATGCAGCATAGATTCTCCGCCCTGGTACCGGCAGCAGAAATCCTCCTTGGCTTTTCGGAATTCCAGGCCGTCCCGGGCGGTGGATTCCCATTTGCCGAAGTTCTGTTCTTTCAGCCTGGGCTCCAGCCGCACCGGTATTCCGGTGACCTCGGAGATATGCCGGGCGGTTTCCGCCGCCCGGATCAGCGGAGAGGCCAGGATTTCATCTGCCCGGATCCCCTCCGCCAGAATTTTCTTTCCGGTTTCTATGGCCTGCCGATGCCCCAGGGACGTCAGTGCAATATCTGTGGCCCCGCAGATCTTATTTTCTACATTCCACACAGTCTGCCCGTGCCGGACAAAATAGACGCAGCCCATAGTCTTTCACCGAACCTCCACCAGCTCAATACGGAAATTCAGCTCCTTGCCTGCCATCTCATGGTTGGCATCCAGAGTGATAGTAGTCTCGTCCTTGGCGGTCACTTTCACCGGGAAAGGCTGTCCGTACTGATTGGAGAGATAGGCCTGCTGTCCAACTTCCAGATTTTCAGAGCCCGGCAGCTGAGCGATCTCAATATGCAGAATGGCATTGGGATCCGGCATACCGTAGGCTTCTTCCGGCATCAGATGGACATCCACCACCTGGCCCACTTCCATGTCGGCCACTGCCGCGTCGAAGCCCCGGATCATCTGCCCGGCGCCGCAGACGAATTCCAGCGGCTCGCCCCGGTCGTAGGAGGAGTCAAACTGGGTTCCATCATTGAAAGTGCCCCGGTAATGGGTACGGCAGGTCTTTCCCACGTTTTTTCCCGTCAGGGCAGGCTGAGAGCCGCAGCCGCCTGTGCAGCTGTCCCCGCAGCCGCCTCCGCAGGAATGGCCCTCTTCATGATCGCCGCAGCTGTGGCCTTCCTCATGGTGATGGTCACAGTTGGCTCCCGTGGAAACCAGCTCCCCTTTCAGATATGCTTCCACTGCCTGGTCCGCGTCTCCCTGGGCTCCGGAGCAAAGCTCCACCCCGGCCTCCGCCAGAGCTGCCTGTGCCCCGCCGCCGATGCCGCCGCAGATCAGCACATCCACGGACTGATCTGCCAGCAGTCCCGCCAGGGCTCCGTGGCCGGTCCCGTTGGAACTGATGACTTCGCTGGAAACCACCTGATTGTTCTCTGTTTCATATACCTTAAAGAACTCAGTCTTGCCAAAGTGCTGAAAAATTGTACCGTTATCGTAAGTTACTGCTATTTTCATCTCTTGTATCCTCCTGAATTTTACTCCAAGCCCGCCGGAGCGAGTCCAAAGTCTTCGCTTAGTGTATCATCAATCGTAGGGGGACTGCAACAGGGAAATGTATTTTTCGGCATGGCTTCCGGCTCCAATCGCGGACTTTTGTCTGCCGATTCACTCCAGCACCAGCTGCGGCCGGAATTTCAGATAATCCCCCGACACCAGATAATATTTTATCCCGTGATACTCCCCCCGGATACTGTCTCCGAAACGGCTCTCGCCATGACAGTGGGAGTATACCACCGCCTCCGCCCGGTACTGTTCCGCGATCTCCGTAAAAGGGGAGGTTTTCTCCAGAATATTGGTAGGCGGGTAATGCAGGAAAAGAATGAATTTCCGATAGCCGGCTTCCCATGCCTGACGGAAGGCTTCCCGCAGCCGGGTCATTTCCCGGGACACCAGTTTTCTGGCCTGCTGTTCCTTTTTTTCATCCCATCCCAGGATCTGGCCCCGTCGGTTCAGGTAAAAGGGGCCTTCAAAGGTGTATCCTTTGGTACCCACCAGGGCATAATCCCGATAGACCGCAAAATTGTTCTGCAGAAAAAACAGTCTGCCCTGAAATTCTTCGTTGAGCCGCTCTGTCTTTTTTGCGTCCCAGAACATGTCGTGATTGCCCCGGAGCAGGATCTTGCGTCCCGGCAGATTTTCGATGAAATCCAGATCCTCCCGGCACTCTTCCAGTTTCCTTCCCCAGGAGTGATCCCCGGTGAGAACCAGAGTATCCTCCGGTTTTACCAGCCGGTTCACCTGTTTTTCAATTTTCTTTTCATGATGTCTCCAGACGCCGCCGAACACATCCATGGATTTGTCTGTCTGAAAGCTCAGGTGCAGATCTCCCAGAGCGTAAAGGGCCATACACGGTCATCTCCTTTTACTTTCCCAGTTCCCAGAAGGCCACGGCGCTGGCCGCCGCCACATTCAGGGAGTCTACTCCGTGGGACATGGGAATTTTGATGGTATAATCGGAAGCCAGGATTGTCTCTTCCCTGAGTCCGTAACCTTCAGATCCTAAGATTACCGCCAGCTTCTCCTCCTGCTTCAGCCGCGGGTCATCAATGTCCACGGACTGGCTGTGAAGGGCCATGGAGGCGGTGGAAAATCCCAGGGATTTCAGATAGTCCATGCCCGGCTCCGGCCAGGAGCCGCACTCTTTTTCTTCCAGATAGGTCCAGGGAATCTGAAAGACCGTTCCCATGCTGACCCGAGCTGCCCGCCGGTACAGGGGATCGCTGCAGCTGCAGGTCAGCAGAACCGCGTCTATGTTCAGGGCCGCCGCGGACCGGATAATGGCCCCCACGTTGGTGGGGTTGACTACGCTCTCCAGCAGGGCAATGCGGCGGGCGGCACGGCAGATTTCTTTTACAGAGGGCAAAGGCTTCCGCCGCATAGCGCAGAGGACGCCCCGGGTAAGGTTGTATCCGGTAAGTTCTCCCAGCACAGTAAAGGGCGCCGTATACACCGGAATATCCGGGCAGCGTGCTATCAGTTCCCGGGCTTCCCCCTGCACATGCCGGTCCTCCGCCAGGATGGACACCGGCTCATAGCCCGCGTCCAGGGCCCGCATGACGACTTTGGGACTCTCCGCGATGAAGAGTCCCTCCATTGGCCTGTCCCGGCGCAGCAGCTGATTTTCCGTAAACCTTGCGTAAACATCCAGGGCCTTGGCCTGGAAATCTGTAATCTCAATAATCTGTCCCATACTTTTCCCTTTGTTTATCCCAGCAGTTCCCGCACCCTGTTCCCGTCAAAGATCACCGATTTCACATGATCCACCTCAATCTGATACAGGGCGTTGGCAGCCAGGTGTTCCGCCGCCTGCTCCAGATCCCGGATGCCGCTGGTATTTCTGTGCAGGTCAATCACCGCCTCCAGCCCCTCCTCTGTCAGCACGCATTCTCCTTCCTCCATGCCGATGCGCTTCAGTACTTTGGGCAGGGCGTACCGGGAAAAGATTACCTTTTTCTCTTCGGGAGTATAATCCGGGATCTCAATCACCGCGAAACGGGACATCAGGGGCGCGCTGATCTGATCTTTATCGTTGGCGGTAGCGATGGGATAAACCCCCACCGTGGGGATCATGCACTCAATATAATTGTCCGTAAAGCCCAGGTTGTCTAAAAGAGTCAGCAGCACATCCGCCGGATTGCCGTTTCCCTTGCCGGAAGCCGCCTTGTCCAGCTCATTGATAATGAAGACCAGATTGGATTCCCCCGCTACAGAAAAGGCGTCCATGATAATACCCGGCTTCGCGTTGGCGTAAATCCGGGAGCTTCCCGTCAGCTGCTCCGGGTCGTTGATGGAGCTCATGTCCAGGGTGGTCCAGGGCAGCTTCAGGATTCTGGCCACAGCGTAGGCGATCTGAGACTTTCCGGTTCCCGCCGGGCCGATGAGCAGCAGTCCGTATGCCGGCAGCGTGTGGGTGCGGTTGATCTGGATAATGGTCTCGATAATCCTCTGCTTCACCTGCTCCATGCCGTACAGCTCCTCATCCAGGATTCTCCGGGCCTCCTTTGGATCAATGGCCTGGAAATAATTTCCCTTCCACTGAATATTCATCATAATGGAAAGGGCGTGCTGGGCATGGCGCCGCTCTTCCTGGGAGACCTCGCTGGATTTTGCCACCGCCAGATTTCTTCTGGCCCAAAGCCTGATATTGTCCGGCAGAGTTCTTCCGGCGCAGTTAAGGAAATCTGTAATGCTCTGAATGCTGGTCAGCTTCATGCTGTCCCCGGTTTCCTCCTCATCCTCATCGGGGATTTCCCGTGAAGGAGCGTCGCTGGACAGCAGCCGCTCGATCATAAACTGCAGGAACCCGTCCTCGGCGGAAAGCTTCACCCCTCCTCCGAAAGCGATTTCCCGAATCTTGTATACTGCATACCCGTCCTCCCGGACTGCTCCGGACAGGCGCACATTGATATGGTTTTCCCCCAGCCATTTCAAAAGGCTCACAAACCGGGCGTCGATCTTAAGGATATCCTCGCGGACCATACCTGCCGCCCCTTTGAACTCAAAAGCGGTCCGCTTGATGGGATTGAGAAACAGACCGTCCGTGTGATGCTTCAGCTGCCCCTCCCGGTTGCTCAGCAGCAGGATCGGCTGCTCCGGGGAGGACTGGCTGCTGCCGGAATAAAAAATATGGTAGGTACATTCCGATTCCTTTACGGTCTCAGAGGCGTGATTAAAATCAAAAACTGGCATAACGAAAACTCCTTTTGTCGCTTGTCTCATACTTTTAACAGTATAGCATGGGCTCCGCCTGCGGTCTACCAGTTTATGCGAACTTCATTTTTTATATCTGGCCATATAGGATTTGGGCGTCATCCCGGTGACGCTCTTAAAGACATTGCTGAAATACTGGGGATTTTCAAAACCGGTGAGAAATGCGATCTCGTACATTTTTTTGTTGGAGGTGCGGATCAGCTCGCACGCCTTCTCAATCCTGTACCGCCTTAGATAGGACACAAAATTTTCTCCTGTCTCTCTGGCGAAAACCGTGCTCAGATACTCCGGGGAAATCCGCAGGGCAGCCGCTACCTGGTTCAGAGAAACTCCCAGCTGATAATGTTCCCGAATCTCTTCCAGGGCTTTCTCCACAAGATAGGAGTGATGGGGCTCCTGCTCTTCCCGGGGAGTTCCCGGCTCTGTCTCCAGTTTTTCCCGGATTTTCAGCAGCGCTTCCTTCAGTTCCCCCGGGATCACAGGCTTCAGCAGATAGCCCGCCACTCCCAGGCTGATAGCCTCTCTGGCATACTCAAATTCAGAATACCCGCTGAGAATCAGATAGGCGCAGGATATGTTCAGATCCTTCAGCTGCCGGATCATGCTCAGTCCGTTCATAACTTTCATTTCCACATCGCAGACCGCCACATCCGGCTGAAGCTCCTTAATCAGATACATTCCCTCGTAACCGTTCTCCGCGCTGCCTGCCAGCTGAAACTCCGGGCTGAGCTTGGGAATCAGCTGGCACAGGCCCTGCCGGATCCTGTATTCATCTTCAACGACTACTATCTTCATGGCTGCTTTCTCCATTTTGAATCACAATTATCACTTTTGTCCCTTCCCCGATGTGTGAGTCAATGGTTATATGATATCTGTCCCCGTAATAGGCGTTGAGCCGGTTCACCACATTGAAGAAACCGATATTGGATTTCTGGTAAAGTTCCGGATGGTACACACATTCATACAGCTCCGCGATCTTTTCCCTGTCCATTCCGCATCCGTTATCCGCGATTTCTATATAAAGGCCCTTTTCCCCTGCTCTTCTGATTACGATTTGAATCCTTCCCCCTTCGGTAATGTCGGCAAACCCGTGAAGCACCGCGTTTTCCACCAACGGCTGCAGCAGCATTTTGTGGATGGAAAGATATTCGGTTTCCGGCTCCGCCTGGATTTCATACTGAAACAGGTCTCCGAACCGTTTCTGCTGCAGATACAGATATTTTTTGATCCATTCAATCTCCGCTTTGACCAGCACCACCATATCAATATTTGTAACGCTGTACCGCAGAAGGCTTCCCAGAGCCCCCAGCATCTCGCTGATCTCCAGTTCATTGTTTTCCAGAGCTATCCAGTTGATGGTATCCAGGGTATTATACAGGAAATGGGGGTTGATCTGCGCTTCCAGAGTCTTGATTTCCGCGATCCTGCGCAGTTCCATCTCCTTTTCCGTATTTTTATGGGCCAGCTCCACCTTTTGGGTCAAAGCGTAAATATGCTCTGCCATGGTATTGAATTGATCGATAATAAGGTTGATGTCCTCATTTTTTGATTTCTGCAGATAATAATTTTCTTCATACCCGTGGAAATTGGCGATTCCCTCCGCTACCGAAGCAATCTGCCTTCTCTGATGCCGCACCAGCACTGTACACAGATAGACAATGGCTGCCCCGTAAATGCAGATAAACAGAGAAATCCAGGGAAGGATCTCCAGCACGTCCCGGAAAAAATAATTTTCCGGAACATAGGCGCTGAGGACACACCCCATCTGTTCCACAGAATACTGACTGTGGATGTATTCTCTGTCTTCCAGTTTGTACTTTTCTATATATTGTGTCTGTTCCGCTCCGGTCATGGAAGGATCCGTAGCGTAGATAACCGTGCCCCCGCCGCTGACCAGCAGCAGCTGGGTGGACTGCAGAAGCTCCGGCACGTTCTCATCCATAGTATCCATCTCCACAAAGGATGAGTCCCGGAAGATCTCCTTTGAAATCCCGAAAAACACTTCTCCAATAACGGTTTTGCTGCTGACAATCTGAATGCCGATATAATAGGCCGGCTCCGCGTCATATCTTCCCGTAATCTCCCCGGCAGCGGCCACCACCGGACCGTTGGCGGAGCGGACCAGCTCCCAGGATCTGCGGCGGAATTCCCCGCTGCTCCATCTGGACTGATCTCCGTCCGCATGGTAATTCTGTTCCAGAATATAATGATCCCCGGCGCTGACGTACACGCATTCAGAGATATATTCATTCAGGGACAGATAATAGCGGAACCGGTCAGCGATTTTGGATGCCATATACTCCGTATCGGTTCCCTTATTAAAATTGTAAAAGCTTCTGTTCAGTTCCGAATCCGCCACGGAATCATAGACCAGATTCAGGATATTCCTGGATTCGCTGTTTAAGATCTCCGCAATGTGCCGCAGCTGATAATCCGCGCTTGCCAGAGCGTTGCTCTGAATCACTCCCAAGGTAAAATTAATAAACAGAATCGTCACCAGGATCAGGGGAGCGATCCCGATCAGCAGGTAAACAATCACAGATTTTTTACTTAAGGTCATACCATCCCTTCTTTACTATGATCTGCCCTCCGGGATACAGTACTCCCAGTATATCAGATTTCCGCCTCCGTTTCATCCGGAAATTCTCCGGGATCGGCGGGATCCTTCCGTCTCCCGCCGATATATTTCTGAATCACCCCATCAGCAATTTTACCGCAGAGAATCCCCGCCAGTCCCGGCAGTATAATTATGAGGAAGGGAAAAAGAAGGCAGGCCCCGGCTGCCGCCCAGCAGACCGCTCCCATACAGAGCGTCCGCCCGATGCCGCAGAACACCAGCAGCACCGCGTTTCTTAAAGTTTCTTTCACGGGCAGGTTCAGATCCGCTGCCTGGGCCAGGGCATAAATTCCCATACTCCCGGCAAACAGCATCATCATGACGCAGAACGCAGTCAGAATATGCCAGAGGCTGTTCTGGCCCGCCAGGGCCAGGATCAGCCTCAGATCCAGATACAGCAGGGTTTCCAGAGCCAGAACCGCCAGCCAGAGGAGGGTGGTCTTCTTAAACCGGGACCGAAACGTGTCAAAAAAGGTTCTCCACACATATCCCTCATCCTTCAGTACCGTTCTGCCGCAGCTTTTTATCAGGGCGGCGGAGGAGGCGCCGATGGTGAAAACCGGCACAGAAAACACCGCCCAGAGAATGCTCAGCAGGATACAGTTTACAACCTTTCCTGATTTTTGTACAAATTTCTGATCAAATAACTCCTCTGACATGATTTCCTCCTTTATCCCCGACAAATGTTACAGGCTCCGGTTTTTCTGACAACCGGAAGCCAGACCCGCATCTCCCCCACCCCTCTGTTGTTCCACATACAATAGGGGACAGCCCGGATCTCAAAAGGTTCCAGAGATTCTTCCCTGAATTCCCGGTAAAGCCATGCCTCTTCCTCCGTTTCACTGACCCGGAAGGCTTGGGCCTTCAGGGAGGGAATGCTTCTCTCCCCGCCGGGAATATCCGGCCCCGGAACAGCTTTACAATCCGGATCCACGCGGATCTTTGCCAGATTTTTCCCGTTGTCCGCCTCTTCCAGACAATATACCAGCGGTCCTCTCATCAGGGCCGCTTTTCCGGCGTCAAAGGGCACCCGGGGATTGGCCTGCATCCATCTTTCCCGCAAAGGGATACAGAAGGAGAGTTCCGCGGTCTCCCCGGAGGGCAGAATCTCCGTATATAAATATCCTCTTTCCCGTTTCACAGGAATCGTTCTGCCATGAACCGCATCCCTGACCTCCCGAATCCTGGTCCACCCCGGCTCCCGAAAAGCCAGACGCATTCTGGTTCCCGGAGCAGTTGTCACTTTCACGGCCACCTGCTCTTCAATTGGATATCCGGTGCGCATTTCCAGCCGGGCACAGCCGGTTTCCATAGAAACGTCTGTTTTTCCCGACACATAAAGATTTACAAACAGGGTTTCCGGATCTTTTGCGTACATATAGCTTCCCAGATTCATTACAGTTCTGGCAATGTTGGGCGGACAGCAGGCCACCCCCATCCACTTTCTCCTCTGAGGCAGCACATGGTGCAGGGTGCGGTTGGCCGCCAGCTGCTCCGGCACCACTTCCAGAGGATTGACATAAAAAAACTCCGTGCCTTTCAGGGACATTCCTCCGAGTACCGTATTGTAAAGCGCCTGTTCCGCAATATCCATGTACTTTCCGTCCCGCTCAGTCTGAAACAGGCGTTTGCCCAGCATCATCAGGGCCACTGAGGCGCAGGTCTCGGAATAATTACAATTGTTTGGAAGGTCGTAATCGCAGGTAAAACATTCTCCGTCCGCCGCGGAACCCACTCCGCCTGTGAGGAACATCTGCCGCTTCACCACATTATCAAACAGCACCTTGGCCGCTTCCACCAGGCTTTCATCGCCTGCTTCCACTCCCGCGTCCGCCATGGCGGAATAGAGGTACAGAGCCCTCACCGCGTGGCCCGCCGCCTTCTTCTGCATACGGACAGGCTTATGGGCCTGAATATTATCATATCCCAGATGTTCAAATTCCGGAAAAATATGGCGGAAACCGGGCCGTTTCTGCTCGGCCTCATACCGTTCTCTGGAAAGATCCGTGCCTCTGAGATCCAGAAAATATTTTGCCGTGTCCAGGTAGGCCTTTTCCCCGGTGACCCGATACAGCTTCACAAGGGCCAGTTCAATCTCCGGATGGCCCGGACAGCCATGGATCTTTTCCGGTTCCGGGCCGAAGGTGCGGCAGATATTGTCCGCCATCCGGACCGCCAGATCCAGCAGCTTTCTTTTTCCGGTATTTTCATAGTATGCCGCCGCCGCCTCGATCATATGCCCGGCTACATACAGTTCATGGCCTTCCCGCAGGTTGCTCCAGCGGTTTCCCGGCTCTTTGATTGTATAGTAGGTATCCAGATACCCGTCTTCCTGCTGGGCCTTCCGGAGAAGATCCACCGCCTGGTCCGCAGCCGCCTCCAGTTCCGGCAGTTCGGCTCCGGCCAGGGCGTATGCCACAGCCTCCAGCCATTTGGCGATATCCGAGTCCTGGAACACCTGCCCGTAATACTCACCTTCCGCCAGTCCGGCGGCAATCTTAAAATTTTCCACACAGTGGCTTTTGGGGGCGTCCGGCACCCGGTCATTGAGGATCTCCCACTGATAGGGCAGCATCCTGTCCCTCACCACAGATCTGTAAAAATTCCAGAAACCGTCGTCAATATGTATCTCACCCAGTCTCAGTTCTTCCAGTCTTTCCATTATTTTCATCCTTTCACAGAGCCGCTTACCAGGCCCTGGACAATATATTTCTGCAGTACGATAAACAGAATCAGCACAGGCAGAGCCAGGATGACTCCGTAAGCCATAATATAATTCCACTTGGTTCCATAGAGCGTCATAAAATTGTACACTCTGGTAGTCATGGGCCGTAGGGATTCCTGGGTATTGAAGGTGATGGAGTACATCAGGTCATTCCAGGCGTAGATAAAGCTGAAAGCCAGACCGGTTACCGTGCCGTTTTTGGTAATAGGCAGTATGATATGGGTAAAGGCCTTGAATCTCCCGCAGCCGTCGATCAGCGCCGCCTCCTCCAATTCCGCCGGAATACCTGAAAAAATGGGCCGCAGCATCAGCACCACAAAAGGAATAGACAGGGTAGCGGTGGAGAGAATGGGCGCCAGATAGGTATTCAGCAGCCCCACTTTGCTGTAGATCAGATACAGCGGAGTCAGGATCAGGGAAGAGGGCAGCATCTGGGTGACCAGAAAGGTCAGCAGCATGGCCTTTTTCCCTTTAAAGCGGAAACGGCTCAGGCCGTAGGCGCAGGGAACCGCCAGGATCATAGAGACTGCCGTGGAGCCCACCGCGATGATGCAGCTGTTCCGCAGGGCAATCAAAGTGGCCGGATCCAGCAGCTGGCTGACGTAGGTTTCCACCACAAGCTTCTGGGGGAAAAAGCTGGGAATCCGCTGAAAAATCTCCGCGTCCCCCTTCAGGGAACTGATCACGATCCAGTAAAGGGGAAACAGCAGGGGAACCGCCACCAGAATCGTGATAATGGTAAAAATCCTCCTTCGCTTTTTCTCTTTTTTTGAAAAAACCGATGTTCTGCTCACTGGACTTCCTCCTTTCCCACAAACTTGATATAGATAAGTCCCACCGCTAAGAGGCACAGGAACAGGATATTGGCAGAAGCCGCCCCGGTTCCGAAATTAAAAGCCTCAAAGGATTCCCGGTAGGAATACGTAGACAGCACTTCTGTGGCGTTTACCGGCCCGCCTCCTGTCATAACATAAACCAGATCAAAGACCTTGAAAGTACCCACAAACCCCAGCACCAGCACTGCCAGAATGGATTCCTTCATCATGGGCAGAGTCACGTAGAAAAATTTCTGCAGTTTTCCCGCCCCGTCAAGGGTAGCGCTTTCGTAAACATCCGCGGGAATATTGGAAAGTCCTGTGGATAAAAGCAGCATATCGAAAGGGATTCCCACCCATATATTAGTGATGATTACAGTTGGCAAAGCCATGCCGGTGCTGGTCAGCCACTGGACAGGTTCCTCAATCAGGTTCAGGCTGGTCAGAATATAATTAACGATTCCCGAATCGCTGAAAATGTATTTAAACATCAGGGCCACCACTGTCATGGGAAGGATATAGCTGATGACCAGCAGTCCCCGCATGGGCCTGGCAGCTTTGAATTTCTGGTTAAACAGCAGGGCCAGCAAAAAACCGATGACAAACTGGAACACGATGCACACAATCGTGTAGAGAAAGGTGTTTCCAAAGGCGTTCCAGAAATTAGAATCCCCCAGCACCTCCATATAATTTTCAAGACCGTTGAATTTTACAGTGCCTGCGTTAAAGCTTCGGATGGTCATGCTCTGAAAACTGATGATCCAGTTATAGAGGATGGGGAAGCCCATGAGAGCGATCATAAACAGGAACGCGGGCAGGGAGAAAAAATATCCGGCGCGTTTTTTTCGTGTTATTCTCATATGAACCTACTTCTCCTTATAATCAGCCGGCTGATACAAATGAAAGGCGGATCCTTTTTCCAGTCGGAGGATCCGCCTTTCCCAGCCGCGAAATCTCTTTATGCTTCAGCCAGCGTGCTCTGTCCGGCGGTATTATTCTTCCGCGTTAATCTCGTCAATCTCTGCCTGGGCCTCCGCCATAGCGTCAGCCGCCGATGCTTCCCCGGAAAATACTTTCTGGTAAGCTACCTCAAAGGCCGTAGCGCATTCTGTCCATCTGGGATGTACCCTGGCCACTGTGTACTCCATATAATTGGCGAAAAACAGGGTCTGAGGATCGTCCGAGAACCACTCCTCATTGTCAACATCCGACCGGGCAGAAAATCTGCTCATTTCTTTACAGAGCCTGGGGCTGACGTCTTTGCTGCAGATCCAGGACAGAAACTCCCAGCAGGCCTCCGTATTGGCTCCGGAGGTAACGCAGATATTTTCTCCTCCCAGAGCAGTAGCGTCTTTTCCGTCTGCCGGAATGGGGATCTTGGCCACATCCCAGTTCAGATCCGGGGCGTCCTCCCGCAGCTGCCCGATCTGCCAGACTCCCTCAATAATCATAGCCACATTCCCGGCGGCAAACTGTTTCTCCAGATCCGCCTGAGACCAGTTCATCACTTCCTTGCTGGCAGAGCCGGCTTCCACCATGCTGCCCAGCATTTCAACAGCGGCGATGGCGCCTTCCGAGTCAAGGGTGTTGATATCCGCGCCCGCCTGGTTCAGGAAGGGATATACCTGGAACGCTCCCTCTCCTGTTTTGGCGCCGCAGAAAGCAAAGCCGGTGTGCTCCTCTGTAGTCAGCTTTTCCGCGGCGTCCACCAATTCCTCCCAGGTAGTGGGAACCTCCACTCCGGCCTCCTCCAGCATGTCCATATTGTAGAACAGCGCAATGGTATTGCAGGCGTAGGGAAGTCCGTACACGCCGTCCTCGTAGATCACAGACTGCATGGGGCCTTCCAGCATCTGGTTCTCATCCCATTCATCGTAATAGGAAGAAAGATCCTCCAAAACCCCGGAAGCGGCGAATTCAGAAGTATAGCAGTTGTCCATCATAACCAGATCCGCCATATCCCCAGCGATGTTTCCGATAGTCAGCTGCTTGATGTACTCATCCGCCGGGGTATAGACCAGTTCCACTTCTGCCAGCTTGCTCTGGGCGTTGAATTCATCCACGTACTTCTGAAAAATTTCCAGCTCATTGTCCGCCAGCGCGTGCCACATGGTAATCGTTTCCTTTCCGCTGCCGGAGCCGGATGAAGACGCCTGGGAACCGGAACCGGCAGAGGGTTCCGAACTACCTCCGCAGCCCGCCAGAGCCCCCATAAATAAAGCGGCAGCCACCGTCGCAGTTACTATTCTCTTTTTCATCTTATTCCTCCTCTGCTGTTTTTTTGTACTTTTATTATCCCGTAATTTATCTGTAAAAAACATTATATTTTTTTAAGATTTTTTACAAAAAACCGCGGCGAATCCATATTTCCTTTCCCCTATAAAATTCTTCTTGACTTTTTGATTCATATACGATACATTTTAAGTATCATATATGATTCTTTTTTAAGAAAGGAGGCTCTCAAATGAATGAATTGTTATCTGTATCTTTAAATTTAACTCCGGAAGAATGCTGTAAAAACGAAGACCTGCTCAAAAAGATTGACGAATTGCTTTTGACGGCAGGCATGCGGTATTCCGGCATCATGAACCTGTATGCGCCGGTGGATCATCAGAAGCGCGATCAGACAGTATTTCGGGCAGAAGAATTACTGCGGAATACAGATTGGCTGAAAGGCATTTTAGCCTATACTTCCACCGGCACCCTGACAAATGCCTGCCCCCTTGGAGAAATTCAGACAGACCTTATGTCAAATCCCTCTCCCCATAAAGTATGGTATTATGAAGAATATTATCAGAAAACCAAACAGCTTCCCCATGGGATCGTAGTCGATGAAAACAAACAGCTCAGAGACGGCTATATCTCCTATCTTCTGGCCCAAAAGTACGGCGCCCCCGCGGACATCTGTGAAATGGTATCTGAACAGCCTTTAAGAAAAATTGTCACAGGAAGGCATGTGGAATTTTCCCATGGCAAGTGGAGGAAAAAAAGCGAAAAACGCTATGTTTGGATTTATCCATTAAAAGCACCGATTGTGCCCGGGGATATTTTATTGGCAAATACAAAATCAGGGGGTGATCTTATATGCGCAGACAGCATTGATTATATTGCCGGCCAGGAATTCTGCGCCAAATATAAAAAGATCAGAAAACACATGCATATGCGCATGGAAAAGGGAGAATACACAGATCATGAGAAATAGTATGGACTATATTTATACAGCGGGCGACCAGAAAATTCTGATTGAAGCGGAACAAAACGGCACCAGACGCTCTGTTATAGAGCAGTATATACGCTGCCGGAAACAGCAGGGCATGACCCAGGCGGAACTTGCCAAAAGGGCAGGGCTTCCCAGAAGCAATATTACAAGATTCGAAAGCGGCAGCTACAATCCGTCTTTGGAACTTCTGGTACGAATTGCGGCTGCCCTGGGGATGTCGCTGCAAATGCAGCTGGTTACAAAGGAATGAAGGGACAGTCCTCTGGGTATCAAACCCTCGCGGCCGCTGCCAAATGGGCATGCAGGCACAAGGTCCCTCCATTTATCGAAATAGCTTCCCTTGACTGATTTCCAATACAACATCCGCCTCTTCTGCAAGCTGTTTGCTGTGTGTTGCCACAATCACGCATTTTCCCATCTCATGGGCGGTTTTCTTTAACAGCTCGATTATCTCTCCGGCTGTATCCTCATCCAGATTGCCGGTTGGCTCATCTGCCAGAAGTACCTTGGCCTCACTTGCCAAAGCGCGGGCAATGGCCACGCGCTGCTGCTGTCCGCCGGAAAGCTGCAAGACGTTCCGCTTCCAATCCTCACGGGGAATACTGACTTCCCGCAATAATTCTTCGGCGTCTCTCCTGCCCCCCAGCTTTACATTTTCTTCAGCGGTCAGATAATCAATCAGATTATAGTTCTGGAATACCAGCGAAACATGGTGTCTGCGGTAATCGTTCAATCCTTTTTTGCGGATATCCTCTCCTCCATAAAGGATGGTTCCCGATACCGGATGATCCAATCCCGCCAGAAGGGAAAGAAAGGTGGTTTTGCCTGAACCGCTGGAACCGACAATCGCATAGAACGTGGCTTCCTCAAAAGCTGCAGATACATTTTTCAGGACAATTTTATCCCGCTTCGATTTATAGGAATATAAGACATTTTTTGCCTCTAAAATCATTTCCAGTCCTCCTAACTCATTTCACTTAGAATATCTTTCGGGTTCTTGCGGAAAATCAGGACGCTTGCCGCGCAAGCAGATAAAACAATCAAGACGCCTAAGCTAAGACTGTCTACTAACAGCATATATGAAGTTATTTCCGTTTTTACATCCGTGACGGTGAGTTCCGGTGCCTGATAATCCGTGGCAGCTTTGCCTGCATCCATATCGTCCTGCAATTCGGCCTGCTCTGCCTGCTGGCCTGCCAGATAATCAGCAGCGGCACCAGAGACCGCCGGAGCAATCAGGAAAGAAAGAGCAAGTGCCAAAACACCGATCAGAAGGGCTTCGGTTAAAATCTGCAAGAGTATCTTTCCCTTTGCGATTCCGATGGAGAGCAGGATGCCAATCTCATTTGTTCTGTTCTTGATCCAGAAAACAAAAATCAGGAATAAAATGATAAAGCCGGCGCCGGCAACAGCCAGCAGCAGCGTGTTGCTGATTTTTTCCAAATCATTGAAGTTAGAAGCCATGGTGTCCAGATTTCCGTTGTTGTCGATTAAGTCATACCATTGCCAGTGAATATCTGTTTTCTTGATAGCCTCTTTTACGGCATCGTAGTCATCCACATTCGCTGCTTTGAAATAAGCCTTTTCATACAGCGGGTCATCCTGCTCCACTTTTTCAGGAAAATGCAAATCTGTAAAAATAACATTTTCGGAACGGTAAGTATCGCCGGACATATAGGGTTCCATCCGTTCCTTGACTTGATAAATCCCTACAATCGCTGCCTCCCGCACAGGTTCTTCTGCTTTTACCGAATGAAATTGCAGATAGCCGCCTACCTTTAGCTGATTTTTTTCTGCCAATTCTTCGGAGATAACACAAACATTTGTATCATCCTTTGTTGTCATCCGCCCTTCCAGGATGGCAACATTGCCGCTGAGGACATTGGCATCCATGGACATATCCCGATTACCGATCAGGGCCACACCCTGAAAATCATTGGTCTGGTCTGCATCGGCATCTTCAATCCGTTGAAAGTTTGCCTGTTTCACCGCGGTTGGAACCGTTGTTATATTATAGTCGGCAATTCCCTCCACAGCAGCGATCTTCTCAATATCATCTGATTTTAACGACTCAAAAGAATTGTCTGTTGTTACCATCCAACTCTCTGAACCCATGACGGTCATTTTTTCCAGATGCACTCCATCATAGCTTCCCTGACCGTCTGGATATAGTTCAGATATTTTTTGACAGGCTTCATCTACCCGCCGGCTTCTGTTCGCTGGATTATATTCCAGTAAAAATCCTGCGCCGATGGCCTGCCGTGTGCTGTCCTTTACTGCGATATTCGCAGAACGGCTTGCCATGCCGGACAGGAAAAGCAGACTGATCATACAAACCGCAAGCAGGAGCAGCAGGCTTTTAACCGGCTTTCTAAAACAGGAACGGATCGCCCGCCCAAATAAATTCATCGTTTATCCCTCCATTCGTGATAAAATATCTTTCGGATTTGCCCGGATTGCAGGCAATAAGGACAGCAATACAGCAATTACAGTCACTCCGCCGCCAATCCCCAATAGCAAAGCTATATCCGTAAATTGTAAGGAAACCTGCAAAGAAACGCCTGTTTCCACAGAGGACAGCAGCAGGTCCTGCAGCCAACTTGATGCCGGCGAACCGAGGCCGCAGGAACCAATCAGGGCAATGAGGAACACAACTGCCGCTTCCAAAAGAGCCTGTAAAAAAATGATGATTTTCTGTTCGCCCATACTGATAAACACGGCCATTTCCTTTTGTCTGCTTTGCATCCACATACAAAGCAGCAGGGAAACAATCACCGTACCGGTGAAAAAGGTAAGCAAACGCATCAGCGACACTACTCTTGTTATTTGTGTTAATGGCGCTTTCATCTGTTGATACAGGGCATCCGATGCAGTAACGTCCGCTTTATCCCGCAAAACTCCCTGTATACTCTCGGCCAATGGATCTAAAAGCTCTGGCTGTCCAGTATAGGCCGATACTTTATAAAATCCGCTGCCGTCAAATAATTCTAAATAAGCTGTATTATCAATATAAATCTGATTTTCCAAGCGATAGACGGCAAGAGCAGCGTTTTCCTGCTGGCTTTCATTGCCGGTCAGATATTCTCCAATCACTTTCACAGTAACAGTTTTTCCGCTTTCTGCTTCAAAAGAAAGTGTGTCGCCAATCTGCAAACTATTGGCATCTGCAAACCGGGCGTTGATGACAGCGGCATTTTGCGTATCGGGCGTAATCCATTCGCCCTCTGTCAGCCGATAGGATTGATCCGCAAAGGGACTGTCTGTGTCCATATCATCATAGGATAGCAGGCTGACTTTCAAATTATCCGGTTCGGTGGAAGTGCTTGCCGTAACTGGCGCAAAATCCGTTAAATATGCGGATTGCCGGCCCATTCGATTGACAGACGTTACGCCTGCTAAATTTTTGATGGTTTCGGCTTCTTTATCTGTAATCGGATAAGCGGTGTCTGAAATTTCACAGACTACTTTTGCTCCTGCTTTTTCCCTCATAGCAGCTTCGGTGCTTTCTGTGGCGTGTAAAATCATGTTTGTACCAAGGATCATGCTGTTGACCAAAAGGAAAATCAACAGCAGCAGCACCGACTTTCCGCGTTTCCGTATCAGATAAAGGAATCCTCTCTTATAAAAAGGCATCTTTTTCTATCCCTCCCGTTAATTAAATCGGGTAATCAGCACTTTTGCCGCATGGATTTTCCCATCATCCTGTGTTTCTCCATAAACATAAACGGGCGTAGACTTTTTTACATCAGAAGCCGCAGCCGCTTTTAATTCCACCGCACCGGTGGAGCTGTCGATGTTGGCACTCTGAAATATACAGCCTTCATCATAAGAAACCGTTGTACTTTCCATACTGTTTTCCATACCCTCCGCAGCCGCTTTTATCATTTGCCCATCGTCCTGATCGGGAACAACCTGAAAACTTCCGTCCTGAAAATCGGCGACGCTTCCTCTTAACAGGACAGTTTCCAGCAAGTCGTCCAGATTTGTCGCGGTTTCATCGGATGTATTTGTGTTCTCACCGTCAGATGGATTTTCGGTTTGATTGTAAGCAGACGGTTCATGTTTGGCTGTCTGCCCCGAGTTAGAAGTTCCGCACCCCGCCAGGGGGAGTGCGCAGATCAATGCTAATGTCGTAGTTACTAATTTCATGTGTTTCATTTGATCTATCTCCTTTCCGCTTTTACCGGCTTATCATACAGAAAAACTTCTCTAAAAATCCTCAAAGAAAAAAAGAAATTCTCGGCCTCTTTTAGAGAACTTTTAGAGAATTTCTCTGCTATACTAAAGGTAAAAACTATGTCAAAGAAAAGGAATACACAAGAATGATAAAAGTATTGCTCATGGAAGATGATCTTGATTTATGCCGATCCATTCAACAGGAATTGATGAAGAATGGCTATTCCGCAGACTGCTGCAATGACGGAGAGACGGCTATGCTGTATGCCCTGAATACGGATTACGGATATGATCTTGCCATCGTAGACCGTATGCTGCCTGTCATTGACGGCCTGACAATCATAAAAGCAATGCGCCGGAAGAATATTCAAATTCCTGTCATTATCATTACGGGAATGTCCGCTTTGGATGATCGGGTGGACGGGCTGGACAGCGGAGCGGACGATTATCTGGTGAAACCCTTTCATATCCGGGAACTGATGGCAAGGGTAAGGGCCTTGACGCGGCGGCCGCAGCAAATCCGGGAAACAGCGGAACTTTCCTATGGGGATCTTCATTTTGATTATCCTAACCGGAAAGTCACCTGTAATGGACATGAGCTTGTATTGACCGCAAAAGAGGCAGAACTTTTAAGCGTATTGATGAAGCAGCCGGAAACTGCATTTTCAAGGGAACAGCTTGTCTTAAAAGTATGGGGAAGCAATGCCGATATAGAGCCGGGAAACGTGGACAACTATATTTCCTTTCTGCGGAAGCGATTAAGAGAACTTCACAGTCGTTGTGAAATCAAAACCATTTACGGCTCCGGATATAGATTGGAGAAATCAAATGCTTAAGCGCTTACAAAACCGGCTGCGGATTTTCTTGATTGTCATTTTTATGGCGGTTGTTTCTCTGATCCTGTGTTTTTCCTTTTGGAATACATGGCAGGCCCGGCAGATTGCCGATATTACTTACGTCCAGCGGATGGCCTCCCTGATCATCTATCAGTTAGAAGCTGACCCTGCCAGACCGGATGAGCTGCTTTCTAATTATAAAAGAGAAATGCATGTTTACAGTATCTTGAAGGACAGCGCTGGCAATATCCTGCATCAAAGTGACCCGGACACGCTGACAGACCTTGATACATTGGGGAAAATTGCGGAGGAAAGCATTGAAATTCAATCTCCAGCAAATCAAACAAATAGTTTTCCTATCACCGAACAGGGAGGATATGGAGAAATCACCGGGACGAACCATGACCGCTATTATGTTATCCCGGCAAGTATCAGCACAAAATCAGGAAATTGGTATTCATTGGTTCTGTTTTATGAGCAGCCGTCCATAAGTACACTGACATTTCGGCAGGCCCCGGCATACTGCGGTATCTGGCTTCTGGCTTTTGTATGTATTCTCTTTGTCAGCCGGTTCTTGCTGCGCCGGGCTTTTGAACCGACCGAACGGATGCTGCAAAGTCAAAAAGACTTTGTTGCCGCCGCCTCCCATGAACTGAAATCCCCTCTGGCGGTGATTATGGCGAATGTAGAGAATATTCAGAATATCGAGACAGCAGAACCACAGGCGCAAAACCATCTGAAAGTGATTGACGCAGAGTGTACGCGAATGTCAAGATTAGTACGGGATATGCTGCTTCTTGCATCTTCGGACGCGGATCAATGGACAGTCCAGATACAGGAAGTGAATATAGATACCATACTTATTACGCTGTATGAGGCTTATGAGCCGGTTTGCAGGAAGAAAGCGATACATTTAGATTTGGTGTTAGGCGAGGACAGCTATCCGCAGCTTCATACCGATCAGGAACGCCTTTTTCAGATATTGAGCATTTTTTTGGACAATGCAGTTTCTTATTCACCGGAAAACAGCAGCATTGAAATACAGACCAGATGGGCGGCAAGGGAATTTACTTTTCTTGTCACAGATCATGGACGCGGGATTGCCGAAAAAGATAAGCCATTTATTTTTGACCGGTTCTATTGCGCGGATAAATCCCGTACAGACAAATCCCACTTCGGTTTGGGGCTTAGTATTGCGAAAGAACTGACAAGGATGCTGGCAGGAAAAATTGGATTTGAAGATACTTCCGGCGGCGGCGCAACATTCTTTTTGACTTTGCCTATAAGGTAGTTTCTAAGCATGAAGAGAGCCTGTCCATGCCGGATGGAATAGCCCGGATGCAGTACGCTGTATCCATTTAGCTCCAGTTCCACGCCGGAAATTTCCGGGCGGCATCCGGGTTATTCCTCTCCATGGAAGTACGGCTCTGATCATTTCCGCAATCCAGGTCTTTGGCCTGTCTGCCTTACTCTCCCAGAACGGACTTTGCCCATGCAGCCGCTCCGCTGTTTACCAGCCTGCCCTGTTTCCAGTTTGCCTTCGGGCAGTGTTCCCGAAGACTCTTCTCTGCTCCGCCGATGCCGCTTCCTCCGGAAGTTGCGAAGGGAATCAATGTCTTGCCGGAGAAATCATAGCTTTCCAGGAAGGTATCCACGATTCTCGGTTCCACATACCACCAGATGGGGAAACCGATGAAAACCGTATCGTACTGCTCTATATTTTCAACTGTTCCCGCAATCTCCGGGCGGCAGGCTGGATCGTTCATCTCTGCTGTGCTGCGGCTCTTTTTATCTGTCCAGTCCAGATCCGCATCTGTATAGACTTTGGTCGGACAAATCTCATATAAATCTGCTCCCACCGTCTTTGCAATCTCTTTTGCCGCATGTGCCGTAGTCCCGCTTGCGGAAAAATAAGCAACTAATGTTTTTTTCATTTCAAACTCTCCTTTAAAAATTCTATAATCTCATCGCGTTCCGGCTGACCTGCCATGGCACAATCTATCCCACCGTCCAGGGATGTCATCGTATGGCAGATGATATAAGATTTACTCATGCCTGCCGTACCGCCTGTTTTTATTCTGACATTCTGTCAGCACAACTAATATAACACCATTCTGACGTTATGTCAATATATTTCCCGGTCTTCCCCTGTTGGTCTGTTTCCTTCAAAATACGCACCCATCAGAACAACGGTCCGGGGTTCCTCATCAAACGTGCCCATATGCATATACTGGACGCACAGACCTTCTTCATTGGGATTTTCTCCTTCTTTTTCCGGGTTTCTTTGCCTGTGGTTCCGGGAGTTTCGGATACATTTCTCTGACCATCTCAAACAGCAGCTGTCCATCTCTCTGCTACTTAAAACAGTGCGGGCCAATCTCTTCCACCAGACGCCATTTTGCATCCGGTTCAGTTTGAACTTACAGAAGAGATTCTTTATACCAGGATGACAGATCGATCAGCCTGTCTGTCTTCATTTGCTCCACCTGCCTATATCATAACAGTCCAAACATGACAACCGTATGTCAATTTGATTTATATCCATCAGTATTCCATTCCTTCTTTCATGGTTCTCCATTCTTCTTTTGTCTGGCAGGAAATATGTTCCGTCCGTAAAACACCTTCTATTGCGCAGAAAACCTTTTCACTGGTGTGATGATAATGAAATCCGCATTTTTCCTGAACACGTTTTGATTTTAAATTTCCGTCAAAATAGCCGCACCATATTTTAGTCAGATTCAAGTCTTCAAATCCATGCCGCAGGAGTTCTCGGACCGTTTCAGGGATCAGTCCCTGCCCCCAATACGGTACACCGATCCAGTAACCAATCTCACCTTCCGTCTTTGGAAGTCTGATATTACTGGTTTCACCAATCATTAATCCTGCGCTTCCAACCGGACAGCCGGTTTCTTTCAAAACTACAGCGTAGGTTTCCGGCGCAGACAGTACTCCTCTGATGATTTCCCGGCTGTTTTCTACACTTGTGTGAACAGGCCATCCCGCTATAGGACCAATATCAGGATGACTCGCGTATTTGTATAACTCTTCTGCGTCCTCCTCTTCCCATGGGCGGAGAATCAATCGCTCTGTTTTCAAAATCATACTTCTATACCTCCCTGCAATTCACACACCATGAGATATTCCTCTTCCTTTTCATCCACTATCACAAATCCGAGTTTTTTATACATTTTTACCGCGTAATTTGCCTTCTGTACGGACAGTGACGCTCTTTTATATTCCTGTGCCTTCAGCTGTTCCAGCGTCCCCCTCAGCATCCGGGATCCAATCCCCTGGCCTCTATATTTCCTGTATAATGAGCTGGCAATGGACGGCGTCTCATCATCTACATGGCCATAATCGTTTGAAGAATATCATAAAATTTTTCTTTTGCGTATTTCTCCATGAATGGACTATGACCGCATTTTTCTAAAATATAAGTTTTGCATGAAATACCGTTTTCTTCTAATGGTTTCACTACTCCTTCTATCGGGTGTGGGTCACAAACTCCCTGTATTAAAAACAGTTTGCTCTGAATCATCTTAAATGCTTTTAATAATTCTCCGTTACTTCTCAGCTTAACAGCCTCATCCCAAATTCTATTATACATTTCAGCATCTGCTTTGTTTACAGTGAGTTTTCCCCTGCTTTCAAGATGATAATTATCCGATTTTTCTAAAATGCCGGGTATCTTTTTGATATCTTCATTAGCAGCCGCATTATCTATAATTCTCTGAAAAATTTTACTTTCTTCGTCCGAAAGATTTCTCAATCTTCGTAAAGATATCTCTTTGGCATATTTATCTTCCAGCGGCGGGCAGCCAACTAAGATAATGTTTTTACATATCCCTGGATATTTTCCTGCAAATAAAACCGCTAACCATGCGCCCCACGAGTGACCGATTAAAGTCGGTTTTTCCTGACAATATTCCATTATCTGTAAATGTAATTCTCCAATCAATCCGTCTATGGAATATCGGGATTGCAGTGCTTCTATAATCCCCTTTCCCGTCAATCTACTTAATTCTTCCGCACAGTTTTTCAAAGAACCGATTGCGCTGGGGCCGCCATGGATTAGAACGGTCTTATACGGTTCTTTCCCATGTAATTCAACCATTTTATCTTTACCTCAAATATATTTCTTCCACCCAATAAGAAAGAGGCAGAAGTTCTTTTAAGTTCTTTAGCATCGGTTTTATATTCCACTAACTCTATATCCCCTTAAAACAGAATTATTTTCCTCAAATATACCATAATTCCCCCTGGAAAAGAATATATTTTCAAAACACTCTCAGCGTAAAACTCACCGTCCAAAACGCCTTCCGGGACGTATCCTTTACCATAGAAGCCTTATAGCCCTCCACATACATCTCCGCCGTTTTCACCGCCAGCGTCTCCGTATCAAAAGACCCCGCGGTGATCTTTTCCTGCTGCTTAAATTTACGTCAGAATCTTCAGCACTTTTCCGAAACAGAAAACGTCACCGGGATGGTCTTCACACCTGCGCGCACCACATCCCGCTGCACCGTCCCGGCCTCCGTCTCCCCGCCAAAATCCGCCTCTGCATCATCCATCCGCACCTCATAGGAATCCGGCAGAGGGAGAACTGGGCCGTCAAAAGTCTGATATTCTATAAATTCCATCGGTCACCTCCCTTCCCACTTAGTAAGAAATTATTTACATTCCACTATGCTTCTACTTTATCAGCCGAGCGATCCGCTTAATGCTGACGGTGGGGATCATTTACATTCCACTATGCTTCTACTTTATCCCGGCTTCCGGCTGCATGTTTGCCTTCCAGGGAATATTTACATTCCACTATGCTTCTACTTTATCTTTCTTCTCCGTTATTATTATCTGCAAAGTGCTGGATTTACATTCCACTATGCTTCTACTTTATCGATATTATCTAATACCGTTATATCATCATTATTTACATTTACATTCCACTATGCTTCTACTTTATCTTGCTGACCGTCCTGGCGGAAGGCCTGACCGGGATCCTATTTACATTCCACTATGCTTCTACTTTATCGAAGACCGTGCGGGAACGGCAGGATGAATCTACCGATTTACATTCCACTATGCTTCTACTTTATCACAGGCAGCTTTGGCAGACGCAATCTCCGCAGGTATTTACATTCCACTATGCTTCTACTTTATCGCAGAATCAGAAGGCAGGCCGAAACGCACTTTCGGAATTTACATTCCACTATGCTTCTACTTTATCCCGAGACGGCAAAAACAAAGACAGTGACCGGAACCTATTTACATTCCACTATGCTTCTACTTTATCTGGAACAGGGGGTATGAGACATGAGCCATATTGAATTTACATTCCACTATGCTTCTACTTTATCGATCCGCCCGGCAGATGAAAATAAAATAAGAGTCATATTTACATTCCACTATGCTTCTACTTTATCCCGGGGACTATCCGGAGTCCGAGAATGAGTCCACCATTTACATTCCACTATGCTTCTACTTTATCGTTATCACGCCGGATCCGCTGCTGATCCAGTCCCAAATTTACATTCCACTATGCTTCTACTTTATCGTAAACGCGGCTGCGGAGCTGACCAGGTACCTGAATTTACATTCCACTATGCTTCTACTTTATCTAAATGACTCTCCCAGGGCGGCGCTCATGGCCCGCATTTACATTCCACTATGCTTCTACTTTATCACAGTAGTGCGGAAGCAGATACAGCAGCAGAAATGAATTTACATTCCACTATGCTTCTACTTTATCGGGGTTGCGCCTGTTGGTCCCGCCGGACCAGTCTGTCATTTACATTCCACTATGCTTCTACTTTATCCGCAGGACACATGGTTTCTATACCTGTATAAATACATTTACATTCCACTATGCTTCTACTTTATCGGACTGAGTGATCTTCTGGATCCGGTCGAAGTCCGCATTTACATTCCACTATGCTTCTACTTTATCTGAGGATGCCGGCGTGAAAGCAGGCAGAGTCACCCATTTACATTCCACTATGCTTCTACTTTATCGGGAGGAACAGGAAATTGAGAACCGGAGCATCCTGATTTACATTCCACTATGCTTCTACTTTATCCGCGCAGGACCACAAACTGGTATCCGGTCACCAAAATTTACATTCCACTATGCTTCTACTTTATCATAGCCGATGATGATCCAGGTCTGGAAGAATCCACCATTTACATTCCACTATGCTTCTACTTTATCGCAGTTAGCCTGCTTTGCGGAACGTGCGAAAGTTTTTATTTACATTCCACTATGCTTCTACTTTATCGGAAACCGCGAAGCGGGCATTTGAGAAAAAGTATCCATTTACATTCCACTATGCTTCTACTTTATCGGATCCCAGTCAGGCCTTCTGCCAGGACGGTCATCAAATTTACATTCCACTATGCTTCTACTTTATCTGGATTGGACGGACACGGAGATCTGGGACTTTTATATTTACATTCCACTATGCTTCTACTTTATCTGATTCTGGAGAATATTACATTACCGGAACAAAGGGATTTACATTCCACTATGCTTCTACTTTATCGAAAAGGAAGTGTGGTTACGTCCTGGAATGCATCTGCATTTACATTCCACTATGCTTCTACTTTATCGCGGTATCCACCCAGACTCAACACGCAGTCTCCAACATTTACATTCCACTATGCTTCTACTTTATCCTGGCTGTCCACAGACTTTGCCGTGTAAAACCTCATTTACATTCCACTATGCTTCTACTTTATCCCGATAAACCCGCTATCTCCATTAAACATTGTATATTTACATTCCACTATGCTTCTACTTTATCCGAACATCCTGTACCTCTTTCCAGAAATGGCTACTCATTTACATTCCACTATGCTTCTACTTTATCCAGGAGAAGTCAAAAAATATGCAATGACTTTGTATATTTACATTCCACTATGCTTCTACTTTATCAGAAACCGGAAACGGGAACGTCCGGAATATATCATGTATTTACATTCCACTATGCTTCTACTTTATCCGTATTCGCTTTGTGTTTCTGTTGCTGCCAGCATCATTTACATTCCACTATGCTTCTACTTTATCAATGAACAAATTTTATAGCGGCAGGAGAGCGAAAAATTTACATTCCACTATGCTTCTACTTTATCGGAACGGCGGTGCTGGCCCGGTAGACGGAATCATATTTACATTCCACTATGCTTCTACTTTATCGGTATCCGAAAGACCTGAAACGGAGACATAACCAGCATTTACATTCCACTATGCTTCTACTTTATCAGTCTTCAAGGGTTCTGACCGGGATGGCATAAATCCATTTACATTCCACTATGCTTCTACTTTATCTAAGATCCACCCACGACTTATCTTCTGCGGCGATTTATTTACATTCCACTATGCTTCTACTTTATCCCGGTACCTCCGGCAGCCCTGCGATGCTGGTTAGCAATTTACATTCCACTATGCTTCTACTTTATCTCATAGCTATGACGACTGATCTCTATGTTTCTATATTTACATTCCACTATGCTTCTACTTTATCAAATCAAAAAAATCATGAAATAAAGGAGAACAATAATTTACATTCCACTATGCTTCTACTTTATCTATAGATTTAAATATTCGGAGGGTTGACACAGAAAATTTACATTCCACTATGCTTCTACTTTATCGATATTGCCAGCCTGCGGCTGCGGGACACGATATTATTTACATTCCACTATGCTTCTACTTTATCGGATTTTGCGTGGATTTTATTTGTTGCTCTGGAATATTTACATTCCACTATGCTTCTACTTTATCTTTGTCTGATAACGGCTATGCCCTTTCCCAGAACCATTTACATTCCACTATGCTTCTACTTTATCCCGTCCCCCTTTTCCCCTTCTATTTTCTTCAATACAAGTATACTTTTTGTCTACCCCACTTTCTTCATATCTCTCTTCTCAAAAATCTTCCTCCTCCCACTTTACAAAATTTAAATTTTCCTTGATATTTCAAGCTTTGTCTATCTCCCAGCAATTTTCCTCTATCTCAGGTCGACAATCACAAGAAATTACTTGTCTTATCATCATCCACTCCCCAGAACTCCTTAGGAATCCACTTCTCATTTCTGCATTTAAATACGATTAGTGAATCTCTATCCTCTCGGATTACTTTATTAAGCTCCATTTTCAGTTTTAAAAGCTGCGCTTCAGAAATCTCTCCCTCAAAAACAGAATTTTGTATATGCACCAGATATTTCTTACAGGTTTTAAATGTCTTTGACAAAACCTTTGCGCCGCCTTGGTCGCTCTTTATATCATATACCAATATCACATACATAACAATCCCTGCCTACCACCATATTTTTAAAGGTTCATATATTTTCTCCCCCAAAAGATGCTTCACCAGTTTATAACATTCCAGACGCATTAGATATTGATAAGAAACTGTTTTATTTAGATCTTTATGCTTTATCGTCGTCTGCATTTTAGCATCCAATTCTGCCACGATTGTTTTTGAAGCATTTTGAGACAAATGCAGATAATTCAAACCCTTTGTAAAACTTTTTTCTGTAATCTGCTTTCTGTTCAAAAGAGAAAAAATCAGGCGGTCTCCCAAAATCGGCTTAAATATTTCTGCCAGGTCAAGACTTAACGAAAACCTTCTATCTCCTGGTTCATGGAGATAACTGACAGTGGGATTCAACTGGGTTTGATAAATTTCTCCCAGCACTTTTGTATATATCAGCGTATTCACAAAAGAAATCAGTGTATTAACCATATTGTCAGGCGGATTTTTTACCCTCTTCTCAAACTCAATTTCCTGATCAATAATAATCGGCCAGGCACTGTAATATGTTTTCCTGATATTTCCTTCATACCCCATCAACTCCTGGATACTCTGCGCTTTAGGAATCTGTTTCCGTAAATCTTCTATCGCATCCATATATGACTGTACATCTTTGCCCCTTCCATTATAATAACGCAGGTTGCGATAAATATTGTATGAGGCGCCTTCTATAAATGCTTTGGCTAGTTCCATTCGCTTCTCATGATCCGTATAATGCTCAACCTGACTGACCAGAAGATTTCCAGAGACTAAATGTTCTCTCGGATAAAAGCTTCCAGTATAGAAACTGTAATAATTAAAAAAGTGTACCGGTATGCCATACTGAGAAAGAAGATTAATCAGACTGGTATTAAACGTCATCTCGGACATAACATAAATATCATTGATCTGTTCAATCGGAAGATCCCTTTTGTCGTCGTTTTCATCTGTAAAGGTAAGTGTATTATCTTTTCGCCGCAAAGATCCGTTATTGTAAATATAGTAACTTC